>ENA-ORRL01000099-ORRL01000099.1-human-gut-metagenome-genome-assembly--contig:-NODE-99-length-107243-cov-5.710630_pt1 | contig 107243 bp, 110 predicted proteins | sample MGYA00242175_ERZ509134 | MGnify/ENA primary metagenome ERZ509134 (study PRJEB26280, sample SAMEA2338660) | human gut metagenome | biome: human gut; feature: human-associated habitat; material: faeces... | reverse complement strand
TACCAAGTTCATACTCCTGAAGATTTGTTAATCCGTCTTCATCAAAATCCTCATCGCAGTCAAGGACGCCGTTGTCATCAGTATCGGGCTTTGTTGGATCTGTTCCAAGCGTTAATGCCTCGTATCCGTCAGGAAGTCCGTCACCATCTGTGTCAGGATTGTACGGGTCTGAGCCGATTTCCTTTTCGATAAGGTTAGGCAAACCGTCCTCGTCTGTATCGGCAAGGTACTGCCAATCGTCCATTGTCCAGCTGAGTTCTTCGCTCTCTGTGCCAACTAATTCAGCCCATGAACTGCTGTAGTTGATATTAGCTCCATAACCGTCGATAACAACATTCTGTGCAATGATAAGTCCATTCATATTGAAATTGTCGCAGTCTATGGTAACAGTTCCGAACGGAGCATAGATCAGACCGTTTACAGTTGCCTGACTGTTTGAGATATCAATATCGCCGAATTTTGAATAGATAACTGTATTATTTCCGTTGAGATTTCCGCCTGTAAGATCAACGTCCGAAACAGCACCCACAGCGTCATTCAAGCTGATATTGCCGTCTAAATTCAGTCTGCCTGTTACATAGATCGGGTCATTTATATTCACATTCATATCGGAATATGTGTAATCCTCGTCGTATGTATCACAGCCTTCAGTGAAATACTTGCTTGTCAGCTTGGTGTGAATGAGTATCATATCTTTGTTGACATCAAATACATCTTCGGTTTCTTACTCTGCGTTGTCTTCATCAGTAATATCGTCAGCATCTGTAACAGTACCATTGATATTAGGATATTGTGCAGTTGTCGAGAAAACTCCGTTTGTGTAAGCATTACCGTTTAAGGTGAAGCTGTCTGTATTGACAGTAATGCCTGCGTCTTCATCAGCGGCAAAAACAGCATAAGGGTACTTTGCTGTTTTCTCAGCAGATGCGGGCATAACCGCAGCTGCACTTGCGGTCATAGCTAAAGCGAGTGCGCCGGACAACATTCGTTTCAATCGTGCCTTTGTTTTTGTTTTAAACATTTCTTTTACGTCCTGCGTCTAATTTGATCCAACACACTCTATAGACTAACTTAGATTTTCTCATCCGCTCTATAGAGTTGCTTGGACTTTATTATACACCAAAGTTCAATTGTTTGGAAGTCGTGGATTTATTTTACGCTTACAAAAAATAAGGCGAACATCTACTATCCGCCTTAAATAAAGTATTCAATTTAAAGTAGTTCTGCCAGATCGTCTCTGCCGTATGCTTTCCAATAATCTTTTAGGTCATAATCACCGCTTTTGAAGCTACCGTCTTTAGCTTTTATTTTATCAAATTTTAAATCGGTCTTTGCACCGCTATCAATTAAAAGCTTAACATTTTTCTTACTGGCATATACTGCGTTTTCAAGTATGTTTTCTGGAATATCTGCACCGTTTTCTATAATAAGTTTTAAAATTTCATACTTACCCGACAATGCAGTACTTAGAGGCGTAGATTCATTTTCACCAACTGCATTCACATCAACATTTTTATCAAGAAGGTATTTTACTATGTCAACATCTCCGCCTGCAACAGCATTGATTAAATCTGTACCATCAAAAACCTTTCCGCATTCTTCAAAACATTTAACGCTTTCCAAATCAGAATTTGAAATATCAATTGCTGAAAAGGTATAACCCTCTGCAGATAGAAAATCTATAATATCCTTATTATCATATGATAATGAAGTTCCAAGAGATTCCGATAGGTATTCTTCAGTTATTCTTGCCCCACGGCTATTTGCATAATCATACAGTAATTTAAAAAGTTCTAAATCATCGTACAAGGCAGCAGATTTTAATTGATACAATCCACTTGCTTCTCCTACATCATTCACTACCATATAAACATTATTATCGCATAAATATTTACAAGCTTCATAATTATCATATCCTGCAGCAAGTTGTAAAAGAAATGCTTCAGAACGATCCGTTAAATCTATTTCATTTGTTGTTACAATGTAATCAAGCATTTCGCCATTATTCGTTTGAACTACTCTTTGCAACATTCCGCTATAAATTTGTGTATTGTACATATCGCATACAGTTTCACATTGTTCTGGTGTACCCCAATATGCTAAAAACGTTGTAATCAACGTTACATCATCTTCATTATAATAGTTTGAATTTTTTGAGCATTCTTCAACAGCTTCTTCCGATTCTCCTAAAATAGCTAATTCGCAGGCTTTAGGCAAACCACTTTCTTTACCTGCTTCTAACAATTTTTCCAGCAGAAATTTACTGGAATACGGGCTGGCTAATAGTTGTTTATATGGACTTTCTCTTTTATGCTCTTTAGTGTTTGCAAACAGTTCAGGATACGGTTGTGCACCCGCTTCAATCAATAGTTTAGTAACTTGATAATTTCCGTATTCTGAACCGCCACCCTCATTCTCAAGCGCCATATACAAAGCGTCATGACCAACTTCATTTTTTTCTGTAAGATCCACATCATCACTTGTCAGTAGAGCACGCATTGCTTCAACTCGTGCATTATATGCTAAATCCCAAATTATATTATCATTATTGGGATCAGCCCCCTTTCCCAATAAATATAGCATACTTTCATATGGATCATCTGCATATACCGCTACATTAAGACACTCGTTCAATAGATCCTGACTAATTTTATTAGCTTCAAAATATTCATCAAGAAGTTCAAAATTGCCAGTTCTTACAGCACTCTCGACCGTATTAGTCACATCTGAATCCCCAAAAAGTTTATCCTTTGTATGGCTAGATAAACCGCACCCCGTTGACAAAAGCATAACTCCAGACAAAACTAATGCTAATATTCTTTTTGTCATAAATAGAACCTCCTTGTATTAACTCAACTTGCTCTTAAATTTTTTACTCTATTTACTACAAATTCGGTACTGAATTTCAACCCTTGCCACCTTTTTTCGATTCCTCATTTTTGAGTGCATCATCTATCTCAGAATCCATAGGTTCCGTTTTATTCAAATATTGCAGATTATTCACGTCAAGATATCTTTATGCCCAATCTTCGATTTTCTCTTCAATGCCTGAAGTATTATTCTTTGGCATAATATCACCCCATAGAATATAATTAATTATAGTGCCATTCACTATTTTTGTATTTTGAATTTGTGGTTATTATATCATATCATTGCACTAATTTTTTTAGCATTCAGACTGTATGTTCGTAGGATTCTTTGCTTTTAGCCTGGGCCTTTGAGAAACTAAAAAAGTTTATGCATAATATGACAAAACCCTCCTAATGTCTAGAAGGGTTCTATGGAGCTGGAAACGTGACTTGAACACGCGACCTGCTCATTACGAATGAGCTGCTCTACCAACTGAGCTATTCCAGCATATATTAAATTTTTCTGTTAGCTTATTTGATCCGCCGCCGTGTCGCTTTATCAACAACCCACGACCTGCTCATATACGGTCAGAAATATAGTCGCCTTGCTCGGCTGTCGCTGTCGCAATTCTCCTTATTTCTTCCCTTCGCAAGCTCCCTTCATCTGCCTCTGGCAGCGGTCGCTTGCTCAGCAAATGAGCTGCTCTACCAACTGAGCCATATCAGCACATCAGACCTAAGTATTATACACCAAAACCACACATTTGTCAACATCAATTCAAGATTTTTTTCAAAGCTTTGCAAAATCCCTATCAAATAGTCATATCATATGTAGCTTGTGAGTATAATGTATGAAATAAATACGTTTTCTTTCCACATCGTTATTTTGCACAATAAAAAAACGCTGAAATATGCTTAAACGTTTCAAAATATCTTCGCAAACACCGAATATTCCAACTTTTCCGATCAAATGACTATCATATTTTCATATCAAGACAATATTTTAACTATATCATATGTCACAACACACTTTTCAACAATTATTATTCGAAAACGTTTAATGAATAAAGTTCTTTAATGGTTTTTGTAATTTCACATAACATAATTGTATACAAAAGAAATGTTTATATACATTTTTCACATACCACACAGCCTGGTTTCATATACCCCTCAGAAAACGCAGTGCATTTTCGCAGCTTTTTGATTAGCCTGTCAGTTTCTTTGTAACAAATCGATTACAATTATCCAAATGGCATTGTTAAAATGCACAAAAGTAAAGTTGAAAAATTGGCTAAACCTCCATAATTTATTACAGAGGGCATAAAAATGTGAAAAAAGACTTGAAATTATGCCGAGAATATTGTATATTTTTATTAACGGAAACGTTTGAAATAAGTTTTCACGGAAAACATCAAGCGTAAACGTTTAAAATCTACGGAAAGGCGGAAATATCATTGGTTTCCTTAAAAGACATTTCCGTTCGCTGCGGAGTATCCGTCGCAACCGTAAGCAAAGCCCTCAACGGCCATAAGGACGTAAGCGAGGCAACAAGAGAAAGACTTATGAAAGCCGCCAAAGAAATGGGCTACTTCCCAAATTCTCAGGCAAGAGCTTTAAAGACCAACAGGACCTATAATCTCGGGGTCATGTATCTCGACGAAGCAGGAAGCGGTCTTACCCATGAGTTTTTCGCAAAGGTGCTTGACAGCTTTAAGACTACGGCTGAAGCAGCAGGATATGATATAACCTTTATAAATAGAGATGTGGGCAAGCAGAAAATGTCTACATACGAACATTGCAAATACCGCAATGTTGACGGTGTTATCATTGCCTGTACGGATTTTACGTCGCAGGACGTGTACGAGGTGATAAACGGAGATATACCAGTGGTCACGATCGACCACATCTTCGATTGCAGAACAGCGATCATGTCCAATAATGAAAAAGGTATGGAAGAGCTTATCAACTATGTGACGAAGATGGGGCATAGGAAGATCGCTTTTATCCAGGGCAACAGATCGGCAGTAACCGAAAGACGTCTGGCAGGCTTCTATAAAGCTTGTATGACAAGAGGAATTTCAGTTGATCCCGATTGGATACTTAACGGTGATTATCACAACCCTGATCTGACTTATAAGCTGACAAAAGAACTTCTTAGCAGAGAGAACAAACCGACCTGCGTTTTCATGCCCGATGATTATTCAGCAATGGGAGCTTTCAATGCAGTCAAGGAAATGGGTCTTTCAGTACCGGAGGATATCTCGATAGTGGGCTACGACGGAATAGCTTATTCACAGCTTCTCTCTCCAAAGCTTACGACTTATCTTCAGGACACAGACCTTATCGGTGTAACAGCCGCAAAACAGCTGGTATCACTGATAGAAAACCCACAGACCACCTTTAAAGAGGTGATAACAGTCGACGGAAAGCTGCTGGAAGGCGGTTCGGTAAGCGACATCAATTAATTCAAGGCATTAATTTTCCGCAGAAATGCTGCGGAGCAAATCAAATAAACTAATGCGATTTTAAGGAGGAAAATTATTATGGCAAATCTTAAGAAAGTACTTGCAGGTTCATTGAGCCTCTGTCTGGCAGCTTCAATGTTCACAGCTTGCGGCAACACAGATTCATCTTCAACATCTGACAAGAATGGCGGCAGCACATCAAAGGCTGGCAACAACACAGGCATCAACAACAGCTCTGACAGAGTAAACACAGCTGAGCTTCACGGTGTGGATTCATCAGAGGATTCAAAGAAGACTCTTACAATTTACTGCTGGAACACAGAGTTCAAGTCAAGACTTGATAAGTACTATCCACAGGGCACATCAAACGAGCTTACATACAACGAGCTTGCTGATGGTTCTAAGGAGATCGCAACTATCAACGGCGTTAAGCTGAACTGGGTACAGGTTGAAAACGAAGGTAACGCTTACCAGACAAAGCTGGACGAGGCTCTTAAGGGTCAGCAGGACAGCACAGAGAAGGTAGATATGTTCCTTATGGAAGCTGACTACGCTCTGAAGTATGCTAACGGCGACGTTGCACTTTCTATTCAGGACCTCGGCATCACAGACGACGATATGTCACAGATGTATCAGTACACAAAGGACGTTGCAACAGATACAAAGACAGGCGAGCTGAAGGGTGTATCATGGCAGGCAACTCCAGGTCTGTTCCTCTACAACACAAAGATCGCTGAGGACGTTCTCGGCACAAGCGATCCAGAGAAGGTTCAGGAAGCTGTTAAGGATTGGGATACATTCACAGCAACAGCTCAGAAGATGGCTGACAAGGGCTACAAGATGGTATCTGGTTTCGATGATACATACAGATGCTTCTCAAACAATATGTCTAGCCCATGGGTAACAGACAACAAGATCACAGTTGACCCACAGATCAAGGCTTGGGCTGACCAGACTAAGGAATACACAGACAAGGGCTACAACAACAAGACTTCCCTTTGGGACGATGCTTGGGCTGCTGGCCAGAAGATCGACGGTGGCGTATTCGGCTACTTCTTCTCAACATGGGGCATTCCTTTCACACTTCTTCCAAACACAGTTGACGAAGAGATCAAGGCTGATGGTTCAAACGCTAAGGAAGGCAACGGCGGTTATGGTCTCTGGAAGGCTTGCTCAGGCCCACAGGCTTACTACTGGGGCGGTACATGGATCTGCGGCGCTATCGACTCCGATAACCAGGATATCGTTGCTGATATCATGAAGGTAATGACTTGCAACAAGGACGTAGCTAAGGCTATCACTGAGGGCGAGCAGGACTACACAAACAACAAGGCTGCTATCAAGGAGCTTATCGACGGCGGTTATACAAATGCATTCCTCGGCGGACAGGATCACCTTGCACTTCTTACAGAGGCTGCTGACAAGATCTCCCTCGAGAACAAGCTTTCTGCTTATGACCAGGGCTGCAACGAGAAATTCCAGGGTGCTATGAAGGACTACTTCCTCGGCACAGTTGATTCATATGAGGCTGCTCTTGAGAACTTCAAGAAGAACATCACAGACCTCTATGGTAACCTTACTTGCGATTTCTAATCGTATAAAAAAACAGTATCTAATTAAATATAGGGGGTGGAGGTTATCCCCCCCTATTATTTATTAATCTCACGAAAGGAATAGGTATACTTATATGAAGAGAAAAAGCATAAGCTATGCCAAGTGGGGATATGTTTTCCTTATCCCATTCTTTGTAGTTTACATCATCTTCTCACTATATCCTCTGTTCCAGACTTTCTATTACAGCTTTACAGACTATGTTAAGGATCAGGGCTCTATCGGCGGTGGTTGGACAAGACAGGCTGTCGAAGTAACACCGACATTCTGCGGTTTCGATAACTATTCAACTATATTCACATCAGGAAGTGATCTGCTTCAGTCATTCTGGAATACGATCATCATGTGGATAGTAGGATTTATCCCACAGATCGTTATCTCTCTTATCCTTGCAGTATGGTTCACTGACCTTCGTCTTAAGATAAAGGCTCAGGGATTCTTCAAGGCTGTTATCTATCTTCCAAACGTAATCATGGCATCTGCTTTTGCATTTCTGTTCTACAGCTTGTTCAGCAGAGGCGGTGCTATCTATGATCTTATCAAGGTACCACTCCTTGAAAGCGTTTGGGGATCAAGAGGTATAGTTGGACTCATCAACTTCATACTTTGGTATGGTAATACAACAATTCTTCTTATGGCTGCTATCATGGGTGTTGATACATCACTCTATGAGTCAGCACAGATCGACGGTGCAACTTCCAGCCAGACATTCTGGAAGATCACAATTCCGCTCATCAAGCCTATCATGTCATATGTTCTTGTAACATCACTCATCGGTGGACTTCAGATGTACGACGTACCTGCCCTCCTCACAAAGGATATGGGTAGCCCTAACGGAAAACTTAAGACCGTCGTAATGATAATCCAGGCAAATAAGCAGGGCGACATCGGTAAGGCGTCTGCACTCTGCGTAATAATCTTTATCGTTTCCGCTGTTATCGGACTTGCACTTATGTTTGCGTCTGCTGACCATGACGGAAAGAAGAAAAAGAAGAAAAGGGGGTAAGCTGAAATGCCAAGAAGTACTGAAATAGTTGGTGAAAAGACAAATAGTACTGGTCTTATCATACATAGGATAATAGCTTATGTTGTCCTTGTTCTTTTGGTCGTTGTTTCACTTTTCCCATTCTATCTTTTGATAATCAACGCAACACGAGGCAGATCACAGGCAGGTATCAGATGGTATCCTGACCACTTCCTCGCAACAAACTTCAAGAACCTTTTCAGCGGTTCAACAGCCGTAGCATACGGAAGCGTATGGCGTTCACTGGCTAACTCACTGTTCATATCAGCTTGTGCTTCATTGCTCAGCGTATACTTCTCAGCACTGACAGCATATGCAACACACGTTTACCAGTTCAAGCTGAGAAAGTTCGCAGATATGTTCATTCTCATCGTAATGATGGTTCCAACACAGGCTTCAGCTATCGGTTTCTACCAGTTCATGAACAAACTCGGCTGGACAGATACTTATATTCCGCTGATAATTCCTGCTGTCGCAGCACCAGCTACATACTACTTCATGAAGCAGTATATGGCGTCTGCACTTCCGCTTGAGATCGTAGAAGCCGCCCGTATCGACGGCTGCGGAGAGTTCAAGACCTTCAACAAGATCGTTACTCCTATCCTCAAGCCTGCATTCGCAGTTCAGATCATCTTTACATTCGTAACAAACTGGAACAACTACTTTATGCCAAGACTTATTCTTACATCAAAGAGTAAGTACACAATCCCTCTGGTACTCAACGCAATGCGTTATGCAGGACCACAGGAGAAGGACGTGGGAATGTTCAGCTTGTACATCGTACTTGCTATCCTCCCTGTAGTAATTGTTTACCTTTGTCTTTCAAAGTTCATCATTCGTGGTGTTGCTCTGGGAAGCGTAAAGGGTTAATACGAAGCTTCAAACAGCGTACAGTTTTTCTGTACGCTGTTTTTTTGCTCTATTCATTCCTTACTTCTCTTTCCTATTCACATAAAAGCTTCGTTTGCATACCTTTGCTATTGACCGTTATCTCCATTCTGCTCACTCTTTTTCCATTTACGCCATATCCATTACAAATTATTTTATCCGTGATATCCTCACCGCAATACCCCTCATAAGTGATATGCTCCACCAAATACTCCCTCTCTGCAAACTCTATCCTATCTTTAAGCCCGACAACTACATTATTGAGCCACTGCTTATCAAGACCATAATACTTCTCCCTTGTGATACCATGTGGTATAGTTTTACCGCTTGAAAAGCTATATCCATACTCCCCGTCCACGTTTTTCATATATATCTTCGACAGCATTGATCTCGTATCAAGCTGTTTTCCGTATTCAATAATACGCTGAGTACCGATATTCACCGAAAGGATACTCAGCGACACATTGACCTGCCTGTCCCCTCTGATATATGCACGCCTGCCGTAAGCCTTGACCGCATATACGCCGATAGCCTCCCACAGTGTAGACTTCTCTTTGATGTTCACATAGTTCACAGTGTCAGTTCCACTCTCGTAGGTTATCTCACTTGAGGGGCTGTAGCTCTTCATAATATCCGTCAAACTCACCTTAGACCATACCCCGGGTTCAGGCTCGTTCTGCCCCAGCATAAGTGTTATCCCACGGCTTATAAGTTCAAGAACAGTTTTTCCGCCTCTCACCCTTGTTCTGATGTAATCCGCAGGACCGTAGTGCATACGCCTGCTGCCTATATAAAGTGCCACACGCCTGATATTGTTAAGATTTATGCTGTTATTCAGAACGACAGACGCTCTAAGTTCACTGTATGGCGTATAGCGGTCTTTCACAAGCCTTGCTGAAATAATGTTTCTATAGTCCAAATTGCCGCTGCCAATAAGTTCAAACCTGATGTATATCTTCGCCATTATTCCGCCCCCCTAAGCTTTATCATAAGGCTTCCGATTATCCTGTCAGGCTGAAAATCCATTTCTATCTCTGAGAGTATGTATCCGCTGTATAAGACCCCGTCTGCCGTGAAATTGATCGCCTTTCCTCCGTTCTCGCTTAGAGCAGCCCAAGCGTAAGCCTTGTCCGACGGAGCGATCCTGCCGCTGAACTGAAATATCTCCGCCGCCTTGCCTGAGATATTTCGCAAAATACCATTCACAGCCTTTGTTTCCTCCTGAATGTAACCTCCGCTTCGCTTAACTCCGTCCATGTAAAATGACCGTGTGCCGATGTCAAGCTTTATCTTACCCTTCTTACTCACTTATATCCTCCTCACTGCAAATGCCGATACTAAGCTCTGCCTGCCTTTCGAGCCTGTGAAGGGGCAATGTCTGAACTGCGCTTCCAAGCTTTGCGCTCTTTACATTCAGAACCTCGCTTTTTGCAAGCTCCGCCATAACGCTTTCACACTTTTCCTGAAGCTCCTCCATGTCATCGTATTTTCCTGCCTTGCCCATGAGCCGCAGGTCGATATGACATATATACTCAGTGTAAAGCTTTTTGCCGCCCTGCCCAATGACTTCATCGACCACATCATAGCCTTTAAGTCCATAGAAGCCAATTGCTTCCCCACTGTGCAATAGACTGTCAGCCGAAGTGTATTCACCCATTGCAGTAAAGCCTGCTCCGTCAAGTATCTTTTTTATCTCTGCCGCCATTTCTGTCCAGACTGTCATGGCTCGTCCTCCTTCCTAATATGCGATAACGGCATTGAATACAAAGCCGTCCTTTGAGAAAAATCTTTCCGCCCTTGAAACTGCGCTGTCACGAAGCTCTCTTGCCGCCTTTATCCTGTTCTCCTCGTCAAAAGCCTCCAGCGCCTTGCCCTGTGCCGTAAACATGACCTTGTATTCAGCGGCTTTCAGACAAATAAATCTGTAAAATACCTCCGCTGCCGCCGCAAATTCGCATATAGCCGTCCCGCCCTCAGCGACCATTCTCTCCTGGTCAACAGCCTTTTCCATTTCGTCAGCACACACCGTTATAAGCCCTGCATACACCTCAGCCGACGTGCTGTCAAGTCCGCTTAGCTCCATGAAATTGCTCTTTACATTGTCTTTGCTTATTGCCATTTTCCTGCTCCTTTCAAAAAATATACCCGCCCACCGTCCCTTTTTTCATTATCCTCTCAGCTTACTTTGTAGTTTTCAGCGTCTTTACAGCACCGCTCGTAAGTACAGAGAAACCTGCAAGCACTGAGCAAACGATCTCGTTGCACTGATTAGTAATAAGCTTATCGTAGTCCACGATAACATCTCCTCCAAGCACCATTTCAACAGCACTGCTCTGGTCGATGCCCACCGCAATACCGCCAGTGAGCTGAGGGCATTTTACAAGCGTTACACCATATGGCGTCTGAACTGTGCCGCCTGCCATATAGTCGCCAATGCAGTATTTCATCTCGTCCATAGCAAGGATCTTAGCCATAACATCAGGAGTACAGATCATAGTCGTCATGTTAAACTCGCCCATGGAAGCCCAAAAAGCCGCCAGATCAGCGTAAGTAAGCTCACTGCCAATAAGAGTCTGAGCTGTAATACCTCTTGTTATCTCAGTCATAGCAAAGCTGTTCACATCTCTGCTTATGGTCGCTCCAAGGTTTCTCAGCACCACGCCGAAAGCCTCAAGCTTCTGCTTCCTTACAGACTCAAAAGAACAGTTAAGACGTCTTGCAAACTTTGTAAGAGTCTTACTGGAGGTGCTAAGTCTGACAGTTGTCATAGGCACATTTCCACCCTCTGCCACAACGTCAGTTGAACCTGACTTTGTAACGTTCAGACCTCTGAAATCCACTCCGTCAGTGTATGAAACAGCCGCCGCTACCTTGCCCATGATAGAAGCCTCGTCCATGCCCTGCTTGACAGTGCGTCTTATGTACTCAGGAAAAAGCACTGCCGACTCAGTGGAAATGAAGAATTTCTCCACCCTGTCAGAATTTGCACCCTTTACCTTGATGTCAAAACGCTTGAGCTGTCTTTCAAAAGCGTCAAGACCTTTAAGCTCGGTGTTCTCATAGTTTGCGTCAGGATCAAGCTCAGCCAGCGCCTGTGTGAATGTCTTGCCTGTGATAGAATAAAGTCCCTTTTCAAGTTTGATATTGTTGTACATATTATTTTCTCCTTTTCGATAATTAAATTTGTCCGATTTTTTGTACTGATTTTCGTATCATCGAAAACCATTTGTCTTTTCGGGTGAACACTGTTCGCCCCTACAGTGATGATATCACATTCTGGCATTTAAGCCCCTATCTCCACATTGTCATCGCCCCCTTTCACATCTGTCCCTTACATCTTGTAATCCCCCGTGATAAAGCTCTCCCTTTCGGCTTTGTAGACCTCCTCATTCTCAGCCGCCTGCTTTTCAAGCCTGCCACGGAAGTCGATAAGCTCAGTAACTGTCATAAGCTCCGCAAGTTCTTTCACACGCTTTGCACTCATAAAAGGCTTGCAAAAATAGCTGAGCCTTAAAACGTCCTTTTCAAAGGCTTCCCTCGCAAGGGCAAGCTCATAGCTCTTGTCGGTGCTTTCCTGCTTCTCCCTTAAAGCAAAACGCTTCGTTACCCCTGCGTTCACCTGTGCAGGCACTGCCACGAACGACCACTCGTAAGCGTCAAGCGGCTCGTCAAGAATGTGATAACACAGCTTACCGCCATATTCACCGCCCTTTTCATGGTCACAGCCGCCCTTATACATATCCGCTCCGCATACAGAGCAAAGCTTCTTTCCCATGGTGCAGCTAACGGATACCTCTTTCTTTATTCCGCCCTGGATCTCGCTTATAAGGTCGCCGTTAGAAGCAGTTCGCACCATGTAAGCCTTTGCCATAAGCCTGCGGTAGACCTCTCCGTCTGTTGTAGTTTTCTCAGGCAGAGTTTCCACCCAAGTGTCGAATATTCTGGCAGTCTGCTTTGAGCTTTTAGGGTCATGGTCGAAAATACCCGTTCTGCCCTTAAAAAGCTCCGCAAGCTTCTCCAAAGCGCCTGATGAAAACTTTTCACCATCTCTGTCAATGTCATTGTCACAAAGCGCCACCCTGAAAACAAAGACCTTGTCCTCCGTGAGCGGCTCTCTCGCATAGCCGTTTATCTTTTCAAGCTCCTCGCCTGATACTGTTTCGCTCATTGCATTTCCTCCTTTTTTCTCTCGTTCTCTACCCTTTCGTTTTCAAGCTCCGCCGCCTTAGCCTGCGCATTGTAAAGTCTTGACTTCGCCAACGCTTCCTCGTCCTGAAGATTTATGTTGTCCCAATCTATCTCCACCCCACAAGCATATCCGTTAAGCCTTAAAAACGCCTCGCATATCTCTCTGAGTATAGGTTCAAGCAGTCTGCGGTAATATTCAAGCTCGCTTGTGAGGATATCCGATTGCTGTGCAGACATTCGCTCAGTGGTTGACCAGTTCAGCCCAAGCAAAAACGGTGGTATTGAAAGCTTCGCCACAAGCTGTTCCATAAGCTGTCTGACAGGTATCTCCGTGTCTATCATCTGATTGTCAGCGCCTATGACCTTTATGTCCACATCACCCACAGCCACAAAATCCTGCACCGAGCCGTTTCGTGAAGCTCTCATTCCCCTGCTCCATTCCTGAGCTATCTGCTCTGCACGCTCCTTGGCTCTCGCCCTGTCGCTCTCACCCTCAGGGTGATAAGTCACCGCATAGCGCACATTTCCTACCCTGTCGAAGTTCTGCCCCATGCACTCGTAAATTCGCATAAGTATCTCGCTCAGCGCAGGCAATCCACGGAGTATGGACACTCCGTCAGGGTGCTTAGGACTAGGATTGAGCGCCGTGTAAAGCAGTTTTTCAGGACTTCTTACCGGTATCTCCTCACCGCTTCCCATGTAAAAAATACGTTTTTCAAAAGCGTTCCTGCCCTCACGCACTCTGTACAAAGTCGGGTCGCCAACATATATCCCCTTTACCTTGCCTGTCCTGTAATCTGCATATATCCTGCCTATCGCCTTGCCATATGTAAGCAGTGAATCCAGATACATATCCGCAAAAGTGTAAATGGACTTTCCCGACACCCCCACGGAAACCTCTCTGCAAAACCTGTCAAGCTCCGCCTGCACCCTCTCGTCACAAGCCGTAACCTTAAAGCCCCCTGTGAGCCTTATTATCTTGCCGAAGCAAGCGTCAATGATCGGCACATTCGCCCTGAGTGCGTCATAAAGCTCCTGCTGAAAAACCCCCTCAGGCGCAAGCCTGTAATGAAACCCCGACTCTCTGTCAGAGCCTGCCGTGTTCGGCACAAATTCACGGACCTTCTTTCTGAAAATACTCATTTTTTCTCCTTCCTTTCTGTACACTTTTTTGCACTAATGTTCAACTGTCAGTACAAAAAAGTCGTCCTTTTCACGTCCCAGACATTCTGCCGCAAAGTATCTCATATCGTCCATGGCGTGATCGTTCTCTTTAACAGGTGCGTCCTTTCCTGCCTTTTCGTCCCAGCGGTAAAGATTTATCTCACGAAGCGTATCACGACACCTGCGGTTTATCCTTATCCTGCCGTCCTTTATGCAGTCCGACACAAGCCTGATACCAGAAACAACGTCGTTCTTTGCAGGCTGGACAGTGAATTTTCCATGCCTGCGTATGCACTGTATGAACGAAGCCGCCGAGGGGTCGCAAATGACCTTTTCGATGCAAAGCCCGTCGGCAAGCTCTTCAAGCCCCTTGTAATGCTCCTCGTCAGTTTTCTGCATACCTTCACGTCGAGAGTCATAGTAATACTCCCTGAGCCTGTACCATACTCCACCACTCTCGCCCCAAAGCCCGAAGCTTGAAGGATTTACAGTGCCGTAATCACAGCTTATAACATACCGCTCGCACTGTATATCCCCCTCAAAGACGTTTTTCTCCTCGTCGAACATAGGGTAAACAAGCCCCTCTGCCGCCGTCCATTTGCCAAGAACAAAACGCTCGTAAAACGTCCCCGTATATATCCTGTGATAGCGTTCTATCACCGCCCGGTCAAGGGTCGGATTGTCCTCCAGCACAAAATGTCTGTAGATAAGCCGTTTTTCCTCAGCCTTGTCTATCCACTCTTTCTTGAACCAGTGGTAAGGATTGTCAGGATTGCAGTTGAACCACAGCTTGCTCCCCGCCACCGAACACCTTGCCACAGCCTGCTCTATAAAGCTTCTGGGCATAAGTGCCGCCTCGTCAAGAAGCACCCCCGCAAGGGTCACGCCCTGGATAAGTGAGGGCGAGCCTTCGTCCCTGCCGCCAAAGTAGTAAAACCTGTTTTTCCTGCCGCAAAAGCTCACGTCCATATAGTTCTTTGACGCGACCTCCACAGCCGTCATGCCCATGGCTTTCATATACCCCCTGAGCGCAGGCAGGATATTCCTTTTCAGCGACACGATAGTTTTTGAGCATAGCCCAAAAATGCACTCGTCAAAATTAGTCATCGCCCATGTCATAAAAGACGCCGACAAACAAAAGGTTTTGCCCGATCTGACCGCGCCGTCACAGATTATCCCGTCGTAATCACTAAGCTCCCGTGCCGTCCACCATCTGAAAACAAACCTCTGATTTTCCGACAGCCTTGTTATTTTCACAAGCTATCACCGTCCCTGCCGTAAATGCTCTCGATAAGTCGCTTAGACTCACCGCCGCCGTCAAGCTGAGGCGCAAGCTCCCCAAGCTTTTCCAAGGCTTTCTGCCTGTCAAAAAACTTGATCTCCAAAACGTTCTTTCCGCTGATCTTTATCTCACTCACATTGAAAAGATCCATGCCCATGATGTCCCTTGCCGTCATGTTCTCAGCGTCAAAAACAAGCTTTACAGCGTCATTTACCGCCCCGAAAGCTATCCTGTTCAGCCCTCGCTTCACATAAGAAAGGGTGTCGCTGTCAGCCTCCTCCAGCTTTTTAAGCTCCGCCTCCGTTTCTGCCGAGTGCAGAAGCTCAAGCCCCCTGTCCTCAGCCTCCTCCGCCCTTGCACCGGTGTGCAAAGCCGCTTCACGAAGATTTCTCAGATAGAAGAAAAATCTCGCAAATCTTTTCTGTTCGCCTGCCATATCGTTCCTCCTTAAATTAGATATTGTAGAGAAATATCTGCCGTATCTTAACGGCTCTCAAAAAACATCTCTCACTTATCCCGAAAAATGCCCATTTTGTTGCATAAAAAATGCAACAATTGCAGAAATGTTGCCAAATTAAATCATTTATCATTTGTTTGCATAAATCGTCCTGCCCAAAACTGTGCAAAAGCCACATACTTTCATGAACAGAAAAACTATTGGTAAAAAAGAAATACTTTTATTTTTAGGACGTTTAGTACCATTACTGCACCTTATTTCAGACAAATATGTAAGTCATACGAAACTTTCAATATACCTTATGAAAAAAAGTATATATTACTTGACAAAAGCCGAAAAAATAGTACAATAGTAAGTGTATGACACAAATTTGAAGAACAACGCAGGAGGTAAAAATATGAAAATGAGAGGTATCTATTCCTCAGTAACAGATATCAGACGAAAAGTCTTTACAGAGGTGGCAAGACTTGCCTATGAAGAGGGCGATTATGCCGAAAAGATCGCAGAGCTTCCTTATAAGATAGTACCGGGAAGCAAGGCTGTTTACCGTGAGTCTATCTTCCTTGAAAGAGCTATCGTTGAAGAAAGGCTCCGTCTTGCTATCGGTCTGCCCCTAAGACCGATCGAGGAGCATAAGTCTGTGGCTGACGGCATTGAAGAAAGTGCGATCGCAGAAAAGTATTACGATCCACCGCTTGTAAACATAATCAAGTTTGCCTGCAACGGCTGTCCTGAAACTCATTATCATGTTACCGACTGCTGTCAGGGCTGTCTTGCACACCCATGTCAGGAAGTCTGTCCAAAGGGTGCGATCACTATCAAGCATGGCAAGTCAGTAATAGATCAGTCTAAGTGTATAAAGTGTGGCAGATGTCAGAGTGTCTGTCCATACAATGCAATAAACAAAATGGAAAGACCATGCGCAAGAGCCTGCGGCATGGACGCTATCGGCTCAGACGAAGAGGGCAAGGCAAAAATAGATTATGACAAGTGCGTATCCTGCGGAATGTGTCTTGTAAACTGCCCATTCGGCGCTATCGTAGACAAGGGACAGATATTCCAGCTTATAACAGCAATGAAGAAAAAGAAGAAGGTCATCGCTATCGTAGCACCTGCATTTGTAGGTCAGTTCGGACCAAAGGCAAGCCCTGAAAAGCTCACAGCGGCAATGAAGAAGCTTGGCTTTGCAGACGTGGTCGAGGTAGCAATAGGTGCAGACCTTTGTTCCATCGAGGAAGCAAAGGACTTCATGAGAGAAGTTCCTGAACATCAGCCATTCATGGCGACATCATGCTGTCCTGCATGGTCAGTAATGGCGAAGAAACTTTTCCCTACCCTTGCCCCATACATTTCAATGGCTTTGACCCCAATGGTACTTACAGCAAGAATGCTCAAAAAGGACGATCCTGACGCTTGTATCGCATTTATCGGACCATGTGCGGCAAAGAAGCTTGAAGCTTCAAGACGTACTATCCGCAGCGACGTAGACTTTGTGCTTACCTTTGAAGAACTCATGGGAATGTTCAATGCCAAGGGCGTAACATTTGAAGACATTACAGATGAAGAAAAGGTAGATCTTTGCGAGGGTACAGGTGACGGACGTGGCTTTGCAGTAAGCGGCGGCGTAGCAAAGGCAGTAGCAGACGTTATCCACAAGCTTGACCCAGAGCGTGAGGTCAAGGTAGTATCAGCGCAGGGACTTAAAGACTGCCGCAAGCTTCTCACACTTGCGAAAGCGGGCAAATATGACGGCTATCTTCTCGAGGGCATGGCTTGTCCGGGCGGCTGTGTAGCAGGTGCAGGAACGCTTCAGGCGGTAGAAAAGAGCACAGCGCTTGTAAACAAATATGTAAAGGACGCACCTTTACAGAACTCTCTCGACTCCAAATACGAGATCAATCTTGATCTTATCACCGAGTCGCATGATGACAAATAAGAGATAGAATTGAAACGGACAGCGTTATACTGTCCGTTTTTTTGTACTGTCACTCGCCGTGACGGGCATTTTACGCCATACATTGTGGTATAAAACACTTTTCACCGCTTTTTGAATTCGTATAGAATACTACACATTGCAATTATCACACACCCCCTGATACCCCCACAAACGGCAGTAGGGGCGAACAGTGTTCGCCCGTCGAAGAAACAAGCCCACGATTATATCATTGTTGGATAGAACTGAAAACTATCCAATCACATCTTCAGGGTAGCGACGCAATATTCTCCACACGGCACGTCTACACAACATTGTGATATATTCAAACCTTGCCGTTCCCCGAAACGGGACGTCGAGGGCGCCGTCCCCTACAATTCTACCCCGACTTCATCACGCCGCAAAATCGCTTTGCTCTTTGCGGATTTACGTTGTAATTGGTGATAGGATAGGCGGTGCAGATTTTTTGCTCCGTTATTACTTTTGATAAGAAGCACAACTTTTGTGTGCTTTTTCTCATTATATCTGCACCTAGTCGGCTATCGCCGAATGAGGCTCTGCCTCAAACTCCGCTAGGGGCTTTGCCCCTAGACCCCACAAGCCCTCTGGCGCCGGGCTTGAGCGTGCGCTTTATCTCTCGCTTCGCTCGGTGCTTGGGGGCAGCTTTGCTCATTCCTCATTCCTCACTCCTCACTCCTCACTCCTCACTTAAACTCCCCTCCCCCCTTGATTTTTCCCGTAATATGTAGTATAATAAATGAAATAGTGCATAATAACAGAAAAATTCTTACAGAGAGGATCTTTATAAAATGGAAATAATCAATAAGTCCGATGAAAAACTCCTTGCAGAATATGAACAGTTCGCAAGCACCAGCAAATACGGCAATTTCATGCAGTCCCTCAAATGGCCGAAGGTAAAGGACAACTGGGGCTGGGACGCTGTTATCTCCCGTGACGCTGACGGCAATATCCGTGGAACTTGCCTTATCATAATCAAAAAAGTGCCTATTTTCGGTGTTACTTTTATGTATGCCCCTCATGGCCCTGTTTGCGACTGGTCTGATAAAGAGATCATGACCGACCTTTTCGAGGGCGTAAAGGTGCTTGCAAAGAAATACAAATGCTACCAGTTTATGTGGGACCCTTGTTTCGAGGAGGGCGACGACAAGTGTACAAAGCTTATCGAGGACATGGGCTTCAAGCACATACACAAGGCGGCTGAGCTGACCACTATTCAGGCTCGTAATAACTATATGCTCAGAAATATCGAGGGCAAGACCCCTGACGAGGTCATGGCGACTTTCAAGCCTGACTGGAGAAACCGTATCAGAAAAGCCCCTAGAAAGGGTGTTTACTGCAAGGCTTGCGGCACTGAGGCTCTTGACGATTTCTACCCTCTCATGCAGGCAACAGGTATCAGAGATGGCTTCTCTATCCGTTCAAAGGAGTATTTTGTAAAAATGCTCAATGGTCTTGGCCCTGAACACTGCCGACTTTTCATGTGCTATGTTGACGAGGACGGCAAGCAGATACCGTTGTCAGGTGCAGTAACAACACAGTATGCAGGCAAGACCTGCTATGTTTACGGTGCTTCCGCAAACCACCACAGAAACCTCTACCCTAACTATCTCATGCAGTGGACGATGATAAACTGGGCTTTGGAGGGCAAAAACTATATCTATGATTTTCAGGGCATACCATTCTACAACGATGAAACAAACCCTAACTACGGCGTATACAAGTTCAAAAAGGGCTTTAACGGCGAGGTCGTTACCTATGAGGGCGAATTTTTCTACATTTTCAAGCCTTTCATGAAGAAAGTCGTAGACTTCTGTGAAAAGATAGTTATGGATAGACACGAACGCAAAAGACAGAAGCTTCTCAAAAACAGAAATAAGGATATGCAGTAGACGGCAATAGATTAAATTTAAAAATTTTTGAACAGTTTATACATTTTTACCCATTCTTTACACAGACAACATTTGATTTTTACTTATATGTGATATGATTTACAAAGAGGTGAGCAAGGTGCATAAAGGCGTTATAAGGACCTTGTGGCTCATTGCCGCATTGAGCCTGGTGCTGAGTTATGCTGTGATGTGCATTGCATGGCTTTCAAAGGGCTGCCGCTATGGAGCGCAGTTTTGCATAAACGTTTTTATGAGAGCGCTTCCTCTTTGTCTTATATTCCTGTGCATCGTCGAGCTTGCAGGGCTTTTCATATGGGTCTTCAAAATAAAAAAGCTCGAAAGGCTCTACGCTAAAAAGGGCGGCTGTGACGAATATTTTGAGCTTCTTGAAAAATATCTTCTCAGGCAGAACAAAGATAAGGGCCACGGGCTTTTGAAGCTTGCCGCTGTTTACATTTCAGAAAAACGCTTTGAAAACTGTTTTCTCACACTTGACCGTATAGCTTTTGATAAGCTTACCCCCTCAGATCAGAACAAGTATTTTGAACTGCTTCTTTACGGCAGACTCATGTCAGGTGATATTTCTCAGGCAAACGAGATATTTGTTTCGGCAGAGCATTACTTCAAGCGAGGTCTTCTCGATAAACGCAATGGGCAAATGCTTTTCACCATTGGTCTGCTGGAATATTTCAACGAACGCTTTGAAGCAGCGGTGAAGTTTTTTGACAGCGCAGAGAAAAGCCGTGACGCTGACAAGACGCTTCGGTGCAACTGTGAGCTTTACAAGGGCGAGTGTTTTCTCGCTCAGGGTGATGTGAGATCGGCAAAGGCTTCGGCTGAAAAAAGTGCGGCGCTCGTTAGTGACGATAAGCAGGAAGCACAGCTTGGAAAGCTGATGACACAGGTAGAAAAAGCTTACATCAGAACAAAAGAAAAGTCTGCTGATACGAAAGCAGACAACACCACGGAAGGAGGATATGCCTTTTAAGGCATAGAAACAAGTATGATAATAAACGCACTCAGAGGCTTTTGCATGGCTCTTGCGGACAGCGTTCCGGGAGTTTCGGGAGGAACTATAGCATTCCTGCTGGGCTTTTATGACAGTTTCATAAATTCCCTTAACGACATTATGGGACGTGACAATGCAAAGCGTAAAAAAGCATTTTTCTTTCTTATAAAGCTTGGCGTGGGCTGGGTGATCGGTATGCTTCTTGCAGTAAGCGTTCTTGCCAACGTGTTTGAAAGCGGCATCTACAAGGTAAGCTCGCTGTTTCTGGGCTTTATCATTCTGGCGATACCGGTCATGATAATGGAAGAAAAAGAGAGCATTAAGGGCAAATATTACAACATCATATGGGCTGTTATCGGCGTTGCTATCGTTGTGGGCATTTCCCTTATAAATCCCTCCGGCAGCGGTGCTGACGTTTCTCACATGAATATAGGCACAGTGATATTCGTTGTTCTTGCAGGAATGTGCGCAATATCTGCAATGGTGCTTCCTGGCATTTCAGGCTCCACCATACTTCTTACATTCGGTCTTTATATGCCTGTTATCACGGGAATAAAAGAGTTCCTTCATCTGAATTTCGAGTATTTCGGACTTCTCTGCTCTTTGGGTATCGGCATTATCCTCGGCGTTTTCGTTACTCTCAGGCTTATCAAAAAGGCTCTTGAAAAGTTCAGAAGCCAGACTATCTACTGCGTTATCGGCATGATGATAGGCTCACTGTACGCCATAGTTATAGGTCCTACAACGCTTAAAGAGCCTAAAGACCCTATGTCCTTCAGCACATTCAGCATCGTATTTTTTATCATCGGTGCAGCGATAGTGTTCGGTATTCAGGTAGCAAAGAGCGTGTATGACAAGAAACAGCTTGCAAAGGCTGAAGAAAAGATAGAAGAAGAATAGATATTATATCAAAACGAACGAATATATAAAAAGGCTCAATTTCTGCATCATGGAAATTGAGCCTTTTGCTGCAAATAACGTAAGTACACTTTTTTCTGAACACATATTGTATGGCCTATATGCCCACCTAGCAAATTCATATTCTTGTGATTATATAAAAACTACCGCCCCTACTGTCCCCTTTTGCTGTTCATTCTTCCAAAATCAGCATTTTATACAATTGAACGCCTTGACAATTATGCAACTATACCATATAATAAAATTAGGTAAATACTATATCCTGTGTTATATTCCAAACATAATATGACAGCTATTGCAGAAATAGCATATCAGCGTCTATGATTTCTACAAATCATACGCCTGCCCTATGTAAAAAGTGTTTAAATTTTAGGGGCGTTTGGCATTTTTTCTTGCAAAAATTGTCGGCTTGTGGTATAATTATCAGGAGCAGGGGCGTGCTATTCCCCAAATGTGTGAAAACTATCCTTATTTCTCAAACGTTTTCGCCAATACAGTAATAAAGGTGCAGAGCGAAAAGCTCGACTTGAAAGTATATAGGAGGTAAAGATTTATGGCAAATAGTGCTGTAGAAAAAACAATTTCCACGCAGGAACTTAAAGAAAAGCTTCTTGACGTTCTTCACAACGATTTCCAGACAACACCTGAGGACGCTTCCGATCAGCAGGTATACGAGGCTCTTTCTAAGATCGTTGTAGGCATTCTTAAAGCTAAGAGAAGAAAGTTCACTGTTAAAACTCAGTCTGAGGGCAAGAAGAAGGTCTACTATCTTTCAATGGAATTTCTTATGGGAAGAAGCCTTAAGACTTCTCTTTATAACCTTGAAATGCAGAAGCAGGCTACAAAGGTCCTTAAGGACATGGGCATTTCTATAAACGGCATTTACGAGTGTGAGCCTGACGCAGGTCTTGGCAACGGCGGTCTTGGAAGACTTGCTGCCTGCTATCTTGACGCTCTTGCTGCCGACGGCTATCATGCTACAGGCTATTCTATCTGCTATGAATACGGTATCTTCAAGCAGAAGCTGGAGGACGGCTGGCAGACCGAGCTTCCTGACAACTGGCTCCCAGGCGGTTCTGTATGGCTCGTTCCTGTTCCGTCAAAGGCTGTCGAGGTTCGTTTTGACGGCGAGCTTAAGGAATACTGGGACAATCAGTATCACTGCGTAACTCACGAGAACTACACATCAGTTATGGCTGTTCCATACGATCTGTTCGTATCAGGCTACAACAGCGAGGCTGTTTCAAAGCTCAGACTTTGGAAAGCTGAAATGGCTGACTTTGATATGTCAATGTTCAATCAGGGCGACTATCAGAAGGCTCTTAGCAAGAACATCATTTCACAGGCTATCACAAAGGTGCTTTATCCTAACGACAACCATGCAGAGGGCAAGTCACTCAGACTTAGACAGCAGTATTTCCTTTGCGCTGCTTCTATCGGCGATATCGTAAACCAGCACATGAGCGTTTACGGCACACTTGACAACCTCCATGAAAAGGTAGCTATCCACATCAACGATACTCACCCGACACTTGCTATCCCAGAGCTTATGAGAGTTCTTCTTGATGATTGCGGCTATTCATGGGACAAGGCTTGGCACATCGTTACAAACACATTTGCATACACAAACCACACTGTAATGCCTGAGGCTTTGGAGAAGTGGGACTGCAACCTCCTCAAGAGCGTTTGCCCTAGAATCTTCTCTATCATTATCGAGATAAACGAGCGTTACTGCAAGGATCTTTGGGAGAGATACAAGGATCAGGCTAAGGTTTCACATATGTCTATCGTTGAGGACAACAAGGTGAAAATGGCTACACTTTGCGTACACGCTTGCCACAGTGTAAACGGCGTTGCAAAGATACACTCTGAGATCATCAAGAAAGAAACATTCAAGGACGAGTATCTTGACACACCAACAAAGTTCAAGAACGTTACAAACGGTATCGCATACAGAAGATGGCTTTATCAGTCTAACGAGGGTCTGACAGATCTTCTTTGCGAGAAGATAGGCGACGGCTTCCTCAAGAATGCTGCTGAGCTTTCTAAACTTGCTGTATTCAAGGATGACAAGGACGTTCTTGACAGACTTGCAAAGATCAAGCTTGACAACAAAAAGAGTTTTGCAAAGTATGTAAAGAATCAGTACGGCGTTGTTCTCAACACTGACTCTATCTTTGACGTTCAGGTAAAAAGACTTCACGAATACAAGAGACAGCAGCTCAACGCTTTGAACATCATAGCACAGTACAACTACCTCAAGGCTAATCCAAACGCTGATTTTGTACCAAAGACATATATCTTTGCTGCAAAGGCTGCTCCTGGCTACTACATGGCAAAGCAGATCATCAAGCTTATCTGGAACATTTCTCAGGAGCTGAAAAAGGACAAGAAGCTCAACGAGAAGCTCAACGTTATCTTCCTTGAGGACTACAACGTATCACTTTCTGAGATACTCATGCCAGCGGCAAACATCTCTGAGCAGATCTCACTTGCAGGTACAGAGGCTTCAGGTACAGGTAACATGAAGCTTATGATAAACGGTGCTATCACACTGGGTACTCTTGACGGTGCAAACGTTGAGATACACGAGCAGGTAGGCGACGATAACATCATCATCTTCGGTATGAACGTTGACGAGGTAAACGCTTGCAAGTCAGGCTACAAGCCTATGGACATCTACAACTCCAACGCAGTTGTTAAGCAGGCTATCGACACACTTCAGTACGGCATCAACGGACAGCAGTTCAACGAGATCGCTGACAGCCTGAAGAACTCTGACCCATACATGGCTCTCAAGGACTTCGATTCCTACCAGAAGGCACAGGCTTACGCTTCTGAGTGCTACAAGGATCAGACAAAGTGGCAGAAGATGAGCCTTGCAAACATTGCAGGCGCAGGCATTTTCTCCGCAGACCGTTCTGTTGAGGACTACGCTAGAGATATCTGGGGTCTTTCAAAGTAATTTATTTATACAAAAAATTATCGGACAGTTGCTTGGTGCGACTGTCCGATTTTTTTGTACACATATGCAATTCATGAAACGATAAATTTGTAAGACCACAAGATGAGCGAAAGGAACGGGACGCCGAGAGCGTCGTCTCATACATGGTTCGAGCGATGTTTATACAATGTGAAAATCAACATAAATAGTGACGTGGGAGAAAAGCGGGCTGTCGAGGGCGCCAGCCCATACATTGTTTGTGCGATGTTTATTCAATGTGAAAAGCAACATAAATAGTGACGTGCGAGAAAGGCGGGCTGTCGAGGGCGCCAGCCCCTACATTTTTTAACACACAAAAAAGGACGGCTTTTCTTCGCCGTCCTTTTGATTTCTAATTTAGTCCTCGTCAGCAAGTGCAAAATCTATCTTGCCCGAATTTACATTTGCGTTTATCACCTTTACTCTGATATGGTCGCCCACACGATATTCCATGCCGTTTGTGAGGTTTTTCAGGCTCACCATATCGTCGCAGACATACTCGCCGTCAGGCATATTGTCGGTATGGAGAAGTCCCTCGCAGGTGTCAGGAAGTGCGATAAAAAGACCGAACTCAACGGCTGAAACCACTGTCCCCTGAAACTCCTCACCGATATGAGCGTTCATATACTCAGCCTTGTAGCAATCCTCACAGCTGCGCTCCACCTGCATTGCTGTAAGCTCCGTCTTTGTGGACTGGTCGGCGGAGGCGTAAACGAACTTGTTGAACTTTGTGGCGCACTCCTCTGCACTGCTGCCACTGAGAAAAGCTGACATTATTCTATGGATAGTCAGGTCAGGGTAACGTCTGATAGGTGAGGTGAAGTGGGCGTAATCCTCCAGCGCAAGTCCGAAGTGACCCACAGGCTCGGTGGAATATCTTGCCTTTGACATACTCCTCAGAACGATATTGTTCATGATAAGGTCGATATCAGTACCCTTTGCGGCTTTGAGTATCTCCGACATATCCCCAGGACAAGCCTTTTCGCCCAGCTTATACTGGACGTTCAGCTTGACAAGCGCTTCTCTCAGGGATTCAAGCTTCTCGTCTGACGGCTCTTCGTGGATACGATAAACAAACGGCAGGTTATTATCCATGCCAAATCTTGCGGCACACTCGTTTGCAACAAGCATGAAGTCCTCTATTATCTCCTCGCTTCTTCCACGGGTACGCCTTTCAACGCCCACGCAGATATCCTCGTCATTGATGATAAGCTTGCTCTCAGAGGTTTCAAGCTCAGGACAGCCACGGTTTTTCTTGTTTTTGTACAAAATATCCGCAAGCTCCTTTATAATAGGAAGCTGACCTGAAACCTCGGCATATTTTTCTTTAAGTTCAGCATCGTCACTGCCTGCCAAAAGTGAATTTATCTCGGAATAAACGCCCTTTACACGAGAGCGGATAACAGTTTTTGCAAACTTATACTCGGTGATGTTGCCCTGCTTGTCAAGCTCACAAAGACACGAGAACGCAAGTCTGTCCTCATTCGGATTAAGGGAGCAGATGCCGTTTGAAAGCTCTTTGGGGAGCATTGGTATAACTCGGTTTGCGTAATAAACGCTTGTGCCACGTTTGAAAGCTTCGTTATCCAGTTGTGACTTTGGCTGAACATAGTGGGAAACGTCGGCAATGTGAACGCCAAGTAGATAACCTGTTTTGGTTCGTTCAACAGAAATTGCGTCGTCGATATCCTTTGTATCTGCGCCGTCAATGGTGAATATCGGCTTGTCACGGAGGTCAAGGCGGTTGGGTATCTCCTCTTTTATCCTTGAATAATCAGACACTTCCCTAGCCTCATAGATGACCTCGCTTGGAAAAACAGGGGTCAGACCATTGACCTCAAGGACGCTCATTGCGCAGGCGGAGGCTTTCATTGAGCTTCCATAGCTTGAAACTATCTCACAGACGTGTTCAGAGTGCCTGTTTCCACGCTTTGTGACCTGCGCCACCACCTTATCACCCTCGTGAAGCTCAAGCCTCATAGGGTTTTCAAAGGTCATTGCATATTTTGACAGCATATCAGGAACGATTTTCAGCACGCCGAACTCGCTCACAAGCTCCCCTGTGAACTTGGCAAAATTCTCCTCCACAATGCTCATGACCTCGCCCTCAGTGCAAGCACCCTCGCCCTTGAAGGTTCTCACAAGGACGATATCGTGTGGCATTGCACCTTTGAGGTACTTGCCCACAACAAAAATTTCTTCGTCAGTGTCAAGATTTTTCACAAAGCCGTAGGTCTTATTGAGCCTTACCACCTCACACTTGACGAATTTCTTAGGATCAACGAGCCTTATGCCAAATTTATCTTCCATTATCTCGCCGTTTTTCTTCATTTTGTCAACGGCTTTTGTGAATTTTTCAAACTCAAAGCCCTTTCCTCTGCATGATCTCAGCAGTTCTTTGAAAGTCAGTGGCTTTTTGCCTGCTTTTTTTAACTTTGAGTATATTATTTTTCTGTAATCTAACTTCATAAATTTCCTTTCTTTTTACTGTTACTTTACTTTCCAAAAGAAAAAGCCCTGCACGGAGCAGGGCGGGCAATTATTTCTTGATCTGATAAATGATATTTACAGCAAGAGTTATCACGAATATCAGTATCGCACTTATCCTTGTCAGTCTGTTAAGCTTAGCGTCCTTGGTGTTTGAACCGTTCTTTCCATAGAAAGAATCGTTATATCCACCGCCGATAGCAGATGTAAGACCCTGCTCTTTGGTGTCCTGCGCAAGAACTACAAGTATGATAACGAGGCTGGCTACGATCAGCAGTGCGCCTGCAACGATCTCAATTACGCTCATTTTTGTTCCTCCAAAACATAATTATACATTTTAATATATTATAGCACACATCTTCTCAGATTGCAAGGGGTTTTCAGAATTTTTTCAATTCTTTTTCTTTTTATCGGTGCTTTCAGCCTTTGAGGTGGTATCTTTCTGCTTCTCCACCTGCTGGATAACTGTGACGTTTGACACGTCAAGACGTTTTTTCAGAAGCTCTGTGACAGTTTTGAGTTGTTCATCGGTAAGAGCCTTGTTCTCATATAGCACCACTGTTACGCCATTAACTGTTGTGGGCGAGCCTACTGAATGGCTGCTCATGTGACCGCCTGCCGCACCTGTTATGTTGGGATAAACGATAGCAAGCTCTTCGGCGATATCGCTCATGTCTATATCATAGCTCTGATAGCTGTCAAGCTGTGCTTTCAGATTTTCATTCTCGGCTTTAAGGTCGTCGTTTTCTTTCTGCGCAAGCACCTGTGCCACCTTGTTCTGTGTTTCCTCATCGTCGGCGTTCTTTTCAAGCATCTTTTCGACCTCGTCAGCGGTAACACCGCTTTCCACCTCGGTCTGTGTTATCACAAGCTTATAATCTCCCAATCCGAAAGCTTTCAGCTCGCTTTGAAGCACCTTTGTATCAGCAGTGCTTATCTTTTTGCCAAGAAGTGCCACTTCTATCATACGTTTATCGGTATCTATAGTTTTCTGCACTATCTGAGTGCCGTCAAAGTCAAAATTCTCGGTAATAAACTTCTCTGCACTGCTGTTATCCATTGTCTTTTTCACAATATCATAGCCAAGATAAATACTAGGCAGCATGGTAATAACTGTGATAAAAGCGATATTTCTGTGTATCTTTTTCAAAGCCTTCGGGGAAATATCGTTGCCGTGAGGAAGTCTTAAAAACTTCAGCACAACGATAGCCGCAAGGCAGATGAAAAAGCTGTTTATGAAAAAGAGATACAATGCTCCGCCGAAATAGTCAAGGCGGTGTCTTGCCAAGCCGTAGCCTGCGGTACAAAGGGGCGGCATGAGTGCTGTTGCGATAGCCACGCCTGGGATAACGTTGCTTTTCTCCTTACGGGTCTGACCTATTATGCCGGCAAGTCCGCCAAAAAGGGCAATAAGAACGTCCCACGCTGTAGGTGTGGTTCGGGCGAGAAGCTCGGAGGAGGCTGTGGTGATAGGTGAGATAGTAAAGTAAATAGTCGAGGTGATAAGGCAAATAACCACCTGTATGCCAAGTCTTATTGCCGCACCCTTTGAAAGAGTCAGGTCATTGGTGGCGATTCCGTAGCCTATGGCTGTTATACCGCCCATAAGAGGTGAGATGAGCATAGCACCGATTATAACGGCGGTGGAGTTCATGTTAAGACCTATGGAAGCTATAAGTATGGCAAGCATGAGGATACACATATTAGTACCCTGAAGCTTTGCGCCAGATATTATCGTATTATGTATCTCATCAGGGTCAGCCATATCCCAACGCAGACTGAACATATTTCTAAGCCCTTGTATAAATCTGCCTTCCTGTAATTTCAAATCTCAGACCTCCTCTGCTTATTTTACTGCACCCCATGCGATGTTCTGCAAACGCCTTGCAGAATCGGTGGTGCCTGCGCCTGTCTGCTGGATAAAATATAGTATGCAGAGCTGTTCTTTTGGGTCAATGCTGAAATAACAGCCCATCCAGCCGTCCCAGCCGAAAGAGCCTTCTGACTGGATAAGTCCTGCGGTGGAAGGGTCGTCAAGGATACGCATGAAGTTACCGTAGCCGTGACCCTTTGTGCTGACCCAGTTAAGGGTCTTGCGCTGTTCAGGTGTAAGACCGTTTCTTGCCATGAAATCGACCGTGTTTCTGCCGAGTATCCTCACGCCGTCAAGCTCGCCCTTATTCATAAGCATTTTGGCAAACTTTGCATAGTCCTCTACAGTGGAAACAAGACCTGCTCCGCCCGACTCAAAGGCAGGAGGTACAGTGTAATCAGTAAGGCAAAGGTGGAAGTGAGTGAACGGCTCGTTTCCTCCATTTTTGTATTCATAACACTGGGCAAGTCGGCTGTACTTTTCCGCTGGGATATAGAAACCTGTATCGTTCATACCGAGGGGTTCAAAGATCTCTTTTCTAAGAAAATCTCCGAACTTCATGCCAGAAACCACCTCGATAACAGCACCCATGATATCGGCAGATGCACCGTACATCCACTTTTCACCAGGGGTGAACATAAGAGGACGCTTGCCCATTTCCTTTGCGAAGCTCACAGTATCCAGAAGCTTTTCGCCCTTGAGATATTTTTCAGACTGCTCGCCCCAAAGCGCACCCATTTTCTGACCTGCAGGAGTGCCGTCAGGATAGGGGATACCGGAAGTCATGGTGAGCAGGTCGCCTATGGTTATATCTCTGTCAGCAGGACGCTCACCGTTCTCATCAAGAACCACAGGGTCGGAGAACTCAGGGATAAACCACTTGAGCAGGTGACGAGTGTCGAGCAGACCACGCTCGATAAGTATCATTGCGGCAGCGGCTGTGACAGGCTTTGACATAGAAAAAAGTCTGAAAATGCTGTCAGTTTTCATAGGGATATTTTTCTCCTTGTCAGCAAGGCCAAAGCTTTTGAGATAGACAGTTTCGCCTTTATGGATAACGCTGAGAACTGAGCCTGAGAAAACACCGTTGGTTATCTCTTTTTGTGCAACAGCGTCGAGATATTTAAAATTTTCGTACATGATAGACCTCCGTGTTATGATGTTTGATATATAGGATTATAACACAGTTCGGGTGGAAATGCAAGATTTTGTGTGGCAACAAAAAAATCCGCCCTACCACAGTAAGGCGGAATCAGGTGCAGAAGCAAGCTCCTGCTGGCGGAGATGGAGAGATTAAATATACCACTTCACACCGCTTTTTATTGCTTTATAAAATTGCTTGTAAACCACGCATTTACATCATTTAAGCCGTTTCATTTGTTCCGCATTTCACAAGCATATATTTACAATTCAGCTTTATCGTGTATAATTCGTGTACGCAAAACGTCAAGCATTGAAATGTATTACTTGTGCTGAAACGGCATATTTAGACTGTTTTAGAGTGGGTATAACTTTTTGAAGCTTGGAGGGGCGGACTTTAAAAAAGTTGAATATTATAGTGTCACTACATTTTGTATCCAATTCGTAACTTTTGTAATTTAATATCAATTGATAGTACTTGACAAGCATGATATAATATAATTAGTTTTAGAGTTATACAGTCTGCTTAAAAGCAAGGTGATTTTTTGAAATTTAATTATATAAATGTATTTCATGGTACATTGAAAGAATGGGCTTTTGACATAGTTGACAATGGATTTATTGATCCGAAGCGCAGAGATAGTGATGATCATTGGCTTGGTCACGGAATATATTTTTATCCTTGCTATGAAGAAGCCAAACGATGGGCAATAAGTAAAAGTAAAAAGTATAAAACAAATTATGACGTTGTTGTGGCTGACATGAATAAAGAGAAGTTATACAATCTTGAAGATTCAGCACATCTGAGAAAGTTTAAAAAGTTTGCCCTTGATTTGGACAAAACGATAAAAAGTGATGGAATATGTCTAGATTTTACAAAAGGATTGAATAGAAATTCAAAAGACTTTAGTATTCAAGTTACCAAAAGAAAGAGATGTTTTACATTTGATTCTTTCGCAAATCAATTTCAAATTGCAGGTATTATGTGTTCGTTTTGTATGGATATGCAATTTTCGTCTAATCACAAAACTAATTTTCTTTTAATGTCTGGCATAGAAACTCAAATATGTGTGTATGATAAGAGTATAATTGAAAACTTACGTCTTGCTGCAGATTTTAGTATGGAGGGTTATATATGATAAGTAAAGAAATGATAAAATCTATTGCCGAACTTAATGGTATCGGTTACTCTGAAGTATGCAAAGGTCGAGGTGGTTGTGTAATTGATAAGAGCGGTTGCATCAAGAATGATGTTTTGTTTCTAACCGCTATGGAATTATTTGACGAATACTATTTAGTAGACGATTCAACTGAATTATTGGCTTCATAGATTATAGGAGGATTATATGGAACTTTCGCAGAAACAGCACAGTATCTTAAAATCATTAAGTATTAAATTTACACAAGTTGAATATGTAAATCCAAATGAGTGCCCTATTGATGAGTTGAATTTCAACTTAAAAAAAGAAGTTGAAACATCTGATGAATCAGTTTTTTGCACTAAATTAAAACTAACAGTTACGTCAATGAACGATTCTGATTTTCATATAATTATTGAACTTTGTGGAAATTTCAGTTTGGAATGCAGTAATGATTTGTTAAGAGAATCAATAATGAATAAAAATACCGTGTCTATTTTATTCCCTTATTTGAGGAGTGAACTCACATTGATAACTTCACAACCAGGAATAGAACCAATAGTAATGCCACCAATGAATATTAATGCAATGTTCGATGGTCAATAGTATAACGATAAGAACAGCCGCCTCAGACCCATAAAAGTCCGAGACGGCTGTCTTACTGTCTACTTAATCTTGATTTTCTGCCCCACATAAATGAGATTAGCGTTCTTGATACCATTGTCCTTGACAAGCTTCGCAACAGTGGTCTTGTACCTCTTAGCGATAGCAGAGAGCGTGTCTCCACGCTTCACAGTGTACGTCACTGTCTTCTTGGTGGAGCTTGTAGTCGGCTTGCTAGTCGGTCTGATAGCCTGCTTCTTGAAACCATTCAGCCCTGCCGCCTTGATCTTCGCAGGATAGTCCACATAGCAGATATCCATGTCAACATTGCCGCTGATACCGTTGACCTTGCCACTGCTTGTGTACTGCCACATACCATATGTTCTGCCGTAGTTGCAGCGTGAGCCGTACTCAGCGACCCAAAGAGCATATCTCTTAGCGACGTAGGCAGATATGTACTGCTGTAAAGGCGAACGGCTGATATACAGTCCTGCCCAATAGCCTGCGTGTTCAAGTGCATTGCAGAAAGTCTTGACAAGGCTGTTGCAAAATGCTCTGCCCTTTGCGAACTGTGAACGCTCCTCGAGATCGAAGTATATCGGATACTCAAACGTCTTTCCTTTGATAGCGTTGATACAAGTCTGAGCCTCTGCCTTTGCTTCAACAACAGTTGCCGCATAGCTGTACCAGTAAGCACCAACTTTTAGCCCTGCCGCCTTTGCCGCCTTGTAGTGGCTCTCGAAATATGGGTCTTTCTGATTAGCGTACTTGCCGAAGCCTGCACGAATGATAACGAAATCGACCCCCGAAGCTTTTACCTTTTTGAAGTCAATGTTCTGCTGATACTGTGAAACGTCAATACCCTTGAATGTCTTTGCCATAAAAATTACTTCCTTTCTAAATCATCAATCCTGTGATTAGCCACCTTGATTTTCTCGTCGATCAAAGCATAATCCTGTTCCAGCTTATAGGTGCGAGCAATAACACTGTTGTGCTTGTCCACACGTTCAGAAAGCTTGTCTATCTTGTACTCGATAAGCTTTTGGCTATCATACTGCGCCTGTTGCATAGTCTTACGGCTGTTAGATGCTATGACAAGCTGACACACTACCGCCGAAGCAGCTGTTATCAGTGCAACGATAATTGCTTCCGTCACTCGTCATCACCTGACTTTCTCTTGGCGCTCTGCGTGCCGAAATAGAACGAGATCACCACCGTAAACACCGTGATGAACTGCTCTGCTGAGATCGTGCGGCGAAGTGCCAGCACGCAAAACACCGCTGTCAAGAACAGCGTTACAATGGACTTTACATCAATGAGTTTTGCTAACTTCTGCTTCATGGTATACCTCCTTTGTGATTTCTTTGAACTGCTCCGGACTAATAACGCCTGCCTTGACAAAATCTTTGACCTTTGCCAACGAATACACGCCCAGATCATAGAAACGTTTAATAATGCTGTAATACATCACTCGCCCTCCTCACCTATCAGCGTGCCTGTCATAGCAGCTGTGTATAGCACTTGTGCCATTATTTTGTCCTGCTCGGTCACTGTAGGTTTTTCAAAATCTTCGGTGGATAGCCCTGCGGCTTTCAGCATTTCTTCTTGCAATTTCGTCATGTTGTACCTCCTATCTCTGACAGCTTAACAATGTATTCTTCTTCTGACGGCACTGGTATGCGATAACTGTCACCATTGCTGTTTTTGAATGTCACCGAACCGCCTGCTTCGATTTCGATATTTCGTAGAAAATCATCTGGTATCAGGGTTGATATATCGGTTACGATTGGGTTCGCTAGTTCGTAGTACAGCATTACACCTGACATAGCCTGTTTGAATGCGGTAGCGTCGGTGTAGGCGGTGTCCTTGACCTGAATTTGTGAAACTGCGATACTGTCTCCGTCTAGCACAATTGTTTTATCGACAAATGCATTTGGATTTCTAGCAACTGTTATATATTTACTGCACAGTATATTATGAACAGTTATTCCGAACGCACCTAATCTTTTAAACCCAATTGCGGAAACTGGCGCATAGAAATAATCTCCTACTGATGATTGACTAGATGTTTTCATCCACGTCAGCGTTCCTAAATCCACACTATCAACACATTGATAGTATTTCTTATTCTCATAATCCACCCAGTTCTTAGCCGTTCCTGCCGACCAGCCGTAGCCAGGCAGTGCCTTGATTGCTTCGGGGATAAGGTATTCGGTCTGATAGAATGGGGAATAATCGGTAGCAGCATCGCTCTCTTCCAACTGCACGTCATAAAACGCAGTCGCTAGACCGCATAGCGACACAAAATCAGTAGTTGCTGTAAAAGTAACTGTTTCCTGATATTCTGTGTTTGCTACCGTACCTACCACCTTTTTTATCAGCGAACTATCGTCTGCATATGCTGTGTTTTTTCCTTTTTGCAATGACCACCGCAATATACCTTGACTAGTTGAAATACTTTTTGTTTTTAATGACAGCGTATACTTATTGCCGACAATAGTCGGAATATTTAGGATAGTTGTCAATAATTGTTTCGTGTAAATAACGCCATTTTCAACCTTGCTTACATTCGTTCCATGATAGGTTTTGTCAGTATAATCAAACAAATTTTTCCCCTGCTCCACAACGCTCTCCGTCCCAGCACTGACTATTTCACCGTCAATGACCTCAGAATGACCGCCCACAGACTTCACTGACATCAGCTTTGCCCCCGTAGGAATAGTCTTCTGATATGCCGTTTCGCTGTCCGTTTCAAATTTGTGTGTCACACCATTGCCCATGTCATATAACGCATTCACCCTGCGTTGTAGTTCCTTATCCGTCAGCTTTACGTTAGCTATCTCTGCTGTATTCTTGGCAATCTGTGCAACTGCCGTAACATAATCTTCAGGCAAACTATCAGCTACAGACTGTGCTTTCTGGGCGGCAGCCTCAGCTGCTGTTCTATCCTCAGCAACCTTAGTGGCGTTTTCTGCCACTGTAGTTTTGTCGACTGTCACCTGTTCTGCCATTTCCTGCACCGCCTGTCTGTCTGCCGTAGTGCTGTCAGCGCAGGTCTTTGCGGTTTTAGCATAGCCTGCTGTTATGGTCTTGTCAGCTTCGGTCTGCTGTGCTGATGCAGATGCCTGCGCTGCGGATATCTTGGCGGCGTTCTGTGCAGTGACCGCCTCTGTGCGTGCGGTTTCTGCACCCTGCATGGCGGTTTCTGCTTGTGTTGCGGACGTTTCAGCAGATGTCTTTGCGGTTTCAGCACGGCTTGCCGCCTGCGTTGCCGTATCGGCTGATACTCCTGCGGTGGTAGCTGATTTCTCAGCGTTTTCAGCCGCTGTTGTCGCTGTTTCTGCAGCGGTGACGGCTGTCTGCATATCTGCGTGTGCCTGTCTTCCTATGGCGTCTATGCGGTCTAGTGCGTCAGTTGCCACACTTGGTGACGGTACTGCATTATCGCCTATAGCCGCACCTATTCTCAGGCGGAAAATTCGTGATTTCTTCACCAGCACATATTCATCACCTGACAGCTTCTTCGCCGCTATCTGGCAGCTGACTGTCTGCGCTGAACGCAGTATATCTGCCGTAGGTGTCCACTGTCCGCCTGTGATATCGACCTCATACGCCACACCATCGCCATAGTCTATCGTCAGCACATAGCGGTCTGCACCGTCTATCTCCATGCCCTCGACCGAAACGGGTCTGGCATTTGTTTCACCGACATAGCCCAATAGGGCTGTTGATGTCATTGCGTTGTAATTTTCGTCTAGTCTGATTACCATTGTATCACTCCTCTGCAATAGCGATATAATCTATCTCATATGTGCCTTTAGGAACGTTCGTAGTTGACGAACCACTATTAGGGCCCATACAGATCTCAACAAAATAACCGCCGTTGTAGTCATAGACGTGGGTGCAGAAATTCTTGTATGGATTAGGCGTTGTACTTTTCTGCCTCAGAGTTACCACGATATCTTTCGGTACGAAGTCAAGGTTTAGCGGCACACTTACTGTAGACGTTGCCTCAGAAAGCACATACTCTACTGAGCCATGCTTTATCTTGGATTGGTCAAGCTCGTTTACCGCCGTCTGCACCGCTGTAAGTGCGTCCACAAATGCCTGCCTTACCTGTCTGCCTTCAAATGCTGTTGATACAGTTTCTATAAAAGATGTAAGGTCTATGTTTGCCATAAATTTGCCCCCTTAGTTAGTTTGCTGAAAATTCTTTGCATAAACTGTGCCCGTGTTGCCCTCAAGGTATATCTGTCGCTTTTCATTCTCATCATATACGCTGACGGAGTGATTGTTCGTGTCAAGAAAGAAGCTTGCCTTGCCGCCTGCATATGTGCGGATATCGCCTGAGTTACTGTCAATATTCACCTTTAGCTCGTCATTCCAATATAGGAAAACTCCTCCTGCCTGACAAGCAACGTGTCCGCCTATGGTACTGTTTTTTAGCACCCATTGAAGCGGTGAAAGTTCCAGCGTCCATTCTTTGTAGGATAGCTTTATAACACTATTATCCTTGCTGCTTGTTTCTATGTTGATGTTTCCACCAAGCATAGTCAACGCCTTTGCGATAATGTGTCCGTTTTCATCTACTGAAAAAGTACCTGAGCCGTTATTGATTTTAAGCCCTGTCAGCACCTTTGCCGTAATAAAATCTGTAATCAGATTTCCGTCTATCGTCCATGCTTTTGTGTACGGACCCTCTTTGGCAGAGCCGCCGTCTGATGACTTCCAAAATCCCATGCCATTTAGATTGAACTGAATACATGATTTACAAGTGTCGATATTGTCAGTATCCATTATAAGAACACGTCTTGGCTTTGTTGGTGGGTCGAGAATAACATTGCCGCCCTCTGCACCTGTGATAAGTTTAGTCGCATTCTCTATCTTGCTGTCTATGACCTGTCTGTTCCTAAACTCTGAGTTATCTATAGCAGATTGCAGGCTTTGTGTTTTCGCTGTCATAAAGCCCGAAAGCGTTTCAAATCGGTCACCGAAGGTTAGCTGTGAAGCCTGCGGATTGTCAAGGTCTATGGATATACCCACAATGCGCAAATCCTCGTCTATGCCCATAAGACTATTTTTTACTCTGTACCAACAGCCGAGTTCAAACTGCTCAATGTGTTTGTCTATTCTCGAGAGGTCAAGTGCTGTTATCTGATACTGCACTTTCGCACGATTGACAGATTTAAGATACTCCTTGCCCTTGCTAAGAAGATTGCTCGCAAGGGTAACGTCGTCCCATATCTGCGGACCGCTTATAACGCCGTATTTTGCGATAAGTGAGCTGTCCTCTATGTAATCCTTGCCACCATTCACAGTGCCGATGGTCAACCGCTTTTCGCTGTCTGTAAGCTTTGCACCGAGAGGATAAAGACGTGTTATGACCGTCGTTTCATCAACTTCTCGTGATATGGTTTTAAGGTTAACCGCAAGCTCTATGGTGGTGTCTGTGCCGTGTCCGATATGTTCCAGATAGTCTATATACACCTTTCCGTCTTTATCACGAAGCTGTATCTCACCGCCGAATTTTCCTATAAGCTTGTCTGCAATGACGTCCATTGTCTTGTCCCAATTTGCAGTATGCGTGTAGTTGTTGCTTGCTGTCACAGTGACCTGTCCCAGCTCTATACGCTTATCTGCACCCACCTGAGAATTGTGCTTTGACAAGAATGAAGAAAGTACTGTTGATATACCTACCATTTTGTATTCAACATATGGCTGAACACTGTCATATAGCCAGCCTAAACGCCCCTCACAGGTGACTTTACGGCATATCAGACCTCTCTCGTCCATGCTGTCAGGACACTTCAAGACCCTGCCTATAAAAATGTCCTTGTCAGTGTTTTCATCATAGACCTTGACAGCCGTTGTCAGTGGTTTCAAGAAGTTATAGCCTACATTGTTCGGATATATGGTAAAGCTGAAACTATCCACAGCGTTGATAGACTTTGCAACCTTGCCGCCTGATATGCGGTCTGTGCCGTCGCTGTGTATGATAGTGTTTTCAGCTCCGTTTGTTATCGTTACTATGAACATCAGAGTGCCTCCTCATAAAGTTTGAGCGTGAGTGTGCCGAAACCATACGCCGCAAGAGTATTCACACCAGGCTGTAAAATCAGCTCGTCAAGGTCGAATTCTTTCTCCGTGTTGCGGTATACACTTGCACTTATCTCTTGGTCGTTGAGTGCAAAATAGGTGAAGCCCACACTCTTTGCATCGTCCTCTGAGCGCTTGTAAGAAAGGCGTGGGCGTATGGGTCTATCAGCATATGAGTAGATTTTCAAGGTCGCAGGAGGGGCGTATCGTGTCTGTTTGACCGCTGTCAGTGATATATCCGTCAAATTCAGATAGTCGGTCTCAAAGTTGAAGTCGTCAAAACCAATATCTGAGTAATCGTCGGAACGTAAAAAAGGATACGTCTTGAAGTTCACTGTCAGATCAGCGGTGCGCCGCGAAGTGAACTCAAATGCAGAGGTATCAAACACCGCTGTCGCTCCCACAAAGTGATAGTCTGTCAGAAAGCTTATCCTCAAGTCGTCCTTTGCTCCGCTGAGCCAGCGGACAACATCACACTTGCGGCGGTAAAGTTCGTTTTCATCTTTTGCAGAAAGGCTGAATTTTATCGTGATATCACGCTGTTTGTACGTCCTTTCGCCTGCCATTTTGGAAAAGTCATAAAAGCCGTTCATAAACGGTAAAGTGGCTTCTATCCTGTTTTCCTCCGGCTGAGATATCTGAACGCCGTCCTTTTGGATAACCAAATAGAAATCGGTGGACTTCTTGCCGCCAAACTCTATGTATTCATTAGACACTTGCAAGCCTCCTTTCACTGCTTGTGACCCTCTCACCTAGTTTTCCGTCCACCTTTGACGTGAGCTTGTCGCCGTCAAGATAAATGTTTCCTTGCTGCGCAAGCTGTGGAAAGTAGGTTTCTAGGAGGGCGATGATCTTGTTCATTGTATCATTACCGCCGTTATTCACGCTCTTTTCAGGAAGTGCCGAAAAGCTTGGCGGTATGACATCCGTATCCATAAGCGGCTGCAGTGACCTGTTGAACTGCATGGTGATAGTGTCCTCGTTGTCTGCTATACCCTTTGCAAAAAGGTCCATCATATCAGGTGCAAAAGTGTGGAAGTTTGAAAGAGGGCCCTTGTCAGGTTCGGAAAAGCCGAGAAAGTCCTTAACGCTTGAGGCTACGTCACATACAGTATCTTTAAGGCTCTGCCACTTCTCTTTTATGCCGTCTATAAACGCCTGTATCATATCTGAACCCCACTCTTTGAAATCGTTCCACTTTCGTGAAAACCAGTCTGTAAGGTCGATAAGCATATCAGACAAAGCGTCTGAAACAGGTGCAAAATAGTCCACCATACCTTGTGCGATGCCCTTGGTAAGTTCGACCGCTATAAGTATGCCGTCGGCAAGGATATCAGGAAGATTTTTCAGAAGCTCCATTGTAAGCGTGCCGATGATTTCAAGTGCCGATTGAGCAAGCTTTGCCGCCGTATCACTATCTGAAAGTGACATTGTAAGTGCATCTATGATCTGCACTGCGCCGTCTATGATAAGGTCTATGTTATCAACAAGAGCCTCAGCTATAGCAGTCACTATCTGAATCGTTCCGTCAATTATTGCAGGCATACAATCTATAACAGCCTGTATAACCGTGGGTATCTGTTCAACAATAGCATTGATAAGGTCTGGTAAAATCGTCGGCAAAGCCTGTGCTATAGTGGTTATGATCGTTGCCAACGACTGTACAAGAGGACCTGTGTTCTGTATAAGAGCTGTTGCGATAGTTGTAATGGCTGTTATGGCCGCCTGCGTTATCGTGCCGATATTATCAGAAATGCCTTTCACAAGAGCCTGAAATATCTGTGTGCCTGCTTCTATGAGCTGTGGGAGCAGGTCGCTCACAAGCTGTGGAAGCTCGGCCGCTATGTCAGGTGCAAGCTCACTTATGAGGGTTGTGACCCCTGAAAGAGCCTGCTTTATGACAGGCATAATATTCTTTGCAAAGGTCTTTACTGTACTTACCATTTCCTTGATAAGATTTTTCAGGTCAGCGTTTTTGTCGCCCATTCCTGCCATAAGGTTTGCCCATGCTGCTTTCACAGAACCAAGAGAACCGGAAACTGTTGTTGCCGCTTCTTTGGAAGTTGTACCGGTGATGTCAAGGTCGGTCTGTACCTTGTGGATAGCCTCTATCATTTTGTCAAATGACACGCTGTTGACGGTTTTTTCATCGACCTTTATCGAATCCCCAAGCACGCCTGAATCGTTGATGAGCCTTGCCATTTCCGCCTGTGTACCGCCATAGCCCAGCTTTAAGTTATCGAGCATGGTATAGTTCTGCTTTGCAAAGCCCTGATAAGCGTTCTGGATAGAAGATATGTCAGTACCCATTTTATTGGCATTGTCCGACATATCCACCATTGCTTCATTGGCTATCTCAGCCGCCTGCGCTGTATCACCGCCCAAGCCTTGCAGAAGTGACGCAGAAAAGCTTGTAACGTTCTGCATATAGTCATTAGCCGATATTCCTGCGGTCTTGTATGCCTCACTGGCGTACTTTACGATAGTATCAGCGTTGTCCTTGAAAAGTGTTTCAACGCCGCCTATGTTCTGCTCATAGTCCGCATATGCGCTCGCAGAGCTTTTGACTATAGCGCCTATGCCTGCACTTGCCGCCGATATAGTTGCTATACCAGCTTTTGCGGCAAGTGCAAAGCCCTTTTTGATAGTGCTTCCAAAACCTGAAACGACCTTGCTGCCAAGAGAGCTTCCAAACCTGTGACCATCGGGCATACTATCCCCGAACGCTCTTCTCAGCTCTGATGCAAGCCCTTGCATAGACGGAACTATCTGCACATATGCTTTGCCCAGCTGTGTGCCGTTTTCTTCTGCCATGTTAGCCCTCCTTTCCTAAGATTTTTCTTCTTGCCTTCTCATAATCCTCGCCGCTTTGGAACGCTGTTATCTCGCTGTCGCTGTCATTCTTGCCTATAAGCTTTTCAGCTATGGACTGCGGTCTGTTCACACCTCTTTGTCCGTCCTTCGTCTGCGACCAACAAAGCCATTGCATGCGGTCAAATATCAGTGCAAGCAGTATTTCAGAAAACGAACCGCCAACGCCGTTGAGCTTGCGCTTGACCCGTGATGAACTGCCAAGACCACACAGAAAAGTCGCCACCTTTCGTGCAGGCAGCGACTTAAAGTCGTATATGTGATAATACTGCGCCATATCGCAATCAAGCTCATCAGGATAGCGCTCCATGACAGCGGCAAGGACTAGGAGTTTTTTGTCTTAGGTGTCTGGAAGATCTCCACGATAAGCTTTGTTATCTCTTTAACCGATACATAGCCGCACTTTTCTCTTATCTTCGCAAAAGCTTTTTCTTTCTTGCTTCCCAAAGCGGCATCCACTACTTTGACATATGCAAGGGGGTCGCCCTGTTCACACTTGCCGACAGCTTCGATAAATTCATAGTCGTCAAGGGTCTTCTCCTCTATTTCAAACTCAAAGCCGCTTTCTGTCTTACCTGTCAGCATAGGTTATTCCCCCTTCTTCATGTATTCATAGTGTGTATTGCCGTTCTCGTCAGGTGTGGCTGTGATAGTCAGCTCATAGCCGATAGGCTCATTGTCTTTGTAGGTGATGTCAGATATCTCCGTCACCTTGCCGAACGGAACTACCACTCTTTTCAGTACGTTGTTTTTCAGTATCATATCAAATACGAACGCCTGATCTTCATGCTCTGCGCTGTTGACCTTGATCGTCAGGCCAGTGTCAAGGTCGCCCGAAACATTGCTGCTATTGTAGACAGTTTTCAGCACATCTGTATTGGTACACTCTATCAGCTTTACCTTGAAAGTGTCCGTCTTTTCTGTCTGCGGTGTGTCAACGATATCTCCACCCCACGCTTTTATATTCTCAGTAGAAATGCCAGAACTGTTTGTTACTCCGTCCTCTGAGCAGTAGCCCAAACTCTTGAACGCTGCGTCAAGTGCTGTTGTTGCATCTGTCGGTAGTGTAGATCCCGTGATTGCTGTGAAAACCGCTCCGCCTACCTTTGGCTTGCCTGTTGATACGTTATCTTTGTTGTTTGCCATAGTATTATCACTCCTCGTCGTAGTAGGTTACATCGAATACCGCCTGATAGCGGTATCTCTTCGTTTCCGTGTCCGTGTAGTTGTAGTCTGACGTGCACGCACAGCGGCATATATCGCCCTGTGACACGCTTTCAGACATAGCCTTTTTAACTTTTGCGTTAAGTTCTGCCGCCACGTATAGGCTCGCTGAGTAGCTCTGAACGGCTATGGTGGCAGAGGTGATAAAATCATTCTCTGCCGAGCCTAGTTTGTCGATAAGCACATACTCTTTTGGTGGGTTTTTAGGTTCTTCAAGATAAACAGGAACGTCAAGCTTTGCCCCCAGCCAGTCAAGAATTATTTTTTCTATCACTTGCCAAGCACCGCCTTCAAAAGTGTGTTATTTCTAAGATTAGCACGCTGAGCCTTCTTTGTCTTAGCTTTGACGATAGCGACCTTACGGCGCATTTTTGGGTATCTTGTCCATGTGATAGTATACGCTTTATGCCCCGTGCCAAGACGTTGAACGGCTCTGTCAGCATATCCCTTGACCATGCTTTCAACAGGTGCAGAGCAGAGAAAAGCCGCAATTGCGTTGTGGTCAAGCTCTATATTAACTTTACTCATAGCGTTCCACCTTTACTTTCTTGTTCCATTGTAAAGGGATATTATCATCAATGCCCTGCGTAGGGATACCCACAGTTTTGAATGTCATTCCCCAGAACTCGACTTCTGTATTCTCCCATGTGTGCGTGTCACCTTTTGGTATCGCAAGCACATAAGCTATGCGTTTGCCTGACAGGTTGATCTCGTTCACAACGTCCTCTGCAGACGGCTCGCCCACAAGCACGTTTTCGACAACTTCCTGAGATACCTCATATGTAGGTCTGTTGAAGTCGTCAATGCCTGTCTGCGTTTTTACAGAAAGCTTAACAGGTATGCCTTTGATATTTAATCTCATACGTCATATACCTCCATAGCTCCGTATCTCTGCCGCATAACGCCCAGTTCTTTCAGTTCATTTCTGAGAAAATACAGTTGCTGTCCTGCGTTGAGATAGGTCATTGATACTGAATAGCCCATAGCCGACTGTGAAGCCTGCGAAGTCGCAGGAGAGCTGTCCGCAATAGAGTCAACAGCTCTCAGCGTAGCACGAACTATGATATCTTTTGCCGCAAGCTCTACGTCAGGTTCATCAGCTATCATAATGTCAAGATCTTTGCCATACTTCTTGCAGGCAGTTGAAAGCTTTGCACAGGCGACAGGCAGCAGAGCTGCCGCCTTTTCCTGTTCCTCAGCCGTGAGCTTTCGACCAAGCCTTATAACGTCCTCGATAGTTGCGTACTCTGCCGCCATTTATGCCGCCCCCTTACTTAGCTGCTGACTGAATGACAGCGAATGCAGACTTGTCAAGAATGCCCCAACCGAGATATGTCTCCGCTCTGATGTATACCTGATTGTATCCCTGAAGATCCTGTCCACTGTTGTCAGGATCGCCGTACTCGATGACTTTAAGCGGAATTTCCTTTGAGTAGCCCCACTTGAACGCCGTTTCAAAGTCACCAACGATCGCAAGATCTTTGCTGGAGTTGAATGAAACTGTATTGTTTGTCACGGTCTGAATGCCGTTCATAGAAGTCGGTGCATTGCCCCAAGCAAGGTCAGGATAAATCTTTCTGCCGCTTGTATCCACCATTTTCGCAAGGTCAGCTCTAAACGACGGAGCCATTGTAAGACCCGAAATATCATACTCGTTGCCCTGTACTGCAGCGATAGCCTCCTCGATAAGAGCGTCGGGAGTCTTCGGTGACGTGCTGTCCTGCTTTATCACAGTTACGCCGTTGTCAAAATGGTTCGTGCCGATAAGCGCCGAAGCTGTCTTTGCTCTCGGGTTAACTCCGTGAAAAGCCATGATGTCAAGACCTCTTGCGACCTTCTTCGCAAAGCCGTCTGAGAAGTTTCTGAGGATATTGATCTGCTCCTCATCGCTGGCGTAAAGAAACTCGTCTGAAATTCTTGCGCCGTATTCTACCTTGAGAGGGATTATCTTCACAGGTTCAAGGGCAGCGCTACCTCTTGTCTTTTTGCCGTTCTCAGCCACAAGGTCTACCTCATCGTCCATAGTGAAGATGAACTCCTTCTGACCGTTGAAGGGGATAGGTGTCTGAGCGCAAAGTGCGGCAAGGGATGACTTGCCCTTTACCTTGTCGAAAAGCTCCTTAACGAGTACCGGGTCGAAAAGTGTACCCTTTGAAATTACGTCTGCCATAAAATTACTTCCTTTCTTTACTTTATAAGACCTGCAAGCAGCGACTTATATGCCGCATTCTTGCCGTCTGCGTGATTGTGTTCTGTGTGGCCAAGAGGGGCTGTCTGCTTCTTGCCGATAAACTTTGCAAATGTTTCAGCGTCCTTCTTGATATCTTCTTCTGTGTCTCCTGAAAGCTTGTTTGCAAGCTCATAAGGGATACCGTTTTCGTGGGCAATTCTCATTTTTACCGAGCTGGTCTCGTATGCCTTGTTCTTAGCCGTGAGGTCTGCGATAGCTGTATCCTTTTCTGCAAGCTTGCCTGTAAGGTCGGTGATCTTACCGTTAAGGTCGGCTGTCTTCGTCTTGAAGTCGTCAGGGGAAATGTAACCCTCAAACTGTTTCTTGACTGTGTCCGTGTTGCGGTCGAGCCTTGCCTTTATCGCATTGTCAAAGGCTTCCTGTGTTGTTATAGCTTCAAATTCTGCCATAGTGTTTTTCCTTTCCCCGCTTTACCCTGCGGTGTAGGTGATATATAATAAACTGTTACCAGCTTATTTTCTGTACTTTCTTCTTGTCCGATGAATTTGCACACGCCCAGTGAGCAAGCACTACCGCCTCAAGCAGTGATATGTCAGCACCCTCAAGAATTGAGGTATAGCCAAAACCACCGCCTGAGCTTATCGCTCTGTGTTCACAGTTGGCAATGACCTGTTCAAGGGACGGCTGATCTGCGTGACAAATATTCTGTGCGAATACCCCTCGTTCAAAACCTGCTGACGAAGTGATCACATCAGCGACTTTCGGCAGGATAGGCTTGCGCTTGATACCTGCGTTTTTCATATCTGCCGCAAGCAAAGACTGTCCGTTCGCTCCGTCAATGACGGTTTCACGCATATGCGGATTGCGCAGATATGCGATTATCCAGCCGTTCCCCTCTCTTACAGGGCGGCAGTCGATAGCCTCAACAAAAATCTTGCCGTCTGCTGTCTTTGCAGCGACAGCCAAAGATACGTTATCCGTGACCTTTGCATACTTAATGCCGAAAAACAGCTCTCTGCTGATATCGGGCTTGCCAGTGATACAAATTGCCTGCCACTCTCCTTTGCTTATAGCCGACTTTTGGTTATAGGTGAGCCACAAGCCTAAACGCTGGATGTTATCGTCAACCTGGTCGTCTTTCGGGTCACCAAGCTCAGAGCGTATCTTACGTTCGGTGAGGATAGTTCCAAGTGACGGGTTCGTTTGATACCAAAGTTCGGGGTCGTGGGCGTTGGTGAGCTTCGGCACAGACCATTCAGCCCAGCCGTCGTCACCGCCTTTGCCCGATATCGTCTTCTGTCGGTATTTTGTGAAAACTGTACCGGCAGACACCATTGTCGGAGGTGTTCCGCACATCAAGGTCTGAGGGTTTCGGCTGTCCGTGACGATATACTTTAGGGCGGTCTCTTGGTCGGTGGTGTATTCCTGTGCCTCGTCGATGACAAGCAGGTCATAGCCTTCACCAAGTCCGCCCTTTGATGAACGTGTGCGGAAATTAATAATTCCATCACCCTTGAGCCACTTGATGCACTCAAGACCAAACTGCTTTGCGGTCTTGAAGTCCTCTTTTTCAAGAAAACCCATTTTTGTGATACGGTCGATTATCTTCTCCCATGCCGAATGTGATGTTGTAGTTCGGTGGGCGGTGTAAAGAACACGCTCGCCGTTTTGCAGACCATAGATAGCACGCATAATAAGCAGCTCCGACTTGCCGTTACGTCTTGGTATCGACCAGCCGAATTTCATGTGCTTCCACAATCCCTCATCGTCCACCGCCATGATGTCATAAAGCATTAACTCCTGCCATTCCTGTGCGGTGCGCCCCGATTTGTTGTACATTGCGATAGCCTCATTGCCTTTGGTCTGCTCATATGGCAACACTACCGATATGGTAGGGGTCTGCCTGCCGACTCTCTTATCCTCAATAGTGGATTACCTCCTTTTAGGTACTAAAAAAGCACCCGTTAAGGTGCTTAGTTCCGATATTTGATTACAGCTCAATGCCTTCAAGCTCTGCTCTGAGTTCAAGAAGGTGAAGATATTCACCCATTGTTCTTTGCTGATTTCTTAACAAATCACACCTGTAACCATCCTCCGCCGAAGTGTCTCCACGTCTGCTAGTGCAATGCTTAACCTCCAGCTTGGTGTTGTATGCTTTAAGCTTTTCATAACGTTCTTTCAGCTCTGAATACTCTTTTTTCAGTCTTTCTTTCCAGTCCATAATATCCGTCCTTTCTGATTTTGGGTATAAAAATACCGCCTCGCCGTAGCGGAGCGGTAAAAATTATTAAATTTTTATACCTTCTGATTTAGCCTCTTCTTCTTCAGCTAAATAATCCTCGTAAGCTTTCTTTACTTCGTCCGGTGCATTTGGGGATATGCCGCATAATCCGTCATCATCAAATTCCGCATAGTCCAACCATATTGGCATCTCTCTCATATTATCACGTTCCTTTTAAACTAATATATTTTTCTTTAGCTAGCTTAACTATTTCTTGCGAAAGTGGATTTGCCGATTCACCATTAGAAAAACAGTCAGCAAATGCCTCTGCAAAGCATTCTTGCTTTTTAGTTGCTCCATATCTCGAAACTGCGCTCATCAATTCGGACTGCTTTTTGCCTTTTCCATACGATATCTTTTTGATGTTCTTAACGGCTTTAGATACTATACCGCCTGACATATCTCCACGATTCCAAGCATATAATTTTTGCCACGGATAGTCAAAATTACTTTTTGAAAGCAATAGCCATTCAACTGCATGGCCTGTTTCATGAACGCCGATTGACGCAGGTGAACTGTTTGGTGGCCACCAACCTTTCGCAGAAGAATCTTCACACATCTTTTTAAATCCGGATACGTCTTTATAGTATTTCGGATTAAACTTGATTTCTTCGCCTGAGCAGCACATAACTCCATGTTTACCAGTACCTATTTTCTTTATATTATCACTAAGTTCTGGGAAATCGTCAAATACACTTTCGATACCTTTTAAAGTTTCACGAACAGTTTTAAAATCAAGCTGCTTTACGCTGTCATCGGTTGTAATGTTGTATTTGCTGCTCAAATATTTTTCAAGTTCATCATAATTATTTGTTTCTTCTACTCTCTTCATTATATCACTTTTGCCCGGCTTGTCAACAAGTCTGACAGGCTCTCTGGCCCCAGCCTTTTTCATGCGTTCAAATTCATCGTCAGAAACGTTCCACTTGGTCTTGCTCCACACGTTTTGTGCCTTTCTGTCGTTGAGGTATGTAACAGTACAGCCGCAGTTGTCGTGCCTGCGGTAAACGTCTTTGGGGACATCTTCGGGATAGTGATATTTACCTGCAAGTTTTGAACACCACTTACAGCAGCCACCATGATCGTTGCGAATGATGTAGCAGTCCAGTCCTGCATCAGAACGAAACTTCACGTTTTTTTGAACATAATCGTTGTAAAAACTCTCGGTGATGTTCTGCGCCGGAGCTGTCATTCGCCGTATCATCACTTCTTCTGCAATATCCGGTACAGAAGCCGCATTGACTACCGCCTGCACACGCTCGGTAGGGAAGGCAGCCTGCTGAGGTGTGATGTTTATGCCTGCTTGGTTGTCAAGGGCTTTCTGACATTCTGTTGCCGCAGAATTGATGATATCGTAGTTATCTTTCAACACGCCCGTGAGTATGGTATCGGCAATGTTGTAGTACATCTTGCCGTCAGGCAAAGCCGCTACGTTGACGTGTGCACCGATAGTCTGAGAGACCCTAAATCCGAGCTGTTTCGATAGCAGGGCGACTTCTTCCATTTTCGCAGTGCCGCCCTCTATTTTCTTCAAAACCGATTGAATGTACTTGTCGGCCTTGCACGTCTTTTGAAACTCAGCTCGTATTTTTTCAAGCAGTTCTGCACCGATATCAGCCATTGTTTTCACCCTCTATGCCTGTGAGCTGACGAATACCCTTTGCGCCTAGATAGTCAGGAACGGCCTGATTTATCTTCAAGATAGCGTCGCCCACACCCGAGAGTGCGGCAGAATCAGGTTCAAAAATGGGTAGCCACTGCGGTTTGATGTCACTGAAAGCATATCGCATATAGGCCATGTTATCACGAACGCAGGCGGCCAGATAAGCCACGTTAAGGAAACCACTGCCAAACGTTCTCTGCGCCTTGCGTGCGGTAAGCCTGAGATTTTCGTGCGCCGCACGGATAGCTTCACAGCTGGCAGGGTTGGATGTTGCAAACCCCAAATCGTCAAGAGTCAGCCCTGTTTCTCCGGCAAAAAGAGAAGCTATAGATTTAAGCTGCTCAGAGTATGGTGACATGGACTGCTGCTGAAACTGTCCGACAGTAGGATTGCCGCCGTCATCATCTTTGGTGATAGTCAGCAGTGAGGACATTGTTGCACCCCATTTGTCCATTTTCTCGGCATCATCTGAAAGGCCGAGTATATATTTTTGTGGGAAACTGTAAAACTCAGCTGATACTTCCGAACGTCTGAGCGTTCTCATAGCCTCCTGCACAAGTTCCATGCAAGCCCTTGATATCCTGCTGTGACCGAAAGGACGAACAGCGTCAGGGCGGTATATGATAGGCACAAGTAGAGGGTAAGGTGCAGGATTGTCATAGATCTCAACATCATAGCCTCTGCGATATATCTCTGTCTGTTCGGCTGTGAAGTAGGCTTCGATAGTGGGGTTGAAATTGTTATCCCTGTCAAGCACTGCATAGCCCTCACGGAGCATATTCGTGATAGGGTCGATGATGCCAGTAGCGTTACTGCCGTCAATGACCTGCAAACGTGGATAACCTGTTTCATCAGCCGAGATATACACAAAACAACAAGAGGACACCAACGCTGAGAGAATGGCAGAATCAAAGAACACGTCACGATTATTGTTGTCAAATATCTCGTTGACGTAGAAAGTGTTGTCCTCGAAGCTGTCAAATACTATTCTGTCTGCAAGGGTATCAACAGCCTTTGCACACCAACCTAGTACAGGACGCATCCAGTTATAGCTTGGTGGTATCATTTTGCCCATGTCAGTAAGGCCGTTCTTCATGTGATAGTAGTCATAGCGCACATTGACCCTCGAAGCCTTTGAGGAAAGCTTCTTTTTCAAATATGCCATGCCTTTGTATTCGCTCATCTTGTATATCCTTTCCAATTATTTCAACTCTGCGAGAAATATAAGCAGTGCGGCGGTGAAGGTCATTTTTGACCTCAAAAGGGGGCATACCCCCCATATCGTCAATAATTTGTTAAAAATTCTTCCAATCGTAGCATTGTGGTAAAATTCGGTTGGAAATCAGGTCGAGAGACTGGTCAAACACCTGTTTTTCCACCAATTTGTCAGATTTCTGACGATTACAACACCAATGTGCCAACTGCAAGTTTGAAATGTCCGAAGGATGACCGCCTTTTGCAATGGGTATGATATGATCTATGCAAGCTGACAGTGGGTGTGGATACTTCAAGGAAAAATCAACAGGTTTTCCACAGATACCGCAAACTGTTTGGGTAGCGTATATCTTCTTCTTGTTGATACGGAACTGCTGTTGATGTGAACCGCTTCGGTCTGGTCTTGGTACTGGCATTGTATACCTCCGTGCAACGCAAAAGGCACCCCATAGGAGTGCCTCTTGTGAAAATATTATAAGGAGTTTTGTAAATGGTGGAGCAGATGTTGAGCTGGCTCGCTCTCGACCTGCATAGCCCCTTACGGGGCTTAGAAAATTGGAGGTGACTTCATGAAAGTACAAGTCTGAGGTACATCTACACTTTCCTCAGTTTAAATTATAACACAGTAAAAACCGACAAAACCGACAAATCAAGATTTTTTTGAAATATATCTTTTTATCTTCTTTTCAACTGCGTCCTCTGTGATTCTCCCACCGCTTACCTGCATAGCTATCTGCAAGTACGTCTTACCCTTGATGAATTTCAGCACGAACATTCGCCGTGTCTGATAGTCCTCTATCCCCTTGATAAACTCCTCCACAGTCCTCTGCTCACGCTCTAACCGTGCCTGCTCGCACAGCAATGAAAGCGTATCGCCGCTTGGCAGAAAGCCGTCTATGCGTGTGCTGTGTGGTGTGTAGGACGGTGGAGTGCATACGCTGATACTGTCGGCAACGTACTTGCCCGAAAGCTCTGCCTTGATGTCCTCAATGGCTGAGGCGTTCCTGCGGTAGGCTTTCAGGCGTGACATGGTCATAGGGTCAGCCATTAGCAACACCGTCCATTTTAATACCGATACCATTCACGTCAACAGCCGTATCAGCAACACCGAATATAACCTTGCCTATGGCAGTGGACACGTCGCCTTTATGGTAGTTATCTACGGTCATCTTGAATCCCATTCCTGATATCGTTACCTTATCCTCCACCAGATTGACAGCCCTGAAAACCTTGCCGTGCATAGCATTTTCATACACACCATGCAACTTTTCCAGCTTATCCTGACTTACGCCTGCCTCCCACAAGATAGATGAAAACTTATGCTCGTCTATAGTCGGAATCTCAGTTTCATGTGCGTTCTGGTCAACGAACGTGGAAATCTTATCGTTCACTGCGGTGATAAGGTCATAGTCAAGCTCATCACCCACAACGCTTGTGAGGATATCCTTGAAAGTTTCCTTTTCGTTCTGACAGGTCATTGAGAACTCGCAGCCCAAAAGCTCCTCAACAACAGAAGTATTCGGCTTTTTAGCGTTCTTCGTGTAGTAAAGCACTCCGTTGATATCAGGTGCACGATCATTGAAAAGAGGAAACAAAAAGCCATCGCTTGGAAGCTCAACAATTCTATCGCATGACTCTTTCTTTGCGATAGAATTGTCCTGTTCATCATATACAAGCCCGTCAATACGCAGGTTTACAGGGCAAAATGCCGTGATGATGAAGTTGTAATCCGTGTCAGCTTCGTCCTCAAACTCGTCCATTTTGTTCTTCCTCAACACGGAATATGTACAGTGTGCCGCAAAAATGGTATATGTTGACACATACTCCACCTTTTCCACAATGGCATTCAGAAAGTTATCAACCTTTTCTTCATCAAGCAGCTTGCTTTGCAGTGTTTCGTACATAAAAGGCTGAGCACTACCCTCAAGGTAGGCGTCCTTAGGGAACGAATATTCCAGCAGATTTTTACCGATAGAGCCGCTGAGTACCTTTTTCAGGTTTATCATTATCAGCTCCGCCTCGTCCTGCGGAATAGTGTTGTAAAGCTGATTGGTCTTGCACTTTATGTTCTTTTCAGCGTCCACAAATGCCGTAACAACGTGGTTTACTGTGAAAAGTCCACAGTCGTCGCTGAATATTCTCTTGATCTCGTTAATTTCTTTCTTGTTCATGTTAATCCTCCTCAGTTTGTCTATAGATCGTTGATCTGTAATCATCACAAACTACATTCCGTTTGCGACAAGTATGATAAAATACGCAGTTATTGCATTTTATCTCCTTAATTCCCAGCACAACATACCCGTTCTTTATTCCCCAGCCGTTGAGGATATATGTTATCTTGTATGTATGTCCTGATATCTCATGTTTTGCGTGTTCTCTTACTGTGCCGTCTGAGCTACGATAAGACGTTCCGTCAGTCGGTATAAATCTTATCAGATCTCCTGTCTGAAAACCTCTGTCATTCTTTCTGACCTCAAAAGTTTTCTCACCGCTCAGAACAGCGCCACAAAAGTCTATGCTAAGTTTCAGATTATGTGTTTTCACTTTTTCGCCTCCTCGATATCCAACAAGCTAAGCTGGTTATTTTTCATATCAAATACTCTGTCACGCCATTCAACGCCGATATAGTCAAGAACTCTTCCCCAGCCGTACTTTGTGCCGTCAGCATCTTCACAACACTTGTTCATCCAGAAATCCCACTCTTTTTCATTTCTTTCACGAAGCCTGTCAAATCGGTGAGGGCGCTGTTCCATATGTATGCCGAAACCGCACATTGAGCAGCCTGTACGCTGAGCCTTTGTTGTGCAAAGCTTTCCGTCAAAGTCACGTTTTATCTCGCCATAGATTGTAGGCACAGGCACATTCAGGTCAAGTGCAAGTTGTAGCAAGTCCTGCCTTGTAAATATGGCAAATGGCGCTGAACGTATCGTGCTTTTGCCAAAGTAATTGCAGCCGTTAAGCATTAGCGATTTTTCACGTCTGCCACCCTCACTTGCCATAAGTCCTAAGAACGGCACGCTCTTGTATTGCTTTGCCCAATCATCACACGGTTTTTCTTTCATCCAGAAACAGCATTGTGATGATACCTTAAACGGCGGTATCTTGTAGTCAACGCCCTCGTTTTCATTTTCGTAACCGCCAAACAGTTCAAGCCAGCGCCGAGAAAGTTGCATTCTTGTATGCTTGCGAAAACCGCCATACTCTCCCGTTTCACCCGTTATGATAGCGTGACGAACTGTCTTGTTCTTGTCCGTAGGGTGTGCAAGCAGTTCTATTTTTGCGGCTGTTTCTTTTGATAGTACAGGAAAACCATATTCCCGTATGATATCTATTTTTGACTTGTATGGGCTTAACTTTATCACTCCAAGTTGCTCGTGTATCTGCTGAATAGATTTGTCTTCAAGACTAGATACCGATACACCTGGAACATAACTGAAACCACAGTAATCATGTATAAATTTCAAAAGCGTTATGCTGTCAAGTCCGCCTACCGATATGTGCGTATTCAGATTTCTTTTGTCACATTCACGAATGAACTCCCTTACTCTGACCTCAGCGTATTTGACCTTGAACTCATACGGCATTTTCTGCTTAGTTTGGAAAGCTGCTATCTTCTGTTCATTGTCTTTGGTACGCTCCTCATAGCTTTTCACTTTTATCCCTCCTCAAACTCAGGACACTCCGTCACAGTATACGAGTGTATCATACCGCCCTTTTGAGCTTCATACATTCTGTGCTGACACGTCCTCCAACCCTCAACCGGTATGCGGTCTATGGACCATGCACAGCCTGTGAGGTATTCTCCTGTTATCTTATCCTTTGTCGGTACTGCATGATGGCAGTGCCAGCATAGTGTGTGGTCAGTGTGTTTCATTGGCTTTGCCCCTCCCCATACCACATAGGATATCATTAAGCCTCTTGCAAACCTCACAACCCTCGTGATGTATCTCGTACTGACATTTCTGAAACACCTTAGCATATTCCCCATCTGTTCAGCTCGTCTGCCTTCTTTATGACCTCAGTTTTGACCAGCATTATCATCACCGCCAAGATAGTGCATTAGCATATCAGCTGCCTGCTTCCAGCCGTAACATATCGCCGCCAAATAGTCCTGCTTGCCAAGCTCCGCAAACCACCACATCTGATTATCTGAGGGCTTGCCATTCTCCGCTTTGAGCTCTATGAACAGCCCTTTATTTCTTCCCCTTGCCACAGGCAGGAACAGGTCAGGAACACCTGATTTCACGCCCATAAGCTTTAGCCTTTTGCCCTCTCTCGGGTCGCAATGACGTTCGTTCGGTATGTGAAAGAGCAGTTTCAGTTCAGGATAAGCCTTGCGAATGCTTGCCTGCTGCGTCCACTTGATAAGGGCCATTTGCTCTCTGTCTTCATCTCTTGCCATATCCTCACCCTTTCATTATCCTGTTGAGTATCTGACTCGCTTCAAACTTTGTCAGACTTTCTATGTCGATATCCGAATTGTTGAGATACTTCCTGCCACGCTTGCGGATAAGTTTTTTCTGATTATCAGTAGCAGGCGCTTTGCCCCACTTTCGGCAGATGTTCAGATCCCACAAGCATTTGCTATCTGCTTCACGCTCGCAAAGAAGAGTGTACGCCTCGTCAAGTGCCTGCTGCATAGGTATTTTCTGACCTTGCCATACTGCCATACCCAAAGCATCGGGTGCAGATATCCTCAGCGTTTTTCCTTTACCCAAGCTGCATTTCATATCACCGTTTGGCAGCTTGAACCAGTTCACATCATGAGTGATATATTTCTGTTCCTGTGCCCACAGGTCAACGATACGAACATTCTTTATCCAGCTTTCAGGACAATCCGACATCATAGTAGCCTTTTCAGGAAGCTCAAATAGCATTCCCTCCATTTTGTCCTGACTCTTCTTTGGCAATTCTGAAATGTCAATACCGAGCAAACTTGGAGCTGTTCTCAGGCTTGCCTTGCCTGTTACCCCTACACAGTCGATGAGTGTGAGCCTGTCCTTGTCAGGGTGCAACCTCAATCCTCTGCCTACCATTTGCGTATACAGTGCGTCTGACTGTGTAGGTCTTGCTATGATAACAGTTTCCACAAGGGGTATGTCTGTTCCCTCAGTGAAGACCATGCAATTCACAAGACAAGGTATCTCACGCTGAGTAAAACGGCGTATAATATCAGCTCTGTCCTTAGTCTGACCTGTGACCACCTCAGCGCCCTCGATGCGTTTTGCTATCTCGTAGCATTGTTCTACCGATACCGCAAAGATAAGTGTTGCACCTTTGGCGTGTTCTCTATACGCTTGCGCTATAGCGTCCGCAGTGCCGTCCATTGCTTCTGCTAGCTCGCCCGGAGCGTAGTCGCCAAGCCGTGTATGTACTGCTGAAAGGTCATAGCCTATGTCGGCACGTTTGCAGAGGATATCACACAGATAACCATGTTCAATGCCCCAACGCAGGTCACGTTGAAATATGATATCATCAAACACATCATTAAGCCTGCATTTATCAGCCCTGTTAGGCGTTGCTGTAAAGCCCAGCAGAAGACGTGGTGTGAAGTGATCTATGACGTTCTTATAGCTCTGCGCTGCCGCATGGTGAGCCTCGTCCACTATGATGATATCGAAATCATCAGGTGAAAACCTGTCAAGCCTATGGGTCATGGTCTGAATACTTGCAGAAACCACCTCTTCACTGCCGTCAGTATGGTATTTTGACATTTCAACACCTTTTGTGCAGTCAAAGTATTTCAGAGGCTGATTTACAAGTTCCTCTCTGTGCGACAGAATAAGCATACGTCCATGACGTGGAATATTTGCAAAGGTCACAGTCTTGCCAAGCCCTGTTGCCATTTGCACAAGATGTTTTCCCTGTTTTGCCTGCGTTATTTTATCTATACACTCCTGCTGATAGTCACGGAGTTTTATTCTTGCATTCATTTGATGTTTTTTTACCTCCTTATGTGGGACGTGGGGGACAGTGTGGGACAAACGTCCCACACGAAAACTATGCGTATTTACGCACTTTTCGTGGTGTTGTGGGACTGTGGGACAAATTCGCACATTTTCCTATATAGGAAAACACACATATATTTTAACAACGTGTGAACAAAGCTGTGATTCTATATCACCTATTTAAAACAGGTATATATAGGGGGAAAATGTCCCACAGTCCCACACTATGCAGAAAACCACGCATTTACGTCGTTTTCCTCGTGGGACTTATGTCTCACAAAATGCCGAAATCCGATATATCCGTCCCACGCATTTCTTCTTCGGTGTAATAGTCCGGTGTTTCATCTGGCAATCTCAACACAACACACTCAACGTTCACGCCACCGATACGCTTGCCACGAGTATTGTTGCGCCCTCTCACGAGTATCTTGCCGTTAGATTTTAACCAGCTGAGTAATGCCCTTGTGTCGAAACCTTGTTTTGAAGCCGCTTCATCGAACTTTGAACGAATGATATATGCAAAATCGCCCTGGATAAGTCCAAACACTTCGCCGTTATTGTCTTCACCTGTCGCAAAGCGTTTGCTGTTAGAAGCCACCCAATCGCACATATACTGATAGCCTCGTTCACCTGCTGATACCGATTTTTTGGTCTGCAAATACGGTGAGATATCGTCAATTGTTAGTGGCTCGTTCGTTTTGAACACGGACGCTTCTGCAATCATATCAGCCGTGAGTATCATTGCCGCTGCCATTGCCTGCTTTTCCGTTGTGTCCGACTTGCAGAGCTTGGTGAAATAATCGTTATAGACCTCTTGTGCCATTGTCAAGGCTTTTTGAGAGGACAGTTTTGCAACAAATTCTCGCCCTGCAAAGCCATAGTTTTGTTTTATTACCGCTGACACAGCCATGCCGTCTGCTATTACGATATTGTTTGCTGTACATTCAATGTCGATAACTCTGTTTACCGCTCCTGCACCTGCTGAACCGCCCACTATGGGGCTTTCGCCTGTGGTAAGGATAGTGTTTCGCCATGTCGGTGTACGTTCTATGCCGCCTGTTTTTGTGCCCCTAGAACGTCCAACACCCTGAGCGAGCTGATAAACGTCAAATCGGCTTCTGCCATGACTATCTTTGCTGAGCTGGAGTTCGTCAATGAGAAACGGCAGACTGTTGAGAAACGCTGCTGTTCGCTCGTGACCGACAACTGTGCTGTTGAACGTCTGAATGTATTCGCCCATTTCGGGAGTTCCCCAAACAGAAGCCGCAAGCATTAAAGCAACTGTTTTGCCTGTGCCTGAATCAACGCCCCACAAGTGAACGAAGAACGGCAGACCGCCTAGCGGCTGAATAAGCGCACTTGCGAAGCTCGCCGCAAGAAATATCTTTGCGATCACGCTTTTCTTGCGGCAATCTATAGCGACTTTTTTCCATTTCTCATAACTGCCATGACTTTTTATAGCACTAAAAATGGTGGAATAATTCTGCTCACCGTCAAAGGTCAGCCCCTCGACGTATGGCGAAAAGCCTGCGCCGTTTATGTAGCCAAGCCTGCCCACTGATCTTTTCAGCGGCAGAGAATTGCGGTTAAGGCTCTCTATCTCCTGGAAATATGAAACAAGCTCTTTGGCAGTTTCAGAAGACACATCAACACCGCATTTAACTAGCTGTGAAATGTTTCGGCTGTTATATAGTATCTCCTTTGAAACGACTTTTTCCTGCCACTCTCCACGAGTGCGGTAAGCTATGTTGAGCTTTTCCTCGCCTGTGTCAATGTTCTGCAAACACTCAAAGGGTATGATCGGGTGGTGGCAGATAACGTGATAGTTGCCGCTTTCGTCAATAAGATACACACCGCCGTCATCAACGTTATACTTGCCTGCGTCAAGCTGCATATACGGACCTGAGAACGCAGTGGGGTTATTGATAATAACATTCGCCCCACGCTGCATTTCTCGCATTTTGACATAGTTTTTATACAGCCCTTTGAACGTCTTTACGCCCACCTCCGCCGCCTGTTGAGCCATTTGCTCAATTTTCAGGTTGTGCATAAAAGGGTCGTTTTTGTAATCGTATATCGCTTCGTATGGCTTTTCTGTATAGAGAAAATCGTCTTTTGTATACTTTACAGCAACGGCGTTTTTCACCGCTTCTGCATCGCTCATGTCGATATCAAAATGCTTTTCCTCGTTCGCATCAACGTCAATGATATCGTCAGAATGGCGTTCCCTCATCATTCAACACCTCCTCAAAGTCGGAAAGGTCACCGCCTAGCTCTTGCGGGGGTGCTGCTTCTGCGGTAGGCTGTACAAAAACGGCTTCGCACACAAGATGTACGTCAACTTTTTCTTCACCGTCTTTGCTGGTATATGGCTTTTTCTCCACCTTGCCCACACAAAACACAACGTCAAACTTTTTCAACGCCTTTGTGGCTCTTGCTACAGAGTGCCAGCACTGACAGCTCACCCATACGGCTTCACCACGCTCACCTTGCACCTTTGGCTGACGTTCGCCCACTTTTACTGAAAACTTGGTGATCGACGAGTTATTGCCGCCCACCTGTTTGTATTCTGCGTCCTTTGCAAGGAAGCCACTGATGATAACAGAGCCGTCAGGTAATCTTGCCTGCATTAAAGCACCTGCTCTTTCTCGGTCTGGAGCTGGTCTATTTCGGCCGAGATATCTGTAGATATCTTCTCATACTCAAACCACTCAGAAACCTTTGTGTTCTTATCCTTGAGCGAATTGAAAATGCCGATATAGTCGGTGAGATCTTCGGCTGTCATGGTGTCAAGACCTCTATCAAGACGTTTCTCTATCATTTCCTGCGTCACACCCAGCTTCTCGAACTCCACCACCATTTTCCTTACACGGTCCGTAAGAGGAATATTATTCTTGCCTGCAAGAGTTTTTCTGCATTCGGCGACAGCCTCTTCCACAAAGTCCGCAGGAAGCACAGCAAGTATCCTTGCTCTGAGCCTGCGCCCTGCCATATTGGCATTGTTCTCATAGATATCACGCAGGCTTGTGAGGGTCTTTATTTTGCCCTTAACTTCCTTTGCGTGTGGATTGGTGAAATTCTGCACCGACATTGTGTTCGTCTCCAAGTCCCAAGCATACGCCTGCATTTCTGACTTGCCGTTGTCCTGCGAAAGCTCTTTGATGCCGAAGTCAATATTGCCCCAGCACCTTGCAAGCTCTTCGGCAAGTCTTATAGTCGGTCCTGAAACTGTTTCGTTGCCTCTCGGATAGCTGTAAAATGCCTTGTTTGCAAGCCCTGTACGCTGGCAAGCTTTTTTCATGTTTGCAAAAGCCTGTATCTCATTTCTCGGAAATCTCTTTGCGATAACAAGCTTACCCTGTGCTTCTGCAATGGCTCTGCTTGCTTCGATTGCGACTGTACCCTGATTGATGTTGTCAAGAGGCATAGTGCTGTTCTGCGGTACTTCCGGTGTTACTGTTACTGCATTTGTTATTTCGTCCATTGTTTTGTCCTCCTATTCGTATTCTCTTGCCAGCCAACCAGGCAAACTTATGACGTTCAAATCGCCGTTTTTGCCGTTGTAGCTGTACCAGTTACCTGTTTTAAGACACTCTTTGAGAGTGTAAAGATAGTCGTTAAGGTCTTTTGTACCTTTCTGTATGATAAAATCGTCAGCTTCAAGGACGTTGCAGGCATAAGGCGGTGATTTTTCAACAGCGATAAAAACAAATCTATGCTGTTTGCCTTCCACCTCTGACACACCCTGCGTGTACATCGCCGCCTGCAAGTCATAACCATATTTAATACAACTGTGCATAAAGCTGTCTGTATCGGCATTTTCTGTGGTTTTTAGGTCTACTATGACAGACGTTGACCTTAGATCCGTTCGGCAGTCGGGGCGGCATTTGAGTTTAAGCCCCGTGAGCTTGTCCGTCCAGAAGTATGATTTTTCATGTTCACCGCCGTTTAGCAAAGCGGCAGCATACTTGTTTGACATCACACTTTCAGCCATTACCTGTATCTGTGCAAAAGCGTCCTCGCTTATGGGTATCTTACCGCTTGCCTCTATCTGAGCCGCAAGTGCCTTGCCCTCTTTGGTACGCCTGTCAAGCTTCGGAGCGACTATGTACTCACTGTCGAATTTGTCCTTTTCAAGAACATAAGCGTGAAAGGCTGTGCCGAAAGCAAGCGCAGGGGTCTCTACTTCGGGATTTTCAAGGGCGTACTTGAAGTGTGCAGGCGACTTTGACAGCTTGAAAAGCTGTGAGCGGCTGAACGCTTCGTCATTGCGATAATCTTCCGCAGACATTTGTTTTTTCATTCGTCATAGTCCTCCTCTTTATATTCAGCTCCTGCCAGCGTGGCAAGTTCATAGACTGAAATATCGTCGTCCTGATTGATTTCTTCAATCAGAATTTCACGAAAACAGTCTTTGCAAAAATCCTTGCCCTCGTAGCAGAAAACATTTTCGCTCGCAAGGTCTAGTTCGCCTCTGCATTTGTCGCAAACGACCACAGTGTAGTTGTGGTCTCTGCCGCAACATCTGCAGCCGTCAGGACAGCCGACACAATCATTAGCCGTGTAACGCATTTAAACTGCCCCCTTATAGCTGAAAAATGCGATATTTTTGTACATGAAATACGATTCGGTTCCGTTTTCAAACACCTCAGCTCCGACCTCTTTCGCTACGGCATGAATGTCAGGTGGAAATATCTGAACACCCGATATTGCTCCGTCAAACGTCCACACGTCGCCTATCATCATAGGGTAAACGCCTTCGGTAACAGTCCCATACTTTTGCGTTTTTTTCATTTTCTGCTCCATTAATGCCATGTCAACCATGATATTAAGTCTTTCTATCAGAGTCATTTGCTGTCACCACCTCTCAGCCTCTCGATATTTTTCTTTAAAGCTACGATATATCCCGTCAAATACTCGTTCGGATAATCATTAAGGGCTATTTCTGATATTGCCTCTAGCTCCTCTTGACAAATATCAAGCAATGTGCTATCATCAATATGTATGTTATCGGTATCTTTTGATACCTCCGAGCTCGTGCCTGTTGCCGCAGGTGCAGGCTCGGTTTCTTTTAGGTACTCTGCCAAATACACACCACACTTAAAATCTTTTTCGCTTAGCGGACAATTTTCGCAACTAACAGTAAATCCTGTACAGCAGTTTACCGCCTTTTCAAACTCCTCTTTCGTTATCATCTTTATCCTCCCTAATATTTCCCCATTGTTCAGCCATTGCAAAAGCAATACCTTTAAACGTTTTGCTCCTTACCTTAGCACGATCTTTGCCAGAATGACGTGTTTCTTCCCATGTGCGTGATTTACCATTAGAATATCGTCCAAACAGCTTGCCATTATCAGGCTTGTCCCCTGTATATGTTGGTCGTAGGACAGGCAGCCCCTTTAGCCATAAACACGTCGCCTTTGTGACAAACTGTTCTGAGTCTTCCGGTCCGTTTGAAAACATATATGGGTGAATTATTTGATCTGCCTTTCTGAATACAGTATTCATACGCCCTATAGGGTTTTCCACTGCAATTTTTGGTGCGTTCGCCGACACAATCTGCATAAAAAATACTATTGATTCTTCACGGTGTTTCATACGCTCGACCACCTTTTCAGCAGGTGTGCATTTCAAACTATAGTGGCGTGTAGCCACGTTGGTCAGGTATGTACACGGTGGGTGTGCGATAATCATATCCCATGTTTCAACAGTATGCTGCTTGCCGTCACAGGTGAAGAAATCGGTATTGCCATTGATAATATCCAAAACATCATTGCATATATGCCATTCAGGGTGACCACCTGAACACATCTGAATATCGCAGCTGTACGCTTCGTGTCCTTTCGCACGGAACGCCTTGCAGACCTCTTGTGATTCTTCACAGGCTATCAGAACTTTCATTGTTCTTATCCTCCTCGTTTTCAAAACGTTTCTCCCAGTGCCTATCCACCACGCTCAGCACAAGATACATCACTACATCTATGCCTGCAAGCACAGCTATTGTTATCAGCAGTATTCCTACAATGTTCATTACCACTTTCCTTTCATTTCAACTTCGACCTTGACCACTGGTCTGCCTGCTTCTCTCACTGCACGCTTAATGCTCTCCTCTGCTTCCTCGTAGGCATTTTCTTTTACGCTTGCATACCACCTGTACGCTACATACATTGTAAGCACCACCAAGAGCGCTACCGCTGCGGCACATCTGATTATCTCTAGTACGGCTATCATTTTCTCACGTCCTTTCCGTAAAGCGTGCGGAGTTTTTTAAGCCTTTTCTCGAAGTTGTCGATATCAATACCCCACACCTCGTAGGCTATCTCGGTATTGACCGAGTGTGGCATCCATGACTTCACACCACGCTTTGCCATTTCTTCCTTAACAGCTTTCTTGATCTTGATAGTCTGCGTTTCACCTGTGCCGAACAGCTCCTTGATATCCGAATTGGTTATTTCGGGCTTTTCATAGTACAGCCGCACTGCCATTTCAATGTCAGGTGACCTCATTTATCTCACCTCCTCGATTGTCAAAACATTCTCATGGGGACAAATAACACTTGCCTTTGTCAGAGCCTCGTACTGACTCTTTGCTGCTACTGTGAACACCCTTTTATAATGATACTGGTCTATCGTCGTTACCTTGTACAGTTTCATTGCTTTGTCACTCCTCATTGTGTTTTCTGTCATTTCTGCTTCCAGCGAACATATCCTGCAAACATTGCTAGTTATCATGAGAGACAACGGAATTGTGTTGTCAAGCCCTATTAGCATACATATACCGAATGCAAGCGGACTTGCTAGACACAACGCAATACCGAGATAGTACGCTATCTTTTTTAAATTCAACGTTTGCCCTCCTCATATTGTGACCTTGTTACAATCAGCTCTCCGTCAAGAGTCCAATACTGAATGACCTCTCTACAGGGGTCATTTTCTGTTCCTGCACCTTTCAAGGCTCTTGTTACGATCACCTGTTCAACTCTGGCATTGTCACACCCTCTTGGAATAGCAATAATTTTCTGTTCCACTTTCTCACACCTCTCATTTTCTGTCCGTTCAATCGGACTGTTAGCTGTTGACATTTTCAGCGTTCTGAGTATAATTAATGTCAAGGACTTCATTGATAGCCGCTTCAATCTTGTTTGACTTGATCTCACCTGTCATTATCTTATACAGGTTTGATGTGTCGAGATAAGTTTCAGGAAGAAGCTTCTTGACTTCCTCAATGAGCCACTTCTGTGTCTTGTTGAGTTTAACAAGACGTACCTTGACTTCCACGCCGTACTCAGTCAGCGGTCTTTTACGTTCACTAATAATTAACACCACCTTTGCATAATATTCACACTAATATGTGTTTTACGTATTGACAGTTACGTTTAAATGTAATATAATATATTTACCAGATACAAATATTACGCTCTTGCGTATTGCCTTGACTGTATTATATTACACTTTTGCGTAATTGTCAAGTGAAAATTACTCTTTTGCGTAATTTTGTTATATTACACAAATTATGAGGTGTAACTATGTCAGAATTGTACAATAGAATTGAAAGCTTGTGCAAAAAGAGAAATATAAATGTAACAGTAATGTGCAAAGAAACAGGTGCAAGCAGAGGCTCTTTAACCGATTTAAAAGCAGGCAGAAAAAAGAAGTTATCTACAGATACACTATCAAAGATAGCTGAATATTTCGGAGTTTCTGTTGATTATTTGTTGAACGGTGAAGATAATATCAAAGTCGAAGCACACAACGAGCCTATATATCTTGATGACGAAACAAGAGATATAATAGATGAGCTGAGAACACGACCAGAAATAAAGATCCTCTTTAGTGTGTCAAAGAACGTCACCAAAGAGGATATAGAAGCTACAGTTGAGATTTTAAAGCGTATGCAAAAGGATAGTGAATAGATTGGATTATTGCATTAGATACGTTCCTTTGCCTATATCGGTAAAGGGAGTGACAGCAATGGATTCTGACGGATTTTATAATATATACATAAACTCTAGGCTATCCTATGAGGAACAAAAAAAGACTATAGCTCACGAAATGGAGCATATAGTCAGAGGTGACTTTTTCAGCTTTGATGCGCTTGAAGAAGTCGAGACAATGTGAATATAAAAAGGAGGCGACAACGTGCCATTTGTGATAATAGCCGCCGTTATTGCTATTATCTGCGTTGCAAGGTACTATCATAATAAGAAAGAACGCAATAAAGAGATAACATGGCAGGAAGTTCAAAAACAGACGGACACAAAAAGAAATACCATAAGTATAGATACATCTGAAAATTTTTCGGAAAGCGAAGATGTTCCTGCAAGAGAAGTCCATTCAAGAGCGGAGCATAAGCGGAAAATGGCTAACATTCCAAACAGATATGTTGTCATCGACCTTGAAACAACAGGGCTAAACCCACAGTATGACTTTATCACAGAATTTGGAGCGGTGCTTGTTGAAAACTCTGAGATAGTTGACACATTTGAGCAGCTTGTTAAGCCGAAGAAAAGAATACCAGAGGAAGTTGAAGATCTCACAGGGATAACAAATGAAATGGTGTCGGACGCTCCAAGTATAAATATTGTGCTTCCAAAGTTCTTGAAATTTATCGGGAACGATATACTTGTAGGACATAATATTGATTTTGACAGTCAGTTTATTTCGGCAGCTTGTCAGCGTTTTAATCTACCTTATAAAAATAAAGTATGCGATACGTTGGAGCTTTCTCAACAGGTGTTTCCAAAACTTGAAAATCACAAGCTGAGTACGCTATGCAGGAAACTTAATGTCACCAATGACTCTGCCCACCGTGCATTGTCTGATGTGTTGGCAACTCAGCAGATATTTGAAAAGCTGAGCGAGAAAGCGACGCCAAAGATACATAATCACGCAAAATTCACGTTGAAAAAGAATAGCTATAACGTTCGCTACTCAGCAAAGACCAAAGCCATACGAGAACTACAGGAAATGCTGTTGGATATTACTGACGACAATATCCTTACTGACGAAGAAGTTATGGAGCTGAAAGATTGGCTTGATTGCAACGAGGAATTCTGCAATATTTATCCTTTCGATAAACTGAAAAGAATAATAGAAAATGCTTTGGAAGACGGCATACTTGAACAGCACGAGCTTGATGAAATGCTTGAGGTTTTCAATGATATTTGCAAGCCTGAGTTTGACAAGGACGTTTCATCAGAGGAACTTATAAACCTTGACGGCAAGGTGCTTGTTTTCACAGGCGAGTGTCAGCTCGGAGATACAAGTGAGATAACGCCGATATATGAAGCAATGGGTGCAACTATCCGAACGTCCGTAAGTGGCAAGACTGACTATCTTGTAGTAGGAGCTTACGGCAGTCCTGATTGGTCATACGGCAATTACGGCTCTGAGGTACTCAAAGCAAGAGAGCTTCAAGAAGCAGGCAAGAAAGTCAAGATAATAAACGAAACAGACTTTTTACCTATCATATACAGCGAAGCAACTACATAACAAAAAAAGTCCTCCGAGCGTTGACAGCACTCAGAGGACAGGTGAACTGATATTGACAGTATCAGCTCGATTAAAATTCACACCCACTTCAACCACGAAAGGGCGAATTCTGCCCTTTTATTGTAGCACACTTTCGAGGAAGTGTCAAGAATAGGAGGAATATTTATGCCGATCTACAAAATGACGGACAAGAACGGAAAGAACATCAGAAAAGACGGTCTGCAAAAATATCGTGTGCGTGTCAATTATACGGACAGTTTCGGAAAGCCTCATCAGATAGACCGTGTGGCGTTCGGTGCAGAGACGGCTAAGCAGCTTGAAATCCAGCTTACACAAAAGCTCAATGCTAAAGAGATAGCTTCAAAAATGACTATCGGACAGCTATTCACGGAGTACATCACTGCCAAGCGTTCAGAAGTCCGTGAAACATCACTGGACAAGTCCCTAAGAATACTGAAAAAGAACGTCCTGCCCACCTTTGAAAGCGTGAGGATAGATAATCTGAACGTACCAATGGTGCAGAAATGGAAGCAGGAGCTGTCAGAACAGGGATTGGCTATCGTCACTCGAAAGAACATTTATGGCGAATTTCGTGCAATGATGAACTATGCTGTTAAAATGGAATACATTCCGAAAAATCCTGTTATCACCGCAGGCAACTTCAAAGCGCCCCTTGAAGCCAAGAAAGAAATGCTTTTCTACACGCCTGACGAGTTCAAGAAATACATATCGGCAGCTAAGAATTATGCTCAGACCGCAGAGGACGGCGGCTCAATGTACGAATGGAACTACTATGTATTTTTCAACATAGCATTTTACATGGGTATGCGAAAAGGCGAGATATACGCCTTGCAATGGACGGATATAAAAGACGGCTACATATCTATCACCAAGAGCATTGCTCAGAAGCTCAAAGGCGGTGATCGTATCACGCCGCCAAAGAACAAGCCAAGCATACGGACGATACAGATACCAGAGCCATTAAGAGCAGTGCTGTCAGAACATTACGAACGCTGTAAGAAAGCAGTGCCAAAGTTCAGTGATGATATGTACATCTGCGGCGGTGAGCGTCCTATCCGTGACACGTCCCTTGAAAAGACAAATAAGAAGTTTGCAGACTTGGCAGGTGTCAAACGTATCCGTATTCATGACTTCCGTCACAGCCACGCTTCCCTGCTCGCCAATGAGGGCATAAACATTCAGGAGATAGCACGGCGTCTTGGACATTCCAACATATCAATGACATGGAACACCTACTCGCACCTCTACCCACGAGAGGAAGAACGTGCGGTGAAGATATTGAACACAATCGTGTAAAAATCGTGTATACAAAAGAAAACCACCGTATTTACGGTGGTTTTTGTTCGTTTGGCGGAGATGGAGAGATTTGAACTCTCGCTACGGTTTTGCCGTACTACCGCATTTCGAGTGCGGACCCTTCAGCCACTTGGGTACATCTCCTTATGTCAACTATACTATTATACAAGTAATCACAAAAAAAGTCAAGCCCTTTGTGCAAATTTAAGCACAAAGAGCTTGTCCATTATCTATTGCTGAGCACGCCTCTGCATCTCCTTAACATATGCAAGCGTTTCAGGAGTGTAGCCTACCATTGCGTTGGGACAACATTGGGAAAGAAATTGCATAAGCCCCATGGCAGTGTCCTTGCCCTTGGCATATACGTTAAAACGCAGTACATTCTTCTTGTGCTTCGTGCAGACGATTATCTCGTTGGTGTAGCTGATGAAATTCATACTCGCTGTGTGCTGGTAAATGCCGTAGGCTTCCTCTCGCCAGCACATCTGAAATGGCACTTTCTTGTTGGCAAGCACCCTGTCGGATACGATAATATAATCGTCCTGATATTGTATGTTGGCGTAAAGCTCGTCAGCCTGCTGTAAAAGATCGGGATTGGCTTTGAATATGCCGCTCTTTTCAGGGTGCGTCCTCCGTGACGTACCAAATATAAGAAATATAACACCAGGCGTAAGCGCAAAAAGTCCAAGTATCAATACGCTGTATTCACCGGCTACTACCGCCGCAAATGAGATAAATCCACCCATTAGCGTGAGTATCACACCGCCAACTATCATTGCTATCATTCTTTTTCGTATGTTGGCAAATACTACTTCTCGTCCCATTTTCGTTACCCCTCTTTACTTTTTATCCGTGATTCTGCTTTGCCACAAGGCTCTCTCCGCAGTATATCTTCCTGAGCTTTGGCTTCTCTATCTTGCCCGTCGGGTTTCTCGGTATGTCTGCAAAAATTATCTTGTGCGGACGCTTGTATCTCGGAAGCTTCTGGCAAAACGCCATTATCTCTTCCTCTGTGCATGGGTGGTCTGGCTTTAGTTCGATTATTGCCGCCGCTATCTCGCCCAAACGCTGGTCAGGCAAACCAATTACTGCCACGTCCCTGATAGCGTCATGACTTCTCAAAAAGTCTTCTATCTGTACAGGGTAAAGATTTTCTCCACCACTTATAATAACGTCCTTTTTACGGTCAACAAGGTAAATAAATCCGTCCTCGTCCTCCTGAGCCATGTCGCCCGTGAAAAGCCAGCCGTCTTTGAGAGTTTCAGCCGTCGCCTTTGGATCTCTGTAGTAGCAGGTCATAACGCCAGGACCTTTTACGCAAAGCTCGCCCACTTCGCCACGCTTTACAGTGTTGCCCTTATCATCAACTATCTTGACCTTCCAGCCAAAGCCTGCCTTGCCTATTGCACCTACCTTGTCAATGTTATCCACACCAAGGTGTACACAGCCAGGACCTATAGATTCGCTAAGGCCATAGTTAGTGTCATATTTGTGGTTAGGAAAAACCTTTTTCCAACGTGCAATAAGTGACGGCGGAACAGGCTGTGCGCCTATGTGCATAAGCCTCCACTGTGAAAGCTCATACTTTGAAAGTGTCACCTCGCCGCTGTCGATAGCGTCAAGGATATCCTGCGCCCAAGGCACAAGAAGCCATACGATAGTACACTTTTCCCTTGATACAGTATCAAGTATAAATTCAGGCTTCACGCCCTTGAGAAGCACCGCCTTGCCCCCTGAGATAAGGCTTCCGAACCAGTGCATCTTCGCACCTGTATGATAAAGCGGAGGAATACAAAGGAATACATCGTCCTTGGTCTGACCGTGATGATTCTGTTCAACTCTTGCGGCGTGCATAAGGCTCTCGTGATTGTGCAGGATAGCCTTAGGGAAGCCAGTTGTGCCTGACGAGAAGTAGATAGCCGCATCGTCCTCATCAGTAAGCTCTATGTACGGAGTAGTGCTTGCACAGTTTGCAGTGAGCCTGTCATAATGCTCTGCAAATGACGGACAGTTCTCGCCAACATAGAAAAGAAGTCTGTTCTTGCTTATCTCATCAGCTATCTCCTCAACTCTGCCGATAAATTCAGGGCCAAATACAAGAATATCCACCTCGGCAAGGTCAAGACAGTATTTTATCTCCTCTGGAGTGTATCTGAAATTCAGCGGCACTGCAAGCGCACCCGTCTTGAGGATACCAAAATAAATAGGCAGCCATTCAAGACAGTTCATAAGCAGGATACCCACCTTGTCACCCTTTTTTACCCCACGGGATAAAAGCAGATTGGCAAAGCGGTTAGCCTTTTCGTTGAAAACGCTCCAGGTTATCTCACGGCGATAATGACAGACCGGGTTAGGCTCGATAAGCTCATATTCCTTCCAAGTCACACGTCTGGTTTCTCTGATCTCAGGATTGACCTCTACCAGAGCAACATCATTTCCGAACTCTCGTGCGTTACGCTCCAGTATCTCGGTTATAGGCATACAAAAACTTCCTTTCATAATTAAAAGCTTGAAAGCTAGAAAACTTAAAAGCTTAAAAGTATTCACAAACATATATGTTATTATTTTATCATATGATGACAAAAAAGTAAAGAGATTTAAAACAGAATAAGTGACAAAGTGAAGAAGCAATAATTGTGGAGTTTTTACAGAAGAAAAGTGTTTGCCCCTACCTGAATTTGAGCGAATACCGTCAAAAAGATAACCAACAAAAAAAGACAGCCCCACATGGGAGCTGTCCCTTAACTTAAAAAGTGTACCGTTTCAGATCTTATTCTTATGCCTTTTCTTCCTCTTTGCTCGCCTCAGCCGTCTGCTGTGCCTTGAGAAGGTTCCTGATCTCTGTAAGAAGCACTACGTCCACCGGTGGCTCTGCAGGCTTTTCAGGCTCTTCATGCTTGCCAAGTGACGCAAGCTTGTTTATGACCTTCATTATTACAAAAATAACGAACGCCATGATTATGAAGTTGATCACTGCCGTCAGAAATGCGCCGTAGTTTATGTACTGATTTCCAAGCAAATGTATCTTGCCCTCTACGTCAGCACCGCCTATACAGCCTATTATCGGGTTGATAAAATTCTCCGTAAATGACGTTACGATACCCTGAAACGCAGCACCTATGATAACGCCCACTGCCAAGTCCATGACGTTTCCTTTGAGAGCAAACGCCTTGAACTCATTTACAAACTTCCTGATAAATCCTTTTTTCTTCTCTTCCATAACGGTTACGACCTTTCGTTTTTTGTTCCGAGCCACGCTCTTATGGCCATTTTATCACATATTTTGACCATTTTCAATAGTTTTTCTACAAAATCGTACGGTTTTACGTCATTTTGCACATATATGTTAATACATTGTAAATGCTTTGTAAACAAACATGAAAAGGTATTGCATTTCCCGAAATGGTGTGCTATAATGATTAAGCTGTTTGAGTGAGGGACATGACGATGGGATATAGCCAAGAGGTAAGGCAGCGGACTTTGACTCCGTCATTCCGATGGTTCGAATCCATCTATCCCAACCAAAAACAAGCTAAATCGAACAAACATTGGGGTGTCGCCAAGTGGTAAGGCAACGGACTCTGACTCCGTCATTCCGAAGGTTCGAATCCTTCCACCCCAGCCACAAAAGACCGTAGATTTTTTCTGCGGTCTTTGTTTTTTTATACATTCTTTCAGCAGCCAAAAGAGAGGTTTTGCAACTGAGTATAAGTAAACATAAAAAACAAAATGTGAACAAAAATAATTCGGGATTGCGTGTTTACAAACTGGTAAAAATGTGTTATACTTAAAGTGCAAAAGAATTTCATCAAAGGAGGTCTGAAAAATGAAAAAGATAATAAACAGAAAAAATGCAGCGGCAGTGGCTTGTGCCGCTATGATGATATGTGCGGCAGGTGCTGTGCCTGACAGCGTGCTAAATGTGAGTATGCCTGTGCAGGCGGCAGAAGCTGTGGAGCAGACAAGTCTGCCTCAGGTCACAGGGCTGACATCTAAAACCCCTGATATAAGCTCCATAAGACTTAGCTGGAACGCCGTGAATGGCGCGGACGGCTATTCTGTTGGAATGCGTTCAAAGGGTCAGTATCCTGAGATAGCAGACGTTACGGACACTACATATCTTGTTACAGGTCTGCCTGCGGCAACGAGGGAGAACTTCAAGGTAAGAGCCTATAAGATAGTGAACGGTCAAAAGGTCTATGGCGACTATTCAGTGAACTACAATTCCGCCACAAATCCACGCCCTATAAGCGGTCTTAAAGCTCAGACGGGCAATGCTTCCGTCAGCCTTTCATGGAAAAAAGTGGGCTGTTCAAACTATCGTGTCTTTATGCTGAAAAACGGCAAGTGGAAGCAGATAGCGCAGACGGATACAAACAGCTACACTGTCAAAGGACTTGACGCAGGAAGCTATAAATTTAAAGTAAGAGCCTGCAAGCGTGACGATAAGGGTGCAAATCATTACGGCAAATATTCGCAGGAGATAACGGCACAGGCTGTCACGGTGAACAAGGTCACTGGTCTGACATCTAAGACCCCTAACACAAGCTCTATAAAGCTTAGCTGGAACGCTGTGAGCGGTGCGGACGGCTATTCTGTGGGAATGCGTTCAAAGGGTAAATATCCTGAGATAGCTGACGTGAAAGGCACGACCTACACTGTCAAGGGTCTGCCTGCGGCAACAAGGGAGAATTTCAAGGTAAGAGCATATAAGATAGTAGACGGAGTTAAGATATACAGCGACTATTGTGAAAACTACAATTCCGCCACAAATCCAAGGAAGGTAACAGGAGTAAAAGCTTCTGACATCACCGCTTCGACACTTGACCTTAACTGGAAGTCTGTAGGCTGCACAAGCTACAAGGTGTTTATATACACAAACGGCAAGTGGAAGAACATAGCTTCATCTACGGTAAATTCCTGCGCAATAAACGGACTTTACGCAAAGACTACATACAGATTCAAGGTAAGAGCCTGCAAGACGGACGATAAAGGTTCAAATCACTATGGAGCATATTCCGAGGAGATAACCGTCAAGACCCCAGACCACACTGTCGAGGTCATAAACGGCATGAGCTATGTTGACGGAGTCCTTTTGGCGAACAAAACATATTCTCTCCCTGCAAGCTACGACCCAAAGGGTCTGACCAAAGAAACATCAGCGGCATTCAAAAAGATGCAGACCGCTGCATATAAAGACGGCATAAGCCTGTGGGTATGCTCAGGCTACCGCTCTTATTACGATCAGAGGTACCTTTATAATATGTACTGCAACCGTGACGGCAAGGCTGTGGCAGACAAATACTCCGCAAGACCCGGCTACAGCGACCATCAGACGGGCATGGCAATAGACGTAAACAACGCCAGCGACTCATTTAGCGGCACAAGAGAAGCCAAGTGGCTTGCCAACAACTGTGCGAAATATGGTTTTATAATTCGTTATCCAAAGGGCAAGGAGGCTTACACCGGTTATCAGTACGAGCCTTGGCATATAAGATATGTAGGCACGCCTTTAGCACAAAACATAACCAACAGCGGACTTTCTCTTGAAGAATACTTCGGGATAACTTCGCAATACAAGGATTGACATATGGTTCAGACCGCTGTTCACGGGCATCTGTGGGCAGCGGTTTTCTGTTATTTTACATACTCACTTATCACTTGAAATCTTGCATTTCAACATGATCTGTGTTATACTATATTTAAGGCAATACCGCACAAAGATTGTGCGTCAGATGCGTAATCAGATTTTTGTGTGATATGACGGAAAATCTGCAAGCAGATGGCGTGCAAAGCCGTCAGGCGGGCTTTGTGCGGTGTTGCCTTATATATTCCACTAAGGAGGTCATCTCTATGCTTCTTTCAGGTAAGACGGTCGTTCTCGGCGTCAGCGGCAGTATTGCGGCTTACAAGATCCCAACCTTAGCAAGACTGCTTAAAAAGCAGGGCTGCAATGTTCAGGTACTCATGACACAGAATGCCACTCAATTTATAAACCCTATCACTTTTGAATCCCTCACAGGCAACAAGTGCCTTATAGATACTTTTGACAGAAATTTTCAATACAGTGTTGAACACGTTGCTCTTGCAAAGCAGGCTGACCTTGTTATGGTCGCTCCTGCTTCCGCTAACGTTATCGGAAAGATAGCATACGGCATTGCTGACGATATGCTCACCACCACTGTCATGGCTTGCCCTTGCAAGAAAATGATATCCCCTGCCATGAACCACAATATGTATCACAATCCTATTGTGCAGGACAATATCCAGAAGCTTGAGCGTTTCGGCTACGAGATGATCGCTCCTGACAGAGGTATGCTTGCAAACGGTGATGACGGCGACGGCAGAATGCCTGAGCCTGAGGTGTTGTTTGAATACATTCTTCGGGAGCTTGCTTTCGAGAAAGATCTTGCAGGCAAAAAGGTGCTTGTTACGGCTGGTGCGACCATGGAGGCTATCGACCCTGTGAGGTACATCACTAATCATTCAAGCGGAAAAATGGGCTGTGCGGTGGCTAAAGCGGCTATGCAAAGAGGTGCAAAGGTGACGTTGGTGGCAGGTCACATGGAGGTTTTGCCGCCTATGTTCGTGGACGTTGTGAACGTAAAGTCTGCGGCGGATATGTTTGAAGCTGTCACAAAGCTTGCTCCTGAGCAGGATATTATCGTAAAGGCGGCGGCTGTGGCTGACTACACGCCTGTTGCGGTGGCTGACAACAAGATAAAAAAGTCTGACGATGACATGAAGATAGAGCTAAAACGCACGAAGGATATTCTCGGCTATCTCGGTCAGCACAAACGTGACGGTCAGGTCATATGCGGTTTTTCCATGGAAACGCAGGACGTTATCAAGAACTCTGAAAAAAAGCTCACCAACAAAAACTGCGATATGATATGCGCAAACTCACTAAAGACCGCTGGCGCAGGCTTCAAGACGGACACTAATGTTATCACCCTTATCACTGAGGGCGGTGCTGTGGAGCTGCCTATTATGACCAAAGAACAAGCCGCTCACAGGATACTTGACGAGCTTGCGAAAATGATATAAGTGTACGATAATATGTACAGATAAACAGATCACGAAGGGAAATACGCCATATGAAACGTATTGAGATATATGAAAACGGCATTAATATAGTATTTGAGATAACAGACGAGAACGAGGCAAAGCTTCTGCACTTCTCTGCCCTGCCTTTTGATGAAGCCAAGACGGCTTCATACATGGGGCTGAAAACTTTCAGACCTGTAGAGATACAGGCGAGCGGTATCGACCGCCCTGACGAGCGTCACGGAAACAAATATATCGTGACCGCTCCGGGTTGGAGAATGAAGTTCAAGGACTTCCGTGATGTGAACAATGACCATGGCAGAAAGCTTGAGCTTGTGACATTTGATGAGGGCACAGGTCTTGAAGCTGTGTCCCACTATCAGTTTTACACCGGCACGTCTGTTGTACGCTGTTGGACTACCCTTACAAACAAGGGCAGCGAGGTACAGACCATTGAATATATGTCCTCCTTTGCGCTGACGGGCGTAGAAAAAGAGGGGCTTAAAAAGCCTGAGGACAAGATGAAGATATGGGTATGCCACAACTCATGGCAGCGTGAATTGCAGTGGCAGGACTACACCCTTGAACAAGTGGGGCTTGCTTCATCTGCTAAGCCTACGGAGCAGCGTTCATCAAAGGTATTTGCCTGCACAAACGTTGGAAACTGGTCGGCAAAGGAATACATACCAATGGGTGTGCTTGAAAACACAGAAGCAGGCTCGGTGCTGTTTTGGCAGATAGAGCAAAACGGCTCTTGGCACTGGGAGCTTTCGGACGTGGGAGGACACTTCTACTTACAGCTTTCTGGTCCGTCGGAGATAGAGTCCCACTGGTATAAAAACCTTGCACCTAACGAGAGCATAGAAAGCGTGAAATGTGCAGTAGGCTCGGTGACAGGAAGCTTTGACAAAGCTATGGGCGAGCTGACGAAATACCGCAGAAAGATACGCCGCCGCAACAAGGACAATCAGAGGCTTGCGGTAATATTCAACGACTACATGAACTGTCTGTGGGGCGACCCTACGGCTGAAAAGGAGTTTCCCCTTGTGGACGCTGCGGCAGAGGCAGGCTGTGAATATTTCTGCATTGACGCAGGCTGGTATGCTGACGGCTTTTGGTGGGACGAGGTCGGCGAATGGAAAGAGAGCAGAAAGCGTTTCCCTAACGGCGTAAAGGAAGTTGCCGACTATATCCGCAAAAAGGGCATGATACCTGGGCTTTGGCTTGAAATAGAGGTCATGGGAATAAAGTGTCCGCTTGTGGACAGCGTTTGCGATGACAGTTGGTTCTTCACACGTCACGGCAAGAGAGTCTATGACAGAAGCCGTTATCAGCTTGATTTCAGGAATCCGAAAGTCCGTGCTCACGCTGACGAGGTAATAGACAGGCTCGTTTCGGAATACGGCATTGGCTACATAAAAATGGATTACAACATAGAGCCTGGTATAGGCACTGAGCAGAACTGCGACAGCGTTGGCGAGGGTCTGTGGGGTCATGAAAAGGCTTATCTTGAATGGCTTGACGGTGTTTTTGCTCGTCACCCTGACCTTATTATAGAAAACTGCTCCAGCGGTGGACTCAGAATGGATTATGCAATGCTTTCAAGATACTCCATTCAGTCCACATCAGATCAGGACGATTACAAAAAATACTGCACCATTGCGGCGAACTCCCCTACTGCCCTTTGCCCTGAGCAATCGGCTATCTGGGCTTATCCTATCACCTCAGGTGACAGAGAAGAAGTTGTTTTCAACATGATAAATGCAATGCTTCTGCGTATCCACCAGAGCGGTCATCTTGGCAACATCGACCCTGAACGCAAGGCACTGGTTAAAGAAGCTATCAGCGTTTACAAGAAGATAAGGGCGGACATAAAGGAAGCAGTGCCGTTCTGGAGCTTGGGTCTGTCCAAATTTTCGGACGACTGGGTATCTCTCGGTCTGAGAAACGGCAACAAGGCTTATCTTGCCGTATGGAGGAGAGAGGGCAAGAGCGACACCTGTGTTTTGCCTATCGACTTCCTCAAGGGTGTCGACGCAAGGGTGAAGTGCATTTATCCTGATTTCAGTGAAACCCCTGTGGAGTTTTCAAAGGCGACAGGCAATGTTTCCGTTAAGTTTGACAGACCTTATATGGCTAGACTTTTTGAGATAGAGTGGTAAAAAAGTTACCTGCCAATAAGGGTAACTTTTCCCCACACCGCACCTTTTGATTTGTCCGATTTTACGGACAGCTGCTCGCCTGTGGGAGATATTATCGCCGATATTCCGCAGTTTCCTGCACGGAGGACATATCTTCTGTTCTCAACGGCTCGCATTATGCAGTGGCGGTAATGCTGTTCACGGGCGGAGCTTTTGCCAAACCATGAATCGTTGGTGGAAACGCAAATTATTTGTGCGCCCTGCTCTTTCTGTCGGCTCACAAGGCTTGGGAAAATGGACTCTATGCAGATAACAGAGCCTATGGTCATGCCGTCGGAGGCGAGGGGCTTGGTGTGTCTTTCGTCTGCACATTCGCTCATAGTGTCAAGGTGGAAAATGCCTGCAAAAGGTGTCTTTTCACCGAAAGGCACAAGCACTTGTTTCAGGTAGGGCGAAGACGCAATGCCGTTTTTATCATAGGCGAAAAGAGCGTTGTAATCCTTGCCGTTTTCAAGATAGAACGAACCTGTCACAAGGGTACACCCATGGGTGGCGGCAAAGTCTGATATAAGGGAAAATTCTTTTAGCTGTTCGTCATAGTCTTTCGACACGGCAGTTTCAGGAAGCAGAACAAGGTCAGTACCCCACCGCCAACAGCTTTCCATTATAGAAAGATAGGAGCGTGCTGAGTCAAGGGCTTTACGGTGTGATTTTTCCCTGCCCTCCAGACTATCCTGTGCGCAGATAACGTCTATCTGAGGGTAGATGTTATCAAGCTTTTTGTCGAGGTTTATGGAATAAAGTCCGTAGCTTAAATTCGCCCCCTGCAAAAGCAGTGCAAAGGCGGTGTATGCAAAACGCTTTTTGCTTGTATATATCTCCCCATGCAGACCGTTGAGCAGGAAAATTATAAAGCTTGTAAGGCGGCAGCTTATGAGCGTGGCGGATTGCAAAAGCAGTGGCGAACTTGTTACAGCTAGCCATGCCGCAGACCACGGAAACGCCAAAATCGGAACTTTCTCTTGAAACCACTCCCCTGCTGTCAAAAGCAGGCAGAGCAAAACTATCTCAGACAAACGGTGTTTGAGATGCGGTCGCAGGGGCAGGAAAAGGCTCAGTGGAAGATACATAAGGATACACTCCCACAAGGTCAGACCTAACCACGCTAAAGTGGCAAGGGGTATAGAAACAAAGGACGGCAGAGGACATATTTTCCATATGGTGAGCATAAAAGTGAGCTGAAAAAGATAATATGGTATAAAAAAGCACAGAAAATCAAGCCTGAAAGCCCGTTTTTCATGGCAGACTGACAGGCAATGCACCATTGGCGCAAAGATAAAAAACGCAAGCCACGGCAAATTCAAAATAGATTGCATAAGTGCGCTCACTATACCCGTGAGGGCGAGGAACGCTCTCCGTGAGATTTTGGGGTCAATTATTTTCGAGATATTCATGTAAATATTATGACCCGAAAGTCGCACATAATTCACAAAACTATAAAGGGAGGCAGTAAATTGGAGATCTTTATTCCGCAGTTTGTCAGGACGGCTCTTGACAGGCTGAATGAGTGCGGCTACGAGGGATATATAGTCGGTGGCTGTGTAAGAGATAGTTTGCTTGGCAAAAAGCCTCATGATTACGATGTCTGCACAAACTGCACCCCTGACAAAATGCTTGAAGTTTTCGCAAATTTCCGCACTATTGAAAACGGACTAAAGCATGGCACGCTCACTGTTTTGATAGAGAGCGAGCCGGTGGAGATAACCTGTTATCGCAGTGACGGAGAGTATATAGGGCATAGAAAGCCTGCTCAGGTGACATTTGAAAGCTCGCTGGAGGAGGACTTAAAACGTCGTGATTTCACGGTGAACGCTATGGCATACTCACCAAAAGAGGGGCTTATTGACCTTTACGGTGGACAAGGCGACCTTGAAAAGGGCATTATAAAATGCGTTGGCGAGCCTGAAAAGCGTTTTGACGAGGACGCTTTGAGGATATTAAGAGGGCTGAGATTTTCTTCATGCCTTGGGTTTGAGATCGAGGAAAAGACCTCAAAGGCTATACTTGAACAACGTGAGCTTTTAAAAAGCATTTCCGCCGAACGCATTGCGTCGGAGCTTAAAAAGCTTCTCTGTGGAAAGGGTGTAAGGAAGATATTGCTTGACTATCGTGAGGTCATAGCGGTGTTCATACCTGAGCTTCGGGAAAGCTTTGATTTCAGACAGAACAATCCCCACCATTTTCTTGATGTTTACGGTCACATTTGTTTGAGCGTTGAGAACGTCAGACCACAGTGGCAGATGAGGCTTACTATGCTTCTTCACGATATCGGCAAGCCGAGAATGCACACGGTAGATGAAAACGGTATCTCTCACTTTAAAAAGCACCAGTTCGAGGGGGCTTACATGGCGGAGAAGATATTAAAAAGGCTCAGGATAGACAACGCTTCGGCGAAATATATTTATGAGCTTATATGGGAGCATGACAACAGGATACCTGCCACGAAAAAATCGGTGCGGAGATTTATGGCTCAGCATGACTTTGACTTTGTTATGGATTATCTGGAGGTGCGCAGGGCTGACACATATGCCCAGTCTGACTACAAACGGCAGGAAAAGCTTGCAGAACTTGACCATATAGCAGAGCTTGCAATAGAGATAAAAGAGGACAACGAGTGTATCCACATTTGCGACCTTGACATAAACGGCAAGGATTTTATACAAATGGGCTTTGGTGGAAAGGATATCGGCATTGGGCTGGAGCTTGCGTTGAATGGTGTTATAGACGAAAAGGTGGAAAACAAAAAAGAGGAGCTGAAAGGCTACATTGAAAGCAACTTCAAAAGGCAGGATAAAGATAATACTTAAAGGGTCGGCACTTGTGCTGTGGTGCGTGGTGATATTCATGTTCTCGGCAAACAATGCTGACGAGTCAAACAAGCAATCAAATGCGGTGTTTAACGCAGTGATAGAATTTGTCAACCCTGTATATGACAGCCTTGACACTACAGCGCAGGCAGAATACAAGGACACCGCCACGTTCATCATAAGAAAGCTTGCGCATTTCAGCGAATACGCCTTGCTTGGAATACTGGCTTTTATAAATCTTGCTATGGTGAAAAAGCTTGGATACAGAGGGCTTTTTGCGGCAGTTTTTTCTTGCATCTACGCTTCAAGCGATGAGATACATCAGCTTTTCGTGCCGGGGCGTGCAGGTCAGGTGCGTGATGTCCTTATCGACACAAGCGGTGCAGTGGCAGGAATTTTACTTGCCATATTAATACGAAAAATATGGCTCAAAAGCCGTGAGAAAAAATCGTGATAACAAAAAATATCCGTGGGGGCATTTCGCTCTCACGGATATTTTATTCTAGCAAAACCTATTGCAAATCATATCGTGACCCATTGGTATCGCCTCATTCAAAGCCTAGGCTTTACTTAAATCACTTTATCTCAAGTCTTTTGGTTTCAGGCTTTACCTCCTGCATCTTTGGCAGGTCAAGGGTCAGGATACCATTCTTGTACTCTGCGGCGATATTGTTGGTATCAATGCCTGTAAGGTCAAAGCTTCTCTGATAAGAACCGTATGTCCTCTCACGGCGGATATACTTGTCTTTCTTATCCTCTGTCTCTGCCTTATGCTCAGCGGTAAGAACAAGATCGTTGCCTGAGATGTCAAGCTTGATATCGTCCTTATCAAAGCCCGGAAGCTCTGCTTCCATTACATATTTATCGCCCTCGTCCTTGATATCGGTCTTGAAGCTCTGGAGTGCATTTTCTCCAAAGAAATCATTCTCAAAATCATGGAATGCGTTAAACAGGTCGTAGCTCTTTCTTTCAAATGGTGTAAGTCCAAACATATAAATTCCTCCTTGATGTGTTATATCTTAAATTGTCTTGTAAGCTTTTATCATTTATTCTGTTCTTCCATTGGTATCATTTCCTTTCTTCATTGTCTTTATGATACCCCTGCTATGTGTTCATTGTGTGAAGATGCTGTGAACATTAGCTGAATTTTAGCACTCTCATTATGTGAGTGCTAGCATATTAGTTTTATGAGTGCTAAAACAATGACATGATATGATAATCAGCGGGCGAACGCTGTTCGCCCCTACTGCGTCAACGCCTATCACTGCTTATCGAAGCGGTCTTTAAGAAGCTTCAAGGCTTTCTTTTCTATCCTTGAAACATAGGAACGTGAGATACCAAGGCGTTTTGCGACTTCTCTCTGCGGCAGCTGCGGCTGACCGAAAAGTCCATAGCGCAGAGTGACTATCTGTCTTTCACGCTCATCAAGAGAGCTTTCAATATAGCGGTAGAGCTGTTCACTGCGAATGGAAAGCTCTATTTTGTCGGCAACGTCCTCTCCGTCTGCGATTATGTCGATAAGGCAAAGCTGATTGCCGTCCTTATCGGAGTCAACAGGCTCGTCAAAGTGGATATCGTTGGCAGACTTTTTTTGGGAGCGAAAGTGCATTAGTATCTCGTTCTCCACGCACCTGCTCCCATAGGTGGCGAAGCGACAGCCTTTCTTGTGGTCAAATGTTGACACAGCTTTTATTAGACCGATAGTGCCGATAGAGATAAGATCCTCCTGATCTGTGGAATTTGAATAATACTTTTTTATAATGTGTGCCACAAGACGGAGATTGTGTTCGATAAGCTTATCCTTTGCCGCCTTGTCACCCTGCGCCATTCTCTCAAAACACTCACGCTCCTCTTTCGCAGACAACGGTTTTGGAAATACGCTGCGGCTGTCAAAATGCAGTGCGAAAAATAGAAAATTCCCCGTAAGCAGTTCAAACAGTGCTGAAAACATATTTGTCCCTCCTTATATAAAGTATCGCTCATACGCTTTTTAATCATATGATTTTTAGGGATTGTACTATTCTGATTTTGACATAAGGTCGCAAAATGTTTCTGATTTGTTAAACTTGCTGAAATATTGATTGTCTTGTTTGCTAAAATCACGAATATTGTTAACGTTTTGTAAACAGATGGTATTTTACTTTTATCGTTAATCAAAGGGTGATATAATTATATCAGATAGGTATGTTTTTTGGGGGTGAGCGCTCATGATAAGCATAAAAGGACGATCGGTATTCGGAAGCATTGCAAGAGGAAAGCTGACCTTTTATCATCGTGACGAATTTATCATCAACAAGATAAAAGTGTCCGATCCTGAACTTGAATACAAGAAATATGTCAAGGCTAAAAACGCTGCTCTTGTGGAGCTTGGGGAGCTTTATGACCGTGCAAGGTTAAGCGTTGGGGAAGGCGACGCTCAAATATTTGTGATACACCAAATGCTTATCACCGACGAGCAATACGACAGCAGTATTCGCACAAAGATACTTGACGAGCATTTCAATGCCGATTATGCAGTTGCAAGCACTTCAAGAAGCTTTGCGGAGATGCTGGCACAAATGGACAGCGAATATATGCAAAGCAGAGCGGCTGACGTCAAGGACGTTTCAAACAGACTTTTAAGACACATTCTAAACTGTGCCGACAAACTTACAATACTTAAAGAGAATGCCATTATATGCACCGGTGACCTTATGCCCTCAGAAACCCTGCTCATGGACAAGACGAAGATAAAGGGCTTCTGCACAAGGTCCGGTTCTGTGAACTCCCATACTGCGATACTTGCGAAAAATCTTGGCATACCTGCCATTGTAAACGTTGGAGCGGAGCTTTCTGACGAATACGAGGGCAAGGAAGCCGTCCTTGACGGCTACAGCGGAACGCTTTACATAGAGCCTGATGAGCATACTCTCAGACAGCTTGAATACAAGGAAGCCGTTGAGGGCAGGAAAAAGGAACTTCTCACAAGGCTCAAAGGAAGAAAAAACATCACTCGTGACGGACATGAGATAAAGATATATGCGAATATACTCAACTCTGAGGAGCTTGAATCGGCGGTAAAAAACGACGCAGGTGGGATAGGTCTTTTCAGAACGGAGTTTATGTGCTTTGACAGACCTGCTTTTCCTGACGAGGATTTTCAGTTTTACACCTACCGCAAGGCATTGGAGGCAATGGATGGTAAAGAGGTCATAATAGGCACTTATGATATAGGTGCAGACAAGATACCAGATTGTGCAGACATGAGTGCTGAGAGAAATCCCTCTATGGGCTGTAGAGGCATACGATTTTGTCTTGAAAGAGAAAGCATATTCAAAACACAGCTAAGGGCGTTATACAGAGCGTCTGTTTACGGACAGCTTTCAATACTTCTGCCTATGGTCATAGACGTGAGCGAGATACTGAGGGTGAAAGAGCTTATCGTGCAGGTCAAGGCAGAGCTTATAAAAGAGGGCAAGAAATTTGCCGACAATGTTAAGCTCGGGGCAATGATAGAGACCCCTGCGGCGGTGATGACAAGCGATATCATAGCCAAAGAGGTGGACTATTTCAACATTGGCACCAACGACCTTGAACAGTTCACCTTTGCACTTGACAGGCAGAACCCATGTTATGACAGGGTATCACCGAAAAATCACAGGGCACTGCTGAGAATGATAAAAATGGTGTGCGACAACGCCCATGCAAACGGCATAAAAGCAGGCATCTGCGGTGAGATAGCAGGCGACCCAACGCTCACAGAGATATTTCTGGAGCTTGATGTGGATATGCTGTCGGTAGTTCCGTCAAGGGTACTGCCACTGAGAAAGGCGGTAAGGAGCATAAGTCTTAAAGACCCGAAAAAGGCAGAGAATGACCTGAAGCTGTTTTTATAAAAAGGATAATTTTCCTCATTTCATATAGGCGGTGGAATACGTTATCGTGCGTGTTCCACCGCCTTTTTGCTTTGCTTGCAAATACGCTAATAAGGAGAGCGAACTGTTCACCACTACAGATATTTAAACAAAGAATGTATTTTATCTTATGGTCTGTATGGTTGTCTTATGAAAATCTTAAGCGTTTCTTAAAGCGGTTGACAATTGGAACGGGCTATGATAAACTTATATACGCCACTAAAAAATACGTCTGAAAAAGATAAAACACAAGGAGGAGAAACTTTGAAACTAAGAAACATAAACAGAGGTCTGGTTCTTGGCGGTGTGCTTGCGCTGGGCGTTGTATGCTACACAGCGTATGATAACAACCAGTTCAAGACTTCCAAGCCTGAGATAGAACAGACCATGAGGGATTATATCGCAGACTTGACAAGTGCAAACGTTGGAAGCAGTGATAAGTTAAAAAGTCAACTTACAGATTTTGTGGATAAGCATTATGCTGACTACACCACTTCTGACAATGAGTACGCTTCGTCAAAGTCAGGACTTCTGGACGAAATAAACCAAGCTGAAGTTGCAACGCAAGGAGGAGATATCACCTCGGCTGAGTATGACATAAAAAAGATGTCAATAAACAAGAGTGGAGCTGACGGAGCAAAGGTCATTATGATATATAATGTGTGCTATGACGTGTCAAAGGGCGACCCGACTTTTCTCACAACCAACGGCATAAACACCATGACAAGCGGTAACTACACAAATTCCGACAACTATGAGCCTAGCAAATCTTCATACAAGGCGATTTTCAGTTATGAATATGCTGAATTTTATCTTTTGCGTACCTCTGACGGCTGGAAGATAGCAACGTCCAGCAACTATGGATATGGCGAGGATTACAACTTTGATGATAACAACAGTGACAGCGTGGCTGATGAAAGCAAGGCTGAGTCTAAGATAGTTCCGGACAGCAGTGCAGAAAAATCCGACAGCGAGGGGGCAGACAGCGTTGAGTGATACTATTCTAAAGATAAAGGGGCTTAACAAGACCCTTGGCAAAAAGCAGATACTTCACAGTATCGACATGGAATGTTACGGCGGCGAGGTCTACGGCTTTCTCGGTCCTAACGGTGCAGGAAAGACCACAACTATAAAGATAGCAGTGGGACTTTTACAGCTTGACGAGGGGGAGATATCCATTGACGGAAAGGATATCAGAAAAGACTTTGAGGGCGCAATGGCGAACGTTGGAGGCATTGTTGAAAACCCTGAGATGTATAAATATCTCTCGGGACTTGAAAACCTACGTCAGTATGCAAGAATGAGAGAGGGAGTAACTGAGGAGCGTATCAAAGAGGTGGTGGAGCTTGTAAGGCTTTCAAACCGCATTAATGACAAGGTGTCGAAATACTCTCTGGGTATGCGTCAGCGTCTTGGCGTTGCGCAGGCTATCCTCCACAGACCAAAGCTTCTTATACTTGACGAGCCTACAAACGGTCTTGACCCGCAGGGCATAAAGGAACTTCGTGACATACTCAAAGAGCTTGCCCACAAGGAAGGCACTTGCGTTGTGGTATCGTCACATCTCATGAGCGAAATGGAAATGATGTGCGACAGAGTGGGCATTATCGCAAACGGAAAAATGATAGGCTCATACACAATGGAGGAGCTTATCTCACAGTCTGACAGCTCAATTGCTGAATATGTACTTGAAGTTGACGACCCGCAAAAGGCTATGGGCCTTATAATGCTCGCAGACGAGGGCAAGCGTATCGACAAGGAAACAGGTGCAGTTGTCCTTTCTATCCCTGTGGAGATAGAGAAGAAAAAGATAGCCTCGGTGAATAAGACGCTTATCGAGGGCGGAGTTTCACTTTACACTGTTCACCGCAGAGAGAACAAAAAGCTTGAGGACGTATTCATCGAGCTTACAGGAGGAAAGGAAGGGGGCGTACAGATTGGCTAGATTTTTCAGACTTGTGAAAAACGAGTACATAAAGGTTTTCAAAAAGCTATCAACAAAAATAATGATCGTGCTTATAATAATATGTGCGCTTGGACTTTCAGGCATTGCGCTTTTTGCAAAGCACAACATGGAGAGCAATAACTATTCAAGCTATGACGCAACTGGTGATTATCAGCAAACCATAGATTGGCTCAAAGACACAAACGGCGACCCTAACGAGATCGCAATGTGGCAGTATCTAATCGACAACGATATCGACAGCGATGATTGGAGATATGATGTACTGTCAGCCATATTCGCAGACGGCACCGGTGATATGTCAGGGATAAAGAAGTATCTTGACGACAACGATTGGCGTGGCTTCTGTCAATACAGGCTGGATAATGACATACTCACAGAGGGCGAAAAGTGGGAATATCAATACAGATTGGACAAGGATATTTCCTTTGACAAGTCAAACGAGAAGAAAAACGATCTTATCATGACAGTTGCAAATGCAAAAAACACCATTGCGACCATGGGCGACGCAAAGTCTGACGGACAGAACAGCAGAGCAAAGCTGGAGGATAATATAAAACTTGCACTCTATCAGCTTGACAATGATAAGCTCGACAACACAGCAAACCAAATGACGCTGTTTGAAACAGACGAGCCTGAGCAGATAACATTCTGGACAGTGTTCCTCACAAGCACCTCCCTTGTAACGGTAGTCGCACTGCTTGCTATCGTTATCGCAGGCGGCATTGTATCCTCTGAATTTTCACAGGGAACTGTCAAGTTCCTGCTTATAAACCCTGTTAAACGCTGGAAGATACTCATGTCAAAATACTTCACTGTCATCACAGTGGGTTACATAATGCTTTGCATACTTTTTGTGGTGATGATACCTATTACAGGGCTTATGCTCGGCTTTGACGGCTTCTCAACGCCTTATATCTATGTAAGCGGCGGCGATGTAAAGGAAATGCCTACACTGCTTTATGCGGCAGAGCAATATCTGATGAAAAGCGTTGAAATGGTGGTAATGTCAACACTGGCATTCGCTATCTCGTCACTTGTAAGAAGCACAGCCCTTGCTATCGGCGTCAGCGTATTCACAATGTGCATAGGCTCAACGGTCACACAGCTTTTGGGTCAGCTTGGACAGGATTGGGCAAGATTCCTTGTGTTCGCAAACACAGACCTTGCTTCTATCTCAAAGGGCTACTCAATATTTGCTCAGCACAGCCTGACATTTGCCGTAGGCGTTCTTATAGCACACATGGTGGTGTTCCTGCTCACCGCATGGGACGGCTTTACAAAGCGTTCTGTATAAAACAGAATAAAAACATCAAACGGGCGGAGAAATTTCGCTCGTTTTTTGTCGCTGAAAAGGGTAAACAAATGAACAGATTATCATATAAACATAAGATTGACAAGGCTGAATAAATATTGTATAATAGTCGAGTTGATACAGAGATCGTTTTAATAGATAATTTACAGGAGATAGATATATGTTTGAAACTTTAGTTGACGTTTTTCTTGACGCATTAATAGACAGCCTTAAGATCCTGCCTTTTCTGTTCGGTGTTTATCTGCTTATAGAGTATATAGAGCATCGTTCTGCCGACAAGCTTGGAAAGGCTCTTAGAAAAATGGGGTCTTTCGGTGCGATAGGAGGAAGCATACTTGGAGCAGTGCCTCAGTGCGGATTTTCCGTTGTGGCGTCGAACCTTTATTCAGGCAGGCTCATCACAATGGGAACTCTCATTTCGGTATACCTTGCCACAAGCGACGAGGCAATACCAATGATGATAGCAAACCCTGCGTTTGCCGGCAAGCTTTGGCAGCTTATTCTTATAAAGGTAGCTGTGGCTATAATAGCAGGTGTGCTTGTTGACCTTATCTTAAAGCTTATGGGCAAAAAGCAGGACGAAGAGCCTTTCAAGGAGATATGCGAGGACTGCGACTGCGAACACCACAGTATTTTGCACTCGGCACTTCACCACACTGTAAGCATAATACTTTTTATATTTGCGGTAAACCTTATTCTCGGTGCGGTAATGGAGTTTGCAGGAGAGGACACAGTAAAGACCCTGCTTATGTCTGACAGCATAGTTCAGCCGTTCATAGCAGGAATAATAGGCTTTATCCCGAACTGTGCGGCTTCTGTTGTTCTTACACAGCTTTATATCGAAGGTGTTGTGAGCTTCGGCTCGCTTATCGCAGGACTTTGCACAGGGGCAGGAGTAGGACTTCTGGTGCTTTTCAAGACCAACAAGCACAACATGAAAGAGAATTTCGCCATAATGGGAATACTTTATGTTTTCGGTGTGGCAGCAGGCTTTGTGGCAAGTCTGTTCTAAAATATGATAGACAGATAAAAGGAGCAATTCGCAATGAACTGCTCCTTTTTGTTTGCAAAAAAATCTTCGTATGTATAATGGGTTGCCCCTACACTACATCATATCCTCAATAAGATAAGGCAGGCTTATGCGGAAGCAAACGCCGCCTTTTTTCATATCGTTTTCTACCTCTATGCTGCCCTCGGAAAGCTCGATTATCCTTTTTACAAGTGCAAGTCCAAGACCGTTGCCCTCTGTTGCACGGGAGCGGTCGCCCTGATAGAACTTATCAAATATCTTCGCCTTTACGTCAGGGGCTATAGACGGACCGTTGTCCCATATCTCCGCCGAGATATTCTTCTCGTTGCGGAAAAGCTTCACGCTTATCTTTCCGCCCTCCGGGGTGAACTTGATAGCGTTGTTGATGATATTCTGCCATATCTGCGCCATAAGCTCCTCACTGCCCACATACATGATATCCTCAAGGTCGATATCAAGGTCGATTTTTTTCTTCGACCACTCAGGTTCAAGCACAAGAAGTATTTTTCTTATCTGCTCGTCAAGAGAAAATCTTGTCTTTTTGCCCACTGTTTTCTGATTTTCAAGCTTTGTGAGCCTCAAAATATTTGACGAAAGCTTTGAAAGCCGTGATGTTTCATCGATTATTATCTGTGTGTATTCCTCACGCTCCTGCTCGGTTATATCGTCAGATTGCAGAAGCTTTGCAAAGCCCTGTATGGAAGCCAGAGGCGTTTTGAACTCGTGGGAAACGTTTGAGATAAAGTCACCTCTCAGCGTTTCCGTACCTGCAAGCTCCTCAGCCATTTTGTTAAAGTTCTGCGCAAGTATGCTGTATTCAGGATCAGACGGCTCTCTTACTCTTACCTTAAAATTGCCCTTTGCTATCTCAGCCGCCGCCGCACTAAGATCTCGTATAGGCTGTATAATGCTTCGGCTCATGAACGCTGTTATAATGGTACCGATAACGATACAGACCATAAAAGCTATGATGACAACAAGGTTTACTACCCAGTAAACGCTGTCGCTTGAAAAGCTGTCTATGATAACGAACTTATCATAGACCTGGGAGATTATAGTTGCGTTAGGCACAACACCCTCTGAGGACACATAATATCCCTTATGCACGATATCTGCAAAATGGTCGTGTACTCTTGAATCGTTTTTATCCACCACTGACAGACTATAGGCTGAATTGTTCACAATGGAAACTATCTCGTCCACAGTGAAGCCGCCCTTTTCTTCAAGCTGATCCATTGCCATGGAAAGCTCCACCAACTGCTGTTCGGCATTGCTTTTCATTACAGGACTGCACACCATTACAAGCACTGACACCGATATAGAAGCCGACACCAGCATCACAAAGAAAAACATAAGAGTCAGCTTGAACTGCAAACTTGTTTTATTTTTGGTCTTTTTCTTATCCAAACCCCTCACCCCTCAAGCTTATCCCTCACTGCTTTTTCACAGCCTTATAGCCAAGTCCACGAACCGTGACAATATCAAAGGATTCACAGCTTCCGTAACGCTCTCTCAGCCTTTTAACGTGAACGTCAACAGTACGCTCGTCAACGTCCTTATCCATTCCCCAAAGCTCGTCAAGGAGCTGGCGGCGTGTGAATATCTTGTCAGGGTAGCTGAGCAGTTTAAAAAGCAGTTTGAACTCCATTTGCGGTATAGTTTCCGCCGCTCCGCCGTCAACCGCCACGCTCATAGCGTCATAATCAAGCACGCAGTTTCCCACAGTAAGAGAATGTTCCGACGCCATTTTTGAACGCCTTAAAAGCGCACCCACACGGAGTATCATCTCATTTATATCAATAGGCTTTACCATATAATCGTCTGTGCCGGCAGAAAAGCCCTCCTGCTTGTCCTCGAAGGTCTCCTTTGCGGTGACCATAAGTATAGGCAGATTGAAATCAGCCTTTCTGAGCTGTCTTGTAAGCTCGTAGCCGTCCATATTCGGCATCATTATATCTGAAATTATAAGGTCTATATTCGTTTTTTCAAGAACGTCCAAAGCCTCCAGACCGTCATTTGCAAGAAAAGTCACATAGCCATGCTGTTTAAGTGCGGCAGACATGAGTTTTCTAAGGCTTGCGTCGTCCTCCACCACAAGTATCTGAAACATAAAATATCCTCCCTCGTAAAAAAAATTCCCCAATAATGACATTATAGCTTATAATTGTGAACTGGTGATTAACATTTATTTTTTTCAAAAAACTCTCCGAAATCCCCTGAAAATTCATATTCGGTTCACACAGAACTGGTATTATATAATCACAGCAGAAGATACAAAAAAAAGCTTTGGTAATTGGTAAAACTTAAAGTCAGGTTTTTGTCTTCTTTCCCTCTGTGATTCCCCAAGTCGCTGATACATTTCCTCGTCTTTAGGTTTTACCAAATACCAAAGAATCCCTTTCATAATTCTATAAAAAATTAATGCTCATTTCAGCCGATGGAAGTGGGTATTAATTTTTTTTTGCTCTTTTAGATACGACAAAAAACCGCAGAAGCCATATAAAATGACCTCTGCGGATATTTTTTTGCCTTTATTAGCCGTTAGCTGCAAAGCTTTTCACGAAGCTCAGCCGCCTTTCCAAGAAGCGCACAGATGTAGCTGTCCACATCAGGCTTTGCAAATCCACCAAGCGCTGAGCCTTTAAGCTTTCGCTGACCTGTTTCTCCGGGGATAACAAAGTTATCACCGTTCTTTTTCTTTTCGATAGCCGACTCCAGCATATAGATCTCGCTGGTTATGGTGTCGATATATTTTAATGTATCAAGCTTATCATAGCCGCCAAAAAAACACGTTTTCAGACTATCCATTATTCTTCCCCCTGCCTTACTGCTGTTTTGTACAGCAATTGTTATCAAAGCCTACAATCTTTATTTGATTTAATTATATCACAAATACTTAGCTTTGTCAATAGGTTTGAAAATGAATGTTCACATTTAAGTAATTTTATATGAATTTTCGTGACGTTTTCTGTTGAATCATTATAGATATAAAAAAACGCAGCCCTTGCAGACTGCGTTTTTACGTTATATAAGTCTTTTGATTATAGTGATGTTGTTGTATCTTGAAAAATACTCAACATTTGAAATAACGATACCAGTGGCAGTGTTCTGGGCGTGTACCATTTTGCCGTCGCCGATATAGATAGCAACGTGGTAAATGCTCGAGATCGACGCTCCGCCAAAGAAGATAACGTCGCCCTTCTTCATGTTGTTATATGAAACTGTAGTGCCGTATAAAGCCTGCGAAGCCGCATAGTGCGGAAGATTTATGCCCACCTGTGCGAACGAGAGCATCACAAGACCCGAACAATCCGTTGCACCAAACTGTGAACCGCCCCATACATACGCTCCGCCCACCATGCTTTTGGCATATGAAACAACAGTGTCTATTTTAGAACTGCTTGAATAATCAGGCTTAGGTGCAGGCGCTGCTGTTGTTGTGGTAGTGGTCTTTTTGCTTGTTTCAGGCTTTGGCTTAGCTGTTTCCTGCGGAGTTGTGGTAGTCTGAGCCGTAGTTTCGTCAGGCTTTTCCGTCTGAGCCGGCTTCTTCGTGGTAGTGGTCTTTTCACCGCTGTTGCCACTCTTTTTGGTGGTGGTAGTCTTTTTCTTGGTGGTGGTCGTAGTCGTGGTGGTATTCGCCTTTGAGGACACCTCCGAATACTTATTGTCCACCTGCTGTGACTTATTTTCAAGGTCGCTCTTATCGTTCTTTATCTGCTCGATAAGCTTGCCCGACTCCTGCTCCATTTTCAGAAGCTCCGCCTGCTCGCCCGCCAAAGTTTTCTGCTCCTTGGCATATTCCTCAGCCTTTGCTTTGAGCTGTTTTATCTGCTCATCAAGCTCCGCCTTGGTCTTTTCAAGCTTTTTATACTGATCCAAAAGCTCGTTAAGCTCGTCATTATCGTGCTTTGCAACTCTCGTCACAAGCTCTATCCTCATAAGAATGTCATAAAAATCAGATGAATTTATCAGCACGTTTGTGTACGAATCTGCTCCTCCTGCAACATACATTGCACGAATACGCTCCATAAAATCGTCCTTGCCCTCGTTTATTGCAGTTTCCTGCAAGTCAAGGCTGTGCTGAGTGTCAAGCTGTTTGCCGTCAAGCTCCGCCATTTGATCTTCAAGCTCAGAGGAATATTTCTCTGAATTTGCTATCTTTTTCTGTATGGATTTATATTTTTTCTTTATAGCCTCAAGGTTGTCCTGCTCGTCGGCAAGCTTTTTGTCAGCGTCAGCTATCTGCTTATCAAGCTCCTGCTGTTGCTTTTTTAGCTCTTCAAGCTGACTGCTGTATGTATCGTTATCCGCCAAAGCGATATCACTTACGCTTCCGTCAGAAAAACCAAAGGCGGCAAAAGCTATGCACAGAGCCATACAGCCTGCGGCTATTCTTTTCATGGGGTAAATTTTTTTCATAATATCAGTTCTCCAAAATATAAGCGTATTATATATTTCTCACGCTGTAACGTTTATGTAGTCCTTTTTATTATAACGCAAAACCCCTTTCTTGTCAAGAAACCAACCGCTAAAAGCCGTATTTTCGGCATTTTAAGACAATTCGCCACACATATTTTGTGCGTTATTGCACCTATTCTCCTCCGAACATCTCACCCAAGGTCTTTCCTATAAGCTCGCCTGTATACTGTGCCTGAGTGATAGAATTGCCGTGGCTTCCCACCTCTATAAGAAGCGAACCGGTGGTCAAGTCCTGATTATAGTGACGATAGTCAAACAGAATAGGACGTGTAAGCCCCTGCCAATCGCTTTCCAGCGCCGACTGCAAGGCACAGGCGAAGTGAAAATTCTTCATATAGTCAGGCATACCCATAGTGCCGTCATCACACCCTGATATTATCATAAGCTGAGCCGCTTCCCTGCCCTCTATCTCCGCCACAGGTGCGAGCCTTGTGCCGTCCTCACGCTCTATGCCGTCACGGTGAACGTCAAGGCATACCTTTATAGAGGGGTACTCCTCCAATATCTGCTTTACCGCCATTCGGCTTGAATCGTAAGAGCCGTCATAGCTGGGATAATCATGCACAAGTGTATCGTGGATATACGCAACGCCTGCTTTGTCAAGCTGTTCGCATATCTTGTCCCCTACCGACAGCATATTCATTTCAGGGTCGGTGGTCTTACAGGAAAAGGAGCTGTCATAGTGGTCTTTGTCTGTGGGCTCAAAGCTTTCCGTGGCATGGGTGTGATAAATAAGTATCTGCGGCTCAGAGGAATTTCCGTCTATTTGAAAATCATACGGCTTTGAGCTTTCCTCATAAAGCTCATCATTTGAAAGCTCAGTGCAGTTTCTCACCTGACCGCCGCCGTCAAGGTCGAAATACTGCTCGCCGTCATATCTGCCGTAGGTGTATTTTTCTATAACACCGTCATTTCCCTCCATGCTTGCAGGATATGGTATCTTGTCCGTCACGTCCTGAGCAGGCAAAGGGCTTGGCACTTCTGCGCTTACAGAGGGCGTTTGCTTCTCCTGTGGCGCCATATCCATATCCCATATGCTGTGCTTTGACACCACTGCCGCTTCAAGTTTACTTGGATATGCGGTCTGTGCAGTTGCTTTGCTATCATCATCAGCGGAAAAACAAGGCTTGTATTCTCCCATAGCCACCCCTGCAGCCACAGCTGCCACCCTGCCGAACCTGCTTGCAGATCTTGCATAAAGCCATATCCCCGTGGGCATAACGAACGCCACAATTATAACTGCAACACAACGCAGGCAGACTTTCTTTATATCCAATGCTGTCACTCCCATATACATCTTAGTATTATAATGTATATGCAGGACGAGCCGTCATATTACCTGCCCAGCTTCACCTTAACAGGCTTGCCCACTGTCATAGAGTCATGGGTCACGTTGCAGTCATAGCATAGTATCTTCACGCCCTTTCGGGAAGCTTTCTCCAAAGCTTCTCCGAACTCAGGGTGAGTGTCATAATTTGGAGTGAAATATTTCACATCGCTCATCTGAACGAGTATCATTATATAAGACTCATACCCATCATCAAGGCAGTGAGAAAGCTCCTCTATATGCTTCACCCCACGGAGGGTAGGAGCGTCAGGAAAAAGCACAACGCCGTCTTTCTCCAGCGTACAGCCCTTTACCTCCATGAAGATCTTCCTATCCTGCGACTCTAAGTAAAAATCAAAGCGTGAATTGCCGTATTTCTTTTCGGGATAGACCGAGAAACCCTCGCCAAAAGGCATTTTTTCTCTCAGCCACTCCCCTACCGCCTTATTCGGGGCTTGGCTGTCCATGTTTATGAGCCTGTCACCTTTTTCCACTGCAACAAGGTCAAAAGCAGTCTTTCTCGATTCGCTGTCTGAATGTTCAAGCCAAACAGTACACCCCTCAATCAAAAGCTCTTTGCATCTGCCCGTATTTTTCACATGGCAGACCTCGGCTTTGCCGTCTATCTCAACGTTGGCGATAAACCTGTTCGGTCTTGATAGAAATTTGCCTTTATGTATATTATCGTATCTCATAATTCGCTCCTTTTATTCTTACTATTCACATTATACCACAAATATGTTTGATTATAAATACCTAAATCATGCTTTCTTAGCTTTGTTGATTTGTGGTTCGATACGAAAAGGGAAAAATATTTCACAAAATCTATTGACGTTATTTGTGAAATATGTTATAGTTTTGAGTATAGGTTATATAACAATAATAATTTATTAAAATTTTAGAAAGAGGTATTTATAATGAAAAAAATAACTGCACTTCTCGTTTCACTTATAATGTCATGCGCAGTAATGGCAGGCTGTTCTGACAGCAGTTCTTCAAGCTCATCAAAAGCAGACAGCACATCAAAGGCAGAAACAAGCACAGCCGCTGACGAGTCAACTGCTTCAGAAGCAGGCACAGCCACAGATCTCGAGGATACTCTCACAGCGCAGTATACAAAAAAGATTCAGGGCGAGAGCCTTGCTATCGACATGACAGTGGCAAGCGAATATGACAATTCATCAGCTGTTGTTGAGATAGCAGGCGGCAATATGCACATGAAAATGAACTTTATGGGCGTGGATATGGACATCTATAATATCGATGGAGTTATGTACACACTTGACAGCGAGTCAAAAACGTATTACACTGTTGATATGGAAGAATCTATCGACGACTTCAAGAGCGAGATAGGCTACGGCATTAACGACAGCTACAAGTTCATAAGCTCTGAAACAACTGACGACGGTCTTATCTGCGAAACTTTTGAAAGCACAGAAGATCCTGATATGGAGCTTGAATCAGGCGTAACTCTCGACACAAGCGATTCTGACGATTATTCTTTCACAACAACATTCAAGTATTACTTCAATGCTGACACAAAGGATATTGTTAAGATAGAAACTATCTCTGACGGCTCAACGACTACTGTTACAGTAAACTCATTCACAACTGAAAACGTTGAAGTCAAGCTCCCTGACGATTTTGACAGTTGGACAGAGCAGTCTTTCGATAAGGACACTGAAGATATCCCTTATGACGCTGAACTCGATGTTGAGTCAGGCGCTGAGTCAGCCGAGTGATTCTTGTCATTTTTCGGAGGCAAAATATTATGAACAAGAAAATGGTAACTATTATTGCAGCTTTGGCAATGTGTACAGCAATGGCAGGCTGCACTGGGAACGATACTGCAAGCTCTTCAAAGGCTGAAACAACTACTACAACAACGGCTGCCGCAGAGTCTGCCGCTCCTGCTGAAAGCACAGATGACAGCACTCCCGCAAATGTAGGCACAACGGATTATGACGTTGACGGTGATTTCAGAGCTTTCGAGCAGATGAAAGACAAGTATGAGGGCAACTATCTTGCGAACCTTACAGGTCAGATGTCAAACAACGGCACAAAGTATACTATCTGCATAAAGGACGGCAAGGCTTATCAGGCACTCACAGTTCAGGGCATGAAGTCATACACAGTTTGCCCTGGCGACGGAAAGCTTTACAACATTTCAGAAGGCACGACCACCTACAGCATTGAGGACGACGACGGAAATCAGTGGAAGTCAGCCGACATTCTTTTCGGCGCGACCCTCGATTTTGACCACGCATATATTGACACAACAACAAACGTTGTTCAAGAGTATTATAAACTCGACAGCAGTGTTTCAGGCGGTGAGGGTCAGATAGTTTACGGCTTTGACGGTGCTACATATGACCTTAAGCAGGTAGTTCTGCTCCCAGAGGGTGCTGACGAATCAAGTGCAGTTTACTTCGCTGTTGATTCCATTGGCGAAGCAGACGACAGCCTGCTTGCTGTTCCTGATCTTTCTGCTTATACAAAAGAATAATTTTATCTGATCTTTTTCCAACATCGAGCGGACAGACCACTGCGGTCTGCCCGCTTTTTGCATTTTCAGCAAAGCGTTGTGCAATATGACGGAAAAGAAGTTCAAATATTTTTGAAATTTGTGAGAAAAATAGTCTTAAACCCCTTGACAAAATCGTCAAAAGGGTATAAACTATACTTAGCACTCGAGAAGAAAGAGTGCTAACACTTAAATACAATAAGTGCTAACAAGAAGAACGGGTGGTGAGCAAATGGACGACCGCAAGCTGAAAATACTTTCAGCGGTAGTCAATGAATATATCGTAACAGGCGAGCCTGTAGGCTCAAAGGCGATAATGGCTCACGTCAAAGCGTCCTCAGCGACCATAAGAAATGAAATGGCAGAGCTTGAGAAGCAAGGCTATCTCGAACAGCCACACACCTCCGCAGGCAGAATACCAACATATAAGGGCTACAGGCTTTATGTTGACCAGCTCATGGAGCAAAACCAGCTTACAGCAAATGAAAAGAAGATGCTGGATTCAATGATACCGCAGGAATATGTCACAGAGGAAGACCTTGTGAACAAGGCTTCAATGGCATTGGCGGATCTTACGAAATGTGCGGCAGTGGTCGCAAACGCAACGCCAAAGTTCTCGCTTATCTCAAAGGTAGAGGTAATACCTACAGGAAAGAGAATGTACGTTATTTTGATGATAACGTCCAACGGCTCTATTAAGAATAAGGTTTGCCGATTGGAGTTCGACCTCAGTCAGGATCAGCTTGAGTTTTTTGATAACTTCGTAAAGGAAAATCTCAACGGCGTGCCTATCGACAGTCTTTCGGACGCTTATCTTGAAAAGCTCACAGAAGCAATGGGAACGTACATGATGACCCTTTCACCGCTTGTTTCCGAGATAATGAAGATGACAAAGGAAATGAGCAGCGTGTCTATCAAAGGTCAGAGTAATCTTCTCACCTGCAAGGACTTCAACCAAAATGAGATAATAAGCTTTCTCGATAATCAGAAGGAGCTTAAAGGATTTATTGACGAAACGTTCTCAGGGCTTCACGTTATGTTCTCCCCTGAGCGTGACGGGTTTGTTATCCACAACTCCTCTATTATAACAGCTCCGTTCTCAAAGGACGGCAAAACAGCAGGTGCGCTGGGGCTTATAGGTCCTATGAGGCTCGACTATGCGAAGTTTATCCCATATCTCGAGTATTTCACAGGAAAGATATCTGAAATGATATCCGAAAAGCCACAAGAGCAAAACAAAGAAAATGACGAAAACGAATAAAAAGAAAGGCAGGCGGCGTAAATTGAGTAAGGAAACTGAAAAGGACACCGAGCTTGAAAAAGAGGAAAACACCTCTGCTGAAAGCGAAGAAGTGAAAGAGGCGGCGGATACCGCAGAAAATGCCACTGAGGATACAGAGAAAAAGGCGGAGGAGAGCGAAACAGAAAAGCTGAAAAAAGAGCTTGCCGAAGCAAATGACAAGTATCTCAGACTTATGGCTGAATATGATAACTTCAGAAAAAGAAGCGCAAAGGAAAGACTGGAGCTTACAGACACAGCAAAGGGAAATGTGATAAACGGCTTCCTGCCGGTGTTTGACAACTTTGAAAGAGCGTTAGGCACAGAAACTCAGGACGCAGTTTATAAACAGGGTGTTGAAATGATCTTCAATCAGTTCAGCGACGCACTTAAAAAGCTCAACGTTGAGGTAATGGAGCTTGCAGGCAAGGAATTTGACCCAAACGTTGCAACGGCGGTCAGCACAGTTGACGACCCTGACCTTGGTGAGAATATTGTGGCGCAGGTGCTTCAAAACGGCTACACCATAGGCGGCAAGGTAATAAGACACGCAATGGTAATAGTAGCAAACCCATAAACAAAGACATCGGGACTTAAGGTCTTGATATAAATTAAGTAAATTTTGAAAGGACTTGATCTTATGAGCAAAATCATCGGTATAGATTTAGGTACAACAAACTCTTGTGTAGCAGTTATGGAGGGCGGCGAAGCCGTTGTTATCCCTAACAGCGAGGGTGCAAGAACAACTCCGTCAGTAGTTGGCGTTTCAAAGAACGGCGACAGACTTATCGGTCAGGTAGCAAAAAGACAGGCTGTTACAAACTATGACAACACTGTAATTTCTATCAAGAGACATATGGGCTCTGACTACAAGGCTCACATGGGCGGCAAGGATTACACTCCACAGGAAATTTCAGCTATGATACTCCAGAAGCTGAAAGCTGACGCAGAAGCTTATCTGGGCGAAAAGGTAACAGAAGCCGTTATCACAGTTCCTGCTTACTTCACAGACGCACAAAGACAGGCTACTAAGGACGCAGGTCAGATCGCAGGTCTGACAGTAAAGAGAATCATCAATGAGCCAACAGCCGCTGCACTTTCTTACGGTATCGATAAGGAAGAGGATCAGAAGGTCATGGTTTACGACCTGGGCGGCGGTACATTCGATGTATCTATCATCGAAATGGGCGACGGTGTTACAGAAGTTCTTGCCACAGCAGGTAACAACCACCTGGGCGGCGACGACTTCGACCAGAGAATTATCGACTGGATGATCGCAGAGTTCAAGAAGACTGAGGGCGTTGACCTCTCAGGTGATAAAATGGCAATGCAGAGACTTAAGGAAGCTGCTGAGAAGGCTAAGATAGAGCTTTCTTCTACTGCTTCATCAACTATCTCTCTCCCATTCATCACAGCAGACGCTACAGGTCCAAAGCATCTTGAAATGACACTTACACAGGCTAAGTTCAACGAAATGACAGCAGACCTTGTTGAGTCAACAATGGGACCAGTTCGTCAGGCACTTTCAGACTCAGGTCTGTCAGCTAACGAGCTTCAGAAGGTTCTTATGGTCGGCGGTTCTTCAAGAATACCAGCCGTTCAGGAAGCTGTTAAGAAATTCCTTGGCAAAGAGCCATTCAAGGGCATCAACCCAGATGAGTGCGTAGCACTTGGTGCTGCATATCAGGGCGGCGTACTTGCAGGCGATGTTAAGGACGGTCTGCTCCTCCTGGATGTAACTCCACTGTCACTTGGTCTTGAAACAATGGGCGGTATCTGCACAAAGATCATCGAGAGAAACACAACTATACCTACAAAGAAGTCACAGATATTCTCAACTGCCGCTGATAATCAGTCAGCTGTTGATATCAACGTACTTCAGGGCGAGCGTGAGTTCGCTAAGGACAACAAACAGCTCGGTATGTTCAGACTTGACGGAATCGCTCCTGCTCCAAGAGGCGTTCCACAGATCGAGGTAACATTCGATATCGACGCTAACGGTATCGTACACGTTTCCGCTAAGGATCTTGGCACAGGCAAGGAGCAGAACATCACGATCACTTCTTCAACAAATATGTCTAAGGACGATATAGATAAGGCTGTCAAGGAAGCTGAGGCATTCGCTGCAGAGGACGCTAAGAAGAAAGAGGACGTTGACGCAAGAAACGCTGCTGACCAGCTTTGCTTCCAGGCTGAAAAGTCACTGAGCGAGTTCGGCGACAAGGTAGACGCTGCTGACAAGTCTGCTTGCCAGGCTAAGATAGACGCTCTTAAGGAAGCTCTCAAGGGCACTGATATCGAGGCTATCAAGGCTAAGCACAAGGAGCTTGAGGAAACATTCCAGGGTGTTGCAACTAAGGTATATCAGCAGGCTGCACAGGCACAGCAGGCAGCAGGCGGTGCCGCAGGCTTTGACCCTAACAACATGGGCGGAGCAAATGGCGGCAGCAACGGCGGCGCTTCAAACAACGGCGGCGACGACGTTATAGACGCTGAGTTTACTGACGCAGAATAAATCATAACGGCTGCCTCTGCTCCGATTTTTCGAGCAGGGGCTATTGCCGTATTAAAAGGCTGTGTGAAAAGCGTGAAAGGACTATACTTACAAAAAGGAGGCAAGCCCATGCCCCAAGACTTTCACGATCTGCAGCTTACAGAGCATGGGCGTTTATATGGCTGAAAAAAGAGATTACTATGAAGTGCTTGGCGTTTCTAAAACTGCCACAGACGATGAATTAAAAAAGGCATTCCGTAAGCTTGCAAAGCAGTATCACCCTGACCTTCACCCTGGCGACAAAGAGTGCGAGGAGAAGTTCAAGGAAGTAAATGAAGCTTATGAGGTGCTTTCAGATAAAGATAAAAGAGCAAGATATGACCAGTTTGGTCACGCAGGCGTAGATCCGAACTACGGCGCAGGCGGTGGAGCAGGTGCAGGAGGCTTCGGCGGATTTGGCGATATGGGCGATATTTTCGATTCCATTTTCGGTGGATTTGGCGGAGGCTTTGGTGGCGGACGTTCTGCTAACCCTAACGCACCAAGACGTGGCGAGGATATAAGAGCGAACGTTGTTCTTGACTTCATGGAAGCCTGCAAGGGCAAGACTGTGAAAATTCGCATAAACAGAGCCGAAAAATGTCCTGATTGTCACGGCACAGGCGCAGCCGCAGGTTCTTCGCCTAAGACCTGTCCTGACTGCCACGGCACTGGTACAGTAAGGATAACACAGAGAACGCCTTTCGGAAACATCGCTCAGACCACGACTTGCAGTCGCTGTGGCGGTAAGGGTCAGATAATCGACAACCCTTGCCATACCTGCAACGGTCAGGGCAGAGTAAAGAAAGTATCTGAAAAGGAGATAAACGTTCCTGCTGGCATCGACGATGGTCAGACACTTAGAGTAGGCGGCGAGGGCAACTGCGGTATAAACGGAGGTCCTAACGGCGACCTGCACATCAACATTACAGTTCGACCTGACCCTATTTTCGAGCGTGACGGCTATGACGTGTGGACAGAGATACCGCTTACTTATGCACAGGCTACTCTCGGTGACGAGATAACAGTTCCTACAGTTGACGGCAAGGTAAAATACACAGTGCCAGAGGGTACACAGACAGGCACAGTGTTCCGCCTGAGAGGCAAGGGCATAAAGAAGGTAAACAGAAACGAACACGGCGACCACTACGTTCGTGTAACAGTTGAAGTTCCACGCAATCTGACCAAAGAGCAGAAAGAAAAGCTCCGTGACTACGAAAAGTCCCTCGGTGAAAAGAACTACGCAAAGCGCAAAACATTCTTTGACAAGCTCAAAGACAAATTCAAATAACAGAAAAAGGAGAACGGCACAAAGCTGTTCTCTTTTTTTGTTTGCAATAAAAAAAATGCCGCAGGAAGACCCACGGCAATTATCATCTTATCAAGCCATACCTGTGTGCTTTTTGATAGCCGCAAAGGACTCCGCACTGATAACGTGTTCCATACGGCAAGCGTCCTCTACTGCAACTTTCTCGTCAACACCAAGCTTTATGAGCCACTGTGAAAGCAACGTATGACGCTCATACATTTTCTCGGCTATCTCCAAGCCCTTGTCTGTCAAACGAATATAACCGTCCTTGTCGACAGTTATATAGCCGTTCTCACGGAGATTTTTCATTGCCACACTTACGCTCGGCTTTGAAAACTCAAGTTCGTTTACTATATCTATGCTTCTTACCTCGCCTTTGCCCTTGCGCTGGCTGAGAATAAGTATCGTTTCGAGATAATTTTCAGCTGATTCTCTTATCTGCATTATAACGTCCCTCCCTAGAACAAGTTTGTCATCAGGTCATTACGACTATTATATCACATTTCAAACCGCATTTCAAGTGCAAGCACGCTTTTTCAGCGATTTTGATAAACTTTACATCAATGAATTGTGTTGATATACAAAGGCACTGCTCACAACAAGCAGTGCCTTTAAAGCTGTCTGTTATTTACTGTATACCGCACTCCTCATAGTCTTTCCACTTTTCGGCATGCTCCTTATCCTCAAAATATTTGTATACAAAAAGCGCAGTTGACGCAACAACAAGTATCATCGCACCCATTAAAGTCCAGAACGACTTTTTTCTTGAATAGTTTGACATAACAAAACTTCCTTTCTTTCGCAATAGCATACAAAAACTTGCGGCTATCGCTCATAGCTTTGTTATAATTATACTACACAATGCTCTTTCTGTCAATTATTTTCACAGGATTTTCAGATATATTTTTCCGAGTAAAAGTGCAGAAACTCCTCAAGGCAAAGCCCGCCTGCGGCAATGATACGAGCGGCTTCAACGCCCACATAACGATAATGCCACGGCTCAAAATCAATGCCGGTCATCTGCTCTTTAAGGCGAGGATAGCGAAGGATAAAGCCGAAATCTGCGGCATTTGCACAAAGCCACCGAGATTCAGGCGTCTTGTAAAAATCGTCGCTCACATCATTGTCACCCTCTCTGCCGAGATCCACAGCAAGCCCGGTGTTGTGTTCGCTTGACCCGGGGAGAGCGAGAGTTCTGCCCACCTTTTCCACAGCCTTTTCATAACTCAGACCGCCCCACATTTCGTGAGATACTTCACGCTCCCAAAGCATCTGCTGATATTCAAAAGAGCGATAGGCAGAAATAATTTTCAGCTTTATGCCGTCAGCTTCCGCCTTTTTGAGCAGAAGCCTGAGCCTGTTTCCTGCCTGAGATTCCATAAACTTGCCGTTCACCTCTGTCAACTCCACACGATCGTAAAATCCCATATCTATGGGATTGAATTTATCCACAAGCATAAGATAATCCATATACTGACCTCCTTGTCCTGATGGGGAGAAATGTTTTAACTTAGTATATGCAGATGTGTGTGGAGAGTATACACACTGAATGAGGAATGAGGAGTGAGGAATGAGGAATTAGCATAGCTGACCAAAGTTGTGCACAAGCACCAAGCAAAGCGACTTTGCGGCACAACAAACTTGCCCGAATGATCTGTAGGGGCGACCTGAGGTCGCCCGTTCTCAGAACTTGTAAAAATTCAGCATTGTAGGGGCCTGGCTCAATTTCGGTTTCACCGAAATGCGACAGCCCGATATTTCTCGCCCGTTGAATTGTTGAAAAATATCGCACAATGTCACCCCAAAATAATTTGGCATCAAGGATATGGCAACCACGGCATCGCTCACCTACACATTTCAAAAAGCGGTGCAAAATTACATCATATCACAAATTGCAGCGTAAAATGCCCGTCACGGCGAGTGACCTATATCCAGCACCCGTCAACTCTGACGACCTGCCCGTGAATGTAATCTGCTCCCTCTCCACTGAGAAAACGCACAACATTCGCCACATCTCTCGGCTTGCCTATCCTGCCTGCCGGTATGTCATCAACTATCACACGAACATCTTCCTTCGTCAGCTCGCCGTTCATTTTCGTGTCTATCATTCCGCAGGATACGCAGTTCACCCTTATACCGCTTATGGCAACTTCCCTCGCCAACGCCTTCGTAAATCCTATAAGCCCAGCCTTTGCCGCCGAGTATGCAACCTCGCAGGAAGCTCCCTTTTCGCCCCATACGGAGGTTATATTTATCACATTTCCACTGTGTTCCCTTATCATCTCAGGAAGTACCGCCCTGCTTATACGCATTGCGCCAAGCAAATTCACGTTCATCATCTCGCATAGCTTCTCGTCAGTCATGTCAGTGAAAAGCTCTATATCCGCTGTGCCTGCGTTGTTTACAAGAAGCGTAACAAAGCCCAAACTGTCCCTGACTTCCGCCACGCATTTATCTATACTGTCCTTGTCGCCAATGTCGCAGTAAAAAACCTCTGCACATAAGCCACGCTCTTTAAGCTCAGATACCAAAGCTTCCGCCGCTGCCCTGCCATTCTTGTAGCATACAGCCACCTGCCAGCCGTCCTCAGCAAGCACCCTGCATATCTCCGAGCCTATCCCACCAGAGCCACCTGTTACCAATGCTGTCTTTTTCATAAAAATACCCCCGCAGATCATGATATACTGTAATTATATCACACCTGCGGAGGTTTTTCAACGGCTACTTTTCGTTCTCGTCTACCCATTTTCTCGCCCAGCCTGCATTCTGCTCCTGACGATTGTATACTCTGCCGTTTGGCGCAGTGTAATTGTCCGTCACAACATATTCCTGACCTGCCGAGATAACGTCATGGGGCTTGTATACCTTTGTGCCGTCTGACGCCTGCGGGAAACGGCTCTTGTCACGCTTTTTCATGGCTATCACTCTCCTTTTTATGTTATTATCCTGCCCGAAGCTTTTGTGATTATCAGATGAAAAATCTGCATAACAGTTGAAAATATCACGATAACGTGGTATAATCATCTTATACTAATTTTATCGGGAGTATTAAAATGGAAAAATACAACAAACAAAAAGCTATACTCACCGCACTGCTGAAATGGGTTGAAACAGAGTTCTTCGGAATTTTCGTATTTCTCTTTTTTATCGCAGTTGCAAAGCCTTTCGGTGCATTGGCAAATATAATTTTCGGTCTTACAGGACTTCTCACAGTGGTCTGCCTTATGGCTGACTTTGGTCTGAAACAGGGAGAGGAAGCCAGAAATAAGGTCACATTCCACGGTGAAAAGGATTGCCCTAACTATGGCTTCACACTTGGTCTTATTGCAAGCATACCATGCTACATAACAATGATACTGCTGATGATATCAAAATTCAGCGGCTCGTTCAACTTCATGCCTGCCTATAAGCTACTCGACGCCTGCTTCTATCCTCTTATAGATTGGGCTGCCCACTCTGCCGACGTGAAAGATATGTCCCCATTTGTTTTCATCATGACCGCCATATTCCCACTACTCTATCCATTTGCCACATGGATAGGCTTCAAAATATCCTACAAGCAGATAGACGTAAAAGAGCGTGTGGTCTACAAGCACAAATAAAATCAAGCCTGCCGTATCAGTCCGATACGACAGGCTTTTATCTTTTTATCGAAAAAACTCAGTTCTCCACTACACATTAAACTATTTCATTACTGAAAATCTATCTCTATATCTTTTAGCGTCACATAGTTTACTACATTGCAGTTTTTATCGCTTGCAGTGTTTGCGATAAGCGTTATCTTTGCCGTGCCTTTCACGTAGTCGGCACCAATATCCGTCTTGTTGTCATACGTGTAGCTCTCTCCGGCTTTGAGCAAAGTGTTCATGGTGTTTCTGTCGCCATTTTCGCCATAGCTCGTGGAATTGCCCTTACTGTCCTCTGTGGTGATATACTGGTCAGTCGTGAAGTCAAGCACCATGTCTTTGTCCCAGTTGTTTGTGTAGGTAATATGGCTTATGAACTCGCCTCCGCTTACCTCATAGGAGTATTTCGCCGTGAGCCTGCCGTCCTTTGTTGTAAAGGTATTGTCCCCAACGTCCTCAAAATAGTCGATATATCCAATATCAACTTCGTCGGCCATATCAGAATCGTCCTTGGCGACAGAAGTCACTGCTTTCTCACTAGGGTCAACATCGTCAGCGACCTCAGCGTTTTTCTTTTCGTCAGTGTATTCGCAGTTCTCATTGAGCCAGTTTTCAAGCTTTTCTGCCTTTTCACCGCCTATATCAAATTTTAATATATCTCCTGCAAAAAGCTGAACATACAGATCTCCGTTAGCAGTAAAATAAGCCGTACCGTTGACGTCAAGTCTTTCTACATAGAAACTTATTGTTATTCCGCCCTCAATGTAATATTCATCATCATTTGTTACCGACAAATTAATATCAGGGTCGCTCTCATAAGCATCTCCCTCATAGACCGCATTGTATGAACCATTATCGTCCTTTAACAGGTCAAGCAGATTTGAGAGGTCAATATTAGTATACTTTCTGAGCCCGCCCATTCCTGCATCATTGTAAGCATAGTCCACATGAGCCGTTTTTTCAAGACTTACGTCATTTATTATGTCATCAAGGGTCATATCGACTTTGTAATCAGGTGAGTATTTCCAATCATCATACCACGCCACAGAGCCGTCATCAAAGACCACCGCCAGATAAACGCTTGGTGACAAGTCCTTTATTGAATAAATATCCGCTTTTGTTGTTTCCTTTTTGTTTGTCTCATAGTTTTCCGTTTCAAGAGTCATGGTGGTGAGCTTGCTGTCAAGAAAAGACTTATCAACATGTCCCATTGAAACATATTCCACATCGTTATATTCAAACGTCTCATATTTTGCATTCATTGCATATTCGTCCCAAGGAACTCTATATGACACTGTTGCTTCCTCGTCTGCCATCTGCTGGTCAGCCGAAGCCTTTGCCTTTATATCTTTGTCCGACCTGCCTGCAAACATCATAACACCCGTCGCCGCAGCGATAACACCGCAGGCCGCCACAGCCGCCCACTTTGTCCATATGGTTTTTATCTTTATGCCGCTGCCGCTCTGTCTGCATTCTTCAATGTAATGCTCGTCAGCATTTTCCAAAGCCTTGAAAATGTCCTCTCCTGTTGTTTTCATAAAAGAACTCCCTCCTTTTCAAGCAAAGCCTTTAACTTATTTCTGCTTCTGAAAAGGCTCGCCTTAACTGTGTTCAGGTTCATAGCATACTTTTTTGATATCTCTTTTATAGGCGTTGCAAACCAGTATCGCTGGAGAAATATATTTCTGTCTCTCTCCTGCAACTCGCCAAGAAATTCGTTTATAAGCCCCTCAAGATGTCTGCCGTCGCAAAGACTCTCGGTGGTGTCATTGTCAGGTATGCACTCGTCAAGCTCCTCCAAGACCGCCGCTATCTCACCTTTTCCACGCTTTGCGGCCTTTGACGCACGATATCTGTCAAATGCGATATTTCTTGTTATCCGCCCGAAAAATGCCGACAGCATTCTGGGCTTCTGGGGCGGAATGGAGTTCCATGCCCTGAGCCAAGTTTCGTTCACGCACTCCTCCGTGTCCTCCCTGACCCCAAGAATATTGTAGCCCACAGAATAACAGTATCCGCCGTATTTTATGTCCGATTGTGAGATAGCCTGCTGATCTCTGCTTTCATAAAGCTCAATTATCCTGCTGTCCTCCATTTTTCCGCCCCCTTACATTTAAGCAACACCTCACAAGGCACGCCTAACTTCATTGAAAGTCCTTTCATCTATAATGACGAGATATCCGCCAAAAGGTTTTATGAAAACATAAAACAATTATAACATATGATAAAAAATAATGCAACACAAAAACGACGTCCCACATCACTATGGAAACGCCGTTTATATGAAAGAATGATTTTATGACAACTCGTTAAGAAGATCCATATACAATTCGTTGTAATCTGTTCTGTTGTCTTTCAGGAAAGCGATAGCCGCACGAGGGTGGCGGTTGAGCGCACCTGTGAGCATATAAGGCAAGTCATATCCCCACTGTGAACCCTTTGCCCTCTCCTCAGCAACGTACTTTTCAACAAATTTCAGTGTAGGAGTAAGCTTGTAGTTAGGGTTTCTCAGGAAGCTGAGCATCTGCTCCATGAAGCAGTTTCCTGCACCTCTTCCCATGCCGCTCATTGTAGCGTCCGCAAAGCTTGCGCCGTGAGAAATGCTCTCGATAGTGTTTGCAAAAGCGAGCTGCTGATTGTTGTGCATATGAACGCCCACCTTTTTGCCACTAGCCTCAGCCACTTCACAATACTGTGCAGTAAGTCTTCTCACCTGCTCCGGGAAAAGTGAGCCGTAGCTGTCAACAAGATAGATAACGTCAACAGAGCTTTTTGCCACAAGGTCAAGAGCCTGTGCGATATCGTCCTCACGGCTTGCAGAAACAGCCATGATGTTGATAGTAGTTTCATAGCCCATATCATGGCAGTAGTTTATCATCTCCAGCGCACCAGGCATCTGATGAGTATATGTTGCGATCCTTATCATGTCGATAACGCTCTCACTCTTTGGCAGGATATCTTTCTTGAAATCACATCTGCCAACATCAGCCATAACAGAAAGTTTCAGAGGGCTGTCATTCTCGCCCACGATAGCTCTGATATCCTCCTCATCACAGAACTTCCACTTACCGAACCCCTTGACGTCAAAAAGCTCCTTAGAAGCCTTGTAGCCGAACTCCATGTATTCAACGCCTGATTTTATGTTAGTTTTATAGAGTTCTTTTACAAACTCGTCTGAAAATCCAAAATTATTTACAAGACCTCCGTCACGGATAGTTGCGTCCAGAAGCTTTATATCAGGACGATATGACATAAGGTCACCTTTCTGATTTATCGTCTTTGCCTGATTTGCCATTGTGATTACTTCCTTTCCAAAAGCAGGTACTTATCACGCCTGTATAAAATTTATCACTTTAAAGGTTTTATGCTTTTAAGCTTTTATGTATTAAAGTATAGCACTATTTTTCTTCCCTGTCAATAGCCCCAAAGCCCTTTAAACACATTTTTTACATTTTAATAATATTTCCCTCCACAAAGCCTGAACTTTTGTACATTTCCAACTATCAAAACGATGCAGTATTGTGAAAAGTGCTGAAAAATATCCACGCTCCTTGACAAATCAGACTTATAGTTGTATACTCTAAGTGTACTACAACAGATAATACAGTTAGTACAGCAGAACAAATGAAACGAAACAACAAAATCGAAAGGAGGTATTCAAGGTGATAACGCTTGATCTTACAGGAAGAG
>ENA-ORRL01000097-ORRL01000097.1-human-gut-metagenome-genome-assembly--contig:-NODE-97-length-107856-cov-22.608529_pt1 | contig 107856 bp, 84 predicted proteins | sample MGYA00242175_ERZ509134 | MGnify/ENA primary metagenome ERZ509134 (study PRJEB26280, sample SAMEA2338660) | human gut metagenome | biome: human gut; feature: human-associated habitat; material: faeces... | reverse complement strand
TGACGCCGGGGCAGCTTCGCAGCGTGCGCGGCCTTACAAAGCGCTGCTGCAACTTCTTGGATGGCGACTGCCTGCTGTTGGACGGCGCTTGCCCGCAACACATCTCCCGCAGCCTGATCTGCCGGTGGTTTCGCCGCGCCATACTGCCTCAGCAGCCGAAGCTGGAGCAAGCCATCCTCAGCCCGAAAAAACTCCGCCGCTGCGAAGTCTGCGGCACGGGCATCCTCGTCCGCTCCGGCAGGACAAAATACTGCCCCGCCTGTGCCAAGGACATCCACCGTCAGCAGAAAGCAAAGTCCGCCCGTAAACGGCGGTCCGGTGTAGACAATTCAGGGGCGAAAAGCCCTTGAATGGCAAGCCTTCCCGCACCGCCAAAGCCGCGCGGCAATACGATTTCCCTCGCAGCCGCGAAATCGAGTTCTATTTGTCTACATAGCAGTCGGAACACACGCATAGATTGAAGCAGAAAACGCTCTGGAAAGGAGGGCAGCCATGGAAGTATTTCTGATCTTCCCGAAATCAAAGCAGGCTCGGCAGGAGCTTGGGCAGGAGCTGGCGAAGTTCCAGTCCGAGCAGGCGCTGAAATCCATCCAGAAGCTGCCCTGCTCCACGGAGCAGAAGCTGGAACTGGTAGACGCCGCCGTGAAGCATCTAAAAGCGCAGCAATGATACATAGCAGACGAGCAGACCAGCCTCAACAGCCGGTCTGCTCGTTTTTCATATGTTTCTCGCTGAATTTGGCCCCACAAGGTTCATATCCAGCAGCGTTTCCACCGGCACCTCAAAAAGCTGCGCGATTTTCTCCATGTGCTCTGGCGGGTAGAGGTCCTTGCCATATTCTTCATAGTGGACATAGGTGCTTCGGTCTATCCCGGCGTAGTCTGCAACATCTCTCTGCCGCAGTCCTTTCTGGTAGCGAAGCCAGCGCAGCTTGTCCGCTGTTTCGGTGATTTCTGAGAAGTCCGGGAACTGCAAATTGAACTTTTCTGCGTCCTGAAACTTGTGCGGCAGTATCACCGGAAATTGAAGAATTTGCAGTGGGGCTACTTTTACCGCACCCGATACATTGGAAATCAGAATATAGCAGCGGACTCCCACTCTCGCCAGCAGGCGCCATTTTGCCTCAAAAGGCACCCGTTCCGCCACCTCAACCGCCGATTGTTCCGTTGTGATAGTATAGCATTTTCAATACATCTTGACGCATAAGTTGCCAGGCGGATCTTTTTATCGGGCCGAAAGGTGTTCACCGCCTTGATCAGGCCGATGGTGCCGATGGAGATCAGGTCCTCCTGATTGCTGGCCTGGGTATAATACTTTTTGATGATGTGCGCCACCAGGCGGAGATTGTGCTCCACCAAGCGGTTGCGGGCGGACAGATCGCCCTGGGCCCACTGCTCCAAGCACTCCCGCTCCTCCTGCCGGGACAGGGGACGGGGAAAGGAGCCGGGATTACCGGACAAATGCAGGGTCAAAAACAGGCTGTTGGACAGCAGCAGCAATGCCGCCGATAACATAGGTCATCCCTCCTTCACGGCAATCCTATGCCCGGAGGGGATGGTCCTATGTAACAAGAGGAATCGTCAAAAACAGCGCTGAAAGGCGGACGGCCTTGCGGTCGTCCGCCTTTCAGCGCACATAGGTATAAACGATTACAGGTTTTCCGGTCATTTTCTTGGCCGGCGCGGCTTACTCCCCGCCGCTTTCGTCTTTGGGGGCGGCAGGCTCATCGTCCAGGGGCTCCGCCTGTGCGGACTCCGGGGCGTTGTCCCGGGACCCCGCCGCTTCGGTTTCTGCCGGGGCCTCAGCCGCCGCAGCGGCAGCAGCCTCCCGGGCAGCCACCTGGTTCACATACAGGTCCTCAGGCCGGTGGGGGTGGAGCTTGATGTTGTAAAACAGCACCGCCAGAGCGGCGATCATCAGCACCAGGCTCAGCACCTGGGACACCCGGATGGGCTGGCCGGCGATGGTCCAGTTGAACAGATACAGGCTGTCGGTGCGCAGACCCTCGATCCAGAAGCGGCCCACGCCGTACCACAGGAAGTAGAAGCAGGTGTTCTCACCGTCGAACCGCCTGGCCCTGGATACCATAAAAACGATCAGCAGCAGGCCGATGAGGTTCCACAGGCTCTCGTACAGGAAGGTGGGATGTACCTCCACCAGCTCCCCGGCAGTGGTGGTCAGCTGCATGCGCCAGGGCATGGTGGTTTCCGCACCAAAGGCCTCGCGGTTCAGGAAATTGCCCCAGCGGCCGATGGCCTGGCCGATGAGCAGCCCCATGACCACCAGGTCCATCATGGCCCCCAGCTTGATATGGCGGCTGCGGCACAGGATAATGGCCACGATGACCACAGCGATGACGCCGCCGTAGATGGCCAGGCCGCCGTCCCAGATGGCGATGGCCTTGGACCAGCTGAACCGGTCCTCGTGGTCCTTGAACTGGCTGAGATAGAACAGAACGTAATAGATCCGCGCGCCGATGATGCCGCAGGGAATGCCCCACAGCAGCCCGTCGATCAGGTCATCCTCGCGGATGCCGTATTTCGTGCGCTGGCGCATGCACCACCACAGGGCCACCAGCATGCCCAGGGCGATGAGGATGCCGTACCAGTAGATGCCGTTGCCGATGTTGATGGCCTTGGAGCTGAGGGTAATGGTCCAGTCGCCAAAAAGCCCCGGAAAGCGGATGGGGCTGTCGGTCATGATCTTCATAGTGTCACTCCTTGCTCAGAAACTGGCACCTATTATACCGCAGACGGCGCAGAATGAAAAGCCCTTTTTTTCCGGGCAGCGCCTGCACGCGTACCCCCCTTACCCCTCGATGATCTCCACCACTTCGCCGATATACATACGGTGGACGGGCTCGTCCTTATAAAAGGCGTCCCGGACCTCCTGGGGGATCTGCTCCAGGTCCAGGTCCTGGCAATAGATCTTGCGGCAGACCAGGGTAGTCTCCGCCTGACGGAAGGTGATGCCCTGGGGCAGAAGCTCCGGGGTCAGGCCCGCCGCCGCCACCTTGTCGCCGTCCCGGCCGGAGGTGCTGCCCAGCAGGGCCAGGGCCCTGCGCTGCTCCTCCGGGTAAAAGCTGACGGTGAAGTAGTCGCTCTCCTCCATAAATGCAAAGGTATAGCGGTTCTTTTTCACATACACTGTGGCCACCGGGCGTTCCCACAGGGTGCCCAGGCCGCCCCAGCTGATGGTCATGGTGTTGTAATGCTCCGGGGTCCCCGCCGTGACCAGAGCCCACTGCTTGTCGAATTTGGTAAATACGTCCGCTTCCAGGTGCATCATACCGGCACGCTCCTTCATTATAAAGTAAGGCCATTGTATCACACCCCGCCCCCCGGGGCAAGACGGAGATTTCCGGCAGGCGCAGAAAAGGGCGGACACAGAGCCCACGCCCCCACAGGCCCTCTCAGTCACCTTCGGTGACAGCTCTCCCAGAGGGAGAGCCAAGTCCGTAGGGCCCGCTGCCCTCAGCGGGCCGCGTTATCAGGGGGTAATTCTTGCGGTGTCATTGCGAGGAGCGAAGCGACGTGGCAATCCGTTCCTTATGCGTTCGACAAGCCCAGGGAAAACGGATTCCCACGTCGGCCCGATGGGTCTCCTCGGAATGACATATCAAGAAGATTATCGGTAGCTGACGGCGGGGCACATGGGCCCCGCCCCACGGGTGTTCTATCAATAGGCGCTTCGTAGGGGCCGACGTCCCCGGCGGCCCGCAAAAAGGGCGGACGCCGGCGCCCGCCCCGATCTTTATCCGAACAAAAGGATGCACCACCAGATGGCGCCGATGACAGATACCACCAGCCCCAGCAGGAGCATGATGCCCCGGGCCAGGTCCGTGGCCTGGAGCTTTTCCGAGTTGTGATAGAAGAAGCCCAGCAGAAATTTGTCCAGGGCGATGGCAGGCTTCAGCAGCAGAGGGAGCACCAGGCCCAGCAGCAGGAACAGCCCCGCCGTGAGAAATTCCCCGGGCCGCCCGGCGATGCGGGTCTGGTGATTGCCCAGGGCCATGCTGTACAGCGCGTTATCGGTCAGGCCCGGGCTGAACCCGGCCTTCTCCTGCACCAGGGTGCTGATGGACCAGCTGTCACCCGCTGTCATGAACGTTCCGGTGGCGGTGTTGTAGGTGACGTTGCGGACCACACCGTCCATGGCCATTTCCGCCGCCCGATAGGAGCCGTTTTCCGCCAGGGACAGGGTAAACTCCGCCGTCTGCCCCGTGGGGGACTGAATGCGCAGGCGGTTGTCCTCCGTCACCTCCACCGTGGAGCAGCCCGGGCGGGTATAGGTCCTGCCCTGTTCCCCGGCGGCCATGCGGTAAAAGCCGCCGTAGTTCCACACGCCGGGGCGCAGGCCCCACACCAGGGCCGAGACCGCCAGGAGCACTGCGGCGGCCAGTTCGATTTTCCAGATGATGCTTTTCATGATGGATTCCCTCACCTTTCCAGCGAATTTCCGTCTGTTGCAGCTGTGGTTCTCTGTACAATTATGTTACTATATTTATGCACAATTGTCAACGAAAAAAAGTATTTTCGATTTAGTATTTACCCTCCTTCGCGGCCGCCATTTACCGGAAATCTTCTTGATATGTCATTTCGAGTCAGCCGCAGGCTGGTGCGGCGATCCGTTTTCCCGGCGCATCAGTGCCTATTTCCTCCCATAACCGCCGCCTCTTGTCTTTTCCTGCCCTATGTGGTAAAATGGCAAAAACATCGAAAAGGAGCTGAGTGCGTGACGGACTATCCCACTTCCCTGCTGCCGGACCGCGGCAGATGCACCGGCTGCGGCGCCTGCGCCAGCGGCTGCCCCAAGGGAGCCATCCATATGCTGCCGGACCGGGAGGGGTTCCTGTACCCCACCGTCACCGATGCCTGCATCCAATGCGGCCACTGTGCCCACATCTGCCCCGTTCTGAAGCAGCGGGAGCCCCGGCCGGAGCCGGCGGTGTTCGCCGCCTGGAACCCCGACGCCGCCGTGCGCCAGGCGTCCACCGCAGGCGGCGTATTTCCCCTGCTGGCGGAGTATATCCTGGACGAGGGCGGCGTGGTGTTCGGCGCGGCCCTGGACCAGGAGCTGCGGGTGCGGCACATCGCCGTAAAGGACAAGGCGGAGCTGCCCCGGCTCCAGGGGGCCAAGCCCGTGCAAAGCGACCTGGGCGACAGCTTCCGCCGGGTGCGCCACTATCTGGACCAGGGGCGGCGGGTGCTGTTTTCCGGCACTCCCTGTCAGGTGGACGGCCTGTATCACTTCTTAGGCGAGCATCCGGAGCGGCTGCTGACCTGCGACGTGGTGTGCAGCGGCGTGTCCTCCCCGGGGGTGTGGGGCCAGCTGGTGCGGTCTATGGCGTATATCAAGCGGCAGCCGCCGGGGGACGGGTGCTTCTGCGGCAAGCTGCCCGGGGAAAAGGACCGGCGATTCCGTGTCCGCTTCGCCGGAGGCGCCCAGTATGACGCCCCCTTCGGCAAGTCCGATTTCGGCCGGGGTCTGCGGCAGCGGCTGTTTCTGCGCCCGGCATGCCACCGGTGTCCCTATACCAGCACCGACCGCCCGGCGGACCTGACCCTGGGCATATACCGGGACCCGCCCAAGGACTTCCACCCGGAGGTACCCCGGTACAGCATTTCCCTGCTGCTGGTGAACAGCGCCAAGGGCGCCCACTATTTCGACACACTGCCCCTGAAGCGGGAAAAGCTGACCCTGGACCAGGCGGTAGCCTGCGCCGGGGCTCTGTCGGCTCCCCAGGAAGCCTCCGGCAGCCGGGAGGACTTTTTCGCGGCCTTCTGTCAGCAGCCCTTCCAGCAGGTGCGCAACCGGTTTCTGTCCGCCTCTCCCCTGCCCCAGCCCCTGGAGCGGCTGCGTCAGCTGCTGAAGCATCCCAAGGAGAAGTGATTTTATGGAAATACTGATGCACACCTGCTGCGCGCCGTGCTCCGTGTCCTGCATCCGCCAGCTGCGGGGCGAGGGCATCGAGCCTGTCAGCTTCTGGTATAATCCCAATATCCACCCCTATCAGGAGTACAAGGCCCGGCGGGACACGCTGATGGCCTATGCCCCGGCCATCGGCATGAAGCTCATCGTCCGGGAGGATTACGGCCTGCGGGATTTCTGCCAGGCCGTGTGCGGCGACATCGACCACCGGTGCGGCCACTGCTACCATATCCGCCTGTGGGAAACGGCGCGGTATGCGGCGGAGCACGGCTATGCCAGCTTCACCAGCACCCTGTTCGTCAGTCCCTATCAGAACCACGAGCTGCTGCGGCAGACGGCTCAGGCGGCGGCAGAGGCATACGGGGTGGAGTTCCTGTACCGGGATTTCCGTCCCGGATTCCGGGCAGGCCAGCAGGAGGCCCGGGAGCGTGGCTTTTACATGCAGAAATACTGCGGGTGCGTGTTCAGCGAGGAGGACCGCTACCGCAAGCAGCTCGACCGGGATCTGAAGAATCCAGAAAAGATCATTGGATAGCAGCAGCCCCGCCGGTCACCCGGCGGGGCTGTTGTTGGTCATTTTACAGGTGAAGCAGCTCCTTGTAATAGGGCCACAGGCCGGTTTTCTCCGGGCAGAAGGGGGCCAGCTGGCACAGGTCCGTGCCGGGAAAGTCATTGCCCTCGATGATGGCCGGGCCGTCGGGGCCGATGGCCATATCCCAGCCCACATGGCCCACCTCCGGGATCTCCCGGGCGGCCTCACAGGCCATGGCCTTGGCCTCCTCGATCATGGGCAGCTGATAGCCCACCAGGGGGATGCCGGTGTCGGGGTGCCGGTCATAGACGTTGAAATAGTCGTCGGTGGCGGGAGAGCAGATCTTGCCGGTGTCGATATCCACCCGGCAGAGGATGCCGCCCTGGCCGGAGTTGTCGCACACACCGCCGCCCCGTCCCATTTTCAGGGTGATATAGGCGATGTGCACCTGGCCGTCCACCAGGTCAGTGCAGATGCGCATGGTGTTCACGGACTGGGGATGCAGCCGCGCCATATCGGGATGCTGGGCCTGGACATGCTCCAGCACCACCAGCTTCTTCTCCCGGATATAGTCCAGCATGGCCGCCGGGGATTCAAAATCCTTCACATACAGCTTTTCCACGCCGTTGCCGCAGGAGCCGTGGTTAATCTTGGCAAAAATGGCCTCCTGGCCCTCCAGGAACCCAGCCATCTGTTCCACCGTAGCGGTCTCGCCGTTGAGGGTGGGCCGGCGGAGATACTTGGCAAAGCGGACGTTAAAGAGCAGCTTATCGTCAAAATCGTCGTCGTGGGCCATATCATTCATGAGATTGCTGACCTTCTTGTTGCGCACCCGGGTGAGGTAGGTGTCCCGCTGGGCGCCGGTCATGTTGTAAAAGCCGAACATGGTGTAGTCATAATACCCTGCGCCGTACCGCACGGCGCACCACAGCATATCAAAGAAGGTGCGCACGTTGTTCTGTCCGCACTTCTGGTGCACCACGTCGATCATGTGGTTCATTTTCTTGAAACGGACGCCGGTGAGCACCCGGGCCACATATCCGATCATTGCCATGGTAAAAACCTCCCATTTCTCGTTTTGCACTATCATATCACGCAGGCGGCGAAAATCCAATGCATTTTCCTGATGTCTGCCAAAAGCAGAACTGTTTTCAGTATACCACGCCGGAGCGCATGGCGCAAGAACAGCGTCAGATGAAGTATTTCTCCCGGGAGTAGCGGTATGGCGTGTCGGGAACGGCGGCCCGGTCATAGATGTTGGCGGCAAAGACCAGGTCAGAGCCGCCGATGACCTCCTCATAGGTGTCGCACAGGACAAAATGCACGTTGGGGTCCTCCCGGAACAGGTCCATGATGCGCTGCTGGTGGCCGTGGTAGCGGATGAGCTTCAGCGTCACGTCCCGGCGGTCCCCCTCCGCCCGCAGAGAGGCGATAAACGCCCGGATGCAGACGGTCATGATGTTCCCCAGGCCGATGAGGCCCACCGTTTCAAAGTCCGGCCGGGTGAACAGGCGGGCGGAGTGGGCAGCGGAGATGCCGGTGCGGAGGGTGGTGATATACTCGCCGTCCATCAAGGCCCGGAGGATGCCGGTGTCGGACTCATAGAGCAGGATATCGCCCATCATGCTGGAGCGGTCCTCGCCCCGCTTGATGCTGTGGCGGCCGATCATCTTCACCATGGCGATGTTGCCCCGCTCATAAATGCAGGGCATGACATTGTAATAGTCGCCGTCCTGCTGGACGATGTGGATTTTGGGGGGCAGGGTGTAGCCGGACTTTTCCCGCAGGGCCTCGTCCACCCAGCGGATGAGCTCGCTGTCCGGAGTCTCGGCTGCAATGGCCCGGACGGCTTCATGGCCGGGTGGTACAGCCCACCCTTCCCAAGATATGCGGCCTGACATGCGCAGATATTATAGCAGAGTATTTTGGAAATTTCAATGGTTTCGTAGTCGATCCGCACGCTCAAAGTGCAGAACTGCAATACATGTTGGGCAAGTGAATAAAATCAGCGAATTGATTGACAAATATTTTGCATATCTGTATAATTCAGTAGGAAATCGCTGCAAAAGGAGTAGTTGACTATGAACTGCCACGGCGGCTGCGCCAGGAGCGCTGGGCTGAAGCAGGTCATTGACCGGGTGCCAAGGCTGAAGGTCATCGACCCGAAAGCGGACCCCCGGCTCATGGGCGATGCCGTGCACGCCCGCCAGAAGGAGATGACACACGGAATATGGACCAGCATACCCATTCCCACCCGCACCCGCATGACCACGACCACCCCCATCCGCATACCCACAGCCATACCCAGACCAAGGCCGTTCTGAACCGTCTGTCCCGGGCCCAGGGGCACCTGGAGTCTGTGCGCAAAATGGTGGAGCGGGGCGAGGACTGCGCCGAGGTGCTGGTGCAGCTTGCGGCGGTGATCTCCGCCCTGAACAGCACCGGCCGGGTGATCCTCAAGGATCACATTGCCCACTGCATTGTGGACGCTGTGGAGTCCGGCGACAACGAGGCCGTGGAGTCCCTGAACCAGGCCATTGACCGGTTTATGCGGTAAAATTTGTGAACATTTTCCCAAAGCAATTGACATTTTTCAACATTGTGTCTATAATTTAGTATAGGATAGAGGATCGGCGGGGCCCCTGTCGCCTGGTGATGCAGGCGAAGTGCCGCCAGATCAAAAAGCAGCCGGAGGAAAAGGCTCCCCTGAATCCCGCCCAGCAGCTGACGTATGACATGGTCACCAAGGGCGCCGGCGCCGTGTGTCCCGAAAATCTCCGGCCGGTCATCGACTGGTACAATTCTGTGAAGTAAGGAGCGAGCTTATGGAAAAAGTAAAAAACGTCCTGCTGACCGGCGGCAAGGCCGCCCTGAACAGCGCCGTGGAGCTGGGCCGCAGCGTGGTGCAGCTGTTCATCCGCCTGGCCAATACCACCTGGGAGTTCGTGTGCGATAAGGTCCGCACCATGTCCCGGGAGCACCGCCGGATGCTGATGATCATCGCCGCTGCTGCCACCGGCGTTCTGGCCGTTGGCTCTGTGGTCCTGTGGCTGGTGCGCCGGAAAAAGTAAATTTCCTATCGTATTTTATAACAGAGCGGGGGGACGCAGTGCGTCTCCCCGCTGCTGACAGAAAAGAGGAGTCAATTTATGGAAAAAAAGGCATTCAAGGCGGAGTCTCAGCGGCTGCTGGACCTGATGATCCACTCCATCTACACCCACAAGGAGATCTTCCTGCGGGAGATCATCTCCAACGCCTCCGACGCCATCGACAAGCTGTGTTATCTGTCCCTGACAGACGAGAACGTGGGGCTCAAGCGGGAGGATTTCGCCATCACACTGTCCGTTGACAAGGAAAACCGCACCCTCACCGTCAGCGACAACGGCATCGGTATGGACGCGGACGAGCTGGAGAACAACCTGGGCGTTATCGCCTCCAGCGGCACCTACCAATTCCGCCAGGGGCTGGACAAGGAGGCCGAGGCCGACGTCATCGGCCAGTTCGGCGTGGGTTTCTACTCCGCCTTTATGGTAGCGGACCACATCACCGTTATCTCCCGGAAATACGGCCAGGAGCAGGCGTACCGCTGGGAGTCCGACGGCCTGGAGGGCTACACCATCGAGCCCTGCACCCGGGACGCCGTGGGCACCGACATCATCATGCACATCAAGCCCGACGGCGACGAGGAGCCTGACGAATACGGTCAGTATCTCCAGGAATACGCCCTGCGCCGGCTGGTGAAGAAATACTCCGACTACATCCGCTTTCCCATTAAGATGATGATGCCCCACTCCCAGGTCAAGGAGGGCAGCCCCCAGGACAAGCCCGAATACGAGGAGGTCCTTGCGTGGGAGACCCTCAACAGCATGGTGCCCCTGTGGCAGCGGAAGAAGGCCGATGTCACCCGGGAGGAATATGACAAGTTCTATCAGGAGCGGTTCGGCGATCCCGCCGCACCCCTGAGCGTTATCACCGTGTCCGCCGAGGGCGCCGTCACCTATAAGGCGCTGCTGTATATTCCCTCCCAGGCCCCCAGCCAGTACTACACCGAGGACTATAAGCCCGGCCTCCAGCTGTACGCCTCCGGTGTGATGATCATGGACAGCTGCGCCGACCTGCTGCCGGACTATTTCAACTTTGTCCGGGGTGTGGTGGAGTCTCCGGACCTGAGCCTGAACATCTCCCGGGAGCTGCTGCAGCATGACCGGCAGCTGAAGATCATCTCCGCCAATCTGGAAAAGAAGATCAAGGCCGAGCTGGAGCGGATGCTCCGGGACGATCGGGAGAAATACGAGACCTTCTACCGCAGCTTTGGCCGCCAGCTGAAGCTGTGCGCCCTGGACAACTACGGGGCCAGGAAGGAGCAGCTCCAGGATCTGCTGCTGTTCTACTCCTCCACGGAGAAGAAGCCCGTGACCCTGGCGGAGTACGTCTCCCGGATGCAGCCGGAGCAGAAGTTCATCTATTTCGCCTCCGGCGACACCGTGGACGCCATCGACCACATGCCCCAGACGGAGCTGCTGAAGGATCACAATATGGAGATCCTGTACTTCACCGACAAGGCCGACGAGTTTCTGCCGGACATGCTGCAAAAGTACCAGGACAAGCCCTTCCGCTCCGCCATTGACGGGGATCTGGAGCTGGGCGATGAGCAGAAGCCCGACGAGACCGGCAGCCATCAGGAGAGCTTTGCCTTCCTGAAGGAGGCACTGGGGGATAAGGTGGACCAGGTGAAGGCATCCACCAGGCTCAAGACCCACCCGGTGTGCCTGTCCAGCGGCCAGGGCATCACCTTCGAGATGGAGAAGTATTTCACCGCCGTGCAGCCGGAGCTGGGCATGAAGGCCAAGCGCATTCTGGAGATCAACGTGGATCATCCCGCCTTTGCTGCCTTCGAGACTGCCCGGATCACCGACCCGGACAAGGCGAAAAAATACGCCCAGATCCTCTACAACCAGGCCTGCCTGATCGCGGGTCTGCCCATTGAAAACCCGTCCGCGTACACGGATCTGATCTGCTCGCTGTGGAAGTGAGCCATCTCAAGCAATACGGAGCTCTCCTCCAGGAGAGCTCCGTATTGCTCAGCTTGTCAAAATTCCTTTTTGACAAGCTGAGCAAGCATTTTCAAAACTTTCATAAAAGTTCTGAAAATGCGGTGATTGAAAACGAAAGACACCCCTGATGGGTTTCTTTCGTAACTATCTTCCTTTCCGAAGGCGGAGATGATCCCACTTTTTTGACAGTCTCAAGCAATACGGAGCTCTCCTCCAGGAGAGCTCCGTATTGCTACTCATCGAAATGCGCCGGGACATCCTTCCATCCGGGGCGCCCTGTTGTTTTCTGTTAATCCAGCGCGTCGCGGCTTTCAAACACGTCGCGGACAGAGCCGTTCCGGTCGATCTCCGGCTCCGGAGCCGGGGCCTTGGCCATCTTCAGCTCCTGCCACTTGGCCTTGTCGATCAGCAGCTGCCGGGGCTTGGACCCCTCGAAGGGACCCACATAGCCCCGCTCCTCCATCTGATCCACCAGGCGGGCCGCCCGGGCATAGCCCAGCTTCAGCCGCCGCTGCAGCATGGACACGGAGGCCTGCCCCGTCTCCAGCACCACGTCCACGGCGGCGCTGAGCAGCTCGTCGTCGGGGCTCTCCCCGGCAGGCTCCGGCGCGCCGGCGGACTTGCCGCCGCCCTTTTCCTTCTCCTTCACCGCCTGCTCGATCTTGTCCATCACGTCCTGGGAATACTCCGCCTCGCCGCTCTGCTTCACATAGTCCACCACCCGCTCGATCTCCTCCGGGGTGATGAAGCAGCCCTGGACCCGGGTGGGCTTCCCGGCCCCCAGCGGGGCGTACAGCATGTCGCCCTTGCCCACCAGCTTCTCCGCGCCGGTGGTGTCCAGGATGATCCGGGACTCCAGGGACGAGGCCACGGCGAAGGCAATGCGGCTGGGGATGTTGGCCTTCATCAGGCCGGTGATCACGTCGGAGGAGGGCCGCTGGGTGGCGATGACCAGGTGCATCCCTGCGGCGCGGCCCATCTGGGCCACCCGGCAGATGGATTCCTCCACCTCCTTGGCGGCCACCAGCATCAGGTCCGCCAGCTCGTCGATGACCACCACCACGGTGGGCATTTTTTTCAGCTTCTGGCTGCGTCCTGCCAGGGCGTTGAACCCGGCCAGGTCCTTCACGCCGTTCTCCGAAAACAGCTTATAGCGCTTCATCATCTCATACACCGCCCACTGCAGGGCCCCGGCAGCCTTCTTGGGGTCCGTCACCACCGGGATCAGCAGGTGCGGGATGCCGTTGTACGGGGCCAGCTCCACCATTTTGGGGTCCACCATGATGAACCGGACCTCCTCCGGCGTGGACTTGTACAGCAGACTCACGATCAGTGAGTTGGTGCACACGGATTTACCGGAGCCGGTGGTACCGGCGATCAGCACATGGGGCAGCTTGGCAATATCCCCCACGATGGCGTTGCCGCCGATGTCCTTGCCCACGGCAAAGGCCACCCGGGACCGGTGCTCGGCAAAGGCCCGGGAGTCGATGACGTCCCGGATGCGCACCGCCGTCACCACCCGGTTGGGCACCTCGATGCCCACCACGGAGCTTTTGTTGGGGATGGGCGCAATGCGCACGCCGCCGCTGCCCAGGGCCAGGGCGATGTCATCGGCCAGGTTCGTCAGCTTGGACAGCTTCACACCCTGGTCCAGGGTGAACTCATACCGGGTGACGCTGGGTCCGTGGACCACGTCGCCGGGCTTGGCATCCACGCCGAAGCTGGTGATGGTCTGGGCCAGGCGGCGGGAGTTGTTCCGCAGCTCCGCCCCCACCTCGGTATAATTGTCGTCGGTATTCTGGTCCAGCAGCGTCACCGGGGGATACTGATACGCCTCCTCCGGCTCCGCCAGCTCCTCCTCGATGGCCTGTCCCACCTCCTGGGCATGCTGCTCCACCTCCTGGGCGGCAGCCTGCCCCCGGCGGGACTTCTTCTCCGGCACAGGCTCCTGGGCCGGTGCCTGGGCCGGTGTCTGCACCGGCTCTGCCGCAGGCTCCTGCGCCGTGGGCGCTTCCGTCTGCGGCGCAGGGGTCTGAGGCCGCAGCACCTGGTCCGGAGTCATCACGTCGTCGCCCTTGCGGGCAAAGAAGCCCTTTCCCTTCTTCCGGGGCAGCGGCTCCTCCGGCGGCTCCGACCGCCGGTCCGCCGTCTTTTCCCGGGGGGCAGGAGCGTCATCCAGAGGCACGTCCACCGACGGACGCTGCCGCCGGGGACGCTCCGGCCGCGCCGGGCGCTCCGGCTCCGGCTGGGGCTCGTAGGGGACCCGGTCCCTGGCCCGCTGCACCAGCTCCCGGGGCGATACCCGCAGCGCCGCCAACAACGCCGCCGCCAAAAGCAGCAGCAGCACAATGACGGACACCATCGTGCCCACCAGCCGCTTCATGCCTGCGGCTAGCCCTCCTGCCACCGCTCCGCCGCTTTTCAGCAGCAGCCCATCGGCCCACAGGCTCTTCATCATGGGGCCCAGGCCCGTAACGGTCTCCCCCTGATACAAAAACAAATGCAGGATCGCCCCCAGCAGCACCGGCGTCACCAGGGTGCAGACGGTCCGCAGCGCCACAGGCCGTCCCCGGTGGGCCAGCAGGTTCACCCCCGCCAGGGCCAGGGCCGGGGCCGCCAGCCAATAGCCATACCCCGTCAGCCCCTTCAGCAGATCCCCCAGCAGGTTCAGAACGATGGCGTCCGCCTGGAAATAGCTGACCACCACGCACAGGGCCAGCAGCAGGCACACGCCGCCGCCCACCTCCCGCCGGATAGGCGGGCGGGGGTTTTTCTGCGGGCTGCGGCTGGTCTGGCGGCTCTGACCGCCGCCCTGCCGGGCCTTTCCAGTTGTTTTTTTCTTCTGTCCAGACGCCATAACGAATCCTTTCTCTTACTTGATCAGCTGCAGCACGATGGTCAGCAGGCCCATGGCCCAGCAGTAATACGCAAACGCGCCGAATTTCCCCTTGTTGGCGATCCGCCGCAGCAGGCCGATGCACAGATACCCGGACACCGCCGCCGTCAGCACGCCCACCAGATACACCGGCACCTGGCCCCAGTCCACGCCTGTGGAAATGGCATCCTTCAGGCTGAGGATATTGGCCCCCAGCACCGCCGGAATGGACAGCAGGAAGGAAAACCGCACCGCAAACTTCCGCTCAAAGCCCACGAAGCACCCGGAGGTGATGGTCATGCCGGACCGGGAGATGCCCGGCACCGTGGCGATGGCCTGGCCAACACCCACGGCCACCGCGTCCAGCAGCGACGCCGTCCGCTCGTTCTTTCTCCCCTTCTTCACCCGGTCGCTGGCGAATAGCAGGAAGCCCGTCACCACCAGTGCCCCGCCGATGAACAGCATGTTGTTGGACAGCCCCAGCACCTTGTCCTTGATGGGCAGCACCGCGAACAGCGGCAGCGTGCCCAGAATGATCAGCAAAATCAGTCTCCGGGCCGGGGGCAGGGGCTTGGGGGTTGACCGGTGGGCCAGGTCCCCGATTCCCCGGAAGAACTCGGCGATCATGTCCTTGATGTCCTGCCAATAGGCCACGAACACCGCCCCCAGGGTGCCCAGATGCAGCAGCACGTCAAAGAATTCCGGCACCTCCGCGTCAATGTGCAGCAGATTCTGCGCGATGGCCAGATGTCCGGAGCTGGAAATGGGCAAAAACTCCGCCACGCCCTGGACCAGGCCCAGCAGGAAGGAAGAAAACACGTTCATAGGTCACATTCTCCTGTCTATTAGATTACGTTTTGTTTATTTCTGTCGAATTATTGCAGTCTGTATTCATTTTGCAGGCACGGATACATTTGTACTATACCACACTCTGCGGAGAATTACCAGTCTAATTTGCACCCCGGGCCTGGTTCCCGGAAATTTTCTTCCCCCGTTGCCCGGGGCGGGACAACCTGCCGGGCAACGGCACTCCCCTGTCCCGGTACAGATGAAAGGAGTGGATAACCATGCGATTTCCCCGAATCTACGAGGAGGACGGCTGCTGCACGGCGGCGGAGTGCGACCTGTGCGGCGGCGAAATTTACCGGGGCCGGCGATACTACCGCATCAACGGTCAAACGGTGTGTCCGGACTGTCTGGCAGACTATGCCCGGGCGGTGTTCGCGGGCTTTGCCTGCGGAGAGGAGGCGGCGGAATGGTAAGACGGGACGACGTCCCCTGGGCGGAGGTGCAGAAGCTCAACGCCCAGGGCTGGAGCTACCGGCAGCTGGCGGAAAAATTCGGCGTATCCTCCTCGGCCATCGGCCGCCGGGCGGTGCAGGAGTGCTGGCACGGCACCGACGCCCAGCGGGCCAACGCCCGGCTGCGGAATCTGGCCGCAGGCCTTCGCCGCCAGGCAGAGCAGCGGCTGGCCGGTGAGCTGGACACCCGGGAGATCAAGGAGCTGACCGCCGTTCTGCGGGAGCTGATGAACCTTCAGCAGACCCTGGAGGGGCAGCAGCCCGGAGGCAGCCCCCTCCGGGTGGTGCTGGAGGAGGAAACGGAGGATTGGAGCGTATGACGGAGAAAATCCTCACCATCGGCCGCCCCAATCCCCGGCAGCGGGAGTTTCTGGCGTGCGAGAAAAAATATGTGGCCTTCGGCGGGGCCCGGGGCGGCGGCAAAAGCTGGGCCGTCCGCACCAAGGCCAAGCTCCTGGCCCTGCGGTATCCGGGCATCCGGCTGCTGCTGGTGCGCCGGACCTACCAGGAGCTGGAAGCCAATCACATCCGCTTTCTTCGCCGGGAGCTGGCCAATCTGGCGGAGTACCGGGCCACGGCAAGGCAGTTTGCCTTCCCCAACGGCAGCGTGCTGGACTTTGGCTACTGCGCCGCCGACGGCGACATGGACCGCTATCAGGGCGCGGAATACGACGTGATCTTCCTGGACGAGGCCACCCAGCTGAAGGAGGAGTGGATGCGGCAGTTCGCGGCCTGTCTCCGGGGCGTCAACGGATTTCCCAAGCGGCTGTATTACACCTGCAACCCCGGCGGCCCGGGCCACGGCTACATCAAGCGTCTGTTCATCGACCGGCGCTTTCAGGCCGGAGAAAACCCGGAGGACTATGTGTTCATCCCCGCCAAGGTCACGGATAACCGGGCTCTGCTGCGGGCCCAGCCGGACTATCTGCGGCAGCTGCAGGCCCTGCCCCGGCGGCTGCGGGATGCCTGGCTGGACGGCAAGTGGGACGTGTTCCAGGGGCAGGTATTCCAGGAGTTCACCAACGATCCGGCCCATTATCAGGACCGGCGGTTCACCCACGTCATCGCCCCCTTTGACATTCCCCGGGAGTGGCGGGTGTACCGCAGCTATGACTTCGGCTATGCCAAGCCCTTCTCCTGCGGCTGGTGGGCGGTGGACCACGACGGAGTCATTTACCGGATCCTGGAGCTGTACGGCTGCACCGGGGAGGCGGATGTAGGCGTGCGGTGGACGCCGGAGCGGCAGTTCGCGGAGATCCGCCGGATAGAGGACACCCATCCCTGGCTGAAGGGCCGGGAGATCCAGGGGGTGGCGGACCCGGCCATCTGGGATACCAGCCGGGGGGAAAGCATTTATGAGACGGCTCTGCGCCACCGGGTCTATTTCACCCGGGGCGACAACCGACGTATCCCCGGATGGATGCAGCTGCACTACCGCATGAGCTTCGATGAACAGGGGTATCCCATGCTGTATGTGTTCTCCGGATGTCGGGCGTTTATCCGGACGATCCCGGAGCTGCTGTTCGACCAGACGGACGCAGAGGACGTGGACACCCGGCAGGAGGACCATGTGGCCGACGAGAGCCGGTACTTCTGCATGTCCCGGCCGATCCCGCCCCAAAAGCGGGACATGGCGCCTGTTTTGCGGGATGACCCGCTGAACATGCGGACAGACGGGTAAACACCGGAACCCGGCATGTCTGACGCAGGAAGGGGCGGACAGAGTCGTCCGCCCCTTTCGGTATTGAAAACGAAAGACACCCCTGATGGGTTTCTTTCGTAACTATCTTCCTTTCCGCCGCATATGCCTTTTCTCTCTCCCTGACAAATGCGTCAGCCCCCGGCGGACCGATGGTCCGCCGGGGGCTGACTCTATGGGGGATGGGGCATCTCAGCGCGTGGGATGGAAGATCATCCCAGGCTGTTTTTCATGCTTAGCGGGTGCGCTTTCTGCGGGGCAGAACCACCACGGCGGCAGCCAGCAGAGCGGCGGAAGCCATCATCACGATCCACAGAGCATTGTTGCTCTCGTCGCCGGTCTTGACACCGGGCTTGTAGTTGGGATCAGCCGCGCCGCAGACGGTGCACTTGCCGTCCTTATACTGATGGCCGGTGGCCTTGATGACCTCGCCCTTCTTGATGGTCTCGCCGTTGGTCTTGCAGACCACGTCGCCGGTGTAGCCATCCTCGGTGCAGGTAGGCTCCTTGGCGCCAACGATCTCGGTATCGTGGCCGGTGGCGGGGATGACCTGGCCCTTGGTGATGACTTCGCCGCAGACCTTGCAGACCTCATCGCCGGTGTAGCCGTCCTGGGTGCAGGTGGCGGGCTTGGCGTTCTTCAGCTCGGGGTTGTGGCCCACCAGCTCCAGAGCGGCCAGCAGGGTACCATAGTTGTACACCAGCTCCTTCTGGGCGTCGGTAAGGGCGTTGTACTCAGCCAGCAGCTGACGCAGGTAAGCCTCGTCCTCCTTGGTCAGGTTCTCGATGGGCTTGAGGGCCTCGATCTTCTTGATGAGCTCCAGCACCGCCATTTCATCGGCGTTGTTGGGGTCGGCATCAATATACAGATACCCGATGGCAGCGGGGCCGGTCTGGCCGGACAGGCTGTAGGCCGTGACACGGTAGGCATAGGTCATGCCGAAGTGCAGGGCGGTGGTATCGGTATAGGTGCAGGCGGTGAGATTCTCCGCCAGGGTCTCGAAGCCATCGAACAGCCAGGTATCCTGGGTGCCGTCCTGGATGTGGACCGCAACGCTGCGCTCCACCTTATAGACGATATCCTCGGCATTGGACTGCTTGGCGGCGGTCCAGGTCAGCAGGGCGTTGCGGACGCCGGTCTCCGTCACGGTGAGATCCGTGGGCGTGAAGTAGCTGGCATCCATGACGTTGACGCTGCCGTTCTCGGTGTTGAAGTACTTGTCCCAGACATAGGCGGTGTAGCCCACAGCGCCCTGGGGATAGTACAGGTTCAGGCCCCAGTCGTTGTACACGAAGCCGCTGGTGGTGGTGGTGCCCCACAGGCCGACGAAGTTGGCGTACAGGGCCACGTTGGCATAAGCGCCGGTCAGGGACACGGTGGTCTCCAGCAGAGGAGCGGTCATGCCGTTGAAGTAGTAATCCTTCAGGTTGGTGCAGGCGAAAAACCCCTTGGGACCGATACGCTCCAGGGTGGTGGGGAGGCTGACGCTCTTGAGGTGCTCGTTGCCGGAGAAGGCGTTGCCGCCCACGCGGACGGTGCCCTCGGGGATGCGGTAGCTCTCCGCCGTGCGGCCCTCGGGATAGCAGCGCAGGTTCGTGCCGTTCTTATCGAACAGGACGCCGTCCACGCTCTTGAAGTACAGGGAGCCGTCGGCCACGAAGATGTTCTGCAGGTTCACGCAGTCGGTGAAGGCTTTGACGGTGTTGTTGACGCCGCAATCCTGGATGGAGGCGGGCAGAGTCAGCTCCGTCAGAGCCTCGCAGCCCACAAAGCCGCGGCTGGGCACAGCCGTCAGGGACTTGGAGAGGGTGACATTCTTCAGGGCGTCGTTGTAAGCCAGCGAGCTGCTGCCCATCTCGGTGACGGTGTCGGGAATGACAATGGTCTCCAGACCGGTATTGGAGATGGCGCTGGCGCCGATGCTGGTCAGGCCATAGGGCAGACGCAGGCTGGTCAGATCGGGACAATCGTAGAAGGCGAAGGCGCCGACGGTCAGCCCATTGGCGGAATCCTCGAAGTAGATCTCCTCAATCCTGGAGCCGGAGAAGGCATAGGTGCCCACCTTGGTGACGCTGGCAGGAACGATGACCTTCTTGAGGCTGGTGTTGTCCTGGAACATCTCATCGGGGATCTCCGTCATGGTGGAGGGCAGGGTGAACTCGGTGGTCTCATTGCCCTGGGGCCAGATGTAGATCTCGCCGGTGTCCTTGAGCATCACGATGCCGTTGGAGGACACATAAGCGGCATTGCCGTCGGCCACGTTGATCTTCTTCAGGCCGCTGGCCAGATAGAAGGCATCCTTGTCCAGGCTGGTGACGGAGGCGGGGATGCTGACCTCGGTGATATAGGCGGTCTCGTTGTAGTTCAGGTAAGCAAACGCCTTGCTATCGATGGATTGCAGGGTGTCGGGGAAGGCCAGCGTCCGGGCCTCATAGGGCTGATAGAAGGCGCTGCTGCCGATGGACTCCAGCTGGGTGCCGGAGAAGTCCAGATTCTGGAGCTTCTGGGCATAGTAGAAGGCCTGCTTGCCGATGGTCTTCAGCTGAGAGGGCCAGTTGATGGTCTCCAGCAGGGAGCAGGAGTAGAAGGCGCGCTCACCGATGGAGGTGACGTTGTCGCTGAGCTTCACGGTCTTGACGGCCTTGGCGTTGTAGAACGCGCGCTCGGGGATGACGGTGAGGCTGCCGCAGTCGATGGAAGCGGCGGCGGTGCAGTCATAGAACGCGTAGCTGCCCAGGGAGGTGACGGACTGGGGAATGGTGATGGCCTTCAGAGCCTTCCAGCCGTAGAAGGCGTTGGAGCCGATGGAGGTCAGGCCCTCCTTCAGGGACAGGGCGGTGGCCTTGGAGCAGCCGCGGAAGGCGTAATCGCCCACGGTCTCCACGGTGGCGGGCAGGTCCACAGCCGTCAGCGCGGAGCATTTGTTGAACGCATAGGCGGGTACGGAGGTAAGGCTCTGGCCGAAGGCCACGGTCTTGAGCGCGGTGCAGCCGTCGAAGGCGTGCTCACCCAGGGTGGTGAAGCCATCGGGCAGAGTAATGGACGTCAGCTTGGTGCAGCCCTGGAAGGCGGCGGTGCCGATCTTCTTGAGGCTGGCAGGCAGCGTGACGGACGTGATGGCGGTTTTCTTATAGAACAGGTAGTCGCTGATGGTCTCCACGCCGTCGGGCACGGTGTAGGAGGTGCCCTTGAAGTCCTGGGGCAGGCTCACCAGAACCTTGCCGCCGCCGGCCAGCAGGGTGCCGTCCTCGGTCCGGACGATGCTGGCGCCGTCCTCGATGACATAGCCCTCAAAGGCGGGGCAGCTGACAAACGGGGTCAGGCCGAAGGACAGGGTCTCGGCCTTGTAGGAGGCAGGGAAGGTCAGGGTCTTGAGGTTGGAGCAGTTCTGGAACGCCTTCTCGCCGATGAAGGTAACGTTGTCGGGAACAATGAAGTTCACCAGCGCGGTGCAGCCCTGGAACATCTGCTTGCCGATGGTGGTCAGCTTGGGGGCCACAAAGGTGGTCAGGTTCAGGCTGTTGTAGAACGCGGAATCCAGGCCCTGGGGATCGCCCAGCACGGTGATGGTGGTCACATTGCTGCGGGCAAAGGCGTTGGTGCCGACGAAGGTCAGGCTCTCGGGGATGGTCATCTCCTCCAGACCGGCGCAGCCGGCAAAGCAGCTGGTGCCCACGGAGGTGACGTTGCTCAGGTCGGGCAGCGCCTTCAGGCTCTTGCAGGTGAAGAACGCCGTCTTGGGCAGCTCGGTCAGGTTCTTGGACAGCTTCACGGAGGTTACGGCCGTGCAGTTGGCGAACTGGTCGCCGTTTGCGTCCATAGAGGTGACGGTGTCGGGAATGGTGATGCTGGTCAGGGCAAAGCAGTTATTGAACAGGCCGGCACTGAGGCTGGTGATGCCGTCGGGGATCACCAGGTCGCCCTCCAGGGCCTCGCAGAAGTAGAACGCCTTGACGCCGATGGAGGTCAGGCCCTTGGGCAGGACGCCGTCGTCGGTGTGGCCCAGCGTCTTCAGGTTCTTGCAGTAGTAGAACGCGCCCTCGTTGATGACCTTCATCGTCTCAGGCAGGCTGACGCTCTGCAGGTTGTTGCAGTCATAGAACGCACGGTAGTCGATCTGCTCCAGGCTGTCGGGGCAAACGACGTTGAGAATGTAGTCGTTGTTCTTGAAGGCGTTCTCCCCGATGACGCGGACGCCGTCGGGAATGGTGACGGTGCTCTCGGAGCCGCTGTAGCTGACCAGGGTGTCGCCCACGATGTTGAAGGTGCCGGCGCCGCTGGCCTCGTTGACGGTGACGGCCAGATCATAGGTGGCGGTGCCGTTCTTGGCCTTGGCGGTGACGGTGGCGGTACCGGCCTTGTGGGCGGTAAGCTTGGCGTACTGGGTCAGCTGGTCGCCCTCGCCGTTGGGCTCAACGGTGACCACGGACTCGTCGGAGGAGGTCCACTCCAGGGTCAGGTCGGTGGCATAGAAGGGCGAATAGCCATACAGCCGAACATTGGTATAGGTGGTGTCAGGCAGCATGCTCACGGAGGAGGTGTTCAGCAGGAATTCGCTCATGGGAACATCCGCGCCCACCTCGTCGGTGACGGTGATCTGGCACTGGGCCTTCACGTCGGTCCAGACGGAGGACTTGACGGTGATGGTGGCGGTGCCGGGAGCCTTGGCGGCCACGATGCCGCCCCGGACCTCGGCCACGCTGGAGTCGGAGGAGCTCCACACCAGATTCTGGTCGGTGGCATCGTCGGGAGTCACAGTGGCGTTCAGCTGGACATAGCCCTTCTGGGGCAGGGTCACAGCGGTCTGGTCCAGGGTGATCTGGGTGACGGGATTGTCAGCCAGCTTTACGCGGTAAGCGCACTGGTTCAGCGCATAGTCATAGGCCACCACATAGAAGGTACCATTCAGGAGCTTCTGATAGAAGTCCGTGACGTCGAAGGTGTAGGTATACTCCTCGTAGGCCCGGGGAGAGGTACCGTCGGCCTTCAGGGCGGGGATGATGCCGTCGTAGTAGTTGGAGCCCAAGCCCATTTCCTTCTTGCCGTTGTTGACGTTGGTCTTCCACTGGGTGGAGTACAGCGTGGCGCCGGCCAGGCAGAAGTTATCGGCCAGGGTCACGTCCAGGTACTTCCGGCCGTCAGCGCCGGTGCGGAAGGCCAGGCCCTCCCGGTCCACGATGTAGGGCATTTCACCGTCGGAGGTGAAATTGAAGGAATAGGTATCCTTCAGGTTATCCTGCACGTCGAAGCCGTCAATATAGGTCTTGGCGGTGTAGGTCATGCGGGTGTTGTTGGGGATCACTCTGCTGGAGTTCAGCGCGGGGAAGATATCGCCCACATAGGCGGGACGCACCTGCTGGTTGCTGGAGTTATACATGGCCTTGCGGGTGTTGATGCCGTCGCTGTCCAGATACACCTCGCCGGTGTCGCTGTCCGCGATGGTGACATCCGTGGTCTTGGCCGCGCGCAGCAGGCCGGCCTGCAGGTAGTACAGGTTGCTGATGCCGTTGCCGCCGCCCAGGTCCACGCAGATCTTATCGGCGGAGGTGGAGGGGGTGTCGTAGCCCTCGGGCGCCACGAAGGGATACATGCCCAGGCGCATGACGTACATCATGGCGTAGACGCCGGACACGTTGGTGGCGTACATCTTCACGTCCTCGCCGTTATAGATATCGGCGTCCTCGAAGATGGGGGCCTTGGTCCAGTCGCCGTAGAAGCCCAGGAAGGGCACGGACAGCGCGGGATCGTCGTTGTTGGTCAGCTCCACGAAGCCTTCCACATAGATGCCGTTGGGGAACTTGGCCAGGTACTCCCGGTCCGCATCGGACAGGCGGACGGTGACGGTGACCGTGGTCTCGCCCTTGGCGGGCACGGTGACGGTGGCGCCGCTGAGGGAGCCGCCGGAGACCTTGATGGCGCTGGTGTCGGCGGAGAGGGCATAGCCCTTCTGGGCGATGTACAGGCCGTCGGTGGTGGTGCTTTCGGTCTGGACCTGGGTATCGACGTCATAGGACAGGGCGGAGCCGGTGAGGTTCTTCACCACGAAGCTCAGCTTGTACACGCCCAGCTGGTCGGCGTCGTCGCCCAGCTCGATCTTGGTCTTTTCCTGACCCCGGACATACAGGTAGGCGGGAGTGGTGGTGGCCGCGGCCAGGTTCACCATGCCGGAGCCCTGCTTGCGGGGAGAGTATGCCACGCCTTCCTCATCGTACAGAACGTTGGCGGTGCTCATCAGCAGGCGGTTCACCAGAATCTGCTTGTCGGTGTCGGAGGCGCCGGGCATCAGGGTATTCACATACTCCAGAGCGGCGGCGGCCACGCCGGCCAGATACGGAGAGGCCATGGAGGTGCCGCTCATGTAGCCGTACTGGGCGAAGGGCAGAGAGGAATAGATGTTGCCGCCGGGGGCGGTGATCTCAGGCTTGAGAGACAGGGAGGGCAGAGGGCCCCAGGAGGAGAAGTCGCTCATGGCCACATAGCCCTTCTCGGTGGAGGACACGGTGAGCTTCTTCTCGGTCTCATTGGCCATCATCTGGCCGTTGGACAGGCTGATGCACACGGTGGGGATCTTGTAGTTTTCCACCGACATGTTCAGCAGGTAGCCGTCGCGGTTGTTGTAGATGACGCAGCCGGCGGCACCGGCAGCGGCGGCGTTGAGCTGCTTCTGCTCGAAGGACAGGCCGCCGCGCATGACCACGGCGATCTTGCCGGTGACGTCCAGGCCCTGGTAATCGGCCACGTCGCCGTTGTTGGGCACCATGACGTACTCATAGGTCTTAGAGGTCTCGTTGCCCAGCAGCAGCTGGGTGAAGCTGTGACCGGACACATCATTATAAGGTACGCGGCCCTCGCCGATCAGGAACGCCGCAGTCTCGTTGGCGTTGACGGAGGCAACGGACAGCGCCGCGTCATAGGAGGACGAGGAGCTGATGATGCCGGTGTCGGGGTCGGACACGGAGGTGAAGTCGCCGTGAGCACCGCCCTGAGAGGAGGAGTAGGAGTTGCCGGCAGAGCAGTTGAGCAGGATGCCGGAGGCCTTCACCAGGTCGTAATACTTGGTGGTCAGGTCGCCCTCGGCCTCGCGGCCAAAGCCGCCGTTGGAGCCCAGGGACATGTTGATCACGTCCACGTCCAGCAGCAGGGCGTCGTTCAGGGCCGCCAGGATGGTATCCGTGGAGGCGCCGTTGGTGGAGTCGGAGAATACCTTGAAGATGGCCAGCTGTGCCTCGGGAGACTGACCGGCGAAGGTGACATTGCCGTCGGCGTCCACGGTCTTGCCGGCGGCGATGCCGGCCACATGGGTGCCGTGGTCATTGCCGTATTTCTCCACAGCGTCGGCGGAGGGGACAACGTCCGCGTCGGCGTCGGCATAGTCAAAGGCAAAGGGCACCTTGGCGCTCTTATACAGGTCGTCCTCGGTCAGCAGCTCCAGGGAGCTGGAGCTGTGCTTCTGGGCATACCACAGAGCGGCATAGCTGTATGCGGTGACCTTGGTCTTGCCGTCCTCGCCCTGGCTGATCTGATAGAGCAGCTTGGACAGGCCGGACTTCTGCAGCTTCTGCACGGCAGGAGCGTTGGCAAAGGCCTCGTGGTTCACATCCAGGCCGGTGTCCAGGATGCCGATGAGCGTCCCCTCGCCCTGGTACTGGGTGTTGTTGGAATAGGCGGCCACTTCCGCGGCGGTCAGCGCCTGGCCCAGAGTGGCGGAGCCCATGGAGTCGGTATAGTAGGTCTGGCACAGCACCACGTCCACTACGCCGTCAAGCTTCTTGATGTCGTTGATCCTGCCATAGGGCACCTGGGCGGCAAAGCCGCTGATGACGGAGGTATAGCTGAAGGTGAAGGAGCTGGGGATGCTCTGGCTCTCCATGGCGTTCATAACGGAGAGCTGGACATCGGCGATCTCCTCCAGCTGAGCCTTGGCGGCAGCCGTCTGCTGGAAGTCCAGCATGGACATGCCGGCATTGGTGCGGTTGCGGGCATCCAGCAGGCTGTCCGCATCCAGCTGCACAATGACACGGACCATTTCGTCATCTGCGGGGACATCGGACTTGGACACCTTGCTGGGGTCCATGTTCTCCTCGAAGATGGACAGACGGTCGCTGTCTGTGAGTTCATTGGTCACATCGGTGGCCGTCAGCCCGGTCTGGGCGTCGGCCGGCGTCAGTTCTGCCGCCATGGCGCTGACCGGCAGGACGCTGATGAGCATCATCAGCACCAATACCAGAGCAAGCAGCCGCTGCGGCATTCTCGTCTTTTTCATCGATCGACTTCCTTCCTGAATTTTTTCGTTCCACTCCCCTGCTGTGTTGAGGAATTTCCTGATTGCATAATTATACTTCCTTTCGCCCGCAAAAGCAAGGAATTTCTTCCAAAAACAAGGATTTTTTCAGGAAACGTTTCCGGTGTTTCCGCCGGGTGGACGGCCGGTTGGCGCTTTTTTCCGATGCTTCGGTATCACACCACCGTGATAAACGACCCATTGTTTTTTGTACTTATCTCATGAACAGTTTCCAGGCTCAGCGTCCGTGTTGTACAAATCCGCCAAAATATCAGCCTCCCCTTTTCCGCCCCGCTGATTCCGTCCGCATTACACGCACATTTGTGTTTGTTCGTGCCGGGTGGACGGCAGCGGAAAAGCCTGGAAATATCTTCCATGATTATTCTGTATATCTTTTTGTATAATCCAGGTATTTACCCTTTATAGGGACATTTTTACCGAACGGTTCTGCGTTTTTCATGCAGAGGACGGGCAGAAAAAGGCCGCTGCTTTCAGCGAAGCAGCGGCCGGAAGGGGCGGCTTTATTTTACCAGCCGTCCGTCGGACCAGACGGCAGTGATGTTGTGACGATGGAGCATGTAGATGGCCCGCTCAAAGCGCTCCCGCACCGTCAGCTGGCGGACAGGCTCCGGGAAGTCGCCGTCATCCACCACGATGGCGTGAAGGAGCTTGCCCACAGCGAAGCCCTCGCCGCCGCCGAAGTACCGGTGGCCGGCGGTGGTGCCCAGGTAGTAGCCCTCCGGCACCGTCAGGAAATCCTCGGACCAGTCGGTTTCCATGCGCTTGACCTTGGAGGCCCGGATGCTCATGGTGATGACCTTGTACATGGGCAGCTGGGCGCCGCCGGCAATGTCGGAGCCCAGGGTCACCCAGATCCCCTGGCGCAGCATCTCCCGCACCGGGGAGACGCCGCTGCAGAGGTTGATGTTGGAGCCGGCGCAGTGGGCCACCACCACCCCGGCCCGGCGGATGGCGGCGCACTCCCGGGCGTCGGAGTAGACGCAGTGGGCCATGACGGTGTGGTCCTTCCAGAGGCCGAACTTGTCGTAGCTCTCCCAATACTGGGGGCAGTCCGGGTGCAGCTCACGGACCCAGGCGATCTCCCCCCGGTTTTCCGACAGGTGGGACTGAACGTACAGCCCCCGGTCCCGGGCGATGCGGCCCAGGGCGGCCATCAGCTCATCGGTGCAGCTGGGGGTAAAGCGGGGGGTGATGATGGGCTTTATGTGGTCGAAGCGGCAGCCGTCCAGCCAGCGCAGCGTCTCGGATATGGACTGCTCCGTGGTCTCCTGCAAAATGCCGGGCAGGCCGTTGCGGTCCATGTTCACCTTGCCCACGAAGCCCGTGACGCCGGCCCGCTCCAGCTCCTCCATGAGGATCCAGGTGGCCTCGGTATGCAGGGAGGAGAACATGCACACCCGGGTGGTGCCGTTGGTGATCAGGTCCGTGGCCAGACGGCGGTAGGTCCGCCGGGCAAAGTCCGGGTCGGCGAACCGGGCCTCGGTGCGGAAGGTGTAGGTATTCAGCCAATCCAGCAGGGGCAGGTCCATGCCCATGCCCAGCATGGGATACTGGGGGGCATGGAGGTGCATATCCGCAAAGGACTGCATGATGAGCCGGTCGCCGTAATCCGTCAGGGGCGCCGAGGCAAACGCCTCCGGCAGAGCGTCGTACACCCCCCGGACCGCGCCGTCCTCCAACACCAGATAACCGTGCTCCCGGATGTCCAGCTTCCCCAGCTGCGGGGCCTGGACGATGTTGCCGCGTAAAACCTGTGTCATGATGAGTCGCTCCTTTCGGAAAATAAAAACGGGCGCCCCGCCGGTTTTCCGGCGGAGCACCCATAGCAGGGCCGTGGGCGGCCCCGTAGAAACGCCCTGCGCCATGCCCGCAGGGCTATATGAGTTCCCTATGTGATACACAGATTATAGCACAGAGGGATGCGTTTGGCAAGGGAAAAAGCGCGCTATGCATTGCCGTCCCTTCCATATGGGCTGACAAACTGAGGCCCCGCCAGATGGCGGGGCCTTCAGCTATGTGTCAGCTTCAGTTCATCTGCTTGCGGCGGGAGAGGTTCACGGTACCGTCGTTCATTTCGTGGACGGAGTCCAGGCTCTTGCCGGTGCCGATGGCCACGCAGCTGATGGCGTTCTCCGCCACCACGGTGTGAATCCCGGTGCGGGCGGTGATGAGCTTGTCAAAGCCGTCCACCAGGCTGCCGCCGCCGGTCATGACGATGCCGTTGTTGGCAATGTCGGCCACCAGCTCCGGGGGCGTGCGCTCCAGAACGCCGTGAATCGCCTCCAGAATGCGCTCCACCGGCTCCTCGAAGGCCTCCAGCATCTCGGTGGAGGTGACGGTAATGGTCTTGGGCAGGCCGGTCATCAGGCAGCGGCCCTTGATCTCGATGGTAGTTTCCTCGTCCTTGGGGAACACGCAGCCGATCTGCATCTTCATCTGCTCGGCGGTGCGTTCGCCGATGAGGATGTTGTGTTTGCGGCGCATGTACTTGACGATGGCTTCGTTGAACTGGTCGCCGGCTACCTTGATGGAGGCGCTCTCCACCACGCCCTTCAGGGAGATGACGGCGATATCGCTGGTGCCGCCGCCGATGTCCACCACCATGTGGCCCTCGGGCTTGGTGATGTCGATGCCTGCGCCGATGGCGGCGGCCACGGGCTCCTCGATCAGATACACATGACTGGCGCCGGACTGCAGGCCCGCGTCCACCACGGCGCGCTCCTCCACCTCGGTGATGCCGGAGGGGACGCAGATGATGACGCGAGGCTTGAAGATGTGGTGGAAGCTGCCGCTGACCTTGCGGATAAACTCCTTGAGCATCCGCTCCGTCATGTCGTAGTCGGAGATGACGCCCTCACGCAGGGGGCGGATGGCCACGATGTTGCCGGGGGTACGGCCCAGCATGGCCTGGGCATCGGCGCCCACGCTGAGCAGGCGGCCGTCGTCCTTGTTGATGGCCACCACAGAGGGCTCATTGAGCACAACGCCCTTGCCCTTGACATATACCAATACCGATGCGGTACCCAGGTCGATACCGATATCCTTTGCTAACGAACACATAATGCTGCACCTCATTTTTCTGATATGGACCACAGCCCTCAGGGGGCCGTATTATTCCCTGATGCTCTATTATAATGGTGATTTTCCCATTTTGCAAGAGGATTTGCGTGATTTTCCAAATCGTAATCTTTTGTTCATATTTTGCAGCTTTTCCGCCGATGTCTCATTATGCACCGGCAGCGGGAAAATTATTCCTCCCGGCTGATGGCCAGGGTCAGGCCCACCACGTCGGCAGCCCCCGCCTGACGCAGCACCCGGGCCGCCTCAGACAGTGTGGCCCCGGTGGTACAGATGTCGTCGATCAGCAGGAAGCGCTTCCCGGCGATGTTCTCCGGACGGACAGCCTCGTATACGCCCAGGACATTGGCCCGGCGGGCGTCGGCATCGTCCAGGCCGGACTGGGCCGGGTTGTCCGTTGTCTTGCGCAGGGTCTCCTGGGGCTCCACATGCCACTCCACGCACAGGCTCCCGGCCAGATACCGGGCCTGGTCAAAGCCCCGCCTGCGCAGACGCTTCCGGCTCACCGGCACCCAGGTGATGGCATCGAACTCGCCGCCGAATTCCTCCGCGGCGCAGCGGGCCATGAGACTGCCGAAGCAGGGCAGCCCGCCCATGCGGCCCTTGAACTTGAAGTCCAGCAGGGCCCGGCGCACGGCATCCTCATAGTAGAGCGGCGCAGCCACCCGGAGCCCGGACACCTGCCGCCGGGCCCGGTCCCCGGTGTAGGGCAGGGTCTTTTCGCAGTCGCCGCAGATCAGGTCCCTGCCGCCGATGTGCCGATTGCAGAAGGGGCACTTCCGGGGAAACAGAAGGTTCAGCGCTCCCTGCTCCAGTTGGTTCAGGCGCTCATTCAGGTCACTCATGCCCATGGCTTTCTCCTCCTTGCTTGAGCCTGCGGCGCAGGCCGCTGTATCGCCGGGTGCGGCGGTCGTTTTCCGCCATCTGCCCGGGGATCACGTCGTCGCCTACCATCACCAGCAGCTCCCGCGCCCGGGTGATGGCGGTGTACAGCACGCCCCGCACCAGCAGGGACGGAGCCGCCGGGGCGGATACCAGCACCACGGCCCGGTATTCGCTGCCCTGGGCCTTGTGGACGGTCATGGCGTAGGCCATGTCCAGCTGGCCCAGCAGGTCCGCCGTGTACACACTGACCCGGTCGTCGAAGCGGATGGTCACCAGCTCGCCGGAGGGGTCGATGTCCTCCACCGTGCCCACGTCGCCGTTGAAGATGCCGCTGCCGGCCTCGCCGCTGTCCTTCTGCCAGATCACATCGTAGTTGTTCTTAGTCTGCATGACCCGGTCCCCTACCCGGAACACCATGTCGCCCCAGGCCTTCTGGCGCTTGCCGGGGGACGGGGGATTCAGCGCCGCCTGCAGGGCGCGGTTCAGGCTGACGGTGCCGGTCTCCCCCTTACGGGTGGGGGAGAGCACCTGGATCTGTCCGGCGGGAATGCCCATATTTTCCGGCAGGCGGGTGCGGCACAGGTCCACCACCGTCTGCACCAGCCGGTCAGGCGACCGGCGGCACAGGAAAAAGAAGTCGTTCTGCTTGTTTTTCAGATCCGGGGACCGGCCCCGGTTCACCGCATGGGCGTTGCGGATGATGGCGGACTGCTCCGCCTGGCGGAATACCTCCGTCAGGGTCACCGACGCCACTGAGCCGCTGCGCAGAATATCCCCCAGCACGTTGCCGGGCCCCACGGAGGGCAGCTGGTCCGGGTCCCCCACCATCACCAGGCGGCACCCGGGCTTCAGGGCCGCCAGAAGGGCGTCCATCAGCGGCAGGTCCACCATGCTCATCTCGTCCACAATAACGGCGTCGGCCTCCAGCATGTCCTTTTCGTTTTTCTTGAACGTCACCTCGCCGGTGAGCTCGTTGAAGGTCATGCCCAGGCAGCGGTGGATGGTCTGGGCCTCCCGGGAGCACAGCTCGCTCATGCGCTTGGCTGCCCGGCCCGTGGGGGCCAGCAGCAGCACCGTCAGGCCCATGCGCTCCAGCAGGGTCACAATGCCCCGGGTGGAGGTGGTCTTGCCGGTGCCGGGGCCGCCGGTCAGCAGCAGCACCCCGGACCGGGCCGCCAGCGTCACGGCCTGACGCTGGTGAGGGGCATAAGCAATGCCCTGCTGGCGTTCCATCTCGGTGATGATCCTGTCCACGTTTTTCCCGGTCTGCCGCGGCGCATCCCGCAGGGACAGAAGCCGCCGGGCCACCCGGGTCTCCGCCTGATACAGGCGCAGCAGATAGCAGGCCTGGACATTGGCCACCTGCTCCTGAACGATGACGCCCCGGGTCAGCAGACCGTCCAGGGCCGTCTCCAGGGCGTCGGTGTCCGCGCTGATGAGCTGGGCGGCGGCGGACAGCAGCTTGTCCCGGGGCAGGAACACATGGCCGTTGTTCAGGTTGTGGGATAATTCGTATGTAAGAGCGGCCTCCACCCGGCAGGGGCTGTCGCCGTCGAAGCCCATGCTCAGGGCAATCTCGTCCATGGTGGAAAAATCCACACCATAGGCGTCGCCGGTCAGCAGATAGGGGTCCTCCCTCAGCCGGGGCAGAGCATCCGCCCCGTAGGCCCGGTACAGCTGCATAGCCAGGGGCACCGGCAGCTCATACCGGGCCAGGAACTCCATGACCCGCTTGAGCCCCGTCAGCTCCCGGAAGGCGGCAGACAGCTCCATGGCCCGCCTGGCGGTGATGCCCTTGACGGTCTGAAGCCGCTCCGGCTCCTCCTCGATAACGGCCAGAGTGTCTGCCCCGAAGCGGTCTGCCAGCCGCTGGGCCGTGGCGGGGCCGATGCCCTTGAGAATGCCGGAGGATAGGTAGGATACGATCTCCTCCTCCGTCCGGGGCATCCGCCGCTCCACGGACTCCGCCGCAAACTGGGGCCCATAGCTGGGGTGGTTGGTCCACACCCCGGTGACGGTCATGCCCTCGCCGGGAGCGGCGCAGGGAATGCACCCCACCACCGTTACCAGCTCCCCGTCCTCCGTCAGCAGGGAGAGCACGGTGTAGCCGTTGTCCTCATTCTGAAAGATCAGGCTTTGTACGGCGCCCTCCACCGTGCAGCGTTCGGCCATACCGGCCCTCCTTATGGTAAATTCTGAATGATCTCCTCCGGAGCCAGCAGCAGGACGTTGTCATACCGCTGCGTAAGCTCCCGGGCCCGGGACAGTCCCGCCTCATCCAGTCCGCAGTCGCAGATCACGATGGGCGGCAGGCCCCGCAGCTGCCGCCGCAGGTCCAGCAGCTGGGCCACCGGGCCGGAAAAATCACCGCTCCCCCGGGCGGGGACCAGCAGCACGGCCCGGGCGGGCTCCCGCCGCCGCAGCCATCCTGTCAGCAGCCAGAACAGAGCCGCCGCTCCCGTGGCCGCCAGAAACGCCAATACGCCGTCTTGCAGCACCTCCATACACTCACCTCGGTACCAGTGTATGCGGCGGCGGGGACGGGGGTGCAGGCGGCAGAAACGTGTTGCATTCCGCCGCGCCATTTGATACAATAGCCATGGCGCTGCACGAACGGCAGGCGGTTGGCTGATGATCCCCGAAAGGGGGTGACGCCATGCGGATTACATTACATATCGGGCCCTATACGGTTACGATCATTGTAAAGAAACGCGAAAACCGCCACTCGGCCAAGTGACGGTTTTCATTATGAATTCCTGATTGAACCGAGCCAACCGCTTGTCGCAGCGCCCTTTTCTGTGTTCATTATAGGCGGCGCAGGCCGTCTTGTCAAGCCCCGGGACCGTCTCCCGGGGCCTGATTTTCTTTTGTGCGGGTCAGGTACGGGGGGGTGTGCGGTTTAATACTGATAGCCCCGCTTTTCGTCGCGGAATTCCTCCACCCGGGCCCGGTAGGCCTTCATGGCGGTGTCTTCAAAGGCCAGCTTCACGTCCTTTGCGCCCATCTGCTCCAGGAGGTACCGGGTGAAGGGCGGGTTCAGAGGCAGCAGCGGCCCGATGAGGTAGGTGGCCATGAGGCCGCCCCGGAGAAAGCCCTCGGCAAAGGCCCCGGGATGGCGGCCCACACCCCGCTCCACCCGGAACAGGGGGTTCGCCAGCTCATCATCGGGATAGGTGTGGCCGAACAGGCTCTTGAAGCCAACGATTTCCATATCCTGGAAGCTGCCCAGCAGAAAGCTGTTGTGCCGCTTCATCATGTGATACTCGGCGTGGGTCTTGAGAATGCCCAGGCCATCGAAGGCGCGCTTGCCATCGATGACCACATATTCGCCCAGGGCGTCCAGGGCGTTGCCGGTGGCCAGCATCAGCCCGCCGCCGTCCACATACCGCTCCAGCTCCGCCCGGTAGGGGGCCAGGGCCTTGACCATCAGCTGCAGGCCCCGCTCCGTGGCCGAGCCCACATACACCAGGTCCACGCCGCCGTCCAGGAAGGCGGGGCGGTCCTTCAGGCCGGTCTCCACCACCTCCATCTCCGGGCAGCACTGACGCAGATACGTCACGTTCATCAGATCGCCGCAGAGGTTCGCCACCTCAGGAAACAGGATCTCGGTTTTCATGCCTGCACCTCCTTATCCGCGCTGTCCGCCGCCCGGCTTTGGGCGATGGCCTTCATCTGGTCAAACACCTGATATGCCAGCTCCAGCGTGTCCGTGCCGTAGAGCACATACAGCTCGTCGCCGGGCTCATAAGCCATCAGGGCCGCCGCGTCGTGCTCGTCCACGGCGCAGGCCAGCCGGTCCTCCGGCACCCCCGCCATCAGGCAGCGCAGCTTGTAGTCCTCACACCGCAGGCCGGTGCACACCACCCGGACGATGCTCTCGTCCGCCAGGTACTCGAAATCCGTATCATAGAACCAGCACACGTTTTCCGACCAGTGGGGCACGTCCGTCAGGGAGTTCATCAGCAGCATGACCTCCTTTTTTCCGGGACGGGAGGCGATGTAGTGGAATACCCGGGAGCAGGCCAGGGCGTTCTTGTCCTTGGCCATTTCCCGCACCAGGGTCACGTTCCCCACCTTTTCGGCGTTGTGGCGGCTCTCGGTGATGGCGGACTCTGCCAGGATGCGGGCAATCTCCCCGTGGTCATAGCCCAGCTGCCGCAACACGGCAATGACCGTTACCATATTATAAATATTGAACACACTGTCGGAGATCAGGGTATAGGGATATTCCTTACCCTTCTCCCGGATGGTCATGGCGCCCCCGGCGATGTCCACATGGGTGGCCAGGTAATCGCTGTCCGGAGAGTGGAAGCCGCAGTCCTCGCACACGGCCCGGCCAATGTGGTGGTAGCGGCGGTATTCATAGCGCAGCTTTCCGGCGCACTTGGGGCAGATGCGCACGTCGTTGATGTGGTTGACGCACTCCACGGTGTCCGTGGGCAGGCGGTCGATGCCGAAATACACCCGTTCATTTTCCGGAGCCAGGCCGCAGGAGATCAGGTCGTCGGCGTTGAGCACCAGCCTGGACGAGGCGGGAACGCTGCGGCTGATGATGTCCGCAATAAATTCCGCGTGGGCGTTGCGCATGATGCTGTCCCGGAACAGATTGGTAACGGCGATATAGTCCGGGGTGATGTAGGGATACACCCGCACACTGGACCGCTCGTCCACCTCCAGCACCGCCATGTCGTGATTTTTCACCCGGCCCGCCAGATCACAGCCCTTCAGAAGGGCCGTGGCAATGCCGCTGGCCACGTTGGAGCCCGCCCGGTTGATGAGCACACGGTGGCCCTCCTTCTCCAGGGTGTCCGCCAGAAGGTTGCTGACGGTGGTTTTGCCGTTGGTGCCGGTGACGGCGATGATGGTCTTGGGACGGCCCACATATTTCAGGAAGTCCGGGCACAGCTTCAGCGCCAGGGTCCCGGGGAAGTCCGTTCCGTTGTGCCGGGTGATCTTCAGCGCCGGGACGGACAGCTTCGCCATCCACAGCGCAAACAGGAATCGCAGTTTACCCATTGTTTTCAAGCCTCCTTGGTAACGATCGCCGCCGCCCGGCAGCTGCAGCCGTCGGCATTTTCAAATTTCAGGGGCATGGTCAGGAACGTGAATTCCCGGCCGATGAGCTGCGCCAGCCCCTTGAGGTTCTCGGTATTCACCAGCCCCGCGCCAAACAGAGTCAGGTGATTGGGGAAATCCACCGTGTCACAGGGGTCCAGGGAGATGCTGTCCTCCCCCACCCCCTTCAGGGGCAGGCCCGCCACGAACCGGGCGGCCTCCTCGGTCAGACACGGAAACCCCTCATAATAGGCATCGGTGCCCCAGTATTGGTCCCACCCGGTGCAGAACAGCAGAAAATCTGCGTCCCGTATGGCGGCCTCGTGCCGCAGCAGCAGATCCAGACGGATCTGGGCCTGGCCCCGGCAGTCCAGGACGAAGCCCCGGCCCACGAAGCGGTCCGCGCCGCAGCCGTCCAGGGTCAGGGCCCCGTCGATCATGTGGGCAGGGGCGTCCATGTGGGTGCCGGTGTGGGAATACATGTGCAGCAGCGTCTCCCGGTAGCCGCACTGGGAAACGGTGCAGGCTGTGGTGAGCCGGGGCTGCTCCGTGCCGGGATAGACGGGCATGTCCTCCCGGATGGTGTGGGTCAGATCGATAACAGTCATGCTTGCTTCCCTCCTTCGGGCCGTTCCCGGGTGTGCAGATACACCATCAGCGCCGCCACATCGGCGGGGGATACGCCGGATATGCGGCCCGCCTGGCCCAGGTTCTCCGGGCGCAGGGCGGCCAGCTTCTCACGGGCCTCCAGCCGCAGGCCCTGAATATGACGGTAATCCATATCCGGCGGCAGGCGGCGGCGCTCCAGCTTCTCAAATTCCTCCACCTGCTTCTCCTGGCGGCGGATATAGCCCTCGTACTTCACGGTGATCTCCACCTGCTCCCGGACAGCGGGGGGCAGGTCCGGGTCCGCCGGGTCAAAGGGGCGCAAGTCCTCGTAGCTTACCTGGGGCCGGCGCAGCAGGTCGATGAGGCGGCAGCCGTCGGCCACCGGGGCGGTGCCCCGGGCCGTCAGCAGATCGTTCAGGGCTGCCGAGCCGGGGATGCCGGTTTTCTCCAGGCGCCTGATCTCCCGCTCCACGGCGGCGTATTTCTCCTCCACCTGCCGCAGCCGCTGCCGGGATACCAGGCCGATGCGGTATCCCACGGGGCACAGGCGGCGGTCGGCGTTGTCCTGCCGCAGCAGCAGCCGGTATTCCGACCGGCTGGTCATCATGCGGTACGGCTCCTGGGTGCCCTTGGTCACCAGGTCGTCGATGAGGGTGCCGATGTAGCTTTCGCTGCGCTTCAGGATCAGCGGCTCCCGGCCCAGCAGCTTCAGCGCCGCGTTGACCCCGGCCACAAAGCCCTGGGCCGCCGCCTCCTCATAGCCGGAGGAGCCGTTGAACTGTCCCGCGCCGTAAAGCCCCTCCACCGCCCGGGTCTCCAGGGTAGGCCGCAGGGCCAGGGGGTCGATGCAGTCATATTCGATGGCGTAGGCCGGACGCATCATCTCCGCCTGCTCCAGTCCGGGGACGGACCGCAGCATTTGCAGCTGCACATCCTCCGGCAGGGAGGAGGAAAAGCCCTGGATGTACATTTCCTCGGTGTCCAGGCCCATGGGCTCGATGAACAGCTGATGCCGCTCCTTGTCCGGGAAACGGACGATCTTAGTCTCGATGGACGGACAGTACCGGGGACCTATGCCCTGGATGGCCCCGGAATACAGGGGGCTTTTGTCCAGGTTTTCCCGGATGATCCGGTGGGTCTCCTCCGTGGTATATGTCAGCCAGCACACGGCCCGGTTTTCCGGGGGACGCTCCGTCTCGAAGCTGAAGGGCAAGGGGGACGGATCCCCCTCCTGGAGCTGCATTTTGGAAAAGTCGATGCTTCGCCGGTTCACCCGGGGCGGCGTGCCGGTTTTGAACCGGCGAAGGGGCAGGCCCAGGGCCAGCAGGCTCTCCGTCAGGGGGCCCGCCGCGTGGAGTCCGTCGGGACCGGAGTCCTCCACACAGTCGCCCACGATGGTGCGGCCCCGCAGATAGGTGCCGGTGCAGAGCACCACCGCCCGGACCCGGTACACGGCGCCGGTTCGCAGCACCACACCGGTAACATGGCCGTTTTCCGTGCGAACAGACACCGCTTCCGCCTGGCGCAGGGTCAGATGCTCCTGCCGCTCCAGGGTGTGCTTCATGATCTGCTGATAGGCCCGGCGGTCCGCCTGGGCCCGCAGGGACCACACGGCTGGCCCCTTCCGGCGGTTGAGCATCCGGTATTGGATGCAGGCCCTATCCGCCGCCCGGGCCATTTCGCCGCCCAGGGCGTCCAGCTCCCGGACCAGGTGACCCTTGGCGGTGCCGCCAATGGCGGGATTGCAGGGCATGTTGCCCACGGCGTCCAGGTTGATGGTCAGGCACACGGTGTCCAGCCCCAGCCGGGCGGCGGCCAGGGCCGCCTCGATGCCGGCGTGTCCCGCGCCGATAACGGCAATATCAAATTGTCCCGCGTCAAATTCTCTCATGCTCGTTCCTCAGTTCCGGCGCAGGATCACCACCGCCACCTCCGGGCGGTTCAGGATCCGCACCATGCCGCCCAGGCCCCGGGTGACAAACACATCCGCGCCCCGGCAGGTGTAAAATCCGTTGGTATAGGAGGGCAGCAGCGCGCCGCCGTTGCCCAGCAGGCCGTCGGTAAAGGGCAGCCGCCACAGGCCGCCGTGGCCGTGGCCCGACAGGGTCAGATCCGCCCCAAGGGCGGCGTAACCCGTTTCAAAATGGGTATTCCGGTGGGCCAGCAGCAGCCAGAACCCGTCGCCGATGGCGTCCCGGACATCCCGGGCCACCTCCTGGGGCGTTTTCTGGTCGGCGAAGCCGTTGGGGTCGTCGATGCCCGCCACGGCGATGGCGCCGCCGTTCCGCTCCAGCGTTACAAAGGTGTTGCTCAGATAGGTGACGCCGCATTCCTTCAGCAGCGGCGTCAGCTCCGACATGGCCCCGGCAGCCCACTCATGATTGCCGGAGACGAAATACGTAGGCGCCATAGCCGTCAGCCCACGCAGCAGAGGCCGCAGATATTCCGTGCCGCTCCACTCGTCCACCAGGTCGCCCACCAGCGCGATGATATCGGGCCGGGCCTTCCGCACCGCCTCCAGAAGGCGGCTGTTGTCCCGGCCGAACCGGCGGCCATGGAGATCCGACAGCACCACGATCCGGGCCCCGTCCCACCCCTGCGGCAGCCGCCGGGAGGTGAAGGTGTATTCCTCGGTGGAGAGGGTGTAGTTCCCCCACCACAGGCCCGCCCCGGCCAGGGTCAGCGCTGCCAGCAGCAGCGGAAGGGCCGTGTTTTTCCTTTTGCGTTTCTTGTCCAACCGCGCCGCCTCCTTACAGGATACCCTATTATATAATAGGTTCCCCGGGGTTTGCAAGTCTTTTGTTGTGCAGAATAGCAAAAAGTGATCGTGCGTTTTTATGAAAAATGTACATTTACGCCCTTGTGAAAATGTTCCCGCCGGCGTATACTATATATGTAAAAGGGAAGAAAGGAGCGTGATACCATGACCAACATCTTCATGAAGGGCGATCTGGATGACATGATCTTCGAGGGAACCGATTGGCAGCCCAGCGAGCGGTAAATCCGGTGCTTACCAAGGAGAAGGCCACGCCAAGGCGTGGTGATTTTTTTTAACAGAAAAAGCGTTTTTACGAGTTGATGCGCCGCAGGGCGCTTTTTTTGTGCCCATTTTTACGCTCATTTATCGTCTGCGGCGCCGCAGGTCGGCCGCGATCAAGACCCCGCAGGCCAGCAGCAGGCCCGCCAGAATGAGGAGGGCGCAGCTGCGGAAAAATTCCTCCGGCAGAATCAGGATCACCGGGTCCGTCATCGGGTCAAACAGCCAGTTGTCCTTTCCCGGAAAAAAGATGGTGTGGAACACCGTAAATGCCCGGTCGAAGTCCAGAGCCGCCAAACCCCCGACGATCACGAACAGTCCGCCCAGGCCACAGGCGGCCCAGAACCCCGGCCCGCGGCCTCCAAAGCGGCACAGGGCCATCCCCTTTCGCCGCCGCAGCAGGTACAGGGCCAGCAGTGCCGCCAGGGATACCGCCAGCAGCCGGATATCCAGCAGAAACAGCACCCGCACGTCGGCAAAGTGGCTGGCTCCCTCCTGGGAAAAGGGCAGCACCCCGGCGGCAAAATCCGGCCGCAGGCCCAGGCAGTAGTCCATCACGTCGCCGAAGGCATCCCTCAGCTGTTCCACCGTCAGGCCGCTGCGGGCGGGGATATCCAGGGCCTGAATCTGCACCCAGTAGAAGGGCCGCACCAGCAGCGGCAGGGCAATGGCCCCCGTCAGCACCGCCAGAGCCGTCAGGGGAATGGTGAGAACGGACAGAAATTTCTTCATTTCGTTGGCTCCTTTCGGCCGGACAGCACCAGAAGCACCTGACCCGGCAGGTAAAACAGCCACATGCCCACCTGGGCAAAGGCGGCAAGCCACCCGGGAAACAGCTCCGGCTGATTGCGGATCCCCACGCACACGTCGCACAGCAGAAACAGCCACAGTCCCACGGAAAACAGCGGACTGTGAAGGGGCACCGCCTGACAGGCGTTCAGCAGGAAATTCGTAAAGTACACCGCCGCCAGCAGATTCAGCGGCGACAGAAGCCCCAGGGCCCACAGGCCCGCCCAGGCTCCCAGCACCAGCACCAGCCGCAGAGGCCACAGGGTCCGTCCGCCGTTCCGCCGGCAGATCCGGACCAGATACAGGGCCTGGACCCCGCAGAACAGGGCCACTCCCGCGCCGTAATGGTCGTTCAGCAGCAGCAAAAACGTGTCTGCTCCCAGGGTCAGAGCCATGGCAGCGGGCATCAGGCGGCTGCCGCCCCGGCAGGCAAACAGCACGGAAAACACCAGACACACGGCGATGGAGGCGTATTTCACCGGGTCGCCGCTGCCCCCGGTCAGATCCATGGTCAGAAACACCGCATACAGGGCCGCCTCCAGCCCCAGGAACGCCGCCGTCACAGGTCCCACAGCTCCGGGTCGCTGGCGGAAACACACAGGGCGCCGGCAGACAGCGCCGCCGTCACGTCGGCCTTGTCTGCCAGCAGGCCCCCGGCGATGAGGGGCACCGGCAGCTCCCGGGACAGCCGGGCGATGACCTTATAGATGGTTCCCGGCAGCACCTCGATCAGGTCCGGCATGCCCATGCCCGTCTCCTTCCCCAGGTTGCTGACAGCCTTGGAGTCGATGGCAAACACCCGCAGCACCGTCAGCATTCCCAGCTCCCGGCCCCGGCGGATCAGGTGAGGCCGGGTGGAGATGATGCCGTCTGCCCCGCAGCGGCGCAGGTAGTCCACGGCGATCTCCTTGGGGGCCAGCCCTGCGATCAGGTCTCCGTGGATCACCGCCTGCTTCCCGGCCCGGTGGACCCGATCCACCAGCTCCCCGATGTTCAGAATATCGCCGCACAGCAGGAACACCGCCGCCCCGTCATGACACAAGGCACGATCCAGGGTCTCCGGCTCCTTCACCGCCGGGATCACCGGCGTCCGCTCCAAAAGCGGCAGCATGGCATGGGCCATATTGCGCGCCCTCCTTTCACCAATCCATCAAACTCCCGTTGTAACCTGGATTGGGACAGGTCAACACCAGGCATTTATCAGTGTAACTGGCCTGCTCATAGGTAGAAAGCCCAGGTTCACAGGAGCATGAGCAGTCTGACCACTTACTGCAATGCGCGGCGAGGGACTGGGCGCAGTAAACCAATACACCATTCCTTATGGATTTATCCCTGAGCTCCTTAAAGCCGATTTCTGCAAATTTCAGAACGACCAAGGGACGAGAAGTATCCGGCCCATAGCCATCATAAGAATCATCCGGAAAGTAAAGCGCCAGGCCATCGGGGGTAATGCGAAGGTACAGGTTGATCTCCATTTTCTCAAGTTCCGGCTTTATTTTTCTATTCCGCTTGGTGACCACAGCCGGGTAGCTGGGAAATTGTTTGGAAAATCTGTAAATTAACTGCGATGAGGCGATTTGAACCTTTGCGTGCAGATCGGTGTTGCCCTCGACTCTGCTCCTTGCTTCGGAGTCCTCACTGCGGGCTCTCGCTGTATTTCTCCGTACGGTTCGATTGAGATCCCAGCTGAATATTTTGGACTGGACCGGGCGCGAAAAAAATATTTCTGCCAAAGCACGAAAAATCAGGGAAGCAACCAGGATCAATACGGGGATTCCAACACAGATTAAGAGAAGCATTTCCATAGCAGCAGCTCCTTTGTTTTCTCCCCCCTATGTTACCACGGCAGGGGGGCAGATTTCAACGATATTTTCATGAAAAAGTCCTTGACAGCCGCCGGTGTCTCTGGTATACTGTCTGAGAAAACAAAGAAGGCTGGATGCATCCGCCTCACCTCCCGCCCGTGGCAAAGAGGTCAACAGCAATTGTTTCCATGGTTTCCGCATGCCGGGGGCCGTGTTGTTGCGCGGATGCATGGTGCATTCGCGTTTTTTTATTGATCGAATGGAGGTGCGACGGTTATTAGCAAGGTAGAGCATGAACTCAATGAAGAGATCCGGGATAAGGAGATCCGCCTCATCGGCGAAAACGGCGAACAGCTGGGCATTGTGTCCTCTGCGGAGGGTCTGCACATCGCCGAGGAAAAGGGACTGGACCTGGTGAAGATTTCCCCCCAGGCCACGCCGCCTGTGTGCAAGCTCATGAACTATGGCAAGTACAGGTTCGAGCGCAGCAAGAAGGAAAAGGAAGCCAGAAAGAACCAGCATGTGGTGGAGATCAAGGAAATTCGCATGTCTCCGGGCATCGATGTCGGCGACTTCAACACGAAGCTGAAAAACGCGCAGAAGTTCCTGGCTGACGGCAACCGGGTGAAGGTCTCCGTCCGCTTCCGCGGCCGCGAGATGGCGCATACGGATATCGGCCGGGATCTGCTGAAGAAGTTCGCGGAGCTTTGCGCCGACGTGGCCACGATGGATAAATCCGCCAAGATGGAGGGCCGGCTCATGTCCATGTTCCTGTCCCCCAAGGCCCAAAAGGCCGGAAAATAACACACGAGTTCTTCCCGTCCCCCTGGGAACGGGAGAATAGATGGAAGGAGTACTATTATGCCTAAACTGAAGACCCACAGCGGCGCCAAGAAGCGCTTCAATCTGACGAAGTCCGGCAAGGTCAAGAGAGCGCACGCTTTCAAGAGCCACATCCTCACCAAGAAGGACACCAAGCGCGGCCGTCGCCTGCGCAGCGGCACCTACGCCGACTGCACCAATGAGGCCACCATCCGCAAGATGATCCCCTACAAATAAGAGACGGATATCGTTAGAAATAGGAGGCAATTAAGAAATGGCACGTGTTAAAGGCGCTATGATGGCGCGTAAAAGAAGAAATAAGACGCTGAAGCTGGCCAAGGGCTACTGGGGCGCCAAGTCCAAGCACTTCAAGATGGCCAACGAGCAGGTCATGAAGTCCCTGACCTACGCCTATGTGGGCCGCCGCCTGAAGAAGCGGGACTTCCGCCAGCTGTGGATCACCCGCATCTCCGCCGCCTGCAAGCTCAACGGCATGAACTATTCCACCTTCATGCACGGTCTGAAGGTGGCCGGCATCCAGATCAACCGCAAGATGCTCTCTGAGATGGCCATCAACGACGCCGTGGCCTTCACCGCCCTGTGCGACATCGCCAAGAAGGCGTAACATATTGTATATAGAAATCAGGTCCGGAAACGGGCCTGATTTTTTTAGCTTGTCAAAAAGGGCGTTGCCCTTTTTGACAAAAGAAATCCCGCTCCGACCCGCGCGTTTTCACGCATAAAAATGCGTGAAAACACACTCTGGCCCGACATCAGCCGTCGGGTCTGCCGAGGCCAGTTCCGCTGGGCCGAGGCCAGCGCAAAGTATTTTTCGCGACGTACACGCCGCCGCGAAAAATGGATGGAACACGATTCGCGGCCTGCGGGCCGCGAACTCTGCGAGGCTCTTTTGACGAGCTGAGAAATCAGGTCCGGAAACGGGCCTGATTTTTTCCATTTTCCGGCAAAAAGGGTTGACAGGCAGAGAAAAATGTTTTAATCTAAGGGGGAATAAAATATGCTCCGGTAGGTAAGGCTACCGCGAGGGATACGGACTGCTGCCGCAGAGTGGTGGAGACACCATGAGAGGGTTTGAACAGGCGATATCGAAGCCAAGGTATCATCTAACGCAGTTTCACCGCCCCGCGATGCTAAAGCTTGTTACGGTGGCCAGGTCACGCATCCCGCGCGGCCCCTTTGCACATCCACAATGGGCTTTCTGCCGTTGTGGATTTTTTGCTATGTATATACAGGAAAGGAGGAACCGGTCATGTTCGATCACCAGGAAGAATTGGACCAATATCTGGAAAATATTGAGGCGCTTATCAAAAATAAGCAGTACGCCCGATTGCGGGACCTGTTCCTGCCTATGGAGCCTGCGGACATCGCCCTTTTGCTGGAGGAGGCCGGCGAGGAGGAGATGCCTCTGCTGTACCGGCTGCTGCCCAAGGAGCTGGCGGCGGAGGTGTTCGTGGAGCTGGAATCCGACAGCCAGGAGATGCTCATCAACGGCTTTTCCAACACCGAGCTGAAGGAGGTGCTGGACGAGCTGTATCTGGACGATGCCGTGGACATCGTGGAGGAAATGCCCGCCAGCGTGGTGATCCGCATTCTGGACAAGGCCACGCCGGAGATGCGCAAGTCCATCAACGAAATTCTCCAGTACCCCGAGGACTCCGCCGGGTCCATTATGAACATGGAGTTTCTGTCCCTGAAAAAGGACATGACGGTGGAGGACGCCTTCAAGCGCATCCGCCGCATCGGCGGTGAGCTGGAGACCATCAACATCCTGTATGTCACCGATCCTACCCGGCATCTGCTGGGTGTGCTGTCCGTCCGGGATCTGCTGCTGGCGGAGGAGGACGACCTGATCGAGGAGATCATGGACCCCAATGTGGTGTCCGTGAACACCATGGATGATAAAGAGGACGTGGCCCAGGCCCTGAGCAAGTACGACTTCCTGGCCATGCCTGTGGTGGACAAGGAGGAGCGCCTGGTGGGCATCGTCACCGTGGACGACGCCATGGACGTTATCGAGGAGGAGACCACGGAGGACTTCGAGAAGATGGCCGCTATGCTGCCGTCGGACAAGCCCTATCTGAAATCCGGCATTTTTGCCACCTGGAAGGCCCGGCTGCCGTGGCTGATGATCCTGATGCTGTCGGCCACGTTCACGGGCATGATCCTGAACCACTATGAAAGCGCCCTGGCCGCGTGCCTGGTGCTCAACTCGTATATCCCCATGCTGTCCGGCACCGGCGGCAACTCCGGCACCCAGGCCTCCGTGGCGGTGATCCGCGCCCTGAGCCTGGACGAGGTGGACTTTTCCGATATTCTCCGGGTGCTGTGGAAGGAGCTGCGGGTGTCGCTGCTGTGCGGCGTATGCCTGGCCGGAGCCAACTTCGTAAAAATGCAGCTGGTGGACCGGCTGCTGCTGGGCAATGCCGCCGTCACGCCCACGGTGTGCCTGGTGGTGTGCCTGACCATCCTGTTCGTGGTGGTGTTTGCCAAGTGCGTGGGCTGCTCCCTGCCGCTGCTGGCGGAGAAGATCGGCCTGGACCCGGCAGTGATGGCCAGCCCCTTCATCTCCACCATTGTGGACGCCACCAGCCTGCTGATCTACTTCCGCTTTGCCTCGTGGCTGCTGCTATAGAATAAAAACAGGGGCAGGACCCGTGCGGGTCCTGCCCCTGACAGCTTGCCCAAAAGGCTGTATCCTTCAGGGAGGAAACCGGCAGATCGGACGCCGCTTCGGGCTTGCATCCGATTTGCCGGTTTTTTCTTATAAACTAAAATACGCTCAGATTCAGGCGGGCGGACAGCAGCTCCAGCGCTCGGATTCCGGCCAGGCTGTTGCCCTTTTCGTCCAGAGCCGGTCCAAACAGGCCAACGCCCATGCGGCCGGGCACCACGGCCATAATGCCGCCGCCTACGCCGCTTTTGGCCGGTACGCCCACCCGGATGGCAAAGTCGCCGGACCCGTCGTACATGCCGCAGGTCATGAGGTTGGCGTTGACGAACCGGCCATAGGCCGCCGGGAACAGGCGCTCTCCCCCGGGCAGCTGCCCGTGACAGGCCAGCACGCAGCCGATGCGAGCCAGATCCGCCGCGCTGACCCGAATGGAACAGGCCCGGAAATAGCAGTCCAGCAGCTCCTCCACATCGCCGCGGATCAGGCCGTGGGCCTTCAGCAGATAGGCCAGAGCCCGGTTTTTGGAGCCGGTGGCCTTTTCGGAGTGATAGACCTCCTGGTCCAGGGCGATCTCATCATTGTCCGCCAGGCGGCGGATGAAGTCCAGCAGACGCTGGAACCGATGGTCATACGTCTCGCCCCCGATCAGCTGGCACATCAGAATGGCCCCGGCGTTGACCATGGGGTTCAGGTGCTTGGCCAGCAGGGCGTTGTCCGCCACATTGATGGCGTCGAAGGGCTTGCCGGTGGCCTCCACCCCCACATGGGCCCGCACCGTCTCCCGGCCGTTGTCCTGCAGGGCCAGCAGCAGCGAAAGTGGCTTCATGACGCTCTGGATGGTGAAGCTCCGGCGGCTGTCACCGGCCTCCACCAGGGTTCCGTCCTTGTGGAACACGGCAATGCCCAGGCGGTCCGGGTCCTGCCGGGCCAGCTCAGGGATATAGGAGGCCAGGGCCCCCTGCCCGGTGTACGGGCGGCACTCCTGCAGGATCTGTTGCAGCAATTCTTCCATAACGGCTCCTTTTCCACACGAATGTCGTCGGTTTCTGATACAGATTGTATATTCGCGTTGTCATTATACAGTCTGTATCTGTCAATAGTCCACCTTCATCAGGCACAGGCCCTCCGGCGGGGCGGTGGGACCGGCCAGGCGGCGGTCCCGGGCCTCCAGCAGGGCAGGCATATCCTCCGGCTGCCGGGCCCCGCGGCCCACCTCCAACAGAGTGCCCACCAGGATGCGCACCATATTCTGCAAAAAGCCGGTTCCGTGGAACGTGAACACGATGCGGTCCCGCTGGCGCACCACGGTGATGCTGTCCACCAGCCGCACCGTGGATTTCTTCATCCGGGGGTTGCCGCAGAAGCTGGCGAAGTCGTGCTCTCCCTGCAAATATGCCGCCGCCTGCTGCATCCGCTCCACGTCCGGGCGATAGTCCAGCAGGGTGACATATTTCCGGTCGAACACCGGCTTCACCGGTCCGTCGAAGCATACATAGCGGTACGTTTTGCCCAGGGCCTTATACCGGGCGTGGAACCGGGGAGCGGCCTCCTTCACCTCCCGGACGGCAATGGCGTCGGGAAGGTAGCGGTTCATGTAGTCCCGGATCTCCTCCGGGGACTCTGCCACGTCCAGCTGGGCGTTGGCCACCATGGCCCGGGCGTGGACTCCGGCGTCGGTGCGTCCCGCGCCGGTGAGCTCCACCGGACTCCCCTGAAGCCGGGACAGCACGCTCTCCAGCTTTCCCTGGATGGTGTCCCTCCCCGGCTGGCGCTCCCAGCCGAAAAAACGGGTGCCGTCGTAAGCAATGGTGAATTTATAGTTCCGCTGCATGCTCGTTCTCCTCTTTTCCTGGCCGGGTCACTCCGTCATGATCTTCAGGATCACCCGGTCCGTCTCCTTCATGCCCTGAGAGGCCAGAATGCCCACATTGCGGATGGTCTGCTCCACGTCCCGGCCCACGATGCCGTCGCCGGGCTGGAAGCTGTTGCCCCGCAGGTACATGTTATAGCCCAGAATGCCGGTTTCCACACCCATGGCGATCTTGCTGGCGCAGCTGGCCTTGGCCCCGTCGCAGATGCAGCCGGAGATCATGGCCGCGGCGTTGGTGATGGTGTGGCAGATGCCCTCATACCCCGCGCCCCGAAGCCACGCAATGCCGCAGCCTGCGCCCACGCCGGCAGACACCGCCCCGCAGTAGGCGGACAGGCGGCCGATGCCGGTTTTCTGGTGGATGGTGATCAGGTCCGACAGGCACACGGCCCGCAGGATGGTCTCCCGGTCCCGGCCCGTCTGCACGCCATAGCGCCACACGGGAACGGAGGCGGTGATGCCCTGGTTGCCGGAGCCGGAGCAGATGACCACCGGCATCTCGCAGCCGTTCATCCGGGCATCGGATCCGGCGGCAGCCCAGGCCCGGGCCTCCGTCTCCACGTCGCCGCCGGACAGCAGCAGCGTGGAGCCGATATTGGCCCCCCAGTCTCCCCGCAGGCCCTCCCGGGCGATGGCGGTGTTGCATTCGAGCTGCCGGCCCACGGATTCCTCAATGCGGGACACGTCCACTGTCTCGGCAAACGTCAGGATATCCCGGACGTTCAGCACGCTCTTGTCCTGCAAATTGTCCTCGGCAGAGTCGGAGTGGGGCTTTTCCAGCAGGACCTCCCCGTCCCGCTCCACATAGATGATGTTGGTATGGTTGTTGGCCACATGGACCACAGCCTTGTGGTCCCCCGCCCAGCCTGTCAGCCGGATGTCCAGCATCCGGGACGTAGGCGGGCAGTCGATGCGGATGTCCGTGCTGTCCAGGTATGCCTGAATGGCTGCGGTGTCCTCCTCCGTCACATGGGCAATGACCTGAAGCCGGGCCTCCGGATCCCCGGCCACCACGCCCACGGCGATAGCCGCCGGCAGGCCCCTGCGGCCCCCGGTATTGGGCACCACCACGGACTTGACGTTTTTCAGGATGTTTCCGCTGACCTCCGCCAGAATGCGCCGGGGCCTCTCCCCCAGCACCTGGCGCAGCCGTGCTGCGCAGTAGGCCACGGCGATGGGCTCGGTGCATCCGGTGGCCAGCTGCAATTCCTCACGCAGAATGGTACAGAAGGCCTCCTCTTTTCTCGCGTCCAACATGATTCTTTTCCCTTTCGTCCCATATTTTTTCCGGCAGAACGCCGGTGTATGGCCCCGCTTACGCCTGGGGCACGTCGTCCTCGCTGTCGATCCAGTCCTGCACGTCCACCACCTGGAACTCCGTGGGCGTATGGCGGATCACCACCCGCTCCAGGCCCGCGTTGATGATGTGGCGGCGGCACATGGGGCAGGACGTGGCGTCCGGCAGCAGCTCCCCGGTCTGGGCGTTGCGGCCCACCAGATACAGCGTGCCGCCCACCATATCCCGGCGGCTGGCGGAAATGATGGCATTGGCCTCGGCGTGGACGCTGCGGCACAGCTCGTACCGCTCCCCCCGGGGCACCCGCAGCTGCTCCCGGGTGCAATAGCCCATATCCACGCAGTTGCGCCGCCCCCGGGGCGCGCCGTTGTATCCGGTGGAGATGATCTCGTCATTCTTCACGATGATGGCCCCGTACACCCGGCGCAGACATGTGGCCCGCTCCAGAACCGTCTGGGCAATGTCCAGGTAATAGTTTTCCTTGCTGATGCGCTGCATGACAGCACCTCCCGGTATGAAAGCTCGTTGTTCCCTATTATAAACGATTTTCCTGCTCAGAGCAACAAATTCTTCCGAAAAAAGCATTGACTTCCCGGCAGGGGCTGTGGTATCATGAACGAACTGAAAACTCTATGAGGGAGTAGCAAGCGGGCGATTGTCCGCAGCACGTCAACATACTGGCCGCTGCGCGGCCTGGCTTGCTTTAATTTGCGAGACTCATGTGCTACCGCCGCGGGATGCATGGGGACTCGTCTATTGATCTGCTTTCGAGCCCAGACATGGCCCAGGCCGTGCCTGGGGTTTTTCATGGATTTTTCACGATAAGAGGAGAAGCAATCATGCAGTGGGATATCCTGTTCTTTTTCAACAGTGTGCTGCTGGGCGTGGGCCTTGCCATGGATGTGTTTTCCGTATCCCTGGCCAACGGACTCAACGAGCCCCGCATGTCCCGGCGGCGGATGCTGGGCATTGCCGGGGTATTTGCGGGGTTCCAGGCCCTAATGCCTATGACAGGCTGGATCTGTGTCCACACCATTGTTCAGTATTTCCGCGCCTTTGAGAAGCTCATTCCCTGGATCGCCCTGGTTCTGCTGGGCTTCATCGGCAGCAAAATGCTGGTGGAGGGCGGCCGCGGCGGCGAGGATGACCGTGCCGCACCCAGGCTGGGCCTGGGCGCTCTGTTGGTGCAGGGGGTAGCCACATCCATCGACGCTCTGTCCGTGGGCTTCACCATCGCCGAATATGACTGGCTCATGGCCCTGGTCTGTTCCCTGATCATCGCGGCGGTAACGCTGTGCATCTGTCTGGGCGGCCTGGTGCTGGGCCGGAGATTCGGCACCCGCCTTGCCGGCCGGGCCCAGATTCTGGGCGGGGCCATCCTCATCTTTATCGGTCTGGAAATATTCATCAGCAGCTTTCTAAGCTAAGGAGGAACTTATCATGCTCGTACCCATTCTTCTGTTCATCGTGGGCCTGGTGCTGCTCATCAAGGGCGGCGACTGGTTCGTGGACGGCGCCACGGGCCTGGCCCACCGTTTCCATGTGCCGGAGATCCTCATCGGCGCCACGGTGGTGTCCATCGGCACCACCCTGCCGGAGGTGATGGTATCCGCCACCTCCGCCGTCAGCGGTCACGGCGAGATCGCCTACGGCAACGCCATCGGCTCCGTCATCTGCAACACCGCCCTGATCGCGGCTCTGACCATCGCCATCCGCCCCTCGGAGGCGGACCGCAAAAGTCTGCGGACCCCGGTGATCTTCTTTTTCGTCGCCGCCGTGTTCTACGCCGCCATCGCCTACACCAACGGCGCCTTCACCCGCCTGGCGGGCATCGTCCTTCTGGCCATGTTCGTTCTTTACATGGTGCTTACCGTGCGACAGAGCTTCCGGGATACCGTCCGGGCCGGCGGTGCGGACGAGGCCATTGACGGCACTCCCTCCATGGGCAAGGATATCCTCCTGCTGGTGGTGGGTGCGGCCTTCATCGCCGTGGGCGCCAACCTGCTGGTGAACAACGGCACCCTCATCGCCCAGGGGTTGGGCGTGCCGGAGTCCGTCATCGCCCTGACCTTCGTGGCCCTGGGGACGTCCCTGCCGGAGCTGGTCACCGCCATCACCTCCCTGGTCAAGGGCCACAGCGCCCTGTCCCTGGGCAACATCGTGGGGGCGAACCTGTTTAACCTGGTGCTGGTCAGCGGCCTGTCCACCACCCTGTCCCCCTTCCAGGTGCCCCAGGAAAAAACCATCGCCGGATACAATGCTTCCCTGGTGGTGGATATCCCCCTGATGCTGCTGGTGATGCTGCTGCTGACGGTACCCGCGCTGGCCCGGGGCAAGCTCTCCCGCTGGCAGGGCATCGCGCTGCTGGTCCTGTACGCAGGCTTCTGCGCATTCCAGTTCTGCATGTAAGCGCATCCGGCCATGGGTGGCAGATAATAAGAAAATCACCGAGATCGGTCTGTTACAGGCTTTTCTCGGTGGTTTTCTTATATCTGCACAGTCGATTTCAGTTCTCTCCTGCTGCGTGCCCTGTGGTGCCGGTCCTGGGTCATTGCGCCGGCAGCGGTGGCGGCAGCCCAGAGTCTGATCGTTGGGAAACAGCGTTTACACGGAAACATTTGGAGATATGCCGCATTATGCCGCCCCGGTGGGGCTTTGGGGCATGCCGGCAATATAGGCATCCGCCACCGCCGGAACGTAATAGGGGCGATAGCACACGCCCTGCTCCCCGTCGTCACATTCCACCCAGAACACATAGTAGGGCATGAAGTACCGGTCCGTCTGCCGGGCCAGGTATTGCAGGTCCACCCGCTTGATCCGGTCCTCCCCCGGGAAGGGCTCCCAGGCAGACAGGTGCTGCCCCGCCGCCAGCCGCTGCCGGGCCTGGTCCGCAGTCACCAGCGGATAAGCTCCCACCGTGTTGGCGTCGGACAACTCCGGCCGGTACAGCCGGACCTCACAGCTGCCGCCGGACAGCCGGACCCACGTTTTCAGGATGCTGCGCTGAAGGATGCCCTGGGTCAGGTCCTCCTCCGGCCGGTAGAAATACAGGGAACAGCCGCCGCTGTCCCGGGCGGCCATAAAATACCGGGTCTGCTCCCCGAAAACGGCCCCGTACTGCTCCAGCAGCCACGCTGCCGCAGCGTCAGGGGTCAGAGCCGCCAGCTCCGGCCGGGAAAGCTTCACCCACAGCTCTCCACTCTCCCCCACGGTCACGGTGACATCCTTCCACGTCAGCGCCAGCTCCGTGGGACCCCCTCTGACGGCAAACGTCACGCCGCACTGCCAGGTCTCCCCGGCCCAGGCGTCCTCCATGGCGGCCTGCACCGTCTCGTCCGGCACCCGGACCTCCACGGCGGCCTGGGCCACGTCCGCCCCCGCCGCCGCCGCCAGCTGCTCCATGGTCCGCCGCAGCTGCGCATAGTCTCCGCCGCCGGTGCGGAAGCCGTTGGCCACGTCCATGCGGGTGGTGTTGCGGAACACCGGCAGGGCGGCAAGCTCCATGCCCTCCTGCCACGGTCCGCCGTCATAGGCGGCAAATTCCTCCGCCGACAGCGGGTAATCTCCCATGCCGCTGTAGTCCCTGTCGATGGTCAGCACCGGCAGGTCCCCGGGCTCCGGGTCCGGGGCGGGTTCCGCCGGGCGGCCTGCCAGCGCCCAGGCTCCCGCCGCCAGCAGCAGACACGCTGCCGCCGCGGCCAACGGCTTCCATCGCGGCCTCCGCCGGGACCGGGCGGCCTGGGTCTCCTCCAAAAGCTCCTGGGGCAATTCATTCATGGCGTCGCTGAGCTGTTCCGGGTTCATACGTCAAAGCCCTCCTTTTCCAGATATGTCCGCAGCCCCTGGCGGGTGCGGTACAGCTGACTCTTGACCGCCGGTACGCTGATGCCGCAGACCCGGGCCGTCTCCGCCAGGGAGTCGGCATAGTAATAGCGGCAAAGAAACGCCCGGCGGGCGGGAAGCGGCAGCGTCCGGAGATAGTCGCCCACGGCCCGGCCCAGCTCCCGCAGGTCCAGGGCCTCCTCCGGCGTGTCCCGGCCGGATACGCAGTCCCCCAGCTCCTCCAGGGACACGGCGTAGGCCGACCGCTTCACCCGGCCCCGGGCCCGCCAGCGGTCGATGGACAGCTGCCGGGTGATATGGCCCAGATAGGTGGACAGCACCCGGGGCCGGTGGGGCGGCATGGAGCCCCATGCCCGCAGATAGGTGTCGTTGACGGTCTCCCGGCTGTCCTCCCGGTCCGCCAGGATGTGGAAGGCGATGGCCGACAGATACCGGCCATACTGCCGGTCCGTCTGGCGGATGGCCTCCTCATCCCGCTGCCAGTACAGGGTCACGATGTCGCGGTCCTCCATGGTGACATTCTCCTTTCGAGTTGCTTCTGCCTGTCATCCCGTCAAAAAATCCCGGTGGTTTCGCGGAAAAGGGGAAAAATTTTTGTATGCTGCCTCTATTATGCCGCCGGAGCCGGGGCCCGTCAAGACAAATGCGCCGAAAGGGCTTGCCCAAACGGTCCCCAGGCGGTATAATGAAGAAAATATAGTCGCAGGAGGACGTTTTTATGGGAATCGTGGTGCTGGGCGCCGTTTTTGTGGACATCAAGGGATACCCCACGTCCACCTATATCCCCGGCGGGCGCAATGTGGGCCGGGTGGAGCAGGTCCCCGGCGGCGTCAGCCGCAACGTGGTGGAGGACATCGCCAACGTGGAGCTGCGCCCCACGTTTGTGAGCCTGGTGGATGACACCGGCCTGGGCTCCGACGTGGTGCGCCAGCTGAAAAATCACAAGGTGAACACCGACTATGTACTGCCCACTCCCGACGGCATGGGCACCTGGCTGGCGGTGTTCGACAACCAGGGGGACGTGTGCGCCGCCATCAGCAAGCGCCCGGACCTGCGGCCCCTGATCGCCCTGCTGGACGAAAAGGGGGACGAGATCTTCCGGGACGCCGACAGCATCGCCCTGGAGATCGACATGGACAAGGAGATCGTCAAGCGGGTGTTCCAGTACGCCAGGAAGTACCAAAAGGACGTATACGCCGTGGTGTCCAACATGAGCATTGCCGTGGAGCGCCGGGACTTCTTGCAGCAGACCAGCTGCTTTGTGTGCAACCAGCAGGAGATGGGCATTCTGTTCTCCGACGATTACAGCGAAAAGACCCCGGATGAGCTGCAAAAGATCCTGGCCCTGAAGATCCGCAGCGCCCGCATTCCCCGGATGATCGTTACCATGGGGGCCCAGGGGGCCGTGTACGCCAGCTGTGACGGGGACCAGGGGGCCTGTCCAGGCCGCAAGGTGGACGTGAAGGACACCACCGGCGCGGGAGACGCCTTCTTTGCCGGAGCTACCATCGGCCTGACCTATGGCAAGACACTGGCCGAATCCTGCGAGATCGGCACCCGGCTGGCCGCCTCCACCATCTGCACCAGCGGCAACGTGTGCCCCCGGTTCCTGCCGGAGGAGTTCGGCCTGGACGTGGCGGTAACGGACTGAGGAGGGGCATATGAAACGGATCGACGAGTGCACGGATATGACCGTGCTGGTGGCCCTGCTGGTGCTGGGTATTCTGCTGGTCATGGGGGCGTACCGCATTTTCTCCTTCCTATGCGAACATGCGGCCCTGGACGCCCGGACCTTCCTGCTGGGAGCAGCGTGCCTGCTGCTGGCGGTTGTGGGCTTTCTGCTGGCCCGGCGCAGCTTCCGGCGGCTGCAATACCTGCGGGACAACGGCGAATAACGTGTAAAGTAAAATGCGGTGCAGTCTCCGAAAAGGGACTGCACCGCATCTTACTATGTTATAACTACGTTTTCAAAACTGCAGGAACCCTGCGGGAGCGCCCAGATGACGCACCAGCAGCTGCCGCACAGGGACAGCCACGTCTCCCACGGCCTCCTCCGCCTGAGCAAACAGCATCACCATCATGGCAGCATTGGGGAAGGGGCAGAACTCGCCGGGATTGCACAGGGAGATCAGCACCATGCCCAGATACGACACGGCCAGCGCCTGCATGAACGGGTCGCGGCCGCCCTCCCGCAGCAGAGCAATGCGGTCGTGGAGCAGCCGTCCGTAGGCTACGATGCCCACCAGGCCCATGCTGCCCATGACCTGGGCCACGCTGTTGTGGTAGAACACCATGCTGCCCTCCACGCCGCTGAATACATCGGCGTTCCGGGTGCTGCACAGGCCGATGCCGAATACCGGATGCCGCAGGAAATCATCCACCGCCCGGGCCAGAAACTGGAGCCGGTCGGAGTTGCTGTCCTGGATGTCCTCGCCCATACGGCTATGGAGCACCCATTGCAGCACCACGGGGCCCGCCGCCAGAACAGCGATCCCGGCGGCCACGGCCAGGGCCGTCAGGCACCGGCGGCTGATGACGCCGTGACGCATCAGATACACGCCGCACAGGGCCAGAATCACCGCGCCGAACAGCAGCGCGCTGCGGCTGCCCGTCAGTGCCAGGGCCAGAGCCATCACCCCGCCGGTGACCAGATGGCCCCGGTGCTTCAGGCTCAGATAAAACGGCATAGGCAGCGCCGTCAGCAGAACGGATGTGGCAAAGTTCCGATAGGACAGATACAGCACACCGACCACGGCTCCGTTTGCCAGCCACGCCTTCAGATAGGCCAGCAGCACCGCCAGAGCCATGCACATGCCCAGGGCGCAGAAAATCCCGGCAAACCGCCGGTGCAGGTCATAGGTCCGCTTCTCTGTCAGGTGGGAGCGGAACAGAACATACAGCACCAGCATCCCCACCCCCAGGCCCAGGGTATAGTACAGGGACAGAGGCTCCACGGCCTGCTTCCGGGTGATCACGTCGCAGCCGCCCAACAGGGTGGCGATGGACACCAGGGCCAGGCCCATGCCGCTGCGGCCCAGGCGAAGCGTCACCGGCCACACGGCAAAGTGCCACAGAAGCGCCAGCACCAGCGGCGGCACCAGGGCCGCGCAGGGCAAGAAGTCCGACAGCTGCCCGTAGCACTGGGTGGACATGAGAAACGCCATGAAAAACGGGCACACCGGAGCCAACAGATCCGGGCAGGCGGCCAGCAGCCAGATGACGATGCAGCCCAGGGCCACCACACCATAGACCGGCTGCCCCGCAGCCATAAACGCCCCCGCCACCGTCAGCAGTACGGGAAAATACGCGCGGCTCAGCCAGAACCGCTGTGCATACCGGCTAAGCCGGGAAAAAAATGTATACAAAGTCCGGCGCGCCCGGGCCCACAGGCCCCCCGCCAGATCAAGAGACGGCATCCACATAGCACACTGCGCTCCTTTACCGCAGAAACTACCTTTTTAGATACTTGGAAAAATTCTTTTTTCATCGTCGGGCCCGGCGCATCCCTTCCTGTCAGGTGCGGGGCCTCAAACCCACTTCCCAGGGTATTATATCATAAAAAGTTTGAAAAATTTGTAAACATTTGGGGCATTTCGTCACCCATAAGGGCCCACCGACCCAGTATTGCGTACTTTATCACGTTTAGACTCGTCTGTCAACCCGGAAAATCAACATTTTTCTCCCGATAAGTCTCTCGTTCGTTGTACAGTATCGCGCCGCATTGTCCATTACCGGCGCACACTGCCCTGCAGCACCCAGTATATGGCCCCGCTGCTGCCGCCATGCAGGCGAAGCGGGTAAAAAAATCTCCCCGGCAGACCGGCTGCCGGGGAGATTTTTATTCGCTTGCGTTAAGCCGCTGGGCTGTTCAGCACTTCTCGTAGATGGTGGCAACGCCCATGCCGCCGCCGATGCACAGAGTGGCCAGGCCGCGCTTGGCCTCGGGACGCTTCTGCATCTCGTGCAGCAGGGTGACGATGATCCGGGCGCCGGAGGCACCCACGGGGTGACCCAGAGCAATGGCGCCGCCGTTGACGTTGACCTTGCTCATGTCAAAGTGCAGCTCGCGGGCCACGGCGATGGACTGAGCGGCAAAGGCCTCGTTGGCCTCCACCAGGTCCATGTCCTCGATGGTCAGGCCGGCCTTCTTCAGAGCCTGACGGGTAGCGGGCACGGGGCCCACGCCCATGATCTTGGGATCCACGCCGCCCTGGCCCCAGCCGATGAGCTTGGCCATGGGCTTCAGACCGTACTTCTCCACAGCCTCGCCGGAAGCCAGCACGATGGCGGCAGCGCCATCGTTGATGCCGGAGGCGTTGGCAGCGGTGACGCGGGGCTGGCCCTTGTCAGCGGCATCCTGGATGCCGGTGGGCTCGAAGGTGTTCACCACCTGGGGATTGGGGGACTCGGGGCTGACGGGGAAGGCGCCGCGCAGCTTGGCAATGCCTTCCTTGGTGACGCCGGCCTTGGGATACTCATCCTTGGCGAAGGGGACCATTTCCTTCTTGACCTTGACCATCACGGGGACGATCTCGTCGTCGAAGCGGCCGGCCTTCTGGGCGGCCTCGGTCTTCTGCTGGGAAGCGGCGGCGAAGGCGTCCTGCTCCTCGCGGGTGATGCCCCAGATATCGTTGATGTTCTCGGCGGTGGTGCCCATGTGATAGTTGTTATAGGCGTCCCACAGGCCGTCCTTGATCATGGTGTCCACCAGCTTCTTGTCGCCCATGCGAGCGCCCCAGCGGGCGTCCATGGAGGCAAAGGGAGCGGCGCTCATGTTCTCGGTACCGCCGCAGACCACCACGTCGGAATCGCCGGCCAGGATGGAGCGGGCGCCCTCGATGACAGACTTCATGCCGGAGCCGCAGACCATGCCCACGGTGTAAGCGGGAACGGAATAGGGGATACCGGCCTTGATGGCCACCTGGCGGGCAACGTTCTGGCCCTGGGCAGCGGTCAGGATGCAGCCGAACATGACCTCATCCACGTTTTCGGGGGCGATATTGGCACGCTTGAGGGCCTCCTTCACCACCACGGCGCCCATCTCGGCGGCGGGGGTGTTCTTCAGGGAACCACCGAAGGAGCCGATAGCGGTACGGCAGCAATTGACGACATACAGATCTTTCATGATGGAATTTTCCTCCTACATTTGGTTTTGGGGTTCTACTCTGTACCTATATCGTAGTCATTTTCGGTCGAATAGTCAACCCCCAGAATTGCTCCGCGCTGAAAAATCGTAGGACTGAACAGGAAATAACCTGGTTCCTTTGTTAGTTTGACTAAAAATTAACAAACTGTTTTCCTCAGGAGAGAGCCGAACGGGCCTCCTGGAGCCTGGTATAAAAGGCGCCGGGGTCCAGCTTGTTGAACAGGCGGGTGTTGTATTCCACCTTTGCATCGGCCACGGCGGCCTTGATTTGCGTTTCAAACAGGGCATTGACCACGGCGGACTGGTCCAGCTCCTTGCCCACGGCCACATACAGGGCGCTGCCGGTGTCGATGACATCGCTGACCTGGCCGGGCTCCAGCGCCGACACGGCGGCGGCCAGGGTCTCGCCCATGTCCCCGGCGGAGGCGGTGACGCCGGCCTCCGTCACGTCCTCCATGCCCAGCTGGCCCGCCAGGTCCAGATATGCGGCGGTAACGTCCTGGGCGTCCCGCAGCTGCTGGGCAAAGCTCTCGGCCGCCAGGCGGGTGTTGTCGTCATCCTGACCGTCCAGGGGCCAGTACAGCAGCAGACTGGTGGCATAGCCCCCCTGCCGGGCCAGGGCGTCAATGTCCTCCTGGGCAGGGTACAGAGCGCTGCCGGGGGTACAGAACGCCTGACGCACCCCGGCATACAGGTAATAGCCCCGGCTGATGGCGTCGAACATGGCCTCCGACACGCCCATGCCCTGGATCTGCTTGCTGTAGGCCTCCTGGCTGCCGTAATAGGTGATATACTGCTGGCGCTGGTTTTCCAGGGCCTCCCGGTCGGCGTCGGACAGGGTCACATTCCCCCGCTTGGCCCACTGGCGGACCACGGCGTACAGCTTCACGGTCTCCAGGGCGTCCTGCTTGGCATAGGCCCCGTAGGTCATCCCCTCGGACAGCTCCGCGTCAAAGTCAAGGTCCTGAACGTTGTACGCCAGATACTCGCAGTCATAGGCCAGCCAATACAGATACTCCTCGGCGTCAATGGTCTCTCCGTTGACGGTCAGCAGCTCGGCGTCGGGCCGGATGCCGCTGGCCTGATAGAACAGGCCGTCGGTGCGGTGGCCGTTGGTAAGGATACCGCTGGCGGAAATGCCCACCACCAGCAGCGCGGACAGGACCACCGAGGCGGCCAGACGGATCCATGCTTTTTTCATAAGTTATCTCCTTCCCGGGCAGCTTTGCCCAGCTCTTCTTTTTTCAGCCGCAGCTCCTCCGTCAGCTTCCCGGCAGCGGAGAGGGCGTCCTCCCCGGGGGCCAGGTGCAGCCGGAGCCGGGGAGGCTCCCCGGCGGACAGACGCAGGCGATTGCGGTAGCCGGGCATGGAGCACACGGCCATCAGGCTGGGTACGTCCACGCGGCTGTCAAAGGTGAAGGCCACCACACCGGCCCTCTGGGTGATATCGGTGATGAACACGTCGGCGGCGGCAGCCCGCAGCAGGGCCACGTCCAGCAGGGCCATCACCGGCTTGGGCGGGTCGCCGTAGCGGTCCGTCAGCTCGTCCACCAGGTCCGACGCCTCCTCCGTGGTGCGGATGGCCGCCATGCGGCGGTACAGGTCCATGCGCTGGTGGGCGGAGGGCACATACCGCTCCGGAATGTGGGCGGAGGTGGCCAGGTCCGCCGAGCAGTCGGGGCGGATGTCCTTTCCCCTCCCCTGCTGCTCCAGCACCGCGTCGTTCAGCAGCCGCAGATACATGTCGTAGCCCACACTCATCAGATAGCCGGACTGCTCCGGGCCCAGCAGGTTCCCCGCCCCCCGGATCTCCAGGTCCCGCATGGCAATGCGGAAGCCGGAGCCGAAGGTGACGTACTCCCGGATGGCGGACAGCCGCTTGGAGGCCACCTCCGTCAGCACCTTCCCGGGGCGATAGGTCAGATAGGCATATGCCCGGCGGGCGCTGCGGCCGATGCGGCCCCGGATCTGGTGCAGCTGGGACAGGCCCAGCCGGTCCGCGTCCTCGATGATCAGGGTGTTGACGTTGGGGATATCGATGCCGGTCTCGATGATGGTGGTGCACACCAGCACCTGGATCTCGCCGTCGGCCATCTGCTGCATGACGGAGCTCAGCTCCCGCTCGGCCATTTTGCCGTGGGCAATGCCGATGGCCGCATCCTCCCCCAGCCACTGCCGCAGGCGTCCGGCGGTGGACTCGATGTTCTCCACCCGGTTGTGCAGGTAATATACCTGGCCGCCCCGGCTCAGCTCCCGGCGGATGGCCTCGGCAATGACGGGCCACTCGTGCTCCATCACATAGGTCTGCACCGGCTGGCGGTCGTGGGGCGGCTCCTCGATGGTGCTCATGTCCCGGATGCCGGACAGGGCCATATTCAGAGTCCGGGGAATGGGGGTGGCGGACAGGGTCAGGGTGTCCACCTGCCTGGCCCGCTCCCGGAGCTTTTCCTTGTGGGTAACGCCGAAGCGCTGCTCCTCGTCGATGACCAGCAGCCCCAGGTCGTGAAATTGCAGATCCTTCTGCAGAAGCTTGTGGGTGCCGATCAGCAGGTCCACCTTTCCCGCCTGGGTCCGGGCCAGAATGTCCCGCACCTGGGCGGGGGTCCGGAACCGGGAGAGCACCTCGATGTTCACCGGGAAGGACCGGAACCGGTTCACCGCCGTGGCATAGTGCTGCTGGGCCAGGACGGTGGTGGGCACCAGAATGGCGGCCTGCTTGCCGTCCAGAATGCACTTCATCACCGCCCGCAGGGCCACCTCGGTCTTGCCGTAGCCCACGTCGCCGCACAGCAGCCGGTCCATGGGCCGGGGCTGCTCCATATCGGCCTTGATGTCCCGGATGGCCTGGAGCTGGTCGTCGGTCTCCGTGTAGGGGAAGGCGTCCTCAAACTCCTGCTGCCAGGGGCTGTCCGGCGAGAAGGCATGGCCTGCCAGCCGCTGGCGCTGGGCATACAGCCGGATCAGGCCCTCGGCCAGGTCCTTGGCGGCAGCCTTGGCCTTGCGGGTGGTCTTGGCCCACTCGGTGCCCCCCAGCTTATTGAGCTTGGTGCGCTCGTTGTCCTCGCCGGGGCCGATGTACTTGCTGACCAGGTCCAGAGACGTGGCCGGAACATACAGCACGTCCTGCCCGGCGTAGGCGATCTTGATATAGTCCTTTTCCACCCCGTCCACCGGCATGCGCAGCATGGCCACGAACCGGCCGATGCCGTGATGGGCGTGGACCACCAGGTCCCCGGGGGTCAGGTCCGTGTAGGACTGGAGCTTCTGCTGATTGCTGTCCCGCCTGGGCCGGGGCTTTTTGGCCCGGCCGGACAGGGGCGTGGTCAGCTGCCCCTCCGTCAGCACCGCCAGCCGCCCCTCCGGATATTCGCACCCGGCGGACAGGGCTCCCACGGCAATGAGCACCGTGCCCTTTTCCGGGGACTTTTCCCCGGACAGGTCCACGGCAGCGGGGATTTTCCGGTCCGCCAGCATCCGGCGGAGGTTCCGGGCCCGGACCTCGCCGCCGCACAGCACCATCACCCGGTAGCCCGACGTGAGATAGTGGGTCAGGTCCGTGCAGGCCAGCTCCAGGGAGCCGCCGTAGCTGGACAGCTGCTTGGCCGTCAGCTGGAGAAGGTCCCGGGGCTGCAGCAGCTGCCGCCCGGTGGTGAGGCCGTCCAGCTGCACCACCGGGTGCTTTTCCAGCCCCAGGGCCAGCTCCGGCTCCGAGGCGGCAAAATCCGCCAGCTCACCGACCAGAAAGCCCGCCTCCATTCCGGCGGACACGTCCTCCTTCAGCTGCCACAGCCAGCCCCGCAGGGCCTCCGCTGTGCGGCCGCTGTCCTCCACGCAGATCAGGGCATCCGCGGGCAGATAGTCCAGGGCGGTGGTCTTTTCCGGGTACACCGCCGCCATGCAGCGGTCCGCGCCGTTGGGGGTGACCCCCTGGCGCAGCAGGGCGGCATCGGCGGTCAGCAGGTCCCGCAGGGCCTGGGTGCCCTGCCTCCGGGCAAGGCGCTTTACTGCGGCCTCCAGCCGGGCGGCGGCGTCCTCCGCCGTATGCTCCTCCCAGCCGGGCAATACCTCCGCCGCCGGAAGCAGCAGCGCCTCCCGGCGGTTTTCCACCCGGCGCTGGGTGGCGGCGTCAAATATGCCCAGGGAGTCGATCTCGTCGTCGAAAAATTCGCAGCGCACCGGCTGCTCCATGCCCGGGGAGAACACGTCCAGGATGCCGCCCCGCAGGGCGAACTGTCCCGGGCCCTCCACCTGGTCACAGCGGGTATATCCGGCTCCGGCCAGCCGCCGGGTCAGGGCGTTCAGGTCCCACTGCTGGCCCACGGCCAGGGTCACTGCCGTCCGCTCCAGCACCCGGGGCGGGATGCACCGCTGCGCCAGCGCGTCCGGGGTAGTGACCACCACGGGGCTGTCCGCCAGGCGGTACAGGGCCGCCAGCCGCTGGTTTTCCCACTGGCGGCTGGACTCCATAGGCCGCCACTGAAGCTCCCGGGCCGGGAGCACCAGGGGCGTCTCCCCGGTGAGCACGGCCAGGTCACCGGCCTGACGCCGGGCCTCCCGTTCGTCGGCACACAGCACCCACAGGGGCCGTCCGCTGTCCCGGTGCAGGGCCGCCTCCACCTGGGCCCGGTGGACCGGTCCCACGCCGGTGACCAGCACCGGCGAAACGCCGCCGCGCACATCCTCTGTCAGCTGCCGCACCTCCGTCAGGTGCAGCAATTCCTTTACCAGCGCCTTCACCGGGCACCTCCCTTCGTTTTCCCCCAACGCATCCGGGGGCGTATACGGTAAGTATACGCCCCGAAGCTGTAATTTAACTTAAATTTTGTCCGTCCGCCGCCTGTCGGGGGCGGGAACCCTTCTATGCTTATGCGCTCTTTCCGGATTTCTTCTCCCGGGTAAAGACCTCTGCCGTGATCAGCGCCGTCAGCGGGATGGACAGGATCACGCCCACGCTGCTGGCTACGCCGCTGACCACCTCCAGGGATACATAGGCCGAGCTCAGCAGCTGCCGGGGGGACAGTCCCAGAGAATACAGGTACAGGATCAGGGTAAAGCCGCTGCCCAGAAACGCCAGGATCAGGGTGTTGGTCATGGTGCCCACCATGTCCCGGCCGATGTTCATGCCGGAGCGGAACAGCTCCCTCCGGGACAGCTCCGGATTGGCGGCGTGGACCTCCGACAGGGAGGAGGCAATGCCCATGGTCACGTCCATCACCGCGCCCAGGGCGCTGATGACGATGCCGCCCACCAGCAGGCCCCGCAGACCGATGGGCGTGCCGGTCTGCCGCAGCTGCAGCAGGGGCTCCACGTCGTCGATGCGCAGGCCGTCGATGCGGGTCAGTCCCTGGGCCAGCAGGCCGAACAGCAGGGCCAGGGCGGTGCCCGCCACTGCGCCCAGCATGGCGCACACGGTCTTTTTCCGGACGCCGCCTACGATGGTCAGGCTTACCACCGCCACATAGGCGCAGACGATAAATGTCATCAGCAGCGTGTTGGCCCCCTTCATCAGGGACGGCAGCAGCACGCCGAACAGGCACACCAGCGTCACCGCCAGGGCCACCAGGGATTTGACCCCCGTCCGGCCGCCCACGGCCACCGCTGCCGCGATGAACAGCACCAGCACGATGCAAAGGGGCAGCAGACGGTCGAATTCATACACCGTGGCATTGACGGTGCCGTCGGAATAGGTGGAGATCAGGACGGTGGCCCGGTCCCCGACCTTCAGCGGCCCGCCATACAGGGGCCCCACATAGTTATATACCTGCATCTGCTGGCCCTTATAGTCGCCGGAGCGGACGGTGACCAGCAGCAGCTGCTCGCCGCGATAACCGTTGTCGGAAGCAGGGTCCTTCTCCGCGGAATCGGAGAGGATCTGGTCCACGGAGGCGCTTTCGTAATCCGCGCGGTTCTCTGGCTCGTCGGACTGCACCGGCACGGGAGCCGCCAGCAGCCGCGCCGCCAGCAGCACCGCCAGCGCCGCCGCCAGCACGATGCACGTCCATTTATTCTCCCGCAGCCAGGCGGCAGGGCCGGGCCCCTTCGTTTTTTTCTTCATATATACCGGTCCTTTCGGCAATTGGTGACACCAGCATAGCAAGTTGCGCCCCCCTTGTCAAGCAGGGCTTTGTGCAATCATCCATGCCTTGTGCACATATTAGCAAAATTTGTGTCAAATCTGCAAATAAAACTGGAAACTGACAGAAGCGTATGTTACAATGAAAATACCTGTGGGGCGGGAAGCTCCGGGAGAAATTAAAGGAGGTAATAGCTTGATGAAAACACCTGTTCGCACCAGACTTCTGTCTGCGCTGCTGTCACTGGTCATGCTGGTTTCCCTGCTGCCGGTGTCGGTATTCGCAGCGGACCCGGCGTCCAAAAGTGCAGCACTGGTCACCGACGCGTCGACCTTGAAGGCCGGCGACCAGATCATCCTCTCCGCAACTGCCAACGACAGCACCTTTGCCGCCGGGGCCATGTCCGGAAAATTCCTTTCCAGCGTGGAAACCAAGCTGGACGCCCTGGATAAAAAGGTGGAAATCTTTACGCTGGGCGGAAGCACCGGGGCCTGGACCCTGACCGCCTCCGACGGCAAAAAGATCTCTGCTGTCAAGGCAAAGGAACTGAGCAATTCCGGCAAGGGCACCGACACCTGGACCATCGCCATCGATGACAACGGCGCCGCCACCATTGCCAGCACGAATACGGCCTGCGGCCGCATTCTGTACAATGTGAGAAACCCCCGTTTCCTGAACTACACCTCGGACACCAACGTGTCCATGCTGCTGCCCAGCATCTATAAGCTGGACACTGCCGCCGCCCGGGAAAGCGGCATCGTCACCGATCTGACCACCCTGCAGAACGGCGACAAGGTGGTGGTGTTCAACCCCGCCAACAAGAAGGCTCTGTCCTCCGTGTACAACGGCTTCTATAACACGGGCGTGGATGTGGAGCTGACCGGTGGCAAGCTCACCGGCTACACGGATGCAGAGCTGTGGACCGTGAACCGCACCGAGAGCGGCGCCTATACCTTCTCCACCGCCGAGGGCAAGAAGCTGTCCATGGACACCAGCTACAGCAGCACCCCCCTGGACAAGGCCAATGTGGATTGGGCGCTCAGCGCCGCCGCCACGGCGGACTGCTTCTACATCAAGAACGTGGGCCGCGGCAGCTATCTGGAGTGGTTCGCCGAGAAGAACAATTGGAGCTCCTACGGAACCATCGGCAGCAACGAGGCTCTGTTTGCCCAGCAGCTTTATCTGGTGGCAGACACCCAGGAGCCTGACCAGCCCGGTCAGCCTGATGATCCCACCGCTCCTCTGAAGAACGGCGACCAGGTGGTCATCTACAACCCCGCAAACCTCAAGGCCCTGTCCAGCGAGTACACCGGCTTCTATAACAAGGGCACCGACGTGACCCTCACCGGCGGCAAGCTGGCCGGCTTCACCGAGGCCGACATCTGGACCGTGGGCGTCAACGACGATGGCAGCTATACCTTCTCCACCGCCGACGGCAAGAAGCTGTCCATGGACGAAAAATACTCCAGCACTCCCCTGGACAAGGCCCACACCGCCTGGACACTGGAGCAGGCTGCCACCGAGGGCTGCTACTATATTAAGAACGTGGGCCGCAGCAGCTATCTGGAGTGGTATGCCGAGAAGAACAACTGGAGTGCCTTCGGCACCATCGGCAGCAACGAAGCTCTGTTTGCCCAGGCATTCTTCAAGATTCAGAAAAGCGGCATCGTTACCTCCGTATCCGACGGCGACCAGGTGGTGGTATTCAACCCCGCCAACGGCAAGGCCCTGTCCACGGAGTACACCGGCTTCTATAACAAGGGCACCGACGTGACCCTGGCCAATGGCAAGCTCTCCGGTTATACCAAGGCCGACATCTGGACCGTGGGCGTCAACGCCGACGGCAGCTATACCTTCTCCACCGCCGACGGCAAGAAGCTGTCCATGGACGAAAAATACTCCAGCACTCCCCTGGACAAGGCCCACACCGCCTGGACACTGGAGCAGGCTGCCACCGAGGGCTGCTACTATATTAAGAACGTGGGCCGCAGCAGCTATCTGGAGTGGTATGCCGAAAAGAACAACTGGAGTGCCTTCGGCACCATCGGCAGCAACGAGGCTCTGTTTGCCCAGCAGCTCTATCTGGTAGGCGACGAGATGGACCAGCCCGCCGGCAGCCTGCCCCAGGAGGGTGCGCAGGTGGTGCTGTTCAACCAGAATGCCCAGGGCGTCCTGGCCCAGCAGAATGACAACACCGACAGCCCCGCCGTCAACAACGTCTCCGCCCAGGTGGCCAACGGCAAGGCCATTCCCGGCAACGGCGGCGTGGTGTTCACCGTGGAGCGCAGCGGCGAATACTATCGCTTCCGCAACGAGACCTACGGCTACCTGTGCTCCAACGGCACCGGCAACAATGCCTTCTATTCCCTCACCGCCAGCGACGACGCCGACTGGACTGTGGAGCCCTGCTCCGGCGGCGTGGGCGGCTATCAGCTGGAGAGCCGCACCGCCAAGTTCAACGGCAGGTACAGCCAGTTCCTGGAGTATTATAGCGACAGCTATAAGACCTATAGCATGTACAACGTCACGGACTACACCATCTACTCCTTCTTCTTCTATGGCGTAGCCGACAGCGTGAAGCTGGACGGCGGCATCGTCAATGATCCCGCCGTGAAGTTCACCTCCGCCGACTCCGTGAAGGGGGGCCAGGATTACACCCTGACCTTTACCGTGGACGATGCGAAGGCGGTCCAGAAGCTGGAGATCCTGGTGGACGGCAGGTCTGCCGGTGTCATCACCGATTACACCGCCGACGGCAGCAATTACACCGCCAATGTGCCTGCCGCCATGCTGGCCGGGTCCGATCAGGTGACCTTCACCGTCCGCGTGACCAATGTCTCCGGCGTCAGCTACAGCGGCAGCCTGGTGGTCACCGTGGTGGACGAGCCCTCCATCGGCGCCGTGACGCCGCTCAAGGGCAGCCAGACCGGCAGCGACAAGCGGCCTGTCATCTCCGCTGAGCTCATCAACGCCGGTGAGAATCCCACCGTGGAAATGACCGTCAACGGGGAGAAGGTCAACGCCGTCTGTGCCGGCGGCAAGGCCACCTACACCCCCGCCGCCGACATGACCGACGGCCGCACCAATGTTACCGTCACCGTCACCCGTGCCGACGGCAAGTCCGCTTCCTTCAGCTGGTTCTTCACCGTGGGCGAGTCCCGGTATCAGCTGTACTTCGGTCAGCTGCACAGCCACACCCAGTATTCCGACGGCGCAGGCTCTCTGGAGTCCGCTCTGAGCTATGTGAAGAACCTGCCCGACAGCGCCAACGTGCAGTTTGTGGCCTTCACCGACCACTCCAACTACTTCGACAAGAGCGGCGCGGCCAACCCCGAGGGCGCTCTGTATGACATGAGCCTGGCCACCCCCTACAGCCAGGAGACCTGGAACAGCTACCGTTCCGCCGTGGCCGCCTTCAACGAGGCCAACGCCGGCTCCCTGGTGGCTCTGGCCGGCTTCGAGATGACCTGGTCCGGTGGTCCCGGCCACATCAACACCTTCAATACCCCCGGTATCGTCTCCCGCAACAACACCACCCTGAACAACAAGACCGACTATGCCGGTATGCGCGCCTACTATGCCCTGCTGAGCCAGCAGGAGGGCGCAGACAGCCTCAGCCAGTTCAACCACCCCGGCAACACCTTCGGCACCTTCGGTGACTTCGCCTTCTGGGATCCCGTCATCGACAGCCGCATGTACATGGTGGAGGCCGGCAACGGCGAGGGCCAGATCGGCGCCGGCGGCTATTATCCCAGCTATGAGTACTACACCATGGCGCTGGATAAGGGCTGGCACCTGGCTCCCACCAACAACCAGGATAACCACAAGGGCCGCTGGGGCAACGCCAACGACGCCCGCGACGTGATCCTCACCGACGACTTCTCCGAGGAGGGCATCTACGACGCGCTGCGCGCCATGCGTATGTACGCCACCGAGGACAAGAACCTGGAGATCGGCTACACCGTCAACGGCATGCTCCTGGGCAGCAGCCTCACCGAGGTCCCCGAGAAGCTGGACATCCATGTTACCGTCAACGACCCCGACGTCAGCGATTCCATCTCCAAGGTGGAGGTCATTGTCAACTCCGGCAAGACCGCCTATACCTGGGACGATCCCGCTGTCCTGGCCACCGGCGACCTGTCCGTGACCCTGGACCCCGACTACAGCTACTACTACATCCGCGTCACCCAGGGTGACGGCGACCTGGCGGTCACCGCTCCCGTGTGGGTGGGCGAGACCCTGAAGCTGGGCATCTCCGATGTGACCTGCGGCACCTCCACTCCCGTCACCGGCGAGAAGATGACCGTTACCACCACCCTGTTCAACAGCGAGAGCACCGACGCCAGGATCAAGTCCATCACCTATGCCGTGGGCAGCCAGGTGCTGACCTCCGCCACCGACGCGGGCACCGTTCCCGCCAGCGGCACCCTGGACCTGAGCTATGATATCTCCTTCGATACCGCCCGGGTCTATAAGGTCACCGCCACCGTGGTGCTGGAGCAGGACGGCAAGGAGTATGTGTTCACCAAGGACATTACCCTGGACGTGCTGAACGCCGACGACTTGGTGTATATCGGCATCGACGCCTCCCACTACAACGAGTATGTGGCCGGTAACTACAAGGATTCCATGGGCAACTTCGGCAACCTGGCGGGCAAGTACAACGTCCGCACCGTGGAGCTGAAGACCAGCGACGATCTGATCGCCGCCTGCTCCAATCCCAAGTTCAAGGCCCTGATCCTCACCGCCCCCTCCCGCCGCCTGGCGGACGCCCAGACCGATCCCCGGACCTACAGCGCCGCGGAGCTGGCGGCCATTACCGCCTTCAACGCCGGCGGCGGCACCGTGATCCTGGCCGGCTGGAGCGACAACTACGAGAACTATGACGTGATCCAGAGCAATCCCGCCATCAAGCACATGGCCGCCACCCAGAATGAGGTGCTCCAGGCCCTGGGCTCCAGCCTGCGTATTGCGGACGATGCCACCTATGACGATGTCCGCAGCGCAGCCGACGGCGTGGACAAGTGGCGTCTGTACTTCAACACCTACGGTCAGAGCTTCCTGACCGACGGCGTGGAGGTGGACCCCGCTCATCCCTATGACCGCCTGTACACCGAGGTATTCAGCCACTATGGCGGCGCCTCCGTGTATGCCGTGGATGCAGACGGCAAACCCACCTCTGCCCTGCCCGCTACGGTGACTCCGGTGGTGTACACCCATCCCACCACCTATTCCGTGGACGTGGATAAGGACGGCCTGGGCGGCGCCAACGTGCCCAAGTACGCCTATGCCGAAAACGACAGCCGTCTGCTGGCCATGGCCAGCGAGCAGCTGGAGGGCAAGGGTCTGATCATCGTGTCCGGCGCAGCCTTCATGTCCAACTTCGAGGTCCAGGCCACCATCAGTGACAACGGCTCCGAGAAGAACTACTCCAACTATAAGATCTGCGAGAACCTGCTGGGCCGCATCAACCCCGTGAAGATCACCGACATTGCCACGGTCCAGGCCCAGACCGAGGCCGGTCACAAGTACACCATTGAGGGTGTCGTGACCTCCAACGCCTCCGGTTATGACAAGGCCACCGCCTTCTTCGACTGCATCTATGTTCAGGATGAGACCGGCGGCATCAACTGCTTCCCCGTGGCCGGCGACTTCAAGATCGGCGACGTGGTCCGCGTCACCGGCGTGACGGAGACCTATCAGGGCGAGAACGAGCTGCAGGTTTCCTCCATTGAGAAGATCGGTGAGACCACTCCCGTCACTCCCAGAGCCGTCACCTCCACCCAGATCAACGACGGCTCCGTCCTGGGCCAGCTGGTGACCCTGAACGGCTACGTCACCGGCTATGAGATGGCCGACGGCCTGGTCCAGACCATCCTGGTCCGCGACAGCGAGGGCAAGATCGCCCGCGTGTTCATCGACGGCTATATCACCACCTCCTACGATGTGGCGAACCTGTCCGTGGGCTGCCAGATCTCCGCCACGGGCCTGGCCTCCTATGACAACACCTTCGTCCTGGCCGACGGCACCCCCATGGCTCCCCGCATCCGCGTCCGCGACCGCAACGACGTGGTCTGCACCGCCCATGAGCATACCTTCGGCGAGTGGATCGTCACCACCCAGCCCACCTGCACCGAGCCCGGCGAAAAGGCCCGCACCTGCACCGGCTGCGGTGAGGTGGAGACCATGGTCATCGACGCCACCGGCCATCACTACAAGGATGGCAAGTGCACCGACTGCGGCGCAGCCGATCCCGGCTATCAGCCCACCCAGCCCGGCGTCAAGACCGGCGACGAGAGCAACACCACCATGTGGATCATCGTCCTGGTGTGCGCTGCCGCTCTGGCTGTGGTGCTGGTCATCGTGTCCCGCAAAAAGCGCAACAGCTGAGAAAGCCTGATTGCTCAGGTAAGCGCTGAGCAAAAGCAAAGGGGGGTCCCGCCATCCGGCGGGCCCCCCTTTGCCTGTCAAAAAAGGAAAAACCGGCGTCCGCCTTTGGATAAAAGCGGACGCCGTTTCTTTTCATTAATGATTTACTTTTTCTTGCCGCCGTGGGTGGCCTTCATGCGCTTTTCGTGATTGAGGATGGTCTTGCGCATACGCAGATTCTCGGGGGTGACCTCCAGCAGCTCGTCGTCGGCCAGGAACTCCAGGCACTGCTCCAGGCTCAGCTTCCGGGGAGGCACCAGGCGCAGGGCCTCGTCGGAGCCGGCGGCCCGCATATTGGTCATCTGCTTCTTTTTGCAGACGTTGACGGTGATGTCCTCCTGCTTGGGAGACACGCCCACGATCATGCCCTCGTACACCTTGACGCCGGGACCGATGAACAGAGCGCCGCGCTCCTGGGCGTTGAACAGCCCGTAGCTGACGGACTCGCCGGTTTCAAAGGACACCAGAGAGCCGGTGCTGCGGCGGTTCAGGTCGCCCTTATAGGGGGCGTAGCTGTCGAACACGGAGGCCATGATGCCCTCGCCCCGGGTGTCCGTCAGGAACTCGTTGCGATAGCCGAACAGGCCCCGGGCGGGGATCAGGAACTCCAGCTTCATGCGGCTGCCCACAGGGGTCATCTCGATCAGGTCGCCCTTGCGGGAGCCCAGCTTCTCGATGACCGCGCCCACGCATTCGCTGGGCACGTCGGCCACCAGACGCTCAATGGGCTCGCACTTCTTGCCGTCGATGGTGCGGTACAGGACCCGGGGGGGAGACACCTGGAACTCGTAGCCCTCCCGGCGCATGGTCTCGATGAGGATGGACAGGCTCATTTCGCCGCGGCCTGCCACATTGAAGGCGTCGGTGGCGCCCTCAAGCTCCGTGACCCGCAGGGACACGTCCTTCAGCGTTTCCCGGAACAGGCGGTCCCGCAGCTGGCGGGAGGTGACGAACTTGCCCTCGCGGCCGGCGAAGGGGGAGTCGTTGACGGAGAAGGTCATCTCCATGGTGGGGGCGGAGATCTTCACAAAGGGCAAAGGCTCCACGCAGTCGGGGGCGCAGATGGTGTCGCCGATGGTGATGTCGCCGATGCCGGACATGGCGATGATGTTGCCGGCGGTGGCCTCGGTGATGGGCTGCTTGCCCAGGCCCTGGAACTCGTACATGGACACGGCCTTGGCCTTCTTGGCCGGGGCGTCGGGGTCGTGATAGTTGCACACGGCGATCTCCTGATTCTGCTTCAGGACGCCGCGCTCCACCCGGCCGATGGCGATGCGGCCCACGAACTCGTTATAGTCGATGGCGGACACCAGCATCTGGAAGGGCTGGTCCAGGTCCGCTTCGGGAGCGGGGATATAGCTGAGGATGGTGTCGAACAGAGGCTTGAGGTCCGTGCCCGGCACGTCGGGGGAGTAGGAGGCGATGCCCTGGCGGGCGGAGCAGAACAGCATGGGGGAATCCAGCTGCTCCGGGGTGGCGTCCAGGTCCAGCAGCAGCTCCAGCACCTCGTCGATGACCTCGTGAATGCGCTGGTCCGGGCGGTCGATCTTGTTGACCACCACGATGACCCGGTGACCCAGCTCCAGGGCGCGGCTGAGCACAAAGCGGGTCTGGGGCATGGGGCCCTCGGCGGCGTCCACCAGCAGGATCACGCCGTTGACCATCTTCAGGATGCGCTCCACCTCGCCGCCGAAGTCGGCATGGCCCGGGGTGTCCACAATGTTGATCTTGGTGTCGCCGTACTGGATGGCGGTGTTCTTGGCCAGGATGGTGATGCCCCGCTCACGCTCCAGATCGTTGGAGTCCATGACCCGCTCCACCGTCTCCTGGTTCTCGCGGTACACGCCGCCCTGCTTGAGCATCTGGTCCACCAGGGTGGTCTTGCCGTGGTCCACGTGGGCGATAATGGCTACGTTTCTCAGTTTTTCGTTCTGCAAAGGAAAAACCCCTTTCTTTTGGGTATAAAAATTCATGCACTGTGCGGCGCACCACGAAAACAGGCAAACTCTTCTGTGCATGAAGTTTTGTGCATCATTCCCGGTTGCCCCGAAGGGGCGAGGGAATGGCACATTCTATTTTTTGCTATGCTTTTGCATAGCAAATCTCTCAACCTTCACATTATATCCCCGGATTTTTCCGATTGCAAGAACTTTTTGTGAATTCCGGCTGTTTTTTAGGTTTTGCTTTTCCTTTGACCCGGGACGTGGTATAGTGAGGGGGAAAGGGGGCGTTTGTATGGACCAGGAGACGCTGCGACGGAAATTGGCAGAGCACCGGCCGTCCTTGCAGCAGGCGCGGGGTGAATTTGCCGTGCTGGTGCCGCTGGTGGAGGGGCCGGAGGGGCTGAGCCTTCTGTATGAGGTGCGCCCGGCGAAGCTGCACCACCACAGCGGTGAGGTGTGCTTCCCCGGCGGACGGATGGAGGCCGGGGAGACGCCCCGGCAGTGCGCCCTGCGGGAGACCTTCGAGGAGCTGGGCCTTCCGGCGGAGGCCATTGAGATTTTCGGGGACCTGGACTTTCTGTACCTGCGGTCCGAGGGGCTGATGTATCCGGTGCTGGGCCGGGTGGATCCGGCGGCGCCTCTGCGCCCCAGTCCCGACGAGGTGCGGGACACATTCACGGTGCCCCTGTCCTTTCTGCGGGCTCACCCGCCCGCGATCTACCGCTACCCCCTGCGGCCGGAGATCGGGGCGGACTTTCCCTATGACAAGGTGGGTGCGGCGGCGGACTATCCCTGGCAGGCCGGGCACATGGAGGTGCCGGTATACGAGGGGCTTCCGTATCCCCTGTGGGGGCTGACGGCCCGGATCACCTGGTGGCTGCTGGAGCGGTATGGGGACATATTGACAGGTATGTTATAATGTAACATGGCTGATTATATAGAAAAAAGAGGAAACTGCTATGGAATTTACACAGGGCGCGCCCTTTGACAGCTTTGGCCTGTCCGAGGCCACCATGCGCGCCATACGGAACAAAGGATACGAGATCAGCACCCCCGTTCAGGCCGGGTGCATCCCCCCCATGCTGGCGGGAAAGGACGTGATCGCCAAGGCCCCCACCGGCACCGGCAAGACCATGGCCTTCGGCATCCCCATCATCGAGCGCATCGACCCGGACAGTGAGGACGTGCAGGCGGTGATTCTGGCCCCCACCCGGGAGCTGGCCATGCAGATCACCGACGAAATGCGCCAGATCGCCGTGTGCCATGAGGGGGTCCGCCTGGTGTGCCTCTACGGCGGACAGCCCATTGCCAAGCAGATCAACGCCCTGAAGCGGCGGCCCCAGATCGTGGTGGCCACGCCGGGCCGCCTGTCCGACCACATGAAGCGCCGCACCGTGACTCTGGGTCAGGTGCAGACTGTGGTGCTGGACGAGGCGGACCGGATGCTGGACATGGGCTTTATCCACGATGTGACCCGCATTCTGGACAAGATCCCCCACCGGAAGAATCTGGGGATGTTCTCCGCCACCATCTCCCGGGAGGTCATGGACATTTCCTGGGTGTATCAGCGGGACCCGGAGGAGATCACCGTGCAGGCCACCCGGGAAAATAAGCCGGACATCCTGCAATACCGCATCGAGGTGCCGTCGGACAAGAAGGTGGACGCCATTGCCGCCATCATCCGGGCCCAGCAGCTGGACCGGGTCATCTGCTTCTGCAACACCAAGGGCTCCACGGAGCGGCTGACAAAATTTTTGCAGCTGCGGGGACTGGACGCCCAATGCATCCACGGCGACATTCCCCAGCGCAAGCGGGAGGAGGTCATGGCCCGGTTCCGGGACGGGGAGCTTCATGTGTTCGTGGCCACGGACGTGGCCAGCCGGGGCATCGACGTGGACGACGTGGACGCGGTGTTCAACTTCGAGGTGCCGGAGGAGAACGAGTATTATATCCATCGCATCGGCCGCACCGGCCGGGCCAGGAAGCACGGCGTGGCATATACCCTGCTGTCGGACTTCCCGTCCCGCATGCGGCTGGACGATATCGCCCGCAACACCCGCAGCCAGATCATCCCCGCTGTTCTGGGCGAGGACGGCCAGGTGACGCCGGCGGAAAACAAATCCAAGTAAGGAGCGTGGCCCCTATGAAACGACGGATACGGTGGACGGCCCTGGTGCTGGCGGTATGCCTGCTGGCCCTGACCGGCTGCGCACAGCAGCGGGACACCATGACCCTGCGGGTGTGTCTGGACAGCGCGCCCGCCACCCTGGACCCCGCTATGGCGGCCACCGACGCCGAGCGCACGGTGGTGTCCCATTTGTTTGAGAATCTGATGAAGCTCTCCCGGGGGGAGAACGGCAGCATCCAGGCCGCTCCCGCCGTGGCCAAGTCCTATGCCGTGGAGGATAACCTGGACGGCACGGAGACGTATACCTTTACCCTGCGGCAGAATGCCCGGTGGTCCGACGGCAAGACCGTTACCGCCCACGACTTTGTTTACGCCTGGCAGCGGCTGGCGGATCCGGCCACGGGCTCGCCTCACGCGGCGCTGCTGGATATGGTGGCGGGGTACAGTCAGGCCCGGGAAAAGCAGGACGGAAGCCTTTTGCAGGTGTCCGCCCCGGACGACTTCACCTTTGTGGTGCAGCTGTCGTATAAGTGCGCCTATTTCCTGACGGACGTGTGCGCCGCCAGCGCCACCATGCCGGTGCGCAGCGATGCGGCGGAGCAGGAGGACTGGTCCCTGCACTCCGAGACGCTGCTGACCGACGGGCCCTATCGGGCCACCGCCTGGGAGGAGACGGGGCTGACGGCCCTGGCCGCCGACGGGTATTATGACGCCCGCCGTCTGGGGCCGGACGTGCTGGAGTTCCGGTTTGAGACGGACGGTCAGAAGCGGGCGGAGCTGGTGGAGCACGGCGACGTGGACTTTGCCATGAACCTGCCGGAGGGCGACACCTCCGATCCCTATCCCCAGACCACGGTGCTGCTGCTGAACCAGCGGGCCGAGAGCCTGGAAAACGAATCCCTGCGCCGGGCCCTGAGTCTGGTCATCGACCGCAGCGCGCTGGTGGAGGGCCTGTCCTGCGACGCGGCGGAGGGCATTGTGCCCCCGGGCCTGCGCAATACCATGGGCGGCGATTTCCGCACGGAGAGCGGCAGCCTGGTGGACAACGCCCCCGATAACTACGAGGCTCTGTGCCAGCAGGCCAAGACCCTGCTGGAGGAGGCAGGCGGCGTGAAGGCCGTGGGGCAGATCACCCTTTTGTACGATACCTCGGACGAGACGGCGACCAATACCGCCATGGCCGTCCGGGACGCCTGGAAGCACCAGCTGGGGATCATCGCCGTTATGCGCGGCGCCACGGCCCAGGAGCTGGCGGAGGCTGTGAACCGGGGCGAATACATCGTGGCGCTGACGACCCTGACCGCTGACCGGGGCGATGCGTCCGGTCTGCTGTCCTGGTGGCAGAGCAGCAGCTTCCACTCCACCGCCTATGTCATGCTGCTGCGGGCAGCGGAGGCCTCGGGCCAGGTGGAAGTCCGGGACGCCTATCTGGAGGACGCGGAGCGGATGCTGGTGGAGGACGGCTGGGTCATTCCCCTGTACTATCCCCATCGCCACAGCGGCCTGGGCCAGCACCTGACGGCTCCCCTGTACGACGGCACCGGGGTGTATCTGTTCTCCGGCGTGGTGCAGCAGACGCCGCAGTAAATCACAGGGTTCGGGAGGAAGCACCATGAAAGAGGCTGTTTTGCTTACCGGCGGAGCCGGGTTCATCGGCTCTCACATTGCCGTGGAGCTTTTGCAGCGGGACTATAACGTGGTCATTGCCGACGACCTGTCCAATGCCCGCCCGGACGTGCCGGAGCGCATCCGGCAGATCACGGGCCGGGCCCCGGCGTTCTATCACATGGACGCGGCGGACCGTCCGGCTCTGGACCGGGTGTTCCGGGAGCATCCCATTGCCGCCGCCGTCCATCTGGCGGGATACAAGGCCGTGGGCGAGTCGGTGCAGAAGCCCCTGGCCTATTACCGGAACAACCTGGACACCACCCTGGCCCTGCTGGACGTGATGGCGGACCACGGGGTACACCGGCTGATCTTCAGCTCGTCGGCCACGGTGTACGGCGACGCCCCGGCTCCCTGCCGGGAGGATATGCCCACCGGCGGCTGCACCAATCCCTATGCCTGGACCAAGCTGATGATCGAGCAGATCCTGCGGGATGCGGCCAAGGCCGATCCGGCCCTGTCCGCCGTGTGCCTGCGGTATTTTAACCCCGTGGGAGCCCACGAAAGCGGCCTTATCGGGGAGCTGCCCAACGGCATTCCCAACAACCTGATGCCCTACATCACCCAGACCGCCGCCGGTATTCGACCGGAGCTGACGGTGTTCGGCAACGACTATCCCACACCCGACGGCACCGGCGTCCGGGACTATATCCACGTGGTGGATCTGGCCCGGGGCCATGTGGCGGCGCTGGAGTTTTCCCGGACCAGCCCGGGCTGGGAGGCCATCAACCTGGGCACCGGCCGGGGCAGCAGCGTGCTGGAGATCGTGGAGACGTTTCAGCGGGTCAACGGCGTGACGGTGCCTTACCGCATCGGCCCCCGGCGGGCCGGGGATCTGCCCACCTGCTATGCCGCCACGGACAAGGCGGCGCGGCTGCTGCACTGGCACGCGAAAAAGGACCTGGCCGACATGTGCCGGGACGCCTGGCGCTGGCAGCAGAGCCAGAATCAATAACGCACACACAATTCCGGGCCGGTATGGGCGCTGCCTGTTCCGGCCCGCAGCATTCGCAAAAGGAGATTTTTCATGATGCCTATCCGTTCCAGGGCCGCAGCGGCGGCCGTGCATATCCTTACTGCCCTGTGCGCCGCTGTGGGCGTGGTGCTGCAATGCGGCTTTATCGGCGGGAAGCTGAACCTGGCCGTCCTGCAATACTTCACGCTGATGAGCAACATCCTGTGCGCCGTGTACTTCACCGGCGCCGCCGTGCATACCCTGCGCCGGGGCGGCACCTGGCTGCCGGTGTGCAAGGGGGCCCTGGTGATGGCCATGGCCATCACGGGCATCACCTTCCACCTGGTGCTGGCCGCCGGGGACTTCAACATGGGCCCCACCCAGCTGATCACCAATCATCTGCTGCACACCGCCGCCCCTCTGCTGACGGTGCTGGATTGGCTGCTGTTCGACGAAAAGGGCCGGTACCGCTGGTTTGAGCCGTTCCTGTGGGGCATTTTCCCGTCGGCGTACTTTGTATACACCATGATACGGGCCCGGGTCAGCAGCTTCCGGTTTTACAACGGCTCGCCGTACCCCTACCCCTTCATGGACGTGGACGCCCTGGGCTGGGGCAAGGTGCTGCTGATCTTCCTGGGCATGGCGGCGGCGTTTCTGGCCTTCGGCTATGTGCTGGTGTGGCTGGACCATCTGCTGGCCCGGCGGCGGCGGGCATGACAGGCCGGCGGAACCCGGCCCGGGACATGGAGGCCGCCCGGGCCATTGCCCGGCAGGCGGCGTCCCTGGGGGGCGCGGCATACTATGTGGGCGGCTTCGTCCGGGACCGGCTGCTGGGCCGGGAGAACACCGACGTGGACATCGAGGTCCACGGCGTCACCCCCCGGCAGCTGGCGGAGATATTGGACGGTATGGGGGGCCGCCTGGAGATGGGGGCCAGCTTCGGCATTTACGGCCTGAAGGGCTATGGCCTGGACATTGCCATGCCCCGGCGGGAGCGGGCCACAGGCCGGGGCCACCGGGATTTCCAGGTCAGCGTGGACCCGTTTCTGGGCACGGAGCAGGCCGCCCGGCGGCGGGATTTCACCGTGAACGCTCTGATGGAAAACGTGCTGACGGGGCAGGTACTGGACCACTTCCACGGACTGGACGATCTGCGCCGGGGTATTCTGCGCCATGTGGACAGCCGGACGTTTCCGGAGGACCCGCTGCGGGTGCTGCGGGGAGCCCAGTTCGCGGCCCGGTTCCGGTTCGCCGTGGCCCCGGAAACCGTGGCTCTGTGCCGGGATATCGACCTGGCCGCCCTGCCGCCGGAGCGGGTGGAGGGGGAGCTGTGCAAGGCGCTTTTGCAGGCGGACCGCCCCTCGCTGTTTTTTGAGACGCTGCGGGACATGGGACAGCTGTCCCCTTGGTTTCCGGAGGTGGAGGCCCTGATCGGCGTTCCCCAGGAGCCGGGCTTTCATCAGGAGGGCGACGTGTGGAACCACACCATGCTGGTGCTGGACCAGGCGGCGGCCCTGCGGAGCCGGGCGCGGCGGCCCTTTGCCTTTATGCTGGCGGCCCTGACCCACGACCTGGGCAAGACCGTCACCACACAGCGGGTCCGGGGACGCATCCACGCCTATGCCCATGAGACGGCGGGAGTCCCCCTGGCGGAGGCTCTGCTGCGGCGGATCGTGGGAGAGAAGGCGGTGACGGCCTATGTATTGAACATGGTGGAGCTGCACATGAAGCCCAACGCCCTGGTGGGAGCCGATGCGTCGGTGAAGGCCAGCAACCGGATGTTTGACCGGTCCGTGGAGCCGGAGGATCTGATCCTGCTGGCCGCGGCGGACGGCCGGGGCACCCGGGGCCGCTGGCCCTGGGAGGATACGGAGCCGTGGCTGCGGCAGCGGCTGGCCCTGTATCGGGAGATCATGGCCCGGCCCCAGGTCACCGGGGCGGAGCTGATCGCCGCCGGATTGACGCCGGACAGCCGGTTCCGGGAGCTGCTGGACTATGCCCACAAGCTGCACCTGGCGGGTATCCCCCACGACAGCGCCCTGAAGCAGACCCTGGCCTACGCCCGGAAGCGGAAATAACCGCACGGCATTTTTTTAGCTTGCAAACGGGATGCTCCTGTGGCATGATAGACGAGAAGCAGTGTATCATGCCACAGGAGGTATTTTTATGCATATCACCGTTATCGGATGCGGGCGCTGGGGCTCGCTGATCGCCTGGTATCTGGACCGCACCGGCCACCGGGTCACGCTGTACGGCCGCCCGGGCTCCCGGCACATGCAGCGGTTTCTTGCCACCCGGCAGAATGACCTGCTGACCCTGCCGGAGTCCATTGCCCTGTCCACGGACCTGGCCTGCGTCCGGCAGGCGGAGACGGTGGTGATCTCCATCGGCTCCCAGGGGCTCCAGGGCCTCATGGACCAGCTGAAGCCTCTGTCCCTCCGGGACAGGATCTTCGTTCTGTGCATGAAGGGCCTGGAGCAGGGCACGGGCCGCCGCCTGAGCCAGATTGCCGAGGAGAATCTGGACCCCTCCAACGCCGTGGCGGTGTGGCTGGGGCCCGGCCACGTCCAGGAGTTTTACCGGGGCATCCCCAACTGCATGGTCATCGACAGCCGCCGGGAGGACGTGAAGCGCCGCCTGGTGCAGTCGTTTTCCAGCGACCTGATCCGGTTTTACTATGGCGACGATCTCATCGGCAACGAGGTGGGAGCCGCCGCCAAGAACGTGGTGGGCATTGCCGCAGGCTTTCTGGACGGCAAGGGACTGTCCAGCCTGAAGGGGGCCCTGATGAGCCGGGGCACCCGGGAGGTGGCGCGGCTGATCCAAGCCATGGGCGGCAGCCAGCTGTCGGCCTATGGCCTATGCCACCTGGGGGACTATGAGGCCACGGTGTTCTCCCGGTACAGCCACAACCGGCAGTTCGGCGAGTCCTTCATCCGGGGCGAGACGTATACGGACCTGGCGGAGGGATACTATACCGTGGAGGCGCTGGTGCTGCTGGGACAGCGGTACGGCGTGGAGCTGCCCATCTGCCAGGCGGTGCACCGCGTTCTCTATTGCGGCGCGGACCCCATGCAGGAGCTGCGGGCGCTGCTGGACCGGAATCTGACCCGGGAATTCGGGGAATGAAGCAAAGGGCCAAGGCCAACCGATCCCGGATGGGCCTTGACCCTTTGTTTTTTGTTTTTATTTTATAATGACGCAGTGCGGGCTGCAAAATTTACCAAGGTCCGACAGCGCATATTCGCGGACGCAGCGGCACAAGCTATGGCTGCGATACCCGAACAGCGGTTTTCGCTGAAAATGCAAGAAAGGAGAACGCAATCATGTCTACCAAGAATACCAACAAGCTGAACGTGCCCCAGGCCCGTGCCGCCATGGATAAGTTCAAGATGGAGGCTGCCAGCGAGGTGGGCGTCAACCTGAAGGAAGGCTATAACGGCGACCTGACCTCCCGCGAGGCCGGTTCCGTGGGCGGCCAGATGGTCAAGAAGATGATCGAGTCCTACGAGAAGAACCTGTAACCATATACGCACAAAAGCGGACGGCTTCAAAGCCGTCCGCTTTTGTGCCAGACTGTCAAAAAAATAGGATTGCCTCTGCCTTCGGAAAGGAAGATAGTTACGAAAGAAACCCATCAGGGGTGTCTTTCGTTTTCGATCACCGCCTTTTCAGAACTTTTATAAAAGGTCTGAAAAGGCCTTGGAGCTTGTCAAAAAGGATTTTTGACAAGCTCGCACAGCCGATGGAGTGCCCAGAAAAATTGCAGGGCGCTGCGATAGGGACCATCACAGCGCCCTGCATCCGTTACGCCTGCTCCAGGGTCTGGAGGGCGCAGGCCGTTCTGGCAGCCAGACGGGCATTGTTATACACCAGCTGGATGTTGCTGTCCAGGCTGTCGCCGCCGGTCAGGTCCTTGACCCGGGCCAGCAGGAAGGGGGTGGTCTCCTTGCCGTGGATGCCCTGGGCCTTGGCATCGGCCAGGGCCTGCTCGATGGCGGCGTCGATGACCTTGTGGTCCATGGAATACTCCTCAGGAATGGGGTTGGTGACCAGCATGCCGCCCTTCATGTCCAGCTGACGGGCCACATGGAAGGCCTTGGCCAGATCCTCGGGGGTGTCGATCTCGTAGTCCACGGCGAAGCCGGACTTGCGGGTATAGAAGGCGGGCAGCTCCTTGGTGCCGTAGCCGATAACGGGCACGCCCTTGGTCTCCAGGTACTCCAGGGTCAGACCCAGGTCCAGGATGGACTTGGCCCCGGCGCAGACCACCATCACAGGCGTCTGGGCCAGCTCCTCCAGGTCGGCGGAGATGTCCATGGTAGTCTCCGCGCCCCGGTGAACGCCGCCGATGCCGCCGGTGGCAAAGATACGGATACCGGCCATGTGGGCGATCATCATGGTGGTGGTCACGGTGGTGGCGCCGTCGCGGCCCTCTGCCACCAGAATGGGCAGATCCCGGCGGCTGGCCTTGGTAACGGCGTGGCCGCTCTTGCCCAGATAGTCGATCTCCTCGGGAGTCAGGCCCGCCTTCAGGCGGCCGCCGATGATGGCGATGGTGGCGGGGACGGCGCCGTTTTCGCGGATGATCTTCTCCACGTTCAGAGCAGTCTCCACATTCTGGGGATAGGGCATGCCGTGGGAGATGATGGTGCTCTCCAGAGCCACCACGGGACGGCCCTCGGCCACTGCCTGCTGCACCTCAGGTGCGATATCCAGATAACGATTCATAAGTCATTTACCTCCTGTTGAGAATTGTTTCAATGTTATCCCAGCACATAGCCGGGTTGATGGTGGTTTCTGCCTCGCAGGCCAGAGCGCCTGCGCCCACGGCCCAGCGGGCCGTGTCGGCAAGGGAATCGCCCAGAACCATCCGGGCGGCCAGGGCGGCGGCCACGGCGTCTCCGCCGCCGGTGGCGTTGGCCACATGGCACCTGGCACAGGGGACCCACGCGGTACTCCCCTGCCGGTCGGCGGCATAGATGCCCTCCGCGCCCAGGGAGATGTACACCGTGCCCAGGCCGGTGTCCAGCAGGCGGCGGGCCGCCTGGGCTGCGTCCTCCGGAGTCCGGATGGACATGCCGGACAGCAGCTCCGCCTCCAGGCGGTTGGGCTTCAGGGCCGCCAGCTTGCCCAGCACCGGCCGCAGCTTTTCGGCCTTGATGGTGGATACGGGGTCCGCCAGAATGGGGGCCCGGCAGTTGTCGCACAGCCAGCGGATGCTGTCCTCCGGCAGGTTGGTCTCCAGCACCACCAGGTCCGCCCCGTTGATGAAATCCAGCCGCTGCCGCAGGAAATCCGGGGTCATGCGCTGATAGATGTCCATGTCGTTGACGGCCAGGGCCATATCCCCGTCGGGCCCGGCGATGTACAGATAGGTGCCGGTGCGGCAGTCCGGCAGCACGGCGCTGGCGCTCAGGTCCAGGCCGATGTCCCTGGCGTTTTCCTGGACCCGGCGGCCGAAGTCGTCGTCGCCCATCACCGTCACCATGGCGGTCTGCTGGCCCAGCAGACACAGGTTGTGGGCGATGTTGCGGCCCACGCCGCCCAGGGACGTGGTCACATGGCCGGGATTGGAGTCCCGGGCCACCAGCTTCCCGGCGGACACCGCGCCGATGTCCATGTTCACGCCGCCTACCACCGCCACATACGGGGCAGTGCGGACAATGTAGCCCTTGCCGGTGATGCAGCCCTTTTTCATCAGGTTGGATATGTGCACCGCCACGCTGGAGCGGGTGATGCCGGCCTTGTCCGCCAGCTCCTGCTGCGAGATCATGGGGTTTTCCCGGATCCACTCCAGCAGCTGGCGCTCTCGCTGGGTCACAGGCTCACCTCCTAAGCAAAAGTTTGTTTTCTAATCTATTGCTTATTATATGCAGAACGCAGCCCCTTGTCAAGCCCCCTTTGGCAAATATTTTCGCTGGTCCGGGCAAAAAAGAACGCGCCCCCGGCGCGTTCTTTTTGACTCACTGTTTATTCAGATAATCCAGCAGCTCCTGGGCCTCGGTGGCAGACCAGAAGCCGTGCAGCGTCAGGCTGTCCTCAACGGGAGAATAGATGCCCACAACGCTGTTCTGCGTCTCAGGCATCGCAAAATACACCGGGGCATAGGAGTCCGCCGCATACTCATAAATCAGCCAGACGCCGCTCTCCAGCTCTGCCCAGGACTTTGTACCGTCCAGCTTCCGGCCCAGGTCCTTTACCTGTTCATTTTCATCCAGCTGCGCTTCTATCAGCTGGCCCAGGGTGGATACGATTTTTTCATACGTCTCCGTGCCCTTGTCAAAGCTATTCTTTTCCCGGCCATCCCTGGTCATCACGATCCGCTCCGGGGCGGCCACCTCACCGGCGTAAACATCCTGGGCGGGATGGTCCTTATAGTCCTCCCAACCGGCCAGCTCCACCTTTTTTCCGCACCCGGCCAGCAGCACGAAGCACAAGGCCAGAGGCAGGAGGATTTTCAGCGATTTCATACGTTGCTCCCTTCCTTTCATACATAAACCATAGGACTACGCCCGGCCACTATAACTAGCATCCCCATAAAATCCGGGATTACATGAGGTGCGATAGTTCGATAGAGCAGTACTTCTGGCCACAAGAACCGCATCCAAAATCGTCATTCTACCAATCTGAGGCCAGAAATATCGGTTAAACGACGCAGAATCGCATTGAAGAACTCTGACATTCCAACCAACAAAGGCTTTTCTTTCTTTTTCAGAACCAAGAAATGCCTTCGCGAAGTAATTTTTCAACGAAGAAAAGCATGCGTCCAGATAAACAAATTTATATCCACTTTTGATTTGAGTATAAGATATCTCCCAGCCTTCCGCACCAATACGTTTACTATCAGGACTACCGTGGCAAGTCAAATAAAGAGCCTTTAGGTTTGATCGATTAAGGACATACTCAATGTCATCCTGATTAATGTGGTAATTAACAGAATTTAAGTGGTGCACGTATCCCAACTCTTCCAGTCCCTCCCTTGCCAAATCCACACACTGTTGTGAATCTGGGAAGGAAGGTTCTGCACAAACAGATCTGGCATATTCGAGTGCGCTACTCCCTCCTAAAATCTCGCCGGTTTGACTGTCAATGTAAATGACAGATCCATCTTCTAAAGTCACGCGCCATGCCAAACGAACAAAATCCGCCTCTTGATAAGCAACTTCCGTGGATTCCCAATAGAAATTAGGCCGGAATACCGTCAACTCCGTGGAGGAAACCGCCAGTCCGCCCAACTCCTGCCGCAGCGGCTGTGACCGGCGAATAGCACCGGTTTCCGTAACGACAACATCCGCTTCATCCAGTGCTTCCTTATTGCGGTCCATCAGCATGACGGACCCGTCCCGGGCGTCCACTGTGACAGTCACCATATCATAGGGGTTCAATACGCCGTTATCCAGCTGCTTGTGCCAAAGCAGCAGCCAAGTGGCCGGAATATCGTTGGAGCATTCCACCAACTGGTAGCCATCCAATTGATAATCCTTAGCAATTTGGTCAGCCAAGGCCAGCGCTTCCTCCTTAGTCACAGGATATGCGCTGGGGTCGGTATTCTCTCCATCCAAAATGGTGTCATCATTATCATGCATGTCAGCATAATTGACCACGGACACCACCTGTCCATCCTGGTCAATATCCGCTTCATACATGTCAAAAGTCAGGCGCGTAACGTCCCGTCCGAGGACGTTATCTCGAACAAGCTGCGCCCGCTGGGGCAGCTCCCCCTCCAATTGCAGAACAGAAAGCTGTTCTTTCACGTTTGAGGTCAACAGCTGCGCGGGTTCTCCGGAATACTCGCTGAGCACAGATTCCATTTCCGCCAGGTCGGTTTTTTCAACTCTTTCCACATTTTGCAAAATAGGTGCGGCAAACGTTGCTCCGTCGAAGCCAGCAGCCGATGCCGGAGTCAGGACCAGACTCATCATAAACGCAAGGGACAGGAGTCCGGTGATCAGGCGCTTTTGTATCACGCGAGATTTGTCGTTCATAAGAAAATCCTTTCCTAATTATTCTATTTTTTGAGTGTAGAACAGGCCTGCCCATAGCAAGTATACCATAGAACGTTTGAAATGTAAATAGCAAATTTCGCGAAATCTTTATTTTGTGCATACTGTATTGTTCTAAAACTTCCTCAACATCGTGTTCAATAACGTTCTGTCGTTTTGTGCAGATTTCCTCTTGCACCGGCGGCGGGATGGGTGTATGATAGCAATCGTTCAATATTGAACTATCTAAAATCGGAGGAATTTTTCATGACCAACGCCTATCAGGTCTATACCGGGGCCCGGCAGCTGCTGGAGGGGTACGCCGCCGCCATGCAGCCCCTGTGCCGCCGGGAGGGGCTGGCCCCCAACGGGGTGGATATCCTGCTGTTTCTGGCCAACAACCCGGGGCTGGACACCGCCCGGGACATCTGCACCTATCGGGGGCTGAAGCCGGGCATCGTGTCCTTCCATGTGGAGAAGCTGGTGCAGGAGGGCTACCTGCTGCGGCAGCCCTCCCCGGGGGACCGGCGCAAATGCCGCCTGGTATGCACCCGGCGGGCGGAGCCTGTGGTGCAGCGGGGGCGGCAGGTGCAGGAAGCGTTTTTCCGCCGGATGACGGCGGGGCTGGACCCTCAGGACCTGGCGGCCTTCCGCCGCTGCCTGGAGGGCTTTCAGCGGAATCTATCGCAAATGACACAGGAGGACGACCAATGACACAGGACAAGAAATTTCTGGGCACGGAGCCCGTGGGCAGGCTGCTGTGGAGGCTGGCGGTGCCCACGGTCATCGCCCAGCTGGTGAATATGCTGTACAACATCGTGGACCGCATCTACATCGGCCACATTCCCGAAACCGGCAGCATGGCCCTGACCGGCGTGGGGGTGTGCCTGCCCATCATCATGATCATTTCCGCCTTTGCGGCCTTTGTGTCCTCCGGCGGCGCGCCCCGGGCATCCATCGCCATGGGCCGGGGCGACTATGACCAGGCCCAGCGCATTCTGGGAGGGTGCTTCACTTTACAGGTGGCCATTTCCCTGGTATTGACGGCAGTGCTGCTGATATGGAACCGGCCGCTGCTGCTGGCCTTCGGCGCCAGCGGGAACACCATCGAATACGCCGCCCAGTATATGGGCGTTTACGCCCTGGGCACCCTGTTCGTGGAGCTGACCCTGGGCCTCAATGCCTTTATCACCGCCCAGGGCTTCGCCCAGGTGGGCATGAAAACGGTGCTCATCGGCGCGGTGGCCAACATTCTGCTGGACCCGCTGTTCATCTTTGCCCTGGACATGGGCGTCCGGGGGGCTGCCCTGGCCACGGTGCTGTCCCAGGGCATCTCCTGCGTGTGGGTAATCTCCTTCCTGCGGGGGAAAAAGACCCTGCTGCGGCTGGAAAAGGCCGCCCTGCCCATCCGGCCCCGGCTGATTCTGCCCTGCGTGGCCCTGGGTACGGCGGCGTTCATCATGCAGGCCAGCGAAAGCGTCATCTCCGTGTGCTTCAACGCCTCCCTGCTGAAATACGGCGGGGACCTGGCGGTGGGAGCCATGACCATTCTGTCCAGCGTCATGCAGTTCGCCATGCTGCCCCTCCAGGGCATCGCCCAGGGGGCCCAGCCCATCTCCAGCTATAACTACGGGGCGGGCAACGCCCAGCGGGTGCGCCAGACCTTCTGGCTGCTGCTGAAGGTAAGCCTGGGCTACGCCCTGGTGCTGTGGGGCTGCATCCAGCTGTTCCCCGGGGGCTTTGCCCGGATCTTCACTCCCGACGCGGAGCTGGTGGCCTTCACCGCCGGGGTGCTGCGGATCTACTGCGGGGCCCTGTTCCTGATGGGCATCCAGATCGCCTGCCAGATGACCTTTGTGTCCATCGGCAACGCCCCCTGCTCCATCATCGTGGCGGTGCTGCGGAAGTTCGTGCTGCTGCTGCCGCTGATCTATCTGCTGCCCCACCTGCTGGCGGACCAGACCCAGGCCGTGTTCCTGGCGGAGCCGGTGGCCGACGTCATCGCCGTCACAGGCACGGTGATCCTGTTCTCCTCCCAGTTCCGCAAGGCCCTGCGGGGCCTGGAAAACGACAACAAATCGTAATATCCGGCAAAAAATTGCACATTGTATAACGAGCAGGCATCCCCGGCCGCTGCCGGAGATGCCTGTCTGCTTCGCTGATATGATTCCATCTGTTCCTGATTTAATCCGGGGTATAATGAATAATAACCTCTGCCCCGCGGATATCTCTCTTCTTAATTGGGGTAATCCCTATAGCAACTGAAAAAGCTCCACTTGAATCAATACCAATCGATACAGATGACGAAGTAGACACTTTAGTGTGTGCATAATCGCCCACAACGTTAAAATTAGACCGCGATTCGGGATATAGGCGATAAGCTCTGTACTGAAAATGCACTCGGTGATTACTGTATAAGGTGGAGGCACTCAGGCCATACGTGTTGTTCGGCAGATTAAAATGGCAGGCCGAGCCATACCAATCGCCCTTGATGGCATTCGCGTAATCATTGTTGATATATGTTACCTTTTCATCATATTTTTTAATTCCAGCATTGATGTACGTAATGTCGTAGATGCAGTAGCCATACTGTGTACCTGTGACTATTGAGTTCTGCTGTCCACACACGCCAAGCGAGTCTATCCCGCGAAAAGTCGGCATTGTCAGCCATTTGCTGTCAACGGCATAAAGATACTGTCCATTTCCCTGATAACTCACGGTGAGATCCACGCGCATATAAGAATCTTGGAAATATTTTTTTTCAATTGTGGAATAAGTCGCCGCTCCCTCCACAGCGTATTTATACCTGATGGCATCCTGCACGGAGTTCAATTCCGCCGACTCTGCCATAGCTTGCTTTTCAGACAAATACGTTACGTTTCCAGAGCTGTCAACTTTACTGTACGACGTCACAACGGTAATTTCTCGGCTTGCAGCAAAGGACTGTAGGGTTTCATCATCAAGGCGATCAATGTTCTCTTTCTGCATTCCGACAGCAGCCAGCATAGCTTTGGTTTTCTCCATCTTTTCCGTGAATTCCGGGTATGTTTGGCGGCTTTCATAATCTTCGCTCTTGATATAACGAGTAATTCTTCCGTATTCATCTGTTTTCTCAGAGATGCGAAAAGAATATCCGGCTTCCTCAACTGTTTTCACTGTATCATTGCCGGTAAGGTCTGCCGCAAGGGACGTGGGTATAAGCGAGAGAATCATAGCGAGTGAAAAAATGATAGATAAAGTTTTCTTCATAATAAGTCCTCTTCTCTCTGCATTGAATGTCCTGTTGTCTGTACTGCTACTTCTTCTTTTTTCCTCTCAGTTGGTACATGATAAACGCCCCCATGGTAATAACGGCAAGAGTCGCTCCCATGTCGTTCAATCCCGCCGAGCTCAACAGATATTCCGAGAAAAAAGCCCACGCGACATAGGCGGCCAGGGAGCAAACCACACTGAGAATGACAATCCGCATAAGAATTCACCACCTTTCTGTTCAGGATTCTTCCTGTTATTGTTGATTATAACATACGCATATTCGAAATGTAAAGAAGTTTTTCCATTTTCCACATTTTTATTTCCGGCAAATCGACAACAAATCGTAATATTCGACAAGAAAATTGCACATTGTATAACAAGACCTCCGGCTGGGCCGGAGGTCTTGCCGCTTATTGGTCAGATTTTGATGAGCTCATACTCCCGGGTGCCCATGCCCAGCTTTTCCGCATGCTCCAGGCAGCTCATCCAGTCCGTCTCCGGGTGGAGATGGTGGAAGTGGTCATGGCCGCAGTCCCCGGCGGCAGCGGCCCCCGGCAGGGGCGGCTGGGCGTTTACCGCGTCCGCGCAGGCCATATCCAGGGCCACCGGATCGAAGGAGGCAAACATGCCCACATTGGGGATGATGGCCGCGTCGTTCTCCGGATGACAGTCGCAGTCGGGAGACACGTCGATGACCAGGCTGATGTGGAAGCAGGGCCGCCCGTCCACCACCGCCTGGGCATACTCGGCGATCTTGCGGTTCAGATTGGTAACCGTCTCGTCCCAGTTCACCCGGATGGCGTCCCGGGGACAGACGGCGATGCACCGGCCGCAGCCCACGCACCTGCTGTGGTCAATGCTGGCCTTGCGGTCTGTGACGGTAAGGCCGCTGTGGGCGCAGATGCGGGTGCAGGCGCCGCAGCCCACGCAGTGCTCCTGGGCCACATGGGGCTTGCCGGCGTTGTGCTGCTCCATTTTTCCGGCCCGGCTGCCGCAGCCCATGCCGATGTTCTTCAGCGTGCCGCCGAAGCCCGCCTCCTCGTGGCCCTTGAAATGGCTCAGGGAGATGAACACGTCGGCGTCCATCACGGCCCGGCCGATCCGGGCCTTCTCCACATATTCGCCGCCGCGCACCGGCACCTCCACCTCGTCGTTGCCCTTGAGGCCGTCGGCGATGATGATCTGGCAGCCGGTGGACAGGGGGGAGAATCCGTTGAGCATGGCGGCATCCATGTGGTCCAGGGCGTTTTTCCGCCCGCCCACATACAGGGTATTGCAGTCGGTAAGGAAGGGCTTGCCGCCCCGCTCCTTCACAAAGTCCGCCACGGTCTTGGCCCAGTTGGGCCGCAGGAAGGCCAGGTTGCCGGGCTCGCCGAAGTGCAGCTTGATGGCCGTGAACTTGCCTTCAAAGTCGATCTGGCCCATTCCGGCGGTTTTCATCAGCCGGGTCAGCTTCTGAGGCAGGTTTTCCCGGTAATCGGTCCGCAGGTCGGCCCAGTATACTTTTGATGCCATTTGGAGATCCTCCTTGAATCTTAATTGCCCATAGTGTATCATATTCCCGTAGAATTTGTCACGTTATTTTGAAGGGAGGCGGCAGCATGCGCCTGCTGACCTATACCGTTGCGCCGGAGCAGGAGGGCTGGCCCCTGCGCAGGCTCCTGCGGCAGGAGCTGCGGATCTCCGGCTCGTTTCTCTCCCGGCTGAAGTGGCGGCCCGGAGCCATTCTGCTGAACGGGCAGCCCGCCACCGTGGCAGCGCTGGTCCGCGCCGGAGACACCGTCACCGCCGACGTATCGGACCTGCCCGGAGACAATCCCCATATCCGGCCGGTGGACTATCCCCTGGACATCCTGTGGGAGGACCAGGACCTGCTGATCCTCAACAAGCCTGCAGGCATCGCCATCCACCCGGCGGCCCTGACGGAGGAGACCGTCACCGTGGCCGGGGCCGTGTGCCGGTATCTGGGCCAGGGAAGCTTCCACTGCGTCAACCGGCTGGATCGGGGCACCACCGGCGTCATGGCGGTGGCCAAAACCGGGTACGTCCACCGGCTGTGCATGGAGCAGCTGCACTCCGGCGATTTCCGCCGGACGTATCTGGCGGTGTGCCGGGGCTGCCCGGACCCGGCGGCAGGGTCCATCGACCTGCCCATCGGCCGGGAGCCGGACTCCCTGCTGCGGCGGCGGGTGGACCCGGCGGGTCTGGCGGCCCACACGGACTATGAGACCCTGTGGCAGGGGCCGGACCGGGCGCTGCTGCGGCTGACTCCCGGCACCGGCCGCACCCACCAGCTGCGGCTGCACCTGTCCGCCATTGGCCACCCGCTGCTGGGGGACTGGCTCTACGGCCAGGAGGACCGGGACCTGATCCCCCGTCCGGCCCTGCACTCCCACCGGCTGGAGCTGACCCACCCCGTCACCCGCCGCCGCCTGACGGTAACGGCCCCGCTGCCGGAGGATATGGCCCGGCTTCTGCCGGAAGATATGAACAAATCTTGAAAAATGCAAAAAAAAGGTAGAAATTTTGACAGTGTATAGTATAATAGCCTATACACTGTCTTAACGCCGCGCCCCGGCGCGGAATCTATTTTCGGAAGCGGGAGGAACGTATGCGGAACATCTGGCGCATCATCAAGGCGGACGCCCGTTCGCTGTTTACGCATTTCTTTGCTCTGGCCGTGGCCCTGGTCATTGCGGTGCTGCCCAGCCTGTACGCCTGGCTGAATATCTACTCCAACTGGGACCCCTACGGCAACACCGGCAACATCAGCATCGCCGTGGCGTCCTTGGATAAGGGCTGGACGGAGGAGGACGGCACCCAGGTCAACAAGGGCCAGGAGGTGGTGGACGATCTGCGCACCAGCACCAGCATCAACTGGGTGGCGGTGGACACCAAGGAGGAGGCCGAGCAAGGCGTCTATGCCGGGGATTACTACGCCGCCGTGGTCATCGGTGAGGACTTCTCTTATAATATGTACCACATGCTGACGGAGTGGACCGGCAAGCCCACCATCACCTATTATGAAAACTACAAGAAAAACGCCGTGGCCACCAAGATCACCGACACGGCGGTGTCGTCCCTGAAAACCACCATCAGCAAAAGCTATCTGGACGTGGTGGTGGACGCCGTTTTCCGGGGAGCCAACGACCTGTCGGACCAGCTGAAGGGCGACGACCCCGTGGGCTCCGTTCAGGGGCTGCTGGGCCAGGCCCGGAGCCTGCTGCGCTCCTGCGCCCAGACCGTGGACGCCTTCCAGGCCGCGGGCCAGGACAACAGCAGCTATCGCCAGGACCTGTCGGACCTGGTGGCGAATCTCAACCAGAACCGCCCCGACAGCCAGGAGCTTCTGGACACCGTGGCCCAGCTGAACCGCCAGGTCCACGCCGCCCTGGATAAGGCCCAGGCAGCCCTGGACAAGGCCTTTGACGCGGCGGAGAAAATTCTGAACGGCATCGACGTGGACGCTCAGCTGCCCCAGATTCAGGAGGACCTGCGGGACGCCGCCCAGACCATGGACGATATGGGCGATAAGCTCACGGCCTGGGCCAGGTCTATCGCCGTGGAGGCCGGGCCCGTGGGGGCCCAGGCCGCAGCCGCCGCCCAGCGCCTGGCGGACAGCTGCTATCAGCTGCGGGACCGGCTGAACACCGTGGCCGACGGCATCCGGCAGAACTCTGCCGTTTTGCAGGACACCATCGCTTTGGTGGCCCAGCTGGAGAAGCTGACGGACACCCTGCTGACGCCGGTGTTCGGCGATGTGACGGATGATGTGAAAAACGTTCTGGACCAGACGGAGGGCCTGCTCCAGGGCCTCCACGGAACGGCAGCCGATACCCGGGACCTGCTGGCAGCCGCCGGCGCGGCGGCCGGCACCCTGGACGGTCTCATGTCCCAGGGCCGCGACGCCATCGGCCAGGCCATCGACAAGCTGGGGAGCCTGCTGGGCGGCCTGGAGGACAGCGACAGTCCGGACTATCTGGACACCCTGCTGGACATCCTGGGCGGCAGCCCGGAGGATTACGGCGCCTACTTCTCCCAGATGGTGCAGACCACCGTGGAGCCGGTGTATCCCATTGCAAACTACGGCAGCGCCATGGCCCCCTTCTATTCCGTTCTGGCCATCTGGGTGGGCGGCGTCATGCTGGTGGCCATTCTCAAGCCCCACGCCCGCCTGGAGGGGCTGGTGGACCCCAAGCCCCACCAGCTGTTCTTTGGCCGGTACTTCCTGTTTTTCGTCATGAGCCAGATTCAGGCCGCCGTCATCGTGGCCGGGGACCTGCTGGTGCTGAAGATCCAGTGCGTGGAGCCGGCGCTGCTGTTTGCCACCGGGGCCATTACCTCCCTGGTGTTCAGCCTGCTGATCTACGCCCTGACCGTGTCCTTCGGCGACGTGGGCAAGGCCGTTGTAGTGGTGGTCATGGTGCTCCAGATCGCCGGCTCCAGCGGCACGTTCCCCATTGAGCTGCTGCCGGACGTGTATCAGAAAATCTATCATATCTTCCCCTTCCCCTATGCCATCGACGCCGTGCGCGAGTGCGTATGCGGCCTGTATGGGACCACATGGCTGAAAAACATCGGCTGCCTGCTGATCTTCGGCGCGGCGGCCCTGGTCATCGGCCTGCTGGTGCGCAAGCCCTTTATGGGACTGAACCATTTCATGGAGGAGAAGCTGAAAGAAACGGAAATGCTGTAAGAAAGGAGGACTCCCTATGGACGAAAAGAAATATAGCCAGCTGTATCAGGCCCTTTTGCAGGAGGTCCTTCAGTTCCACAGCGGCAATCAGCGCCGCATCCGCAAGGGAATGCTGAGCCTGCTGCTGGTGCCGCTGGCATTTCTGGTGCTGCTGTTTTTATCCGACGGCTCCCGGGTGATCTTCCTGCTGCTGTGGATCGTATCCATGTTCGGCATCGCGGCGTATCTCATCGCCGTGGAGTATGTGGACTATGAAATGCAGAACAAGGTGAAGAAGATCACCCAGAAGGAGGTGGAGCTGGATCAGCTGATGGCCCTGCCCACCGGCATGCCCCAGCTGCTGCCCCATCTGCGGGGCCGGAGTCAGGAGAGCGAAGCGGCCCCGGAGGAGCCTGCCCCGGAGGAGCCTGCCCCGGAGGAGCCTGCCCCGGAGGAGTCTGCCCCGGAGGAGCCTGCCCCAGAGGAGCCTTGTCCCGCCCCTGTCCCGCCTTGTCCCCAGCCTGTCCCGCCCCGTCCCGCCTCTGTCCCGGTACAGCCGGAGCCCCTGCACCCGGAGCTGGCCCTGACCCTGTCCGACCTGCAGGAGAGCAGCCGCCAGCTGGCCCAGGGCTTTGAGCAGATGTCCCGGGAGCTGGGCCGCATTTCCCGGTATATGGGCGATCAGGACCGGCGGTCCAGGGAGGTGCAGTCATGAGGAATATCTGGAGAATTTTCCGGGCCGACTGGCAGCGCATCAGCGCCAGCGTGGTGGCCGTGGTGGTCATCATGGGCCTGTGCCTGATCCCGTGCCTGTATGCATGGTTCAACATTTTTTCCAACTGGGACCCCTACGGCCCCGACGCCACGTCCAATATCCGCGTGGCCGTTACCAGCGAGGATGAGGGCTATGAGCTGCTGGGCCTGAAGCTGAACATCGGGTCCATGGTGCTGGACGGCCTGAAAAGCAACAACCAGATGGGCTGGGACTTTGTAGACAGCCGGGAGGAGGCCCTGGAGGGTGTCCGGTCCGGCAGGTACTACGCCGCCCTGATCGTTCCCGCAGACTTCACCGGGGACTTCGTCAGCATTCTGGACACGGACCTGCGGCACCCCCAGATCGAGTATTACGAAAACGAGAAGAAAAACGCCATTGCCCCCAAGATCACCAACAAGGCCAAGACCGCCGTTCAGGACGAGATCAACGCCACCGTGGTGGAGACGGTGACCAACGCCGTCACCACCGTCAGCTCCGTGTGCAGGGCTCTGGGCCTGGATGCGGACGACGTGTCCCAGGGGGTCATTGAAAAGCTCAGCAGCGCCCAGGACAGCCTGCGCACCCTGGAGGAGACGCTGACGGCCATGCAGACCCTGGCGGACCAGACGGACAGCATCCTGGCCTGCGCCGGGGTGGTCGCCGGCGACCTGGACAGCATCGTCAGCGGCAATGACCTGTCCGGCATCCAGGACGCCCTGGACCGGGGCATCGGCCGCCTGAACGAGACGGAGGCCGAGATCGCCCGGCAGCTGGAGGATATCGACGCCCAGATCGACGTCATCGCCGATGACATTGCCGCCGCCGTGGGAACGGCGGAGGATGTGGCGGGCTTTCTGGCCGGTCCCGCCCAGCAGCTGGACCAGCGGCTGGCGGAGCAGCAGCAGCGGCTGGAAAAGCTGCGGGACTTTGCCGCCGGTTATCCCGCCGTTCAGGAGCGGCTGGGCAACGCCATTTACCGCATCGGCGAGCTGCGGGACCTGCTGAAAACGCTGGAGGACCCCGGCCAGCTGGAGACCTGGCGACAGGAGGTACAGGCCAAGGTGGATGCGCTCCGCCAGGAGCTGCGGGAGGCGGCCCTGCGCATCAGCGGCAGCGTGAACCAGCGGCTGGAGGAGCTGAACCGGGATGTGACGGAAAAGCTCCAGACCCTGCAGAGCGTGTTTGACAGCGTATCCGGCAATCTGTCGGCCCTGGGCGATAAGCTGACCCGGTATCAGGAGGCCATCCAGTCCACAGGCACCACCCTGAGCGGGGCCATCCAGCTGTCGTCCACCCTGCGGGGCGACCTGGGGCAGCTGGCCCAGGATATGGACCGCATCGTCACCAGTGACGGCTTCCGCCGCTTTGTGGAGGTGCTGGAAAACGACCCCGAGGGCCTGGCGGACTACCTGTCCGACCCCGTGTCCATGGAGACGGTGCCGGTATACGAGATCACCAGCTACGGCAGCTCCATGGCGCCGTATTACATCATGCTGGCCCTGTTCGTGGGCTCCCTGCTGACGGCCACCATGCTCCATGTGAACGCCCCCATGCCGGAGCTCTTCCGGCTGCGCCCCTGGCAGCGGTTCTTCGGCCGGTATCAGCTGTTTTTCCTGATCGGTATGATCCAGGCCCTGGTCACGGGCCTCGGCTGCATTTACTACATCGGCATCCAATGCCCGTATCCGGGACTGTTCCTGCTGGCGTGCTGCGTGTGCAGCCTGAACTTCACCATGATGAACTATGCCCTGGTCTATGCCCTGGACAACATCGGCATGGCGGCCTCCGTCATCATCATGGTCATCCAGGTGGCGGGCTCCGGCGGCGTCTATCCCATCGACGTGCTGCCCGGGATCTTCCAGGCGCTGTATAAGTTCATGCCCTTCCACTATGGCATGGACATGCTCCGGGAGACCATCGCCGGACGGTATGAGAATGTGTACTGGAAGAATCTGGCTGTGATGGCGGCCATGTGCGTGCTGTTTGCGGTGCTGGGGATGGTGCTGTATTACCCGGCCCGGCCCCTGAACCGGCTCATCGCCCGCAGCAAGGAAAAATCCGGCATTATGTAAGGAGGACTGCTGCCCATGAATGCAAAGCATGACCTGGCGGAAGCCCTGTGCCAGCTGCTGGAGACAAAAACCCTGGAAAAGATCACCGTCAAGGACATTGTGGCCCGGTGCGGTGTGAACCGCCAGACGTTTTACTATCATTTTCACGACGTGTACGACCTGATGCGCTGGATCTTTGACCGGGAGGCCGCCGCCCTGGCCCAGAGCATCCGCAGCAACGGCAGCGACTGGCGGCAGGAGCTGCGCACCATCACGGACGTGCTGCGCAGCAAGCGTCACCTGGTGATGAATGCCTACCGCTCCGTGAACCGGCGGGATCTGGAGCGCTATCTGATGCAGGGCTACGGCCCGGTGATCCGCCGCATCGTGGACCAGGCGGCTGTGGGCCTGGACGTGACCCAGGGGGACCTGGAGTTCGTGTCCCGGTTCTATGCCCGGGGCCTGCTGAGCGGCGTGTTCGACTGGATCGAATCTGGCATGCCGGAGAGCATCGGCGACGATCTGCGCCGGTGCATCCTGCTGCTGGACGGCAGCCTGCCCACCGCCCTGAAAAGCGTCAGTGAGAAATAAGCGCAAAGCCTCCGGCTTCGGCCGGAGGCTTTGCTGAGCTTGTCAAAAAAGGGCGGCGCCCTTTTTTGACAAAAGAGTTTTCGCTCCGACCCGCGCGTTTTCACGCATAAAATGCGCGAAAACACACTCTCTCCGCGCAAAGTATTTTTCGCGACGTACACGCCGCCGCGAAAAATGGATTGAACCTTATTCGCGGCCTGCGGGCCGCGAACTCTGCGAGGCTTTTTTGGCAAGCTGCGCAAAGCCTCCGGCTTCGGCCGGAGGCTTTGCTTTTCCTGCCAAATCCCCGAAAATACGCCCCGCCGCCCCTTGTCAAGTCATTCGGCGTTTGCTATAATAAAATATTATTTGCAGTACCGCGAAAGGGGTGTCCCGTCATGAAATATCAGCAGTGGAGCATACCGGACCTGCCTGCCCAGGCGGTGGACCGGCTCACCGGGGCCGGATACCCCTATCTGGTGTCCTCCGTGCTGGCCTCCCGGGGCGTCACCACACCGGAGGAGGCCGCTGCCTTCCTGGAGCGGGACCGGGAGCTGCCCTATTCCCCGTTTTTGATGAAGGATATGGACCGGGCTGCCGGGCGGGTGAACCGCGCCCTGGCCGATGGGGAAAGGATCGCCGTGTTCGGCGACTATGACGTGGACGGCATCACCGCCACGGTGATTTTGGTGGATTACCTCCTGTCCCGGGGCGGCGACGTGGTGCACTATATCCCCCGCCGCATTGAGGATGGGTACGGCCTGGGAAAGGACGCCATCCTGTCCCTGCATGACCAGGGCGTCCGGCTGCTGGTAACGGTGGACTGCGGCATCACCGGCGTGGAGGAGGTGGCCTATGCCAACTCCCTGGGCATGGACGTGGTCATCACCGACCACCATGAGTGCAAAGAGGAGCTGCCTCCCGCCTGCGCGGTGGTGGACCCCCACCGGCTTGACTGCGGCTATCCCTTCAAGCACCTGGCCGGGTGCGGCGTGGCGCTGAAGCTGGTGCTGGCCCTGGGGGGCGAGAGCCGGGAGGAGGCCCTGCTGTCCCGGTACTGCACCCTGGCCGCCATTGGCACCGTGGCCGACGTGATGCAGATGTCCGGCGAGAACCGGACCATCGTCTCCCGGGGGCTGGCATCTATCGGCCGGTCGGATTTCATCGGTCTGCACGCCCTGCTGCGGGAGGCGGGCCTGTCCGACAAGGCCATCACCTCCGTGCAGATCGGCTTTGTCCTGGCCCCCCGCATCAACGCCGCCGGCCGCATGGGCGCGGCGGATATGGCGGCGGACCTGCTGCTGAGCACCGATCCCCACCAGGCAGAGCGTCTGGCCCGGGAGCTGTGCGCCCTGAACCGGGAGCGCCAGAGCGTGGAGCAGGCCATCTATGCCCAGGCCGTGGAGCAGATCGAGCAGTCCCCGGCCCAGGAGCGCAGCGCCCTGGTGCTGGCCTCGGATACCTGGCACCAGGGGGTGGTGGGCATCGTGGCCTCCCGTCTATCGGAAAAATACGCCTGTCCCAGCTTTATGATCCATCTGTCCGGCGGCACCGGCAAGGGGTCCTGCCGCAGCTGGGGCGGGTTCAACCTGTTCGCCGCTCTGGAATCCTGCTCCGACCTGCTGCTGGACTTCGGCGGCCACGAGCTGGCGGCGGGCTTTACCATTGAGGAAAAGAACATTCCCGCCTTCCGGCAGCGGATGAACCAATATGCCCGGAAATTCCGGGGGGGCAAGGCCCCGGTGTCCTGCCTGCAGGTGGATGTGTCCATCGGCCAGGCGGGACGGGTGACCCTTTCGGAGGTGGAGGCCCTGGACGCCCTGGAGCCCTATGGCGCAGGCAACGCCCGGCCGGTGTTCTGCCTGCGGGGGGCCACTCTGGAGCGGGTCCAGAACGTGGGCCAGAACCGGCATCTGAAGCTGCGCCTGTCCAAGGGCAGCGCCCAGTTTGACGGCATTTTCTTCTCCGCCGTGGCCCAGACCTGCGGCGTGGTCCCGGGCGACCGGGTAGACGCCGCGTTTTACCTGCAAATCAACGAATTCCGCAGCAGCCGCACGGTGCAGCTGCAGATGGTGGATATCCGCCCCTCCCTTTCCGGCAGCGCCCGGGAGGAGGAGTCCTTGCAATTGGTAGGCCGCTGCCTGCAGGGCCAGGAGCTGCGTCCCCGGGACGCGGTGCGCCTGCTGCCCTCCCGGGACCAGTGCGTGTGCCTGTGGCGGGCCCTGCAGCACACGGTGCCCCCCGATGGGCTGGAGGCAGACTATCTGCCGCTGCTGCGGCGGCTGTCCGGGGCCCTGCATGGGGCGGAGCCGTTTCTGCGGACGGCGCTGTGCCTGGAGGTGTTCCGGGAGCGGGGGCTGCTGCAAAGCCTCCGCCAGGGCGACAGCATCCGGCTGCATCTTACGGGCCAGGGGAAAAAGGTGGCCCTGGACCGGTCGGAATATCTGCTGCGCCTGCACCAGGCGCTGGACGCCGCGAAAGGAGGGGGACGCTCATGACAGTGGAAGAACGATACCAGCACTTAGAGGACACGGTGCGGGCCTATAACCCCACCGCCAGCTTTGACAAGATCCGGGCCGCCTATGAGTTTGCCGCCGCCGCCCACCAGGGCCAGCTGCGCAAGGACGGTTCACCCTTCGTCACCCATCCCCTGGCTGTGGCCCAGATCGTGGCGGAGGAGCTGCACCTGGACTCCGAGTCCATCGAGGCGGCCCTGCTCCACGACACCATTGAGGACACCGCCGCCACCCACGAGGACATCGCCAAGCAGTTCTCCCCCACGGTGGCGGATCTGGTGGAGGGGGTCAGCAAGCTGACCCGGGTCCACTATACCTCCAAGGCCGAGGAGCAGATGGAAAATCTGCGCAAAATGCTGCTGGCCATGTCCAAGGACATCCGGGTCATCCTCATCAAGGTCTCCGACCGGCTGCACAATATGCGCACCATGGAGTACCAGACTCCGGAAAAGCAGAAGCAGAAGTCCTTCGAGACCCTGGAGATCTATGCGCCCATTGCCCACCGGCTGGGCATGCAGAAAATGAAGTGGGAGCTGGAGGACCTGTCCCTGAAATACCTGGACCCCATCAGCTACCGGGAGATCGTGGACGCGCTGAACGAGAAGGCCGCGGAGTACGACGGCTTCATGTCCTCCATCCACGACCAGATCACCCAGCGCCTGGAGGAGGCCCATATCGACGGCTATGTCTATGGCCGCATGAAGCACCCCTACTCCATCTATCGCAAGATGTACACCCAGAACAAGTCCCTGGACGACGTATATGACCTGTTCGCCTTCCGGGTGATCGTGGACACGGTGTCCGACTGCTATTACGTTCTGGGCATCATCCACGACCTGTACAAGCCTGTGCTGGGCCGGTTCAAGGACTATATCGGCACTCCCAAGCCCAATATGTACCAGAGTCTCCACACCACCGTCATGGGCCAGAACGGCATCCCCTTCGAGGTGCAGATCCGCACCAAGGAGATGCACGAGGTGGCCGAATACGGCATCGCCGCCCACTGGAAGTATAAGCAGAACGGCCAGGGCGGCGGCGACGAGGGCCGGTATGAGTGGGTCCGGCGCCTGCTGGAAAATCAGGAGGGGGCCGACGCCGAGGAGTTCATCCACTCCCTGAAGGTGGATATGTTCGCCGACGAGGTGTTTGTGTTCACCCCCCGGGGGGACGTCATCAACCTGCCCGCCGGGGCCACTCCCATCGACTTTGCCTATAACATCCACTCCGCCGTGGGCAACCACATGGTGGCCGCCAAGGTCAACGGCCGCATCGTGCCCTTCGACTGCCGCCTGAAAAACGGCGACATCGTGGAGGTGGTCACCTCCCAGTCGGCCCACGGTCCCAGCCGCGACTGGGTGAAGATCGCCCGGTCCAGCAACGCCCGGTCCAAGATCCGCCAGTGGCTCAAGCGGGAGCGCCGGGACGAAAACGTGGTCACGGGCCGGGCCTCCTTCGAGTCGGAGCTGAAGCGCTGCGGCGTGTCTTTGAAGGAGCTTACCAACGACGAAAACCTCCCCGGCATCCTGAAAAAGCTCACCTATAAGAGCCTGGACGACCTGTACGCCGCCATCGGCTACGGGGGCATCAGCAGCCTGAAGGTCATCGGCCGCATCCGGGAGGATATCCAGCGCATCCTTCACCAGCACCAGGAGGAGCGCCAGGCGGAGGTGCCGCTGGAAGGCCGCCCCGATGCCACCCGCCCCGCCGTGCCCAAGCGCACCCACAGCGAAAAGGGCATCATCGTGGAGGGCCTCAGCAACTGCCTGGTGAAGTTCTCCAAGTGCTGCACCCCCGTCCCCGGGGACGACATCGTGGGCTTCATCACCAAGGGCTACGGGGTGTCCGTCCACCGGAGGGACTGTCCCAACGCCGACCCGGCCCGCCGCCGTCCCGACGAGGAGGGCCGCTGGATCAAGGTGTCCTGGGCCGAGGACGTGGAGGGTACCTTCCGCACCACCCTCCAGGTGGTGGCCAAGGACCGCATCAACCTCATCGTGGATATCTCCACGGTGCTCTCCTCCACCAAGACCCATGTGGCCTCCATGAACGCCCGCTCCACCCCCGACGGCTTCGCCCTGATCACCCTGGATACCGACGTGTCCAGCAGCCAGCAGCTGAAAACCGTCATGCGCCGCATCGAGCAGATTTCCGGCGTCATGCGGGTCACCCGCCCGGCAGGCTGAGAAAAAACACAATATATCAACTGAAAAGGAGACTATATTACCATGAGAGCAGTGCTGACCCGCGTGAAAAGCGCCTCCGTTTCCGTCGACGGCAACGTCATCGGCCAGATCGGCCCCGGCTTTCTGATCCTGCTGGGGGTCACCCATGACGATACCGAGGCCCAGGCCGTGAAGCTGGCGGACAAACTGACGGGACTGCGGATCTTCGAGGATGAGGACGGCAAGATGAACCGTGGCCTGGAAACCGTCAACGGTGAAATTCTGGTGATATCCCAGTTCACCCTGTACGGCAACTGCCGCAAGGGCCGCCGCCCGGACTTTCTGGCCGCCGCCCGGCCGGAGGTGGCCATCCCCCTGTATGAAAAGTTCGTGTCCCTGTGCCGGGAAAAGGGCATCCACACCGAAACCGGCGAGTTCGGTGCCGAGATGCTGGTGGAATCCGTCAACGACGGACCTCTGACCCTGGTGGTGGACACGGACCAGCTCAACGCGTAACCTATCCCATATTCTTCCGGGCGGACGCCGCTGTCCGCCCGCTTTTATCCTGAACAGGAGGTTGAACCCATGAAAATTGATTCCATTATGGTGGGCCCCATTATGACCAACTGCTACCTGCTGAGCGACGAGACGGCAGGGGTCTGCGCCCTGATCGACCCCGGCGACGAGGCCCCCCGGGTGCTGGACATGGTGGCCAGGTCCGGCTGCCAATTGCAGTATATCCTGCTGACCCACGGCCACTTTGACCACACCACCGCCGTGCGCCCCATCCTGGAGCAGTACCCGGACCTGCCGGTGTACATCAACGATAAGGACGTGGTGGACGGCCGGGTGGGGGACATGGAGCTGGTGTTTTCCCGGCTACCGGAGCACAACCAGCGGTATTATCACGACGGCGACACCCTGACCCTGGGGAGCCTGACTGTCACCGTGCTGGAGACCCCGGGCCACTCCAAGGGCTCCGTGTGCCTGGTGGTGGAGGATGTGATCTTCTCCGGCGACACCCTGTTCCGCTGCTCCTGCGGCCGGACGGACTTCGCCGGCGGCGACTATCGGGAGATGCTGCAATCCCTGGCCCGCCTGGGGAATCTGCCCGGGTCCTACCGGGTCTACCCCGGCCACGACCAGCCCACCACCCTGGACTATGAGCGCCGGGTGAATCCCTATGTCCGCCAGGGCATGAAGTAAGGGGCGGGGCTATGAAACTGGTTTTTCGCGGTCATGACGACCGCTACGCGGTGGAGCAGAGTCTGCTGGCCTTTTTCCCGGAGGAGCGGCCCGTGTATCAGGAGCCGGAGCCGGGGGAGGACAACTGGGCCCGGGTGGACCTGCACCAGGGTCCGGTATACGCCACCGCCGTCACCGAGATCGCCCACGGCGGCAGGCTGGGCCGGGGGACCTCCCGGGCCCTGCTGCGGGACGTGACGGACGAGTATGAGCGGGAGCGCCTGCGGCAGAAGGCCGTGAAGCTCAGCTTCTTCAAGGCCGCCCGAAGCATCACCGGCGTCACCCCGGCCTGGGGGGCGTTGACGGGCATCCGCCCCGGCAAGCTGGCGGCCCGGCTGCTGGAGGAGGGAAAGACCCCCGCCCAGGTCAGCCGCATTCTGGGGGACACCTACTATGTCTCCCCCTCACGCCGCCGTCTGGCGGTGGAGACCGCCCAGGAGGGCCTGCGGGCCAAGGCGGACCTGCGCCCGGAGGACATCTCCCTGTATATCGGCATCCCCTTCTGCCCCACCCGCTGCGCCTATTGCAGCTTCGTGTCCCAGTCGGTGGAAAAGTCCCTGGGGCTGATGGAGCCGTATCTGGACGTGCTGTGCCGGGAGATCACCGACGCCGCCCAAATGGTCCGGGAGACGGGCCTGCGCATCAAGTCCTTCTATATGGGCGGCGGCACCCCCACCACCCTGTCCGCCCGGCAGATGGACCGGCTGCTGACCCACCTGAACCGCAGCTTCGACCTGTCCGGCAGCGCGGAATACTGCATCGAGGCCGGACGGCCCGACACCATCACCCGGGAAAAGCTCCAGGTGCTGCTGGACCACGGGGCCGACCGCATCAGCGTCAATCCCCAGTCCCTGGAGGATGAAGTGCTCCGGGCCATCGGCCGCCGCCACACCGCCCGGGACATTGAGGACACCATGGCCCTGGCCGCCTCCATGGGCTTTCCCCATGTGAACATGGACCTGATCGCCGGGCTGCCTGCCGACACGCCGGAGGGCTTCCGCCGGACCCTGGACAAGTGCCTGACCTTCGGGGCCGACAACATCACCGTCCACACCCTGAGCCTGAAAAAGGGCAGCCGCATCCTGCTGGAGGGTCTGCCCATCCCCACGGCGGAGGACGTGGCCCGGATGCTGGACTATGCCGACCCCACCCTCCGCGCCGCCGGATTCTCTCCGTACTATCTCTATCGCCAGAAGTATATGTCCGGCAGCTTTGAAAACGTGGGCTGGTGCATATCCGGAGCCCAGGGGCTGTATAATATTTACATCATGGAGGAGCTGCACAGCATCCTCTCCCTGGGGGCAGGCGGCTCCACCAAGATGGTGGACCCGGTCCGGGGCCGCATTGAGCGGGTGTTCCACGCCAAGTACCCCACGGAGTATATCCAGCGTCCCGAGAAGATTGCAGAGAATCTGGCGGCCTTCCGGGCATTCCATGAGAAAATGAAGCGGTAAAGGGAGAGGAGGTTCCATGTCCCAGGGCAAGCAGTCATTTTTAGGCGGCGCTGCGCTGCTGACCGTCACCATGCTCATCACCAAGGCCATCGGGGCCCTGTATAAGATCCCCCTGGGAAACCTGCTGGACGAGCAGGGCATGAACTATTTCTATGCCGCGTACAATATCTATAATCTGCTGCTGATGGTGTCCACCGCCGGACTTCCCCTGGCCCTGTCGCGGCTGGTGTCCCAGGCGGAGGCTCTGGGCCGGGTGAACCGGCGGCGGCGCACGGTGTCCGTGGCCTTCTGGCTGTTTCTGCTGCTGGGGGCCGTCAGCAGCGGCGTGATGTTCTTCCTGGCCGGGGACCTGGCCGGGTGGATGCACAATACCCAGGCGGAGAACGCCATCCGGGTGCTGTCTCCGGCGGTGCTGTGCGTGTGCCTGGTGTCCGTGATCCGGGGCTATACCCAGGGTCAGGGCGACATGCGGCCCACCGCCGCCAGCGAGATCATTGAATCCGGCAGCAAGCTGGTGGTGGGCCTGGGTCTTGCTTGGTGGCTGCTGCGGCAGGGGTATCCCTCCCACATAGCCGCCGCCGGGGCCATCGCCGGGGTCACGGCAGGCGTGGCTCTGTCGCTGCTGGCCCTGAGCGTGTGGATGCTGTCTCACCTGTCCCGGGACAGGGGCCGGGATGACCCGGGACAGAGCCGGGACATCCTGCGCCAGCTGCTGGCCATCGGTGTGCCCATCACCGTGGGCTCCGTGAGCCTTTCCGTCATCAATCTGCTGGACCAGTCCATCACCATGGGCATCCTGCAGATCTCCTGGGGCCTGACGGAGGTCGAGGCCGGGGGCCTTTATGGGGTGTACAGCTACGCCGGGAACCTGTTCGCCCTTCCGGCGGCGTTTATCTATCCCCTGACCATCAGCCTGATCCCCGCCATCGGGGCGGCCCTGGCCCGGGGGGATCGGGCCTCCGCCGGGCGGCACACCGCCGCCGCCTTCCGGCTGACGGCGCTGCTGGCTCTGCCTGCCGGGGTGGGGCTCAGCGTTCTGGCCCGGCCCATCCTGGAGCTGCTGTACCCTGCCAAGGGGGCCCAGACTCTGGCCGGGGCGGCATATCACCTGCAGATTCTGGGCATAGGCAGCATTTTCGTGTGTCTGATGGCCCTGTCCAACGGGATTTTGCAGGCCTATGGCCGGGAAAAGGTCCCCCTGTGGAGCCTGCTGGCCGGGGGCGGGCTGAAGATCGCCATGAACTATCTGATGATCTCCAGCCCCGACTACGGCATCCGGGGTCTGCCGGTGAGCACGCTGTGCTGCTACGCCCTGATAACCGTGCTGAATCTGATGGCCATCGCCCGATATGTGCCGGAGAAGCCGGATTACTTCCGGGTGTTTTGCCGGCCGGGGCTGGCTGCGCTGGTCATGGGCCTGGCGGCCTGGGCCGTGCGGCGGCTGCTGGCGGCGCTGCTGCCAGGGGGCCTTGCCACCCTGCTGGCGGTGATCATAGCCGCGGCCGTATACGCCGGGGCGGCGCTGCTGCTGGGAGCCGTGGACCGGGAGGAGCTCCTGGCCTTGCCCGGTGGGGAGAAGCTGGCCCGGCTGCTGCGGCTGAAATAAGCGAAAATTTCGTACATTTTTCATGAAAAGGAGCCTTCATAGGCTATTTTGCCGATAAGAGGACTTGCAATAGGAGTGGGAATATGGTACATTTTAGAGAGAAAGACCGATACGACTACGGCGACCTGCTGGAGATCATCCGCATTCTCCGCTCGCCGGAGGGCTGCCCCTGGGATCAGGTGCAGACCCACGCGTCCATCCGCCGGGGGCTTCTGGAGGAGGCCTATGAGGCCGCCGAGGCCATTGACCGGGACGACGCCCCTCTTTTGCAGGAGGAACTGGGGGACGTGCTGATGCAGGTGGTGTTCCACGCGGACATCGAGCGCCAGCGGGGCCGGTTCACCATGGAGGACGTGGTGGACGGAGAGGTGAGGAAGCTGTTGTTCCGCCACCCCCACGTATTCGGCAGCGCCGCCCCGGAAAAGGATGCGGAGTCGGTGCTGGTCAGCTGGGACGCCATCAAGCGCCGGGAAAAGCACCAGCGCACCACCGCCCAGGCCATGGACAGCGTGGCCCGGTCCCTGCCCGCCCTGTGGCGGGCGGAAAAGCTCCAGAATAAGGCGGCCGCCGACGGCTTCGACTGGCCGGATATTCAGGGAGCACTGACCAAGCTGGACGAGGAGGTGGGCGAGCTCCACCAGGCGGTCCGGGAGGGCGCCAACGTGGCCGAGGAGCTGGGGGACGTGCTGTTTGCCGCCGTAAAGGCCGCCCGCTTTGCCGGGGTGGACCCGGAGGACGCTCTGAACGCCGCCTGCGAGAAGTTCATCCGGCGCTACGCCGCCGTGGAGCAGGGAGCCGCAGGCCGGGGCGTGCCGGTGTCGGACCTGACCCTGGCGGAAATGACCGACCTGTGGAACGGCGCAAAGCAGCGCCATGACTCTGACGGTTTCTGATGCGATGCATATCGCTTTGGGATAGATCACTGAACCAAGGAAAATTTTTAGGAGGAATATCATGAATAAGACCGAACTGATCGCCGCCGTGGCGGAAAAGACCGGCATGTCCAAGAAGGACACCGAGGCTGTCATCTCCGCGACCCTGGGCACCATCACCGCCGCCCTGCATGAGGAGGAGAAGGTGCAGCTCATGGGCTTTGGCTCCTTCGAGGTGAAGAAGCGTGCCGCCCGCACCGGCCGCAACCCCAGAAGCAAGGAGACCATCCAGATCCCTGCCTCCCAGACCCCCGTTTTCAAGGCCGGCAAGGCCCTGAAGGACGCCGTGGCCAAGTAAAGAAAAGTATTTTCAGCGGCGCGGGAGTCCCCGCGCCGCTTGCGCATTTTCAAAACTTCCGCAGAAGCTCTGAAAATGCAGGGATCGAAAACGAAAGACGCCCCTGATGGGTTTCTTTCGTAACGATCTTCCTTTCCGAGGGAGGCGGCCCTGCTTTTTGGGGGACAGACTGCGGCGGCGCGGGAGTTCCCTGCGCCGCCTGACTGACAGAAGGAGACATGCATGGCAAAGATGACATGGCTGGAGCGGCGGTATCGCCGGGCGCACCTGGAATGCGTGCGCCACATCACCATCGACCCCCGGGGGCCCGGGGTGGTGCGCATCCACATGATCCCGCCCCGGACGGAGGACGCCGGGGACCCGTTTCTGCTGCTTTTGAACGGGGCGCAGCTGGTGCCCCTGAATCTGAGCTGGGCCATTCTGCTGGCCAATTTTATGGACCAGCTGGAGCCCTGGAGCGGCCGGGAGATCGGCCAGGAGGACTGGCAGTCCATGCTTTCGGCGGCGGTGAAGGCCACCCGCCGCACCTATCCCGGCACCGGCCGGGACGTGTTGCTGGGGGACCTGGAGCGGATGCTGCGCAGCATCGTGGCCATCGCCCGGGGCCAGGAGCCGCCGGAGGAGGTGGGCATCCTGTCTCTGGGCGAATACGCCGGCCGCATGTCCGCCCCCCACCGGATGGACCTGATGATCAGCGCCATGACCCGGGAGGGCGCGTGGCACTGCAACCAGAAGTGCCTGCACTGCTATGCCGCCGGGCAGACCCTGGGCCAGCGGCCGGAGCTGACCACGGACCAGTGGAAGGCCCTTCTGGAGAAGCTCCGCCGGGCCAATATCCCCCAGGTGACCTTCACCGGCGGAGAGCCCACCCTGCGTCAGGACCTGGTGGAGCTGGCGGAGGCGGCCCAGTGGTTCGTCACCCGGCTGAACACCAACGGCCGCCTGCTGACGCCGGAGCTGTGCCGGGGCCTGTTCGAGGCCAGCCTGGACAGCGTCCAGGTGACTTTGTACGCTGCCGACGCCGCCGTTCACAACGCCCTGGTGGGGGCGGAGGGCTTCGATGACACGGTGCAGGGCATCCGCAATGCCGCGGCGGCGGGGCTCATCGTGTCGGTGAATACCCCCCTTTGCAGCCTGAACCGGGATTACAGCGCCACGCTGCGGCTTGTACATAGTCTGGGCGTCCGGTATGCCACCTGCTCCGGCCTGATCCCCACCGGCGGCGCCGCCGGAGACGAGAGCCGGGCCACCCGGCTGGGGCAGGAGGAGCTGGCCGGCATCCTCCGCCAGGCCGCGGACACCGCCCACGGCCTGGGCATGGAGCTGGACTTCACCAGCCCCGGCTGGCTGCCGGAGGAGACGCTGCGCTCCATGGGCCTGGCCCTGATCCCCAGCTGCGGGGCGTGCCTGTCCAACATGGCCGTGGCTCCGGACGGCACGGTGCTGCCCTGCCAGAGCTGGCTGGAGGGGCCGGGCCTGGGGAACCTGTGCACCGACGACTGGGCCGCCATCTGGGACGGCCCCCAGTGCCGCCGCATCCGGGCGGAAAGCGCCAAAATGGAGCATATCTGTCAATTGCAGCAGGAAGGGGGATGCTGACCATGCGGAAAATTCTATGCCGGGCGCTGCTGTGCCTCTGTCTGGTGCTGGCCCTGGCACCGGTGCCTGCGGCCTATGCCCAGGACCTGGACCGCATCGAGTCCTATGATGTGGACGTGACCCCCGACACCCAGGACGGCAGCCTGCGCATCCAGGTGACCCTGGAGTGGACGGTGCTGGCGGAGGGGCCCGTCAGCTGGGTGAAGATCGGCGTGCCCAACGGCAGCATCCGGGAGGAGACGGCCCTGACGGACAACATTGACCGCCTGAGCTTCGACAACAGCTATATGTATGTCTACTTCGACCGGGACTACAACGACGGCGAGACCTTCCGGTTTTCCTACAGCTGGGTCCAGGAGTACATGTATGCCCTGGAGGGCGATACCGTGTCCTATGACTATACCCCCGGGTGGTTCGACGAGGCCCGGGTGGGGCAGATGACCCTGACCTGGCACGACCCGGCAGGGGTGGACGGCGCAGGCTCCGACGGACAGACCGGCGGAGACCATGTGCTGGCGCAGACCGACCTGGCCCACGGCCAGCAGATGAGCTTCACCGTCCACTATGATGGCTGGCCCACTCAGCTGGCCCAGGACGGCAGCCGGGACAGCCTGCCCACGGATGACGATCCCTCCGTCAATCCCGGCTACGACCCGGGCTATGACCCAGATTACGACGGGGACAGCGGCTTCGGCATCGCCCAGATCATCATCCTGCTGGTGGTCCTGATCATCATTATCCGGATCCTGTCGGCGTCGGACGGCTATCGGGGCGGCTTCGGCACCCACTATGTGTTCGTCAACGGCCTGTGGTTCCCGGCGGGACCCGACGGGCGGCCCCGGCCCGGCGCCCACGGCACCCGGGAGAAGCCCAGGCCTCCCCGGGGAGGCGGCGGGTTCGGCGGCGGCAGCCGGGGCGGAGGCTTCGGCGGCAGCGGCTTC
>ENA-ORRL01000095-ORRL01000095.1-human-gut-metagenome-genome-assembly--contig:-NODE-95-length-108453-cov-8.696719_pt1 | contig 108453 bp, 98 predicted proteins | sample MGYA00242175_ERZ509134 | MGnify/ENA primary metagenome ERZ509134 (study PRJEB26280, sample SAMEA2338660) | human gut metagenome | biome: human gut; feature: human-associated habitat; material: faeces... | reverse complement strand
TTTTTCGTAAGTATCTAGCATTTTCTTTATTTTGACCATTATATAAAATTTTAGTACTCATATTGCTCCTTTTGCAAAGTTAATTTTTCCAACATATCATCACTAAACATCTTTATGATGCCTAAGTGTTATTCTTCCCTTACTTATTACAGAACCCCTCCGTCTGCTTTCGCAGACACCTCCCATGGAATGAGAGGCTTGTTCCGTCCCCTTATTTGGGGTTATCTCTGAAATCCTTGTACTATAGCGGGGAATACATGGTAATAAATAAGTTTCCGTCCCCTAAGTTGGGGTTATCTCTAAAATTCAACGGCAAAAACATGGAATGGAATCAGGCGCTAAGTTTCCGTCCCCTAAGTTGGGGTTATCTCTGAAATAGCGAGATGTTTGTGCGTATGGGCCTGCGTAGTGGGATTTCCGTCCCCTTATTTGGGGCTATCTCTAAAATCCAAATCCACTTCCGAACAAGTAATTGCTGTATCAAAGTTTCCGTCCCCTTATTTGGGGCTATCTCTAAAATATGAATAAAAAGGAATTAACAATTTTAGCGACGCAGGTTTCCGTCCCCTAATTTGGGGTTATCTCTAAAATACACCAAAATTGCCGTATACTGCCGCGTATCGTCGTTTCCGTCCCCTAAATTGGGGTTATCTCTGAAATATTCTTAACAAATTTAGGTCTGTATAACGAAGGTGAGTTTCCGTCCCCTAAATTGGGGTTATCTCTGAAATTTAAAGAAAGCAGGTGAAACAAAATGGACATGGATAGTTTCCGTCCCCTAAATTGGGGTTATCTCTGAAATCAAGAAAAGAGGTAAACGAAAATGAAGAAAATGGTTTCCGTCCCCTAAATTGGGGTTATCTCTGAAATGCGGACGAACTTTGCAAGCAACGTCTGAACAGGTTTCCGTCCCCTAAATTGGGGTTATCTCTGAAATAACAACAAAAGAACTGATTGAGTATTAATACTCAAAGTTTCCGTCCCCTAAATTGGGGTTATCTCTGAAATTGAAACAGAATATGGCGTTATTGAAGTCTACTAAGTTTCCGTCCCCTAAATTGGGGTTATCTCTGAAATAAAGAACACCATTGATGGTGATTTCGTTCAATTGTTTCCGTCCCCTAAATTGGGGTTATCTCTGAAATACGTAAATCTAATCAGATTAAATATGTTTGCCCGCACTGTTTCCGTCCCCTAAATTGGGGTTATCTCTGAAATCACAAACATCACCGCATTGGTTGAGTATTAATAAGTTTCCGTCCCCTAAATTGGGGTTATCTCTGAAATCATGGTCTTTGACGGATAAGTTTATCATGCTGGCTGTTTCCGTCCCCTAAATTGGGGTTATCTCTGAAATGCAATATTTAATGTGGTATACGAGCTCGTCATTGTCAGTTTCCGTCCCCTAAATTGGGGTTATCTCTGAAATCCTGTCCCTGCAAGTCCGCCTGTCATAAGGTCTGCGCCCGCCATTTGCGGCGCAGGCCTTACCAACAGACCTCTTGCCCTAAAAACAACCTGCCTCGCACCCTCCAAATCCACTCTGCAAGCGGTGCGGCGCAGTTTCATTCAAAATCTTTCATTCAATGATGTTTTAACTGCTCCCATTCCCAAGGCAGTCTTAATTCCAATACCGCTATAATTAGCATATTCACCCAACATAGCAATAATCCTGTTGCACATCACATTATTTTTCATGCCTAACACATATAAGCCTCTAAATGCCGGTATACGTGCGCCATCTACACTAAAGGAGTGCAAGCTAAGTTTATAATCAGCAACGTATGTTTCCTGTGCCAAGTCTTGTGCTAATCCAAGCGCATCCAATCTTTCCTTATCAGCAAAGCTGTTCCAGCGCTTTACAAGACTGCCAAGCAGAAATTGCGGTTGAGGGAAAATTACATATTGCCCTTCGCTCTTAAAACTGCAGGATGTCAAAAAGCTGCAGCTTAAATATTTTCCTGCTAACGGCTGTGCAAAGCATTTTTCTGCAATTTCAGCATAGCTGGTTTCCTTCAGATATTCCTTGCTCACAAGTTGTACTTCCATCTGTTTTTTCTTCAGATAAACAGTCGCCGGCAGTGAAAATGCTGCTCCCAATAACTCATCATCTGCTTGCTTATTCAGCGATGTCAAGCGCCAGTAAACACTGTCACGTTCCTTATCAAAATAAAGATACTGGCTATACGGACGCAAGCTCTGTTGATGCAAAAGCTCTGCATATGTGCTGTCAATATGCTCCATCAGCACGCCATGCAGCAATGAGCAGGCAGACTGCGTAAGCTTTGCACCTGCCGGAGCAGCTAACTTTATTTCCAATGAACGAATCATACTTTGCGCACCTCCGCAACTCCCATCAGCATCAGCTTACCGTTATAATTTGTACATTTAAGAGTACGTGGTGCAATAATCTTATCGCGCAGTAAATGCTTGTGATTTTTAAAGCTTTTGTCCAGTAATACCTTGATAGTATTTTTAGCAGTATCTTTATCCGGAGCCAACATAGCTAAAAGAGTTTTACTCAAAAAGCCTGTATTACCGCCAAGGAACATATTGCCGGCTGCTACACCTTGAAATGCTTCCTGATACTCTTTTTCAAACGCCTGTTGCAGCAAATCTGTCACCGCCGCAAAAAAGCTGTGCGTTGCCTTCAACAAATCGTCAACGGTGTTAATGCCAATGGTACTCATAACAGCCTTTTCAATCTTTACATCAAAGAACAGCTCTGCTTTTGGAAGCATGCATTCTCTGAAAATCGGAAGTTTTTTGGGAGAAGCCTTGCCAAATTTATCAAATCCGCCATCAACCTTTTGTAAAATAGCTGTCTGCATATTCCGGCTAGCATAAGTATCACTAACCTGCAAACCACGCATTGCACTGCAGACCGCATTATTACTACGAATATTGCCATCCACCAAACGTAAAGTATGCAACAATTCATTTTCCAAATCACTGATCAGTTTATTGAAATCTCTATAAGGTTTAAAATAATTGCTGCTAATTTTTTCCTGAATCTGCCGCCAATATTTAACCTTAATATCCTGTCTTTTCTGCAAAAGACTATACAAAATCGCTGTTCTGAACACGCCTTTTATACTGCTTCCCGGAACATATAGACTTCCATCAGGCTGCTGAATATGTCTGTTAATATCATTGAGCGTTTTCTTTTTTTCGTTATCCATCAGATTAACTGTTGCCTGTGCTTCTGAAGTTATAACAGTACGAACATCATCTATATCATATCCCTGCATCTGAAGCCATTCCAACAAGCTCTGTTTATCCCTGAAGTTTGCAAGATAGCTTTCATATTTTTCCAACAGCATATGCTTATAAATAAACATATGCCATTGATGCAGATTTAAGAAAAACACCTTCTGCCTTCTGCTATCATACAAATAATCCTTAGCTCCCAACACTATACCGTCAGAAATATTTATAGGTGTAACTACCTTCAGGCACATTTTTGCTGTTTCAAATTGTTTGCTATTCATTTTTTAACCCCACAAACATTCCTATTCCATCACGGTAAACATCATGTGTTAAACCGTCCACAGTCTGCTGCAGCATTTGTCCGCGTAATCTTTCAGGAAAGCATGAGCCTTCCTGCAGCATGTAAATACTATTACGCTTAATATTATCTTTTGCCGCAGATGAGGCAATAAAACCACCACGCTTAATCAGCTTATAGCTTCCCTGCTTAACCACTGCCAATTCATCAGCCTTTGGACAAACAGGAGCAAGACACATTTGGTACTTACTTTTTTCGTTATACAGCATCAGTGCGATGGCAGTATCATCGTCATAGACACCACCATCATCAAACAGCTCCAATTCATCATCAGCCAGTTCGAATTTACCACAGCCACTGCTACGCTTGCCACCTATGCCACTATAGCCAAGACTAAGCAACAACTCCTTGATCAAAGTAAACTCTTCTTCATGTTCAACACCCAGTATGAAATACAAGCCGGAGTGCTCACTGAATACGTAACTGCCCACATAATATGGAAGCGGTTTTTCCTCCCGCAACGCAACTCTTCCGGCAACAAGCGGCGCTGCAAACTCAGGCACAGCAAATTGTCTATCACCGCTACCGGACTCCAGCAAACTATTAATCTGCGAAGCACGTATATATGTTGATTTTTTCTGCTTTTTCAGCTTAGTAGCTAATTGTTTGATTTCCTCAAAGCTTTTTGCGGACTGTTGCTCGTCTTGCTCTAGCTTTAGCAACGGTTTGGGTAAGTAAAAATATAAATCATCATCAACAGTACGCCAATAGGGAAATAAGCTGGAAAAAACTATCTTCCCTTCTGCTGTTTTTTTCACCAACGTTGCTACTGCATCACTCCCTTTATTTGCAGCTTCATTACACAAGGCTGCAAATAATGTATCCGCACTGCATTGAAGCGAAAACTTATCCAAACTGCCACCATTGGCAGTGTCACCAAAATGTACCGGTGTCAAAAATTTTAAGGTAAAAATATAATACATCATCATGCATCAATCCTTAAACAAATCCTCATAGGCTGCTAAATCTATATCCAGCTTACCAATAACCCGCAGCTTAATATCATGTAATCTTACCCTGCCATATCCGCGAGAACCATGTCCGCCAAGATAATCGTTAGCCAACAGTTCAAAACCTTCAGCCAAGGTTTCTAAATCTTCTTGTACATCCTGCAGATTTTCAACATTATAAACCAGCTTAAAGTCAAACTCCGCTCCTGCCGGTACACGTTCAATCTGACGTGGATTAGCTACACCACTGGCTCTGTTAATAGTATTTTCGAATTTAACCTCACCAATGTAAGTGTCTGTTTCTATCGCATTGAAATTGTTTTTAGTATCCTCCGTTACAAACAAGTCAAAAAACTGCAGACGAGCCGGCATAGCATAATTTTTGCCGCTGGCACCAAACAAGCGTGCTACAATTTCATTATCATCAGCAACCTTATTTAAAACATAACCATCACAATTTATCTTTGCCAGCAAAGTTCTAATCTTGCCTTTTAAAGAGCTGCCAGGAATAATTGGCGCATGACTAAACGGATCACGGATAAAGGGGCTGTCTACTGCACCAATCGGAGCAAAGTCACTGCTTCCGCCAATATGCATACCTGTCAGTACCTTTAAAATACCTGACAGAACTATTTTTCCCTGCAATGGCTGTTGTTGTCTTTTCTGTTCTTCCATCATTTATCCTTACCTCCTAAAAACTTATGATATGCAACGAGTGCTTCTACATATTTAGTGAATTTCACAAATCTAGCTAAACTATCGCCAATACCATCGATAATAATATCCAGCTTTGAAACTGTCATAAATTGTTTTACAGCGTCTGTTCTTCCGGCCTGGTAGAGCAAATTTACCTTTAAAAATTTAATTTCAGCAGTCAATTCTTTAGATAAAGCTTCAGCACCTTTGTTTTTAGCCTTATAAAGGTCAACTTTATTGCGCACAACATTTACTGCTGTCAAAAACTTTCTGATTTGCGAGGTGGTAACATCAATTTTATTGTATCTATCTTTATATTGCAGCTCTTTAATTGCTTTTTCTGCCTCAGTTACAACATCAAAACTTTCAAAATCAAATTGTTGTCCTTTTATCTGCATATTAGGTCTGCTATTCTGCGCATACCCAGCTTTGACAAGTTGTTCCCGCATATTATTAACCATCATGCATCCTCCTTTGTATCACGAATATAATAAATAATTAAGTCAAGAGCTGTACGTAACTGTTTTCTGGCATCAGCATCTTTAAACCATTTATACATCTGCTGACTGAATTCATTGTAGCACTGCTGTAACTGTACCGAGGCTTTTTCCGGTTGCATACGTCCAAGCGTATAGGCAAATCTTGCCAGATTCATGTCGTCATCCTTTTCTTCCAGTAAATTCAGCAGTCTATAAAGCATAGCTTTGCCAGTCTTCAATTTATTATTGTCAACAGTATCTATATTCAGGTGTTGTAAAAGAAATTGCAGCTTTTCCTTACAAACCTTATCGGTAAACGTTGTCCAGTCATAGATATGTTCACAGCATAAACAGCTTTCCGCATTTTTCTGTTCCGTTTCAAAGCCAAATAAAGCAATGCTGTTTTTCATTTTGTTGCTGCTCTTAGCTGCACTCTCCAACATACCGGTAATTTCAGCCATCTTGCTTATCGGATATCCATGACTGAACATTGCCAATCCTGCTGAAAAACTCAATTTGCCATTAGTAAACCTTGTAAAAGCTCGTCTTATATCTACAGCAAGCTCTATAAGCTCATCCCATGCTCCCACAATGAACATATCATCACCGCCGGAATATACAACATGAACTTTTCTCTGCACCGGCTTTTGTAAGCCATATAAGCTGAATTGCTGCTGATTAATGTTGTCAAAGCCATTCAGCTCACCTCTGCAAAGCTTACCTACTGCCAATTTAAAGAACATACCTAAATCTCTGGATAAATCAGCATATCTTGACAATGTAGCATATTTTTCCGGTTCTTCTTTACCATAACGGATAAAGCCACCGATAAAAGCGGCACCTAGATTATCTACATCCGCACGTAAAACGCCTAAACGCTTAATACCATGCCCACCATCGCAACATTGTTCAGCTAAATCTTCAAACTCCATAACAGCACCTTTATCATTAGTACTGTAATAATCAGCTAACCATAAGCGAGTCCCGATATTTCTACCTGTCAAAGCTTTATTTTTACTGTAAATACGTACCAGGTTACTGCTGTTTTCTTCCAGCTCCTTTTCATCCATGACAGCTAAAAACAGCGGTTTATTGTAACCAAATAAATCCAGTTCTTCACCAACAGCTTTGCTTAAAACAGCAAAATGTCTATTAGATTTAAAAAGCTTTTCTCCCAACTGAAATAGCCCTTTGCAAGTCGGACAAATATCACCTGCATCACCATTCACAATTAATTTTTTACTGGACATATGGCAAACAGCGCATTCTCTGCTGCCATCAAGATTTTTATTATAACTGCTATCACTATCAAAGAGCTTTGCCAAATTTTGAATATCATAGCGACATAGCTTATCTTGATTTAATTTTTTACTTACAGCAGCAAATACATTACGTTGCATGCCTGAATTCTGCAAGTCAGAAGCACTGCAGGGAGCAAATCCCATTGCCATATACAGCTTTGTACCAAATTTTTCCAATAACCATTCATTGCAGGCATTCTGCAATTTCTTCAAATTGTCTTTTGTTGCACTGGTATTAGCAGCTAAAAGATAGAAATGCCCACCGCCTGTATATAACAGATTAGCTCTGCTCAAGCCAAGCTGCTGTAAAATCTCATCAATATAATTCTCCATAAAAATTTCCAAATAAAAAGAGCGACCTCTTAGAGATTTTAAAGCACCCTTACTTGGTACGGTATAAATAAAATCTTGTATTCCTGAAAAATCTCCTGATACAAGCAAAAATGCATCCTGTTTTCTAAATTCACTATTACCGGATTGGTCATAGCAGTATTTTTTATAATCTTTAATCTTATTTGCCGAAAAATATTCATACATACAAGCGGCAAGCGCTGCTGTTACCTTAGAATGAATATATAACGAAATATCACAAACCTCATTTTTATTCGTACTGGATGGTATGTAACTCATAACATCCTCCAAAATGCGCAAAAGTTCGCCATTACTCATATCAAGTACACCGGCACGTTGAAAATTACTTTCCAATACATTTACAAGCTCTTCATACTTGTCATCTGAAGCATAGCACATTTCCGTTGTCGGATAATTAAATTTATCCGAAGGATTCAGCCCACGTAAATAATATTTGCTAACCGGATTACTGGTTTGTTCTCCAAAAATATTAAACACACTTTGCAAGCAAGACTGTGCATCAAAGCCATGGTCAACACCCTCATCTTCACGCTCGCGTCTGTCGGCTGCAGCAGCAATATTATCAGCCTCATATACAATATAGCTAAAATCATCAGCTAAAGGTTTTGCCGTTTTCAAAACTTTTGCATGGTGTAAACGCAAACAACGTAAAACCTGCTCTGCTTCCGGAGAATTATCCATATACTTTTTTAAAAAATTTGCTCCGGCATTAGAGTGATTCCCCAAACTATGGTCAGCACGCAAACACATCTTGCCTATGTCATGCAACAAGGCTGCCTTAATTAATACATCTATTTCCGCCACTCAAAATCCCCCTTTCGGAAAATCGACTTTATATAACAAATGTAAGAAAAAGCTATTAGTATAATTCTACAATATTTTTTGAAATCCTTTTAGGAAATTTTGGTGCGCATTCTCTTCATAACGAAAATTTAATACTTTCAGGTGTTTCTTCTATATCTATTAATCTTAGCTCCGACATTTCTCAATCACTCTTCTAATTGGTTTTATCATCCTCACCAATATCCGCATACACTTCTCTTTATACAAAACTCTGCTTTTACAATAACTTTAGTTTTTAAAGTTATTCTTTTATACATTGTTGCATTTGCAGTTGACAAGAAGAATTTTCGCTTTGTAAAATAAATTTAAGAGGAGTATTTTTCTTTTTATTGCTTTGACGGAGGTGAAGCCATGTTACGAAAATTATCAGCCGTTTTTTTACTCATACTGACCTCACTTGGATTTATAGCAGGCAATGTCAACGCCGCTAATGAGCAAGCAAAGCAAGAGATTGTTTTCGCCGACGCCGGCTGGGACAGTGTCAAATTTCACAACGCCGTTGCCGGTTTCATCGGCACTCACGCCTATAACATCACGCCTAAGATTATCAGTGGCTCTACTCCCATCATCCAGACGGCGTTGCTCCGCGGCGACGTAGATGTGCATATGGAGCTGTGGACCGATAACGTGCCTACCTTTGAAGCGGACATGAAAACCGGCAAGCTGCTCAACCTGGGCATCAACTTTGATGATGATAAGCAGGGCCTTTATGTTCCCCGCTATCTTATTGAGGGTGACGCCAAGCGCGGCATCAAAGCACTCGCTCCGGATTTGAAAACCGTCAAAGACCTAGCACGCTACGCACATCTTTTTAAGGATCCCGAGGATCCCTCAAAGGGACGTCTTTACGGCGCAATTCCCGGCTGGAGCATTGATAAGATACTTTATTTGAAATATGAAGCCTACGGCTTAAACAAAAATTACGTCTACTTCCGTTCCGGCAGCGAGCCGGCGCTAAACAGCGCCTTCCTCGCCGCCTACACTAAGGGCGAGCCCATCGTAGGCTACAACTACGACCCGACCTGGCTCACCGGCAAGCTGGATCTCGTTCTGCTGCAGGACGATCCCTACAACGAAGTCGGCTTTCAGCGCGGCCTGACGGAGGCACGCTCTGTTCCCGTCTGCATCGTTGCCAACAAACAGCTGCAAAGCAAAGCGCCGGAGTTTGTTGCCTTCTTGCAAAAATATCACACCACCAGTGCTCTCACCGCTGAAGCGTTGGCACACATTGCAGATACCAAATGCACCTATGACGAGGCTGCCATCTGGTTCATGAAGCGCCACCCCGAGCTGCTCGCACAGTGGCTGCCCGATGACAAACTGCAAAGCATCAACAAAGCCCTCAAGGGTGACAGCGCAACCGCAGGCAATTGGCTGTTGAGCTTCCCGGAAGAAATTCAGGTGGACTGGACTAAGCCTATTGATAATTTCGTCAACTACATCAACACCACCTACGCAAGCTTCTTCAATAAGGTTAAGGATATTCTTACCTGGTGCATTCTTTCTATCGAACGATTGCTGAACTTTATTCCCTGGTGGCTGACTATCATCGCTATTGCTGCCTTGGGCAAGGTGCTCACAGGCAAGCTGTCGCGCGGTATTATCTACGGGATAGGACTTTTCGCCATCGGCGCCTTCGGCTACTGGAGCATGATGAACGAAACACTGGCAGTAGTTATTTCCTCGGTTATCATCTCGCTGCTTTTAGGCCTGCCCATCGGCATTCTTGTGTCCACCAGCAGGCTGGCAAACCGCCTGCTGCGTCCTTTGCTTGACGCTATGCAGACTATGCCTACCTTTGTCTATATGATTCCTGCGGTTATGCTGCTCGGTCCCGGCAAGGTGCCTGCAGTTCTTGCTACCGTAGTTTATGCCGTTGTGCCTGTAATCCGCTTAACCAGCCACGGCATTCAGCAGGTTGACCCCAACGTTGTCGAAGCCTCCGCTGCCTTCGGCGCTTCGCGTTGGCAAACACTGTTCAAGGTGCAGATTCCGCAGGCCATGCCCACGATTATGACAGGCATCAACCAAACTATGATGATGGCTGTAGCAATGGTTGTTACCTGCGCGATGATCGGTGCCAACGGCCTAGGAATGGAGGTGCTGATTGCCATTAACCGTACAGAATCCGGCCGCGGACTTATCGCCGGTATTTCTATCGTTATTATTGCAATTATCATCGACCGCCTGACGCAAAGCCTGGCAGATAAGAAAAAGGAGGGAAAATAAATGACTGTACCCGTATTGCAAGTAAAAAACCTGTACAAGCTGTTTATTCCTCTGGAGCATTCGCAAAACGAGAAAAAAGCTATGGCCATGCTGGAGCAAGGCGCTTCCCGCACCGAGGTACAGGAAGCTACCGGTATTACCGCCGGCCTTATTGATATAAACTTCACAGTCAACAAGGGCGAAGTATTTGTCCTCATCGGTCTTTCCGGCAGCGGCAAATCAACGCTTATCCGTTGCCTGAATATGCTGAACCCGCCAACCTCAGGCACAGTTTACCTTGAAGGTGATAACATTACCGACTTCAGCAGCAAACAACTGCAGGAGCTGCGCCGCACTAAGGTTGCCATGGTATTCCAGAACTTCGGACTTATCAGCAACCGTAATGTTTTGGAAAACACCTATTATGGTTTGGAGATTCGCGGCGTACCGCTGAAGGAACGTACCGAAAAGGCTATGCAGATGTTGGAAATGGTTGGCCTGCAAGGCTGGGAAAAAACGCGTATCAGCGCGCTTTCCGGCGGCATGAAGCAACGCGTAGGCATCGCCCGCGCACTTGCCAACGATCCCGATATCCTGCTGATGGACGAAGCCTTTTCCGCGCTCGACCCCTTGGTACGCAACGATTTACAATTTGAGCTGCTGCGTATTCAGGAAAAAACCGGTAAGACCATTGTTTTTATCACCCACGATATCAACGAAGCCTTCCGCCTGGGAACGCACGTCGGCATTTTGCGCGACGGACGCATGGTGCAAATCGGTACGCCGGAGGAAATGATTACCAATCCCGCGGATGACTATGTACGCAGCTTTATCAATAATGCCGATTCCAGCAAAATTTTTACTGTGCGCAACGTTATGAGCACGCAGACATGTATAGTGCGCAATATCGACGGTGCTGCCGTTGCTCTGCGCAATATGAAAAACAGCGGCGTATCCAGTGCCTACGTAGTTGATGAGCATCTGCGTTTTATCGGTATTATCACATTGGATAGCGCTATGCAGGTTCTTTCCGGCTATACAACCTTTGAGAAAAGTATTCTGCGCAATGTGCCTGTGATAGATAATCTTGATACACCCGTAGCAGATATTATGCCGCTTTCGGCAAGCACACCCTTTCCTCTGCCCGTAATTGACGAGAACAAACTGTTTTGCGGTATTGTCACCAAGGCCTCGGTGATATCCTCCTTTGTTACCAACTGAACTCTCATCCTCCCGCAAACAGCAAAAAAGCTGATGCTCCGGCAGTTCCCTGCCTTAGCATCAGCTTTTTACTTGCATTTATTATTCAACATGTACAACGTTAGTTGCCTGTTCGCCACGGTCACCTTGGATAACGTCAAATTCTACGTTCCAGCCTTCTTCCAAGGTTTTAAAGCCTTCGCTTTTAATACCGGAGAAGTGAACGAACAAATCCTTGCCGCCTTCTCTTTGGATAAAACCATAGCCTTTTTCTGCATTAAACCATTTAACTTTGCCTGTCATCTGTAGGCCTCCCTAATTACTATTTGAGCCGCTAAAACTCACTTAGCTTATTATAGCCTATATGTACAGGAAAAGCAAATATTTGTCTGAATCTTTATAATTTTATTCTGCAATGCGAGCTTGCCTTGTCTGCAGCAAAGCGAGCTTTTGCTCCCGGCGCAGCTTTTTTATGGCACACTCGCGCCGCAAAGCCGCTTCCTTATCCGGCAGCTCTTCGCTGTAGACCAGCTCCAAAGGACCGCGTCCACGCGTATATTTGGCGCCGCGTCCGCTGCTGTGCATCGCCAGACGGTGCTCCAGATCATTGGTCCAGCCTGTATATAAGCTGCCGTCCTTGCAGCGCAGCATATATACAAACGCCGCCATTTATTTTACAACCTCTACCTTTTCCATGGTCACAGCTTCACGCGGACGGTCACGGAAATCAGTCGGTACTACGCCGATCAGGCGTACAACATCCATGCCTTCAACAACCTTGCCGAAAATTGCATGGTGGCCGTTCAGCCAGGGAGTCGGTGCCAGAGTAATGAAGAATTGGCTGCCGCCGGTGTTCGGACCTGCATTAGCCATGGACAGAATGCCCTCGTCGTCATGCTTCAGTCCTTCACCGAATTCGTCTTTAATCTTGTAGCCGGGGCCGCCCATACCGCTACCGGTCGGGTCACCGCCCTGAATCATAAAACCGTCGATTACACGGTGGAAAATAATACCGTCGTAGAAGCCTTTTTCTACCAGCTCGATAAAGTTTTTGGTAGTCAGCGGAGCCTTGTCCTCAAACATTTCGGCAACGAAAACACCTTTATTAGTCGTAAATTTAATTTTTCTGTTTTCACTCATTGATATTTACCTCCAGAATAGCTTTAAAATACTTCATGCTTCAGCAGCGCAACAAACAGATAGATACCGCAACCTGCCGCAGCACCTACAGCCGGCATCAAAGACGGTACGATAGCATTGCCATGCAAAAATGTCAGACTGAACAGCATCATGCAGAAATAACCCTGCATGGTCTGCAGACGCTTCGGCAGCAGACGCTTGCCGTTTTTGTCACCCTTGGACTTCACGTAATCTGCCACGCGAATTTCCGGCAGGAAAAGGATGAAGGCCAGTGCCATAATAATAATATTGCTCATGGACAGTTCATTAGCAACATTATCATACTTCGCAAAAATCAAGCAAGCCAGAGAAATACCTGCCAGATAAAGACTGCGGAAGTAACCTGCCTGAATTTGGCTTTCCAGAATATAGGCAGCACCGGTCAGCAGCGGGAATACCCACAAGCCCTGCAGTCCAAGCCAGGCAGCACTGCCAATCATAATAACGTTATCAATCAGACGATGTCTGTCACCGGAGCTACGGTTCAGCATACGCAGGATAAAGAGCAGCCACAGCATTACCAGGATATTGCCTTCACCCATAAAATAGGTTGCTACCAACGTCAGACCGCCGCCGATGAAACCGCCGAGCTGACGGTCAGGGTCAAGCTCCAGAGCCAGCATATAGCTGAAGAGGAAGGATAAAGCATAGCCCAAAGCACTTACTACAGCAGCACCGGAATCCATACCGGTAGAGCATTTCCACAGCGTTACCACAACGGAAATAGCAACAGCGCACATCATAGCAATACGCACCGGCTTTTTGTCAAAGTCAATCGGGCGTCCCAGGCCAAGATACTCGCTTATGCCCGTAGGATCATAAGCGGCAGGCTGATCACCTGCATATTTATTACTTTTTTTCGACATATCATCACACCTTATCTGTAAGATTTTAACTATTTTATTATACCACAAGTGCAGTGTCTAGTCATTATGTAAAACATATAAAGGTCAACAGAAAGTCAGAATATAGCAAAAAAGTTTCCCCGACGTAAATTAAATACGCGGGGAAAGCTTTCAGCTCATTATTAAAATTTTATCAGAAGGTTTCTGCCAGCTCCGCCAGCGTCAGTGCAAAGGCTGTTGTTCTGGGAACTGCGGTGTTCAAATCTACAGATTCATGGTCGGTATGCTCATCATAGTTTTCTACGCCCAAAGCATCCAGTGTCGGTACGAACTTCGCTGTGCGGTTGCCGTCGGTCAGGCCGCCTGCTACCCATTCGTTTACCTCAGCGCCGTATTCCTCTTTGACGATGCGCTTATACACATCAACCATCTTCTGTGCCTGCGCCGTTTTCTGCATCGGACCGGTAACAATGCCGCCGGTAATTTTAATGCTGGTACCGGGGATAACCACCTTATCTGCCAGTGCCTTAACCTCAGCATCAATGCGCTGTTGTTCTTCAATCGTAAAGCAACGGATATTAACCTCGCAGAAGGCATCACCGGGGATAACGCTGATTTTATCATTAGTAGAACCGATTACGCCGACATTGACGGTATTCTGCGGAATGAACTGGCCTGCATCAACAATACCGCGCGCCTTCAGCGCTGCTGCCGTATAATCCTCCGGATTTCCCGGCATGGGGCTGGCAAGCTTCTGCAGCTCGGTAATCGTGTATGCCAGCTGGTGAATAGCGTTAGCGCAGGATTGAGATGCGTTACCGTGGTGTCCGCCCTTACCGGTAACCTCAACGCGGTACTTGGCATTACCCTTGCGTTGGGTAACAATTCCCCAGTTCGGACGGGCAACGTCCATGATAATCGCAAAGTCGGACTGCTGTGACAGCTCTGCCACGATATCCTCGGCAGTCTTGCTGCCGCCCTCCTCTTCACCGTTAGTGTAATAAATAATTTCCTTAAAATTATCAAAGCCTGCAGCCTTCAAGGCTTCCAAGCCATAGATAACCTCTACAACGGTAGCCTTGTCATCACCCACACCCGGTCCCCAGGCAAAGTTATTCTCGTCAACACGGAACGGACGACGGGCAGCTTCACCCTTTTTAAATACTGTATCTACATGGGCAACGAGCAGAATCGTGTATTTGCCTGTTCCCTTTAAGCGGGAAATCAGGTGGCAGGCTCTGTCATTATATCTGAACTCCGTGGCAGCACCGATAGCTGTCATTTTTTCAGCAACAAATTTATTTGCTGCCTCTGTGCCTTCTCTGTCACCATTACCGGAATCAATATTCGTCAAGGCTTCCAAATCCTTCACATAATCCTCATAATGCTCGGCAATATACTTTTTTACGGCTTCTCTCATTTTATTACCCCTTTCGTATTTGGAATCATATTTATATTTATTCGTTAGAGCGGGTAAAAAATCCTGCCACGGGAGATTTTTTTAAGTTGATAAACTAAAAAGCAACAGCCATTACTGACTGTTGCTTTGCCAAACTTTATATATTTTTCAGTGAGTGCCGTCTACGATGGTGATACCTGCTTCCTGCAGTTCATCGATAATCTCTTTAATCTTGGGGCAGAGATGCTTTTCTCCACTGTCATCCTTTTTGTGCGTGCAGTGGCTGATATGCAGCGCATCCAGCTCCAGCGCTTTCATACGTTCAATCTTTTTACGAATACCCTCCTGATTTTCCAGCATGGAATCACCACAGCCATTGCAGGTCCACATCGCCATCAGACGCAGCTCCTCATCACCATACTGGGCAAAGGCTTTATCCTTTTCATAAAAAGCACGCAAACAGCCTGCTCCCGCACAGGATGCGGAGGTTTTCAGGCAGCGCAGAATTGCTATTTTCTTCATAATATAATCCTCCAAAAAATAACTTGCAGGCATTTTCAGCCTTGCTGTCCATTTGATTTTATCATTATTGAGGAGGGTTGGCAATAGACAGCTTGTGCAATGTCGACAGATGAAAATATAATTTATCTGCTTTCAAAAACCTGTTAACAGCTAAGCCTTTCTTATTTTTCCTGCAGCTTGGCAACAGTTTCTTCCGGCATCTGCATAGCCTCAGCAACATCAGCCACGCTCATGCCTTTAGCCAGCAGGCGTTTGGCAATAGCTTCATTCAAGCTTCCCTGCTCCTGCAACTCATGCAGATAGCTTGCACGAATTGCCATAGCATCCTTTTCGACAGCAACCTTGTCACCGACAACCTGTTGAGCAATTTCATGGCAGATTTCATCCTTCAGTTTTTGGTAATGACCATCGAGAATACGGGTATCTGCAGGTGTGTGATTAACATAGCTTGCTCTGATAGGCATTTCATCATTCTCATTAGTGCTTTTATTGTGTAAAAGATACGCTCCCAGCTCATGTAAAACTTCTTCTTTTAAGGCTTGATAATGTGCATCTATAATACCGTAATCATCCATGTTATAATTTACGAAGCTTGACCTTATCGGCATTTCTGCATTTTCTGTATGCAGCTTGCTGCCGAGCAGACGCTCAACTATTCCTTTACGAATCTCGTTTTTCACTTCTTGTTGATTTTTCTTAAACTCTTCAGCCATAATATAAGCCTCCTTTTGACATCAGCAGCTATCATAACTGCTTTTGCGCACCAAAACAACAGTCTTCAAAGCAATTAATTATATATATCATTTAACTACTTTTTTCATCTGCTATTCTAGCACCATTCTTAATTGATTGCAAGAAAACTTAGGAGTATATCTTTATTATTTATAAAGCAAAAAGCTGCAGGCAGAACTTCTGCCCACAGCTTGAAAACCATATTAATCTCACTTCACCCGTGAATTGATTACGTCAACAACAACAGTTCCATACAAGCCCTTTGCGTCATAGAACTTTATTTTCCCCTGCTGCACGTGCCGCTGCTTTAGCTGCTCCGGCGAAAAATAAAGCTCCGCACTCACTGACATCTGTCCCTTGTACTGCTTTATCATCTCATCAGGCTGCAGCTTGCGCCACAAGCCTTTCTTGCTGCTGCGCGACAGCAGCAGCTGCAGGCCTTCGCCCTCGCAGCGCAGCTGTGCTTGCTTATCCTCCGGCAGCAAGCGTAAATATACGGTATAGATATTAGGCTGCAGCAGATATTTCAGCTCGCCCTCCTTGCCCAGGTCTATCCGGCAATGCACCTCCTGCCCCCGCGCCAGCTTGGCACGGAAATAGTGCTTGTCGTAATTATTTTCACTGCGGAAAAACACCAGGCCTACCATTACAGCCGCCATCAGCACAAAGGCCAGTACACGCTTCAACATTTTCTTATTCATGCTGCACCACCCCGCCATGATAACGTTTGTAAATTGCCTTGCCTGCCAAAAGCAGTAAAGCAACAATTCCCGGCGCGCAATTCAAGCTGCAACTGCCGCAAATTCCTGTGCAGCCTGCTCCCTGCGTGGTAATGCCGCTTACAGGAATTCCCATCGCCGCAATAAAATTTATCAGCTTATTTTTCATACGCGTTTCCTCCCGTAGCTGATAGCATGCACCGGGCAAGCATGCTGACATACACCGCAGCAGATACAGTTATGCTGGTTAATCTGCGCTTTGCCTTCAGCAAGCTCAGCGGATTCCATCGGGCATTTCTTTTCGCACAAACCACAGCCTATGCATTGATTTTTGTCTATACGCATGCGCAGTACAAACGGCAGCTTGCAGCCTAAAGCATGCATCAGTCCCTGTGCCGCTCCCACCGGACACAAAAAATTGCAGAAGCCGCGTCCGCCTTTAGTGAAGATACCAAAGACGAGCACCCACATAATTGCTGTCAGTAGCAGACTGGAGGTCAGCGAAATAAAGTAACCTCGTGTATAATAGTTGGCCAGTAAATCGAACAAAAAGAAGTTGCAATAGGAGCATGCCAGAATACCACCGAAAAAGGGCACAAGGCAAAAGCCTGCCAGCATACCGTAACGAATAGGCGCAATTTCTGTATAACGATGCCAGCTGATTTGAAATTTTGACGGCACCAACTTCGACAGATATTCGGTGAACGCACCTGCCGGGCACAACCTGCCGCAAAAAACAGGCCCCAGGAAGAACGCTGCTGCCAAAAGCAGTAATGTGCTCAGCATGCTTATCGGTGTCAGTCGCCAGATTATTCCGTCCAACACATGCTCTATCGGAATACGAAAGCAAAGTCCGTGAATACTTTGCGGCTGCCAGCTGCCGTAAAACAAATAGAACAGGCAGCGTTGGAAGAGCGCCACCGGCGCATAAAACAATACAAAGCCAAGAGCATAACCGGTTAAACGTTTAAGGTTATATAACATAGGCAATCACCTCGATAACAAATAGGGATAGGGCAACTCAAACACCCTATCCCTATTTTAAGCTATTGAAAAACGTTAAGCAAGTAATTAGAAGCTGTAGCGCAAGCCAACGTTATAGGTACGGCCACCTGTTGCATCGCCGGAATAGAATTCGCGATCCAGCAAGTTGGTAACGCCAAATTGTAAGGTTACATCCTTAGCAATTTTATAGTTGACTGCTGTGTTGATGATAAAGTATGCATCCTCTGCACCGTACTCACCGCCCTCTTCATCAGGAGCCTGACGGGCACTTACATATTGGCAATCAAGCAAAGCGTTCCATTTATCATAATTATATTCAATGCCAGCATGCAATAAATGCTTAGGAATATCGAAGTTGGTGCTTTCTTTACCGCCCAATTTCAATTTACCCTGTTGCCATGCATAGTTAATGTAGGTATCAAACTTATCGCTGATTTTATGAGTAAGCTCAAATTCAACACCATTGCGTTTTTCGGAATCGAAGTTCATATACTTCTTCACGCCCTTGCCCATATAGGTTTCTCCGGGCAGGATACCGGACGCAGCAATCTTATCATCAGTCTTTACATGATACAGAGTAACATTGAAATTAGTATCCTTATCCAGTTCCTTCTTCATGCCAAGCTCAAAGGTATCAGAGGTTTCCGGCTTCAAGTCGGGATTCGGAACATACCAGTATCTGGTGTATTCAGAGTATCTGTACATCTTATACATAGCAGGAGGATTGAAGGAGTGACCGTAAGAAACAAAATAGTGAGTCTTGTCATCAGCCTTATAATCAAAAGCAATCTTAGGACTAATCTCAATATGAGTTTCGGACGGAGAAGTTGCGTTTAACGGATTAGTGGTAGTAGTATTCCAGAAAACACCCTCACACTTCTTATAATAGTCCAATCTTGCGCCCAGATACATGGTAACAGGATCACTCATTTTATATTCATCCTGCACGAACAATGCAAAATTTTGTACCTTACCTTTATCGTGAGCATAGTACTGATCCTTAGAATTCTCATCCTTCCAATGCTTTAAGGTATAACGATCCTGAACCATTTCTTCCTGTTTGAAGTTAGCACCTACAACAATGGTGTGTTTGCCAACATTTTCCCAGGCCTTTTCCATATTGAAATTATAAATTTTTCCGGGATGAGAAGAATAACCGCCGGCACCATCCCAATCAAGTCCGGGATATGTTTTTGGTACGGACGCGCTTGTGAAACCGCTCTTCTTGTCATTCAGATAACTGAAGGAAGCATTGAACTTATTATCTTCATCCTTATACACTAATGCATGAGTATCACGCTCGTTGATATTGTTATACCCGTAAAAATTGCTTGCTTTGAGAGTTATAACATTACCATGCTGTGTTGTAACTGTACCACTGTACACAGGATTACCGTTTTCATCCTTTACAAAGCTATACGGATTTTTATAGCCGAAATATGTTTTGTACTTAGTGTAGCTATATTTCAAAGATTTGCTATCATCAAAGTTATATTTGAGATTGGCTGTATATGTTTTATGATCCCAATCACTGGTACCGCGACCGCCGTAAACATAAGAACCGTCACTTAATGTCGGCAGATTTGCGGTATATTGACCTTTACCTGAAGAAGCTTTTGCAGTATTGTAATAGCCATCAAAGCCATCAGCCTTTCTGTTTTCAAAGCCTAAGCCAAAGCTCCATTTATCATTAACTTTAGCATTCACATTCATGGATTTTTTCCATGTCTTATAACTTCCATAGGATACTGCAGCATCAATATGTGTACCCGCCTTTGCTTCTTTGGTAGTAATATTAATTACACCGCCTACGGCATGACCGCCATAAATAGAAGAACCTGCACCGCGAACAACTTCAATACGCTCAATATTTTCTACCGGAATAGAATTAAAGTTTACCGCACCCTGATAAGTATCATTCATCTGCACGCCATCAACTAAAACAAGAACATTGGTAGAGCCAAAGCCTCTTAAGCTGATACCGCCCTGTGCAGTCTGATCCATATATACGCCGGGCATATATTGTAATGCTTCTTGAACAGAAGTTACATTACGATTCTCGATATCTTTTGCCGTTACCACGCTGACACTGGACGGAACCTCCTGAATCTGCTTCATGGTTCTCGTAGCTATTACAACCATCGCATCCAGATCATACTCCTGAACCTCATTAGCAAGAACTGTCGTCCCCCCCCAGAGTACATTACCACAAATCAATGCGCTCATCAATAAACCTTTACTAGCCAGTTTTTTCACAGATATACCTCCATTCACTCATCAAAAAAAACAACGAGTTGCGTATTAAGCACTTGAAATTATTTGAACGAAGTATTAATATGCAATCTCTCTTTTATATGTTATAATACTGTGTATAGCAGCTAGACAGTCAAGGGGGAAATGCTAAAAATGTCAAAAAATATACAAAATTACTTTACGACCGGTGAATTATCACAGCTTTGCAAAATTCCCCGCAAGACTTTGCTTTACTATGATAAGCTAGGATTGATTACTCCTGAGCTTGTTGATGAAAACGGTTACCGCTATTACAAGCGCAGCCAGCTGTTTTTATTGCAGCTGATTCTTACGCTACGCCAGCTTGATGTGCCGATTGCGCGCATCAAAGATTATCTTGCCAACCGCTCGCCACAAAACTATCGTGATTTATTTAATGAGCGCATAGATTTCTTCACGCAGGAAATTGCCCGTCTGCAAACTATGAAAAAAAAGCTGCAGAGCGAATTAGGCAAGCTCGACCATATTGCGGACATTACTCTGGATAAAATTATGCTTGTCCATGAGCAGGCACATTATCTTTATCTGAGCAATACTACCGAAGAAAATGAATGCTTTAAAAAGCGTTCTACGCATATTGCCCAAATGTTTAGCAATCTGCAAAACGATATTACCTTAACAACCAACGGTTTTGGTTATATTTACGATACGGAAATTTTGCAGGATTTCGAAAGCAAGCATCTGAAGCATTATTTTTATACGCTTCATGACAAGCTCCCTACACCGCATTGTTATCAAAAGCCCGCAGGCAATTATCTGACGCTTTATTTTCAAGGCGTCTACATGTTCAACAACAAAAAGTATCTGCAAATGCTGGCAGAATATTGCAAGGAGCATCAGCTTACGCCGATTTCACCACTCTATGTAACATCGTTGTGTGATTACTGGTTGACAGGCGATATGGATAAATATATTTACAAGCTGGAGCTGCAGATAAAATAATTATTTATAGCGCACAAAAACCCCGCGGCAGTCGCCACGGGGTTTTCTAATCAGCAAAGCTCTGAGCAAGCTTTGCTCTTTTTTATTTTTACAGCCTTAAGCTAAAATCAGCCTAAGGTTACGGCATCACTGTTCAGCATTGGAATAGGCTTGCCGTTTTTATTATTGCGGTACAGTCTGAGACGCTCAATATCGGCCATCTCAACAGGCAGCGCCAAACCATACTGCTCATTCAGCGCATTCAGTAAATCTACTGCCTTCATGCTGCCGGTCGGCGTAATCTTGCAGTCAAAACTGAAAATCGTTTCTTTTTCGGTCTGTTCCGCAGTAAGCTGCGGAATGTAAAACTTAACGTCAATTTCCTTAAACTTAGCCTTGGTCTTGGGTGTAGCTTTTTTGAACAGCAGCTCCGGCGCCGCATTGAACTCTGCAACAGCAGCGCTCACGTCTTTGCTATAAGGCAACGTTACGCGATAGCTTGCACCTGCCGCCTGACTCATCAGGGCAGCGTGATGTGTATCAACAGCATCGGCAGCCAGCACGCGGATACCGCGCGGCAGAGCAGCATCAAGAGCCAACGCAGCCTTTTCTACCTCCATCGGCTCGGCAAGCTCGATTTCCACAAACTCAGTATAGCTTACTACACCTACGCCCAGCGCAGAAGCCAAACTGAATTTCAAATGCGGATTAAAGCCTTCGGAATAGGCAGCAGGCAGCTTGGCACGGCGGATTGCGCGGCCGATGGTGCGCACATATTCCAGATGGGAGATAAAGCGGATGTCCTTATCCTTGGTAATTTGCATGCGCAGTTTCATTATGCCTGTACCTCCCCATTATTTTGATACTCTTCTTTATAGTCAACAATTTTTACGCCCAATGCCTGGCAAACGCCACAGCCGGTGCAGCTTGCGCGACGGCAGTCGTGCGTAAGCTGCTGAGCATAAGCCTTACGCCATTCGTTCCACAGGAAGCGGCGGCTGACACCCGGAGAGATATGCTCCCAAGGGAAAGCTTCGTTCTCACCGCGCTCGCGTGCAGCGTAAAAGTCTTTATCCAGACCGGCGTCGCTGATAGCCTCCAGCCAACGCTCGTAGGAGAAGCAATCGCTCCAGCCGTCAAAACGCGCGCCCTTTTGCCATGCCAGCAGCAGTGCCTTGCCTACGCGGCGGTCGCCGCGAGCAAAAACAGCCTCAATCGTACCGGTTTTGGCATCATGATAGTTTAAGGTGATATTCTTATATTTTTTTATTTCATCCTTCAGCAGGAACTGCTTACGGCGAATTTCTTCCAAATCGTTTTGGGCAAACCATTGGAAAGCAGTATACGGCTTAGGTACGAAGGACGAAGCACTTACGGTAACCTTGCAGCCACGCTTACCGGTAATCTGGAAATATTTATACTGTACCTTGCGCGCCAAATCAGCAATCGCCAGTACATCCTCATCAGTTTCATAGGGCAAGCCGATCATAAAGTACAGCTTAACGCTGTTCCAGCCGGATTCAAATGCTGCACCGACAGCATTCATCAAATCCTCTTCCGTTACTCCCTTGTTGATAACATCACGCATCTTTTGGCTGCCTGCTTCCGGAGCAAAGGTCAGACCGCTCTTACGCACTGCCTGTACCTCCTTGGCTATGGCAACACAGAAGCTGTCGATACGCAGAGAAGGCAGAGAAACGCTGACGCGTTCGTCCTTAAATTCGCCAATCATCTTATGTACCAGCGGAGCCAGGCAGGAATAATCGGCGCTGGACAGGGATACCAGGCTGATTTCGTTATAGCCTGTGTTATCTACCAGCTTACGCGACAGGTCCATCAGCACCTCCGGCTTGCGTTCACGCACGGGACGGTAAACCATACCTGCGTGTCAGAACCGGCAGCCACGGCTGCAGCCACGGAAAACCTCCAGCATGATGCGGTCATGAACGATTTCACCGAAAGGAACAATCGGAGATGTCGGGAAATCTACGCTATTCATATCCTCTATAACACGCTTTTGGATAACAGCAGGAATATCCTCACGCAGCGGCTTAATTGCCTTAAAGGTGCCATCTTCGTTATATTCCGCTTCATAGAAGGAAGGTACATAAATGCCCTTGATTTTTACCACGCGCTGCAGGAATTCTTGTCTGCCGCCGGGTTTGCCTTCACGTTTCCATTCTTTGTAACAACGTATAACCTCAACTAAAACCTCTTCGCCTTCACCGATAACAGCAAAATCGAAGAAATCAGCCAAAGGCTCAGGGTTGTACACACAGGGGCCGCCTACAATAACAAAGGGGTCTGCATCAGTACGATCCTTAGCCAGCAGCGGCACGCCACCCAAATCAAGCATATTTAAGATATTGGTATAGGAAAGCTCGTATTGCAAAGTAAAGCCTACAATATCACATTCGCTCAAAGCCTTTTTGGTTTCCAGAGTGCAAAGCGCAATCTCACGCTCACGCATCTTCGCCTCCAGGTCAATCCAGGGCGCGTAAACACGTTCTGCGGCAATTCCGTCTTCCTTATTCAGCAAATGGTATAAAATTTTAAAGCCAAGGTAACTCATACCTACTTCGTATACATCCGGGAAGGCCAGAGCAATAGTTGCCTCTACTTCTTCAGCAGGCTTAACAATGCTGGCGAACTCGCCGCCGGTGTAGCGCGCAGGCTTTTGCACACTGCTTAAAATATCAATAGTTAAATCCTTTTTCAAATTCATTTTCTCCTCTATTAAAATTGAAGGTTTTGCTTCTTCACCTTAATATTCAACAAAATCGCCACCAACATAAGGTTCGTCGTCAGCGAGCTGACGCCATAGCTCAAGAACGGCAAAGGTACACCGGTTACAGGCATAATACCGGCAGTCATACCAATGTTGACCATAACATGAAACATAAACATAGACGTTACACCGGTTGCCAGAAGCATGCCGAAGGTATCATCCGCATCAAGCGCAATCGCAATACCGCGCCAAATGATAATCATATACATAGAAATGATAAACACCGTTCCGATAAAGCCAAACTCTTCACCGGCAACAGCAAAAATAAAGTCCGTATGGTTTTCCGGCAAAAAGTTCAACTGGCTCTGCGTTCCGGCCAGCCAGCCCTTGCCAAGGAAGCCGCCGCTGCCGATAGCAATTTTTGACTGAATAACATGATAACCGCTGCCGAAAGGATCAAGCTCCGGATTCAGAAAAACGCGGATACGGTTCTTCTGATAATCCTTCAGAATCATCCAAAACGCCGGCAGCAAGGCCATAAAAGCCAGTCCCATGCGGAAGAACCATTTATACTTGAAGCCGCTGACAAAAATCATACCTATAAGGATAGCAATAAAGGTCAGCGAGGTTCCTAAGTCCGGCTGACGCATAACAAGTATAAACGGCACCAGAATATATGCAAAAACCGGCAGGTAATCCTTAAATTCCTCCAGCCATTCAATTCGCTTATCCATAAAGGTAGCTAAGCAGATAATGAGAAAAACCTTAGCAAATTCACTGGGCTGAAAAGACATAGAGCCTATTTGGATCCAGCGCTGTGCACCCAATTGACTTTGTCCTACAAACATTACTGCCAAAAGCAGTATGATATTAATTATATACAGCTTGGTGGCATAATTTTTGAGAACACGGTAATCAAAAGCCAACGATACAGTAACAATAGCCAGGCCAAAGAGCATAAACATACTTTGGCGCTGCACATGCCAGGCCTTACCGGTGCTGACAGCAAAGGAATGGGTAGCACTGTCGATAAGTCCCAAGCCACAGCCCATAAGAATCAGCACAGCAGTAATCAGCCACCAGTCAAGATTTTTCAGGATACGTTTTAAATCCACAATGTACTCCTTCCTGCATTATTGGATGGTGTCCTTTTTCGGGGCAGCCTTATCAGGGCGGGGCATATAACCCTTTTCCTGGAAAAATTCTTCAAATGCTTTATAAACAATAGGACCTGCCGCAACAGAGCCGAAGCCGCCCTGTTCCACAATGCAGACTACAACAAGCTCAGGGTCATCTACCGGACCATAGGCTACAAACAAACCATGGTCACGTCCATGAGAGTTTTCGGCAGTACCGGTTTTACCGGCAATTGGCTTAGGCAGGCCGGCAAAGTACGATGCCGTACCACCCTCCTGCGTAGTAGCACTCATGCCCATGCGGATATAGTCAATTGTCTGCTGTGACACATCAATATGCTTACCTTCAGCACGTTTAGGCTTTTCAAAAAGACTGCCGTCACTGTTTATAATACTGTCAACCAGATATGGCTGATACTTGGTACCGCCATTAGCAACAATACTCAGCATAACAGAAAGCTGAATCGGTGTCGTCAGGTTGAAGCCCTGACCGATAGCAGCGTTGAAGGTATCGCCTAAGCGCCAGTCCTCATCCCAAATTTCACGCTTTACTTTTTTAGAGGCAACAAGGCCTTTGCTTTCGCCTTCCAGGTCAATACCGGTGCGTTCGCCAAAGCCAAAGATATGCGCATATTTTTCAATATTATCAATGCCGACGCGATAACCAAGCTCGTAAAAATAAACGTTATCACTCATCGCCAACGCTTTGATAAATGTCAGCCATCCTAAAACCTCGCCGCCGGCGTTACCCATAGTAGGAACCATCGGATGAAAACCACCGTCGAAAATAGGCTCGTTCAAGCCAACCTTTTTCAGTTCAAAGGCAGCACTGCCGGTAACAATCTTAAAGGTAGAACCAGGCGGATATTCACCGGTAATAACCTTGTTATTCATCGGGTAATTGGGATCGTTATTAATAGAATTCCAATTCTTTGAGGAAATGCCATGCACAAACCAGTTGGGGTCATAGCCCGGACGGCTTACCATCGCCCTTACCGCACCGTTACGCGGATCGATGGCTACTACCGCCGCTGCTCTCGCTCCGGGAGCAATACCGGAGCTTCGCAGAAAGGCAAGATGCTTATCTGTAAAAGCCTCCAGCTCCTTTTGCAGCTCGTAATCAATTGTCAGCTTCAGATTTTTGCCGGGAATAGGTTGCACGGAATCGTAATGCTTGACAACGTTACCGGCAACGTCAACCTCCTCCATAAAGGCGCCGTCCTCACCGCGCAGATATTTATCATAAGTCTTTTCCAGTCCGCCCTTACCGACAAGACTGCCCTGAGTAATATTCTTGAACAAGCCCTGCTCAATTTCATAAGCACTTACCTCGCCTACGTAACCCAAAGCATGTACAGCAAGCTCATGATAAGGGTAATTGCGGATAGGCTGCACCGAAAGCATAACCTCCGGCATATAGCGGCGCTGTTCCTCTATTTTTGTTACCATCTGCTGATCAAGATTATTCTTCAGCATAATAGGTTCATAAAAATTTTTGCTCGCCTTAATTTTAGCGTTAATTTCTTCTACCGGCATCTGCAGCAAATTACTGAGGCGCTGCAGTGTTTCCGGTTTATAGCTGGACTGCTTCTGCAATACTACGGCATAACCGGGCAAATTATTTACCAGCTCTTTACCTTCGCTATCATAAATAATTCCACGGGGAGCAAGAATACGCGACTGGCGCAGCCTGTTGCCGTCAGATTGCTTAGCGTAGTAATCACCGCGCCACAGCTGCAAATAAACCATTCGTCCCAGCAGCACAGCAAATAATACCAGACACACAACCAGCAAGGTGTGCAATCTGGTTATCCGGTTTCTATCTTCCATAGGCTACGTCTGTCTCCTTTCCTGCTTCCTGGTTAATAAGATATATCTTCTTTTCTGATCCATTCATAAATCATCTTCATTATAACTACAACAGGCCATACCAACAGCGCATTGCCTATAATATAGCCCAGGGAATCCCATAAATATGCAAAAAATATGCTCCAGCGTCCGCCACTGCGTAAAAGTTCCAGCCACCAGTAAACAAAACGCAGGATAAAAGTAATCGTCGCAATAGCGCTCATATGATAAAGATAATTATCCTTAAACACCTTTTCCTTTGTCAGGCCCACTATATAACCTACACAGATACGACTGAGAATATGGAAGCCAAAAATACCCACCGTCATTGCATCCTGCAGCAGTCCGGTGATACCGCCGACTACCGCACCAGCTTTTTCGCCGCGCAGCATCGCATAAGCATATACCGCCAAAAGCAGCAAATCACAGGAAAGCCAGCCTGTATAGTACACAGACATCGAACCCTGCAGCAGCATTAAGAACAGAAACAGGACGGGCCAAATCAGTCTCCTCATTTTGCCTGTCCTCCCTGTAATACAATTTTCGCTTCCGGCGTAAAGCCAACAATAACCAATACCTGTTCAACATCTGCAATATCAGCAGCAGGTACAATATCTGCTTCCTGCAGCAGACCTACACTATCCATATGAGTAGCAGTAACCTTACCGATAAGAATATCCGCAGGATGGCTGCCGCTGTAACCGCTAGTAACGATAATATCACCCTCACGCAGGCTTGCTTCGCGGTAAATATGCTCCAACAGCAGCTTATCCTTGCCGCTGACACCGCCGGCTACACCAACAGCACGTGAATCAGCGCGCAATACCCTCGCACCAACACGACAGCGCGGAGAGGTGAGCAAAAGTACACGGGCATAATCATCATATACCTCGTCAACCACGCCTACCAAGCCGCCGTTTACTACAGCCATATCAGGTGCCAAGCCTCTGTCCTTACCGGCAGCGATATATATGCAGTCACGTAAATCGCCAAAACTGCGGGCAATTACCTTTGCTGCTACAACCTTCTGCGATTTGTGCTGCTCCTTATACTCCAGCAAGCCTCTCAACTGCCTGTTTTCTGCATACATCGAAGCCATCTGGATATTGGCATTACGCAGCTCAATATTTTCTTGTTTCAGCTTTGCATTTTCGCTCTGCATTACTGTCAGTGCCTTCCAATAGCCACGCACGCCATCACTGGCATTGCCTAACCCGGTCAGCATACTTTCTACCGGCAGCACTACTGCCGCCACCGCTCTGTTGACCAAAGGAAAACGGCTTCTGCCTGCTACGGCCATCGCCAGCATGGAAAACAGGACCAGAACAAACAAAGCTACCAACATAACCTTCTTATTCATGCTGCATTCCTACTTATTTAGAGGTCATAAAGCCTTTGCGGTAAATGTCAATATTTTCTACAGCAATACCGGTGCCGAGAGCAACACAGTTCAAAGCTTCATCAGATACGAATACCGGCATACCGGTTTCCTGAGAAATAAGTCTGTCCAGATTGCGCAGCATAGAGCTGCCGCCTGTCATAACAATGCCACGGTCCATAATATCAGCGGACAGTTCAGGCGGTGTACGCTCCAAGGTGTTACGAACAGCGTCCACAATCATGCTTACAGGCTCGTTAACAGCTTCGCAAACATGGTTGGCATTAACCTCTATACTCTTAGGCAGACCGCTGAGCAGGTCGCGGCCGCGAACTTCCATAACAGCAGGCTCATCAACCTTCATTGCGGTACCGATTTCAATTTTAATATTTTCTGCTGTACGCTCACCGATAAACATATTAAAGGCTTTGCGGATATAACGTACAATAGCACTGTCAATAGCATCGCCGCCGCAGCGTACGCTCTTGCTGACAACAATGCCGCCCAGAGAAATTACGGCAACCTCACAGGTGCCGCCGCCGATATCAACAACCATGCTGCCGGTTGCTTCCTGTACAGGCAAGCCTGCACCGATTGCTGCCGCCATCGGTTCTTCAATCAAGTAAGCCTCACGCGCACCTGCTTCAATAGTAGCGTCAACAACGGCACGCTTTTCTACTTCAGTAACACCGGAAGGCACACCAACCAGAATACGCGGACGTACAAAGGTACGGTTGCCCATAGCCTGTTTAATAAAATATTTCAGCATAGACTGAGTAATTTCATAGTCGGCAATAACGCCATCCTTCATCGGACGGATAGCGATAATGTTACCGGGAGTACGGCCAATCATTCTCTTAGCCTCCGCACCGATTGCCAGTACCTCGTTAGTGTTCTTTTCAACAGCTACTACCGACGGCTCGCGGATAATAATACCCTTATCCTTGCAATGCACCAGCGTATTCGCAGTGCCCAAATCTATACCCATGTCATCCGACATATTGTTAAAAATACTGATATTAGGGAAAGTAAATTTCATTTCCGACTATCCTCCTAAACTTCTAATGCTCCATCTTCCTGAAAGCTGTAATAAGCACCGTCCCCGATAATCAGATGATCCAGAAGCGGAATCCCCAACGTTTGTCCTACAGCCAGCAAAACAGCTGTCAGCTGCCTGTCCTCAATGCTTGGCATCGGATCACCCGATGGATGATTATGTGCCACGCAGATAGCGGCTGCATGCTGCAGAATCGCCGGCAGAAATACCTCACGCGGATGCACCACCGAGTTGGTCAGCGAACCCTCTGATACCAGCTCTGTGCCTATTACTTTATTCTTACTGTTTAACAAAATTACCAAAAATTGTTCCTTTGTGGCATAACGCAGGCGTGGCATCAAAAATGCCGCACCATCCTGCGGACAGCCAAAATGGATTTTATCCAAAGGGCGGGCCGACGCAATACGTCTGCCTATTTCCAGAGCTGCCAAAACTGTTGCTGCCTTGGCCTGCCCCATACCCTTGATTTGCATAAGCTCATTTAAGTCCCTCACTCCTGCCAGACGCCTGTACAGGCCTCCGTCAGCTGTGAGCTCCTTAGCAATCTCCAACGCTGATTTTTGAGCAGTGCCTGTGCGCAGCAATATTGCCAGCAGCTCCGCATCAGTCAGCGCCTCCACCCCACGCAGAAAAAGCTTTTCCCGTGGTCTGTCCTCTAAGGGAAGATTTTTAATACTCTCTGTGTTTGTTCTTTTGTCGATACTACTAAAATCACTGCAAAAATCGCAGGTCCTGCTTACTGCAGGATTAGTCACTCTTCATAGCTCCTCATACTCCCAATCTTTGCATCATTAAGTACAACAATGACAACGGCAGACCTACAACATTGTTATAGCAGCCATTGATTTTTTCCACCAGGACAGCACCTCTGCCCTGAATGCCATAGGCTCCTGCCTTATCCATAGGCTCGCCTGTAGCAATATAAGCATCTATTTCTTCAGCAGTCAGCTGACGAAAGCTTACATCAGTAACGCACACCTTGGACAGCTGCTGTCCCTTATAGCGCACAGCAACGCCTGTCATAACCTGATGTGTACGTCCGGACAAGCGCTGCAGCATAGCCTTGGCAGCTGCTGCATCCTGCGGCTTGCCCAAAATAACATTATCAATTACTACGATTGTATCTGCAGCAATAACCGGAAGCTCATCTCCAATTTTTGCTGCTACAGCAGCGCATTTGCCGGCTGCATTATACAAAGCAACCTCCTGCGCCTGGCTGGCAGTGCCGCTGCCTTCGGCAAAATCCGCCGGACAAACCAACGGAGTAATACCTATTTGCTGCAGCAGCGCCTGTCTGCGCGGAGAGGCTGATGCCAAAATAACCTTCATGCTTCAGCCTATTCCTTTTTACCCATATCAATAACAATCTTCGGCTGCTGGATTTCAAAAATAACAGCCTGCTTGCCTTCGCGTATCGCATCACGTTTAAAAATACGTGCATAGTTTACGGTTACCAAAAGCCACAAAACAATACAGCCGGCAATAAACGGCAATTCATCCATATGAAAGAACGTAGCCATGCTGTGTCCGCAGGCAACACCTGCAAGAATGCCTGCTACCGGCAGACCGTAAATAACCAGCTTAGCCTTGCGTTGGTCAAAGTCACGGTATTCCGCGCCAACCACATCGCCGGCCTTAGCACCTACCGGGTTCCAGCAATCTATGTATTTAGGCAGGCCTGTCAGTTCGCTTTCAGCTTTATCAACCTTTACCTCAGCGCGCTCGCCCTGCTTTTTAACAATAATACCTCTAATTTCTGCCATTGAAGCAAATCCTTCCTCTACCAAATATTTAGCTTAATAAGCGTGTACGAAAATATACCAATAGCCGAAGCCGAAAACTACGCCGTAAATTGCCAGGAAAACAAGAACGCCTTGCCAGCATACAGGATAACCGAAGTTGATATCCTCACCGAAAATACCACGGCGGTTAAAGAAGGTATATTTTTTACGTTTTCTGAACCAGGCCAATTTGTTATCGGGGCCAACCAGCTTAGCAATCAGATAAATGTAAATAAAAGAACCAAAAAATATTTGCATAACGCGGGCGCATACTACCACCGGTTCTACGTTAGCTATAGTTTCCATATCTCAAAGCCTCCTATATCAAAAACAATCATCAATTAAAGCTGAATAAATTTATCCGGCATTTCCTTACGCAATACACGAACAAACTCATCACTTGATTTAAACAGCAAGCCTGCCAGCTTATTTTTCTTACCTTCGGTAAACACCAGCAAGCGCTGCGGATTTTCATCAAGTGAATTATAGCGATGGATATAATGCTTAATCGCTGTTTTGCGGAAAAAGCTCTTTACATATTTATCGGTAAAGCTTTCTGTACGGGTCAGGTCAACAACATAACTGCGTTTAATAAAGCCTAAGCCGTGGCTGATTACCTCAAGCTTCATATCCTTGTAGAGTATCAGAGTATAGCCAAAGGCTACACGCCAAATCCACAGAGCCAAAAGCACTGTATCCATACCCCAGCCCAGCATATCAAAGCGTCTATGTTCCTGTAGCCAGGTCCATTCATGCCAATAAAGGCTCGCAATCATCAGCAAGGCAATCACTGCAAAGATTTTTCTTTGCGTACTTGTTCCAGATTCTTCACGATACAATTCTTCCAAAAGAGTTCCCTCCAGCTTCCTAAATTGTGCAATAGCAACAAAGCAATCTTATCCAATTAATTATATCAAATTTTACACTTAAAGCATATACCTCAGGCAATAAAAATCAGTGCAAAAATGTGAATTTTACCTGCATCAGACAGCTTTCATGCAAAAGCAAAACACCGCTTCGCCGGCTTACGCCATTGAAGCGGGTTTCAGTAAGTATTATGCTTTATTAAAATATAGCATCTGATATTACGTCATCCTTAAGTAACAACTGTCATCCCTGAGGTTTTTCACCGCTAACCATTCAGCAACTCCAGTGCATGAGAGCCTATTTGCGCACCTGACCGTTACCATTAATCAGATACTTTGTACTCGTAAGCTCCGGCAGCGCCATAGGTCCGCGGGCATGCAGCTTTTGTGTGCTGATGCCGATTTCCGCACCGAAGCCGAATTCGTTGCCGTCGGTAAAGCGGGTAGAGGCATTGACGTAAACAGCAGCAGCGTCCACGGTATATTGGAAAAGCTGTGCCGCCTGATAATTATCGGTAACAATACATTCGCTGTGACCGGTGCCGTATTTGGCAATATGCGCCATGGCCTCCTCAATGCTGTCAACAATCTTTACGGAAAGGCGCAAATCGCCGTATTCCGTAGACCAGTCTTCTTCCGTTGCCGGATGCACCTGACCGCTGTACTCCTGCACAGCCTTGTCACCGCGTATTTCTACGGCAGAGGAATTATACATCATCAGCATCATCGGCAAGAATTTATCCGCAATATCCTTATGCACCAGCAGTGTTTCCATTGCATTGCATACGGAAGGACGCTGTACCTTGGCATTGAAGGCAATCTTCATCGCCATCTCCACGTCGGCATCCTTGTCAACATAGGTATGGCATACGCCCGCACCTGTTTCAATAACCGGCACGCTGGCATTACGCACCACCGCCTGAATCAGCCCGGCACCGCCGCGAGGAATAACCACGTCGACAAGGCCGTTCATATGGATTAAATCCTGCACAGCCTGTCTGTCACTGGTATCAATAAACTGAATAGAGCCCGCAGGAATGCCTGCACCCTCCGCAGCCTGCGCCAAAATCGCAGCCACTGTTTTGTTGGACTCCATTGCCTCGCTGCCACCCTTAAGAATAACAGCATTGCCGGATTTCAGGCACAGGCCTGCGGCATCTGCCGTAACATTGGGACGCGCCTCGTAAATAATACCGATAACGCCCAAGGAAACACGAATTTTGGTAATATGCAGACCGTTAGGCAAGGTTTTGCCGTCAATAACATTACCCACGGGATCAGCCAGGCCTGCTACCTGACGCAAGCCGTCAGCCATACCGCTGATGCGCTCGGCAGTCAGCTTCAGACGGTCCAGCATTGAGCTTTTCATGCCCTTGGCTGCAGCAGCAGTCATATCACGCTCATTCGCAGCTAAAATTTCAGACTGTTGTGCCTCAAGCGCAGCAGCCATCGCCAAAAGTGCCGCATTCTTAACTGCGGTAGAAGTAACGGCAAGCTTTGCTGCAGCCTGCTTTGCAGCCTGCGCCTTAGCCTTCACCAATTCATACGTTGCCATAATCCTCACCCTGCCTTATAAAATAACCAAGTCATCGCGGTGGATAACCTCATCAAAATTTTTATGTCCCAGAATATTTGCAATCTCGCCGGAATTGCAGCCCTTAATCTGCTCCAGCTCGGCAGAAGAATAATGCACTAAACCACGCGCCAACTCGTGCGCATCCTTATCGATAACGCTCACCGTACTGCCCGGCAAAAATTCACCCTGCACGGCAAACACGCCTGCCGGCAGAATGCTGCAGCCGCCGGCCTTGCGAATAGCCTTAGCACAGCCATCATCCACAACAATACTGCCGGCAATCTTGGCACCAAAGGCCAGCCAGCGCTTGCGGAACTGCAGACGGTTTTCACGGCTCACGAACAAGGTTCCAAGCTCTTCACCCTGCAGCACACGGGTAATGGCATTCTTTTCGGTACCGCTGGCAATTACCAGATGAATACCGCTGCTTGTCGCAGCCTTGGCAGCCTGAATCTTAGTCGCCATACCTCCTGTACCGCGGGCAGAGCCGACACCGCCGGCACTTGCCTCAATCTCCGGAGTGATTTCCGCAACCTCAGGCACAATAACAGCGTCCGGATGCGTTTGCGGATTAGCGGTATACAGGCCATCCACATCCGACAAAATGATAACAAGGTCAGCATCCACAATGCCTGCAACAAGAGCAGACATATTATCGTTATCGCCGATTTTCAGCTCATCGAGCGCCACAACGTCATTTTCGTTGACGATAGGGATAACACGCTGACGCATCAGCTCCATAAAGGTATTACGCGTATTTGTATAACGATGGCGGTCAATGGCCTCTGTTTTGGTAATCAGCACCTGCGCCACAATCTGACCGTAATCGGCAAAGAATTTTTCGTAGGTGTGCATCAGAACGCCCTGGCCTACGGCAGCAGCAGCCTGCTTGCCGGGAATAGTTTTGGGTTTTCCGGGCAAGCCCATGCGGTCCACGCCCACAGCCACGGCACCGCTGGTAACCAGAATCATTTCCTTGCCCTGATTCTGCAAATCGCTGATTTCACGTGCCAGACGATCAATCTGACTGAAATTGCGCTTGCCGTTAGCATAGGTAATCGTACTCGTACCAACCTTAATGACAATACGCTTAGCCTTTTTTAAAGCCTCACGGCTTGCTTCATTGTTTAACATTTCCCCTCACCTGCAGTTCTAGTTTTTTATATTTTTTGCGTTATCCGCAATACGTCTCTTTCGCCAAGGACGCAGAGAATGTATCGGATGCTAAATGAATTTTACGACGGCGTACTTCATGTACGTCGAGTAAAATTCATGACGCAGATAGCACGTTATCCGCACACTTGCTTTTTAGAGACTGTGGAGAATGTGCCGGATGCTAAATGAAATTTACGATGGCGTACTCCTCGTACGTCAAGTAAATTTCATGACGCAGACGGTGCGTTATCCGCAGGATCAATCCTTGTAGTCGAAAACCATATCCCTAATACGCACACTCTGACCTTCCTGTACGCCTCTCTCCTTCAGCGCCTCATCAATACCAAGACGTTTCCAGATCAATTGGAAGCGGTAAAGTGCCTCGTCATTATCAAAGTTAGTCATAGCAACAAGACGCTCAATGTTCTTGCCGCGAACCTCCCAGTCGGTATCATTGCCGACAACAATTTCATAGCTGTCCGGATCAATCTCGTCAAAGCGTGCCAGATCTTCTTCATCTTCTTCCGGAACATACTGCAGCAGCAGGTCGTAAGCCTTAAACATCAGCTCACGCAGGCCTTCGCCGGTAGCAGCACTGGCCTTGCAGATTTCGTAGCCCTTAGCTTCAACGTATTCCTTTAAGCGCTCAAAGTTTTCCTGAGCTTCCGGCAGGTCCATTTTATTGGCAACAACCAATTGCTTGCGGCGTGCCAGACGCTCGCTGTATTCTGCCAGCTCTGTATTGATTTTGTCAAAGTCCTCAATCGGGTCACGGCCGTCAACGCCTGCCACGTCAACAATATGCAGCAGTACCTTGGTGCGCTCTACATGACGCAGAAAGTCATGGCCAAGGCCTACACCCTCATGCGCACCTTCAATCAGGCCGGGGATATCCGCCAATACAAAGCTGCGCTCCTCATCCAAGCGTACTACGCCCAAAACCGGGGACAGCGTTGTAAAATGGTAGGCAGCAATTTCGGGGCGGGCAGCACTCACCTGTGCGATAATGCTGGACTTGCCTACACTGGGGTAGCCTACCAGGCCAACGTCAGCCAGCAGCTTCAGCTCCAGCTTCAGCCAACGGTTTTCGCCGGGTTCGCCCTTTTCAGCAAAGGTCGGAGCACGGTTGGTGCTGGTAACATAGCAGGCATTGCCCTTACCGCCACGGCCGCCCTTAGCAGCCGTATAGGTCTGACCATCCTCAACCAAGTCTGCCATAACGGCGCCGGTTGCATCATCACGTACCAAAGTACCCATCGGAACCTTCACGAAAACAGTATCGGCACGTACACCGGTGCAGTTTTTAGTACCGCCCTGACCGCCGCGCTTGGCAACATATTTTCTCTTGTAACGGAAATCAATCAGGGTATTAAGATTTTTGTCCGCAATCAGGACAACATCACCGCCGCGACCGCCGTTACCACCGTTCGGGCCACCCTTTTCTACAAATTTTTCTCTGCGGAAGCTGCTCATGCCGTCGCCGCCATCGCCTGCTTCTACATAAATTCTCGCTCTGTCAATAAACATTTTTTCTTCTCCTGTATCTTAAATTTAGCTGTTGCTAGGTATATTTATCTATATTATAGCTTATCTTGCAGGGAAAGTGCAACGTGGTAACAATCAAATCCGCAGAAAAGCTTTGAGTTTGCGAAGATTTCACTACTGATTTATATGAAGCAGATGGTGCATTGCTGCAACCGTTACCTATTTCAAGGCTACAGCTAATAAAAAACGTGCCTGCAGCTATTTTTTATATACACAAAAGCTGCAAGCACGTTTATAAAAGAAAAGGAGAACCGTATTGCTTATTTCTGCAAAAATTTATCAACTGCATGTGCGGCACCACGCCCTTCGGCAATAGCCCACACCACCAGGCTCTGTCCGCGACGTGCGTCACCAGCTGCAAAAACGCCGGGCACATTGGTCGCATAGCTGCTGTCATCAGCCGCTATGCTGCCGTTAGGTGTCTTCGCCAACTTGAATTCCTCAAACAGTCGCTCTTCGCTGCCCACAAAGCCCATAGCCAGAAGCACCAGCTGTGCAGGCACCCTCACAGGGAGCAGGACAGACGTGAGATGTAAATTCCGGGAAATTGTTGGTTTTATTAAGACGGGCATAGGCATAATCATCCATCCCATGGTAAACAAGATCATTAAATTCCGGCATCAGATTGTGCAGCGGACAGCCTGTTAATCATTACACCGCTATGGCAGAAGGGAACACCGCAATCCATACAGCGCGCTGCCTGGCAGCGCAGTGCTTCCTTGTGCGGCAGGCTGCTCGTCTTAATTTCCTGCCAATCCTTAATTCTTTCTTCGGGGGCACGCAAAGCAAGCTCCGCACGCTTGTAATCCATAAACCCGGTAGGCTTACCCATTATGCCTTCACCTCCTCAAATACCTTCAGGATGGCAGCTTTCCGGCTGTGGATCAATCAGATTCAGTTCCGGACCGATACCGCTGGTAGTATCTGTAAAAACCTCTTCACGAATGGCATCAATCGGCGGATTTGTTACCTGCGCAAAGAGCTGTTTAAAGTAGTTATATAAAAGCTGCGGCTTTTCGCTGAGCACTGTTTGGCACATTCCTTAACAAAAAAGTTGTGCGGAATCTGCAGCAGCACACCGGCACCGTCACCGGAGTTCATATCTGCTCCCTGACCGCCGCGATGGTCCATGTTATGCAGAACCACCAAAGCCTGTCGTAAAATTTTATTAGACTTCTTGCCCTTAATATTGGCAACTACGCCAACACCGCAGGCATCGTGTTCAAACCAAGGATCGTACAATCCCTGTTTCTTGGGCAGCGAAGTATTCATAATAAATTCCCCTCTCAAAGCATTTTATCAATAAATCTATTAGCAGTTCCATTAGTGTTTCTGTTAAAGACCACTACAACGACTGTAATTTTAATTATAATACCACATTATTACGATTGCAAATTGTATACATGTATATTTACTTGTATAACAAAAGTTCTGCAAAAGGCAATTTTCTGAAAGAGGTAGATTTATACTTCTGCAGCTATTTACACCACATCCGCACTTTTTTCCATCTCAACTATACACTAAATGTTTTTCTAGGCATTTCTTTAACTTTACACTTGACAAACCGTGAAATTGTTGCGATAATGTGAAGAACACAGCGATGTGTTTGTTTTAATTTAAGAACAAAATGCAATGACCGGGAAAATTTACCTGCCCCAGCATCCAGAGAGACGGCGTAAGGTGCAAGCCGCCAACAAGCAGGCAAAGAAGCTCACCCGCGAGCAGCTTCTCTGAACCAAGTAGGAGCAGACGCTTCCAGCACGTTACGCTGCCGATTCGCTAATCGGGAAAATTAAGTACAACTTAGGGTGGTACCGCGAAAAAACTTCGCCCCTATCTGCAAGCGCAGATAGGGGCTATTTTATTTCATGTTACACTCTTTCTAACTTAAAAATTTTACAGGCTGTCTAGAAGAGCGTCAGATGCGAAGAAGCGCGACGACGGCGTACATACCAGTACTCCTAGGAGCGCTTCTGAAGCAGATGGCCCCTTATAGGCAGCCCCTAAAGAAAGAAGGACTATCTTATGGGAATGACAATGACGCAAAAAATCTTAGCCAAGCACGCTCACCGCGACAGCGTAAGCGCCGGCGACCTGCTTGTTTCTCAAGTAGATTTAGTATTAGCTAATGATATTACCGGTCCTCCGGCTATCAACGAATTTGAAAAAATCGGTAAACCGGTATTTGATAAAAACAAAATTGCTCTGGTTCCGGACCATTTCTCCCCCTGCAAGGATATCAAATCCGCAACCATGTGCAAGCGTATGCGTGACTTCGCCCGCAAGCACGAAATCAAAAACTACTTTGAAGTGGGCCAGATGGGTATCGAGCATGCACTGCTGCCTGATAAAGGTCTTGTTGCTCCCGGCGAAATCATCATCGGCGCCGATTCCCACACTTGTACCTACGGTGCACTCAATGCTCTGAGCACCGGTATGGGCCAGACCGATATCGGCTGCGCTATGGCCAGCGGTACCTCCTGGTTCAAGGTTCCGCAGGCTATCAAAGTCAACCTGACCGGCAAGCTGCCGAAATACGTTAAAGGCAAGGACATCATCCTGACCATCATCGGTATGATTGGCGTTGACGGCGCCCGTTACCAATCTTTGGAATTCACCGGCGAAGGCGTCAGCGAGCTTTCTATGGCCGACCGTCTGACTATCTGCAACATGGCTATTGAGGCCGGCGGCAAAAACGGTATTTTCCCCGTTGATGAAAAAACCATTGAATTCTTAAAGGAACGCGGTGTAACCCGTGAATGGGAAGCAGTTACTGCCGACGAAGACGCTGAATATGCCCGCATACTCGATATTAAGCTCGACGAGCTTGTTCCTGTTGTTGCTTACCCGCATCTGCCGGAAAACACCCATCCTGCCAAGGAAGGTCATGCAATCAAAATCGACCAGGTTGTCATCGGCTCCTGCACTAACGGCCGTCTGGAGGATCTTGAGCAAGCTGCCGAAATTCTCAAAGGTCACAAGGTTTGCGACCATGTGCGTATGATTATCATCCCGGCAACCCAACAGATTTATCAGGAAGCTATGCACCGCGGTTACATAGATACCTTTATTGATGCCGGTGCTGCCGTTTCCACTCCGACCTGCGGTCCCTGCCTGGGCGGTTACATGGGTATCCTCGCAGCAGGCGAGCGCGCTGTATCCACCACCAACCGCAACTTCCGCGGCCGCATGGGCCATGTCGACAGCGAGGTTTATCTGGCAAGCCCCTATACCGCTGCAGCCAGTGCAATCACCGGTTATATCACCAGCCCTGAGGAGGTAGTAAAATGAGCAAAGTTTGGCGTTACGGCGACCACATCGATACAGACGTTATTATTCCGGCAAGATATCTGAACATTGCCGACTTCAAGGAATTAGCAGAACACGCTATGGAGGATGCGAAGGAAAACCTGGAAATTAACTTCGCTGCCAACGTACAACCCGGCGATTACATCGTAGCAGGCAAAAACTTCGGCTGCGGCTCCTCCCGTGAGCATGCCCCTGTAGTATTAAAGGTTAAGGGCATCAAATGCATCGTAGCAGACAGCTTTGCCCGCATCTTCTATCGCAATGCAATTAACATCGGTCTGCCGGTGCTGGAAATCGGTGCCGACGTAGAAAAGATTGAACCCGGTGACGAAATTGACGTTGATGTCAACAAGGGTGAAATCAAAATCCTCAATAAAAATATTACGATTAAAACAAAACCGCTGCCGGAATTTATCCAGCATATCGCAGACTGCGGCGGCCTGATTAATTATATTAAAGGAGAAAACAAATAATGAAGATTTGCTTACTGCCAGGTGACGGCATTGGTGTAGAAATAGTTGATGCAGCTGTAGAGGTTCTCGACGCTGCTGCAAAAAAATTCGGCTTTGAAATTGAATATGACAAGCAGCTCATCGGCGGCTGCGCAATCGACGCAACCGGCGTTCCCCTGCCAGAAGCAACCATCGCCAGCGCTAAGGCTGCTGACGCTGTACTGCTTGGTGCTGTCGGCGGACCGAAATGGGATAATGTTGCTCCGGATATCCGCCCGGAAAAAGGCCTGCTTGGTATCCGCAAGGCTTTGGGCCTGTACTGCAACTTGCGCCCGATGACCGTTTCCAAATTCACCGCGCATCTTTCTCCGCTGAAAACGGAACGTGCCGAAGGCGCCGACCTTTTAATCGTACGCGAGCTTACCGGCGGCATCTACTTCGGTGAACACAACGAAGCGCATCTCAATGCTGACGGCGTTGAGGAAGCAAGCGACGTTGAGCTTTACACCCGTCCGGAGGTAGCACGCATTGCCCGTTTTGCTTTTGAAGCTGCCAAAAAACGCCGCGGTAAGGTAACCAGCGTTGATAAAGCCAATGTATTGGGCTCCAGCCGTATGTGGCGTAAAATCGTTGCCGAAATGCAAGCAAAGGATTATCCTGAAATCGAGCTGAACAATTTCTATGTTGATAACTGCGCAATGCAGTTAGTGTTGAATCCTAAGCAATTCGACGTTATTTTGACCAACAATATCTTTGGCGATATCCTCAGTGACGAAGCCAGCACGATTGCAGGCAGCATCGGCCTGCTTCCGAGCGCCAGCCTCGGCGACGGCACCGGTATGTACGAGCCTATCCACGGCAGCGCACCGGACATTGCCGGCCAAGGCATCGCTAACCCGCTGGCAACCATTCTCAGCGTCGCTATGATGCTGCGCTACTCCCTGAACCAAAACGAAGCAGCAGACGCTATGGAAGCAGCTGTTGACGCAGTTATGGAACAAGGTTACCGCACTCCGGACCTTTATGCAGAAGGTCTGAAGAAGGTTTCCACCTCTGAAATGGGACATCTTGTTGCTCAGGAACTGCTCAAATAGACATTCCCGGTATAACGCCATCCCCTCAGCGTTTACCAAAGCATTTCTACCCGTAAGCCTTCCGTTTGGGGCTTACGGGTAAATTTTCCAACATTTAGGCATTGTTATATTTTGATTTTTTTGTTTTTTGGATTTTCTTATGATTGTTGTGGTGTATTATGATGCAAACTTTAGTTAAAAACACAAATTCTGTGTATACTAATAGTATTTCAAGCAATACTGCGGCCTTCCGCCAAGGCTTGCACGATGGTATCCCCATAGGATTGGGGTATTTTGCCGTAGCCTTTTCTCTGGGAATTATTTGCCGCACATCCGGGCTTTCTGTATTCCAAGGCTTTCTGACAAGCCTGCTCAACAACACTTCAGCCGGTGAATTTGCCGCCATTACCCTCATCGGCCAAAATGCCAGCTATACCGAAATAGCACTTGTAACCCTTATCGCCAATGCACGCTACATGCTGATGAGCTGCGCGCTGAGCCAAAGGCTCAGCAACGCGCAAGGCTTTATACATCGTCTGGCTATGGCCTTCGCTGTAACGGATGAGCTTTTCGGGATTGCTATCTCCCGTCCCGGTGTTTTAAATCCATACTATTACTATGGAGGCATGGCAGTGGCCATTCCAGGCTGGTCGATTGGCACAGCCAGCGGTATTATCGCTGGTGCAGCGTTGCCAGAACGCATTGTCAGCGCACTGAGCGTTGCGCTGTTTGGCATGTTCCTTGCTATTATCATTCCGCCGGCACGCGAAAGCCGTATCATTCTCACTGTTGTAATCACAAGCTTCGTCGCCAGCTTCGCAGCAGCATATCTGCAGCCGTTGGCACAGCTTACCGGCGGTACACGTACCATTATCCTCACTGTAGTCATCGCAGCGGCTGCAGCCTGGCTTAGGCCGGTACAATCCCAGCAAAAGGAGGACTAGCACATGGAACACAATATTTACATTTATATTGCAGTCATGGCACTTGTTACCTACGCTATCCGCGTACTTCCGCTAACACTCATTCGTAAGGAAATCAAAAATCCCTTCATCCGTTCCTTTTTATATTATGTCCCCTACGACGCTCGCAGTAATGACCTTTCCTGCTATCCTGCAGGAAACACAAACACCTGCTGCAGGTGCTCTTGCCCTCGGCGTCGGCGTTGCCACCGCCTGGCGCGGCATGAGCCTTTTTCATGTGGCTTGCTGCTGCTGCGCCGTTGTGTTTATCGTAGAATTTATTATGGTGCCGTAAGACACAAAAAGCCGCCCATTCAGGAGATTGTTCTCTGAGCTGGCGGCTTTTTGGTATTACTGTAATTAACGTGCATTTAATCCCAATTCATTAATCAAGGCACGTTGCAACAAATTTGAAAAATTAATATCGTTATCAATTGCCAGATTATTAAGCCATGCAGGAATCGAGAGCGTCTTCTTTACAGCCTTCGCATTATACTTTTTGTCATAAGCAAGCTTATCAAAAGCAACCATCATCACAAATTGATTGCCTTCCAGATTGATTTCATTGGGTTTTGATGCCTGAGGATATTCTTCAGGCTTTTTACCTTCCAACATCAAGCCAATCACTTCCTGCACCATCTCCAAAGCTTCTTCCAAAGAATCTCCTTGAGTATTGCAGCCGGGAATATCCGGAACATAAACAGAAACGCCTACTTCCTCAGGTTCAAAAATTACGGGATAAAAATATTTTTTAGACATGATGCGCTCCTTTCTTCTCCTTATCGTTTTAATCCAGCCTGCTTTAAAATAGCCTGTTCTAAGCCTTTCTTTAATTCTTTAGTATGCAAAGGTACAGCAACAGTTATATTCCGCTGTGGATTAAAATATTTTTGATGAGAACCATTATTGCTCTTAACATAAACAAAACCATTTTGTAAAAGCAATCTGATCATTTCTTTAGGGGTTAGTGGCATAAACGCAATCTCCTTTAATTTATTATACTACGTAATATTACGTATGTAAAGAAATGCACGCTGCAACAAAAAAGTCTTCGCACATATCTAAATATGCACGAAGACCAAAAGATTATTATAAAATTTTTACCTCACAGTAGCCAATGGAACATGCCGAAATAAGAGAAAACACACAACACGGAAACGCCCAGCGCAGAAACGCCGAACATTTTCATAAACAGATTCTGCTGCTGCTTCTGATTAGCATTAGCGGCCGAAGCATATGCTGCCAACGCCAACGCACCGCCTGTAGAAAGCGGACTGATGGCAGCGACATGTGAAATCGTTGTAATCGAGGAAGCCAATTCGAACTCATTCACCCCGCCAAGCTGCTGGGCAAAATGCGGCACAGTCGGCAGCAGCGTAGGCATAACAACACCGCTGCTTGAGCTGAACCAGCTCATTACGCCAGAGGTTAACCCCATAACAGCGGCAGCACTTTTAGCGCTCATCAGCGAAACAAGCACATTGGAAAGCACCTCAATACCGCCGAGATCTATAATCAGCTGCATCAAAACACCGACACCGGTAATCAGCAGCAGCGTATTCCAAGGAATGTGCCTGATAGCTTTGCTCTCATCGGAAACACGTAAAAAGGACAATACTGCAGCAACTGCAAAGCTGACCAATCCGACGTTAATTCGCAAAAGCATAACCATAAGCACCATCACTACAATACCGGCAATAGTCGTCAGCTGCCTTTTGTTAAAGCAGGGAACTTCTTTTTTCTGCTCCACAGCAGCAGAACGCAGCTTATAACCACCCAATAAAATGTAGACAATAACAGCATAAATAGTAAAGGAAAGAATGCCATTCATAAGAAAATCATTTTCAATACCTGTCAGGCCAAACTCTGCGCACAGATTCGCACCGATAATGCCGGTAGCAGCAAGCGGTGATAAACCACCGGCGCAAGAACCCAAAACAGTTAAGGTTGAAAGCAGCACAGGACTTATTTTCATTTCCGCAGCCAAGGACATAGAAAAAACCATCATTATAGCCATAGTAGGCACGGAGCCGGGACCAAGCGCAGCAAGTATAATCGAGAATACATAAATGATGATCGGAATCAGGTAAACACGCTTACCTGCCAAGGAAATAACTTTTTGTGCCAGTAAATCCAGACTGCCGTTAATCTGTGCCAAACTGAACAAATAAGTTACACCCAAAAGCATCAGAAACAAAGAAGCATTGAAGCCTTTAATAATTTCCGCATCACTGATGCCTGCCATACGTCCCAAAAGCAAGGCAAAAGCTATGCACAAAAGACCCGTATTCATTTTACGGATAAAACCAAGCATAATTGCCAGAAGTAAAAAACCCAAGGATAACAGAGCCATCGGAAACCTCCAAAAAATTTATTTGAGAGTGTATTTGAGAGTGTAACAACGGTAATATTAAATATAACAGAATCGCCATTTATATAATAACACTTAGGAATTACTTTGTAAAACGGTAGTTTTGTTTATCTTATTCTTGTTTGGCATTAAAATTATTCCATATAGGAATAGTCTTTTTATTGTCGTCTCTGTGCAGATATAGACTATGCTATTCCCACTCTTTAAAGCAAAATAGTTTATTTCCTGCAAAATAAATGTTACAATAAATAATTGAGAGAAGATTAGACAATTTTCATAGCTATAACAACGCTGTGAAAATTACATTATGGAGATGATTGCTTTGCCAAATTATGCAGATATCAACGGACGGCCGATGAAGAAGCTGCAAATACAACAATACCTGCGCAAGCTGCAGCTCAACGATTTCGAGCCGGCTGTTAATTTAGCAACCCTGACTAAATTGCAGGACGCGCACCTCAAATATATTCCCTATGAAAATTTTGACTGTCTTAACGGCAAAATTACCTCGCTCAAACGCCAGGATATGTTCAATAAGGTTATCATGCATAACCGCGGTGGCATCTGCTTTGAGCTGAACGGACTTTACAACTGGCTTTTGGAATCCCTGGGCTTTGATGTGACCAGCTATTCCGCCCGCTTTATCGATAAAATGGAAACCTACCAGCTGCGCCGCCACCGCGTAATGTGTGTAGCTTTAGGCGATAAGTGTTATCTGACCGATGTCGGTGTGAACAGCGAAAGCCCGCGTGTGCCGCTGGAAATTACTGAAGGCCTGATTCAAAGCGACGGCATCAGCCAATACAAATTTACCAGCAGTGAATTTTGGGGTTGGCTGCTTTGGCAGAAGGAACGCGGCAAAATCTGGAAGCGCCTCTTTGGCTTCACTGAAGAGCCTCAGATAGACAAGGATTTTATTACCGCCAGCTTCTGGTGCGACGCTCATCCGGATTCACCGTTTATCAAAAGCAAAAAGCTGTCTATTTTCCGCGAAGACTGCAATATTACCATCCGCGGTAACTATTTAAAATTTTACCTCGGCGGTCGCGTTAAGTACCGCTATAAAATTAACACCGGTGCCGAGCTTAAGGAAATTCTTTGGGAGTATTTCGGTATTAATGTAGAATACCGCCTCAAGGATGACGGTATAGAATATTAAGCCGGCGGGAGATTTGTAAAATGCCTGATTTATTTTTTCCGAGTTATACAAAAAAAATACTGTCTGCTTTGAACGCTGCCGGCTATGAAGCCTATCTTGTCGGCGGTGCCGTGCGCGATCTGCTTTTAGGCAAATCACCGGATGATTACGATATCACTACCAATGCTCTGCCGGAGCAGGTTCTGGCAGTTTGTAAGCAAAATGCTTGGAAAACTGTTGACCAATTAGGCCATAATTTCGGCTGTGTAGTCATTGTTATCGACGGCGTTGCTACCGAAGTAACAACCTTCCGCGGCGAACGCTATAATGATGACGATATGCATCGCCCTGCCGCTACCTGGTTTTGCAGCAGTCTGCGCGAGGATTTAAGCCGCCGCGATTTTACAGTCAACGCTATGGCGCTGTCATTTGACGGCACATTATATGATTACTTTGGCGGTCAGCAGGATTTGCAGCAGAAAATTTTACGCACCGTAGGTGACGCTAAGCAACGCTTTCAAGAGGACGCTCTACGTATGCTGCGTGCCTGCCGCTTTGCGGCACAGCTTGGCTTTACGTACGAGCAGGCAGGCTGCAAAGCATTGCCTGCCTGCGGTGAGCCAAATACGCCCTATTACCTGCCGCATGGCTACAGCTTTCCAGTTGAACGCTGCGCCGGCCTTTCGTTGGAGCGTGTGCGCAAGGAGCTGGAAAAGCTCATTACCGCTAAGTATGCAGGCAAGGGCCTGATGCTGATGATGGCCACAGGCCTTTTAGGTGCAAACTGCCATGCCCGCGAAAACGGCAGCGATACTGTCATTCCCATTTTTCCGGAAGCGCTGCACCTTTTAGGTCTGCACCAAAATCCACGCTTCCATTTATATGACACCTGGGAGCACACACTGCTGGCGATTGACAACAGTCCGCGCGATTTAGCCATCCGCTGGGCGTTGGTGCTGCACGATTTAGGCAAGGGCTTGCCGAATGTACGCAAGCTGAACAAGGAAGGACAGCCAAGCGATCCCGGCCACGAAGCAGAAAGCGCCAAAATGTCTAAGGCTATCCTGACACGCCTAGGCTATAACAAAAGCTTCGTACATCTGGTAACCTGGCTGGTAGCGCAGCATATGCGCTTCGCGCCTATGCTGCTCACCGGTGAGCGCACCCTGCTGCGCTGGGTGCGCAGCGAAGCCGCCAGCTCCGGCTTCCGCACGCAGGCAGAGCTGACACAAGCCTACAGTCTGCTAGTCGAGGTTTTTCTTGCGGATATGGGAGCAACCCACGCCCGCGAAAACGAGCAGCTGATGGCCGAAGGTCGCCTTTTAGGCCGTCAGGTTGTGGAGCTGGTACGCACACGCATGCCCGTATGCACCAAGGATCTTGCTGTCAGCGGACGCGAACTGCTGCAAATTATTCCTCAGCATGAAATCAAAAATATTTTATCCTACCTGCTGGAACGCGTCCAATCCGGCAATCTTCCTAACGAAAAAGAAGCTTTGCTCACAGCAGTCCATAAGCATCTTAAGCGCAAAACTACACTCAGTTTAGGAGAGCAGCTATGAAAACAAAACGCATTTTACTGGCCATTGTTTGCCTGATAGTAATTTTAGGCGGCCTTAATTATCTTTTGCAACAATCCCCTATGCCCATCGGCACTCCCGGAAGCACACCTGCAGCCGGTGCCGCACAATTCGTAGGCAAGCACGATATCAAGGATTCACCTTATTTTAAGCATCCTGATTTTTATAATATGCAATCTGACGAGCATCTTACAATTCTGCCGAAATTTGCCACAACACAGCAAATCACTCATTATACCTGCGGTCCTGCCGCTGCAAATATGGTTGTAAAATATTACAAGGGCAAGACGCTTGATGATGAGCTGGCCGTTGCCAAAATCATGGGCAGCAGCAAAACCGTCGGCACCAACACCAAGGGCATGGTAAACTACTTTGAAAAAATCGGTTGGGAGTTCCATTCCTCCATCAAAGATAAAACTCCCGACAGCTATAAGGATTTCCTCAAATTTGTCGAGAGCAATCTGAAACATAATACCCCTATTATTGTAGAAAACGTCGATTGGGGCGGGCATTGGCGCGTCATTATCGGTTACGACAGCATGGGCACCGCACACCAAAGTGACGATGTGCTTATTATGGCAGATCCCTATGACACCACCGACCATCTGCAGGACGGCTACAGCATTGTGCCGGCAGAACGCTTCTTCTATATGTGGTTTGACCATCAGCTTTTCCCGCAAAGTGAGCAAAAACGCCAATGGCTGACTGCTAAACCGAAAGATTAAAAAGCACTCCATAATGTTTTTTCCAAAACAAAACCGTTGCCGCATTTTCCTGCAGCAACGGTCTTTTATTTTATATGTATAAACTTTTAGCTTGCAGCTTCCTGCTCCACTCCGCGCACACGCGTAAAGTACGAATACAAGGCTAAGGCCATAAGCACGCAACCGGCAAACACAAGCACATAACGCGAGCTCATAAAGCTGCCCAAGGCACCGCCAACAAGCGGTCCTACAACACCGCCAAACTGCTGCGCGCTCGTAACCAGGCCAAAGGCCTTACCGCGCATATTAGCAGCAGTAACACGCGTCAGGTTAGCATTGATATTAGGCACAGCACCTGCCAGGAACAGGCCGTAAACAAACTGAATAGCTGCAAACTGCCAAACAGTATTGATGAACACCTGGAAAAGGTTAATAAAACCGGCAATAAAGGTTACAATACAGAAAACGCGCACATAACCGAAGCGTTGGCCGCGTTTTCCCCAAAACGGCGCCGCCAAAATGCCGGTAATGCCGGACAGCGAGAAAACTACACCGGACATCTTGATAGCAGCATCACCCATATCATGCATCAGCTCGCCTACGTACAATGTAATCAGCGGCTGAATCAGCATTACGCAGGTCTGCACCACAAAGAACATAGCCATAATATACAACAGGCCCTTGTTATGCAAAGCATTCTTTAAATCAGTCAGCAGATTACTTGCTTCGCGCGCGCCCTTATTCAGTACGGACATATCCTTAACGATAAACACTACGGCACTAGTTGCAATAAACAAAGCAAAACTGCCTACATAAAACGAAGCACGCATGCCAAACCAGCTGCTCAGATAACCGCCCATCAACGGTCCCATGATAGTTCCGCTGGCTACCGCAGTCTGCATCAGTCCCATACCCCAGCCCATACGCTCCTCCGGTAAGGATGAAGACGCCATCGACATACAGGCAGGCACAAAGCCGGCAACAACACCGCACACAATACGCACCAGAAGAAGCTGATAGACATCCTGACAGACGCCGGTCAGGAAATAGGTCAGCGCCAAGCCGTAGCCAGCGCGAATCGCCATCTTCCTCTGCCCGACATGGTCAGCCAATGCGCCCCAATAAGGTGCCATCACGGCAGAACCCATAAAAGTTACGGCAAAGGTAATACCTGCCCAGAAGTTAACATCAGGCTGGGCAACATGCAGCTCACGCAGCAGATAAACAGGCAAAAAAGGGATGCACATTGTATAGCTGGCACAGCACAAAAATACTCCCAGCCACAATACCGGCAAATTTGCCTTCCAATTGCCTTTGTTGTTAGAAGTAAAAGCTTGTATTGACATTTTATCTCCCTCTCATCTCTCTAATTGCTATTATAACACATTGCAGGCAGATAGTCACAGCAGATAAATGCCGAAGCTTTTTCTTTCTAGACAATAGATACACTTTTAGCGTATAATATTGTTTAGATTAAATTCGTATTGTTAGCGATAAAATAAACCGCCGACAACTTTATCAGCGTAAAAATCAAAATGCAGACTTTAAGCCTGTAAAGGAGAGTGCAGAATTTGAAACCTTATAGCATGCAAGAATTAGAAGAATGCGGCTTTTTATCAAAAATATTCGGCAGCAAGCCTACCGAAAACGGCTGGAAGGAGCTCAACAATCTGTTGGCTGCAGCACCCGACGCTTTGGCTGTCAGTGCCGATGATGTACATCACGCTCTGAAAAAATGGGGCGTAAAATTCAACGATGATAATTTCAACCAACGCAGCGGCATTTACCGCAAGCTGGCAGATGTTATCTTCACTGAAGTACAAACTAAAGAAGACAGCCTTTGGGCGCAGCTTGCACACTTAGCTGAAATTTTGGAGCTGCCGCCGCATCTGGCAAAGCAGGCTGATAAGGCAGCAAAAACAGCTGCTTATTTTGTCCGCTGCCGCGATTTGCTTGCAGGCACCGAAAATCTGGATATCAAACAATTAAACGACTTATTCGGCTATGACTACGAAGACAGCCTTTCCATGCGCAAGCAGGTTTTCCAGTCTCACTTCAATCAGAAGTTTGACGAAATCAGCAGTGCACAGCGCTATACTCCGGATGAAGAAGCTGCCCTGCGTGCCGACTGCGCAACTCTGGATATCCCATATGAATTAAAGAATAATATTGTCAGCGCTCTGGAAAAATACCGCAGCCTGTGGAATGCAGAGCATATGCCTTTAGGCGATATCAAGCAGGATGCCTTCCCGCTCAACCCTGGCGAAATCTGCCACGCCTATACCAACTGCGGCCTTTGCCAAAACAAAATGATAGAACGCGAGGACAATTACTATGAGCTGACACGCAAATTCCGCATTGATGAAACCGTTGCCTTTAAGGGCGAAAAAATCGAGCATCCCAAATTCACCGAGGAAATGACTATTATTGAAGAGCTGGGCGTGTTCTTCCTTACTAACCAACGTTTAGTTTACATTGGTAAGAAAAACGCCTTCCACATCCCGCTCAACGTTCTCAGCGGTGCTGATTTTGACGGCATCAACATTGTAACCTTCCATCACACCGATGGTACTGACAGTATCTTTAAATTCAGTGACGAGGCTGCCGGAGTTTTATACATTCTGTTCGAAAGAACCTTAAAGGCTGCTAAAGCATAAAACAGCATATATACAAAATACCCCTGCAGAAATTTTTCTGCAGGGGTTAAATTTTTATCAGCTGTAAAATTTACAAGACAGCTTAAGCCGTCAAAGAATTACATGCACTCTTTGATTGCTTTAGCCATACGTTGGATACCTTCAACAATGCGGTCATCCGGCATGTTGGAGTAGTTGATACGCATGCTGCGGTCAGTCTTCTGGTTCGGATAGAAAGCATCACCGATAACGCCGGCAACCTTCATCTCGATGCATTTGTTGAATACTTTGCGTGCGCTTACGCCTTCAGGGAAGGTCAGCCACAGGAACAGACCACCTTCCGGATGAGTCCATTCGGTGCCAGCCGGGAAGTATTTCTCCATGGATTCAAGAATCAAATCACGACGATGTTTGTACAGAGCAACGATTTCTTTAACATGCTCGTCAAGATCATATTGTTCCATGTAAGCATCTGCAACGCCTTGGTCAAAGTTAGAAGTATGTAGGTCAGCACTTTGTTTGATTTTTACAAACTCGCTCAGCAGGCTGTGCTCTGCAGCGATCCAGCCAAGACGCAGGCCCGGGCAGAAGATTTTGGAGAAGGTGCCCAGGAACATAACCAGGCCTTTGGTATCCATAGATTTCAGAGACGGCAGGATAGTGCCTTCATAGCGCAATTCGCCGTACGGATTATCTTCGAGTACAGGCAGGTTGTGTTTGTTAACAACTTCCATGAATTTTTGACGACGTTCCATGGACCAGGTACGACCGGTCGGGTTTTGGAAGTCAGGAATTACATAGATAAATTTGCAGTTCGGAGTGGTTTCCAGAATTTTGTCCAATTCTTCCGGAATCAGGCCGCCGTTATCGGTCGGAACCTCAACAAATTTCGGTTGGTAAGCATTGAATGCGTTCAAAGCGCCGAGGTAGGACGGGCTTTCGCACAGAACAACGTCGCCGGGATCCAGGAACAGCTTGCCTGCGAAGTCCAGGCATTGTTGAGAACCGGTGGTAATCAGAATGTCATCGGGATCAACATTGGTGTGGTATTTATCAGCCATGCGTTTAGCAATTTTTGCACGCAGGGACGGACGTCCTTCGGTAGTTGCATATTGCAGCAGTTGACGACCTTCCTTCAGTACCAGGTCATGAGAAACCTTGGCAATTTCTTCTACAGGGAACAGTTCCGGTGCAGGCAGACCGCCGGCAAAGGAAATAATATCAGGCTGAGCAGTTAATTTTAACAGCTCGCGGATTTCAGAAGCTTGCATACGCTCCATACGTGTTGCGAATTTCATGTTTAAAAACCTCTCTTCATTGGAAACTATATTATTTTACCGTAACACTTATTGTAGCACCACAGTCCAAAACAAACAAGCAAAATACCGTTTTCGATTAATTCTATCTATTTTTATGGTAAATTATGTTAACTTATTAACGGTTTGTACGGAAATTTGTTTGTTTTAATATTTCAGATACTTCAGTAAGCCTTCCAGTCCTTCCATGATATCATCATAGGTCACTTCAAAGTCACCGGTATACCACGGATCAGCAATGCTTGCACCCTTGCGACCGGTGTAATCCAAAAGCAGATGTACCTTATCCTGCGTATCTTCACCGATGACTCTACGCAAATTACGGATATTATTGCTGTCCATCACCAGAAGTAAATCATAATATTCGTAGTCACGCTTCGTTACCTGCACTGCATGCTTGCCTGCGACGCTGATGCCAAGCTGCGCCAGCTTATTGCGCGTGCCGTTATGCACAGGATTACCGATTTCTTCCCTGCTCGTCGCTGCCGACGCAATTTCAAAATCAGCGGCAATGCCGCGTTTTTTTACAATGTCCTTCAATAAAAATTCTGCCATTGGGGAACGGCAAATGTTTCCATGGCAGATAAAGAGAATTTTTATCATAATCTCTATATTCCTCCATAAATCTCGAAAATGTTAATATTACAGGGCTTTTCGGACTCTCATCTTTTCTTAGATTTTTCAGGTGTGCAATTTCATTATACAACGAAACGTTTTTAAATTCGTTGCTTATCAATCTTTTTGATTATTTACATGCGTAAATAAACTCAAATTTTGAGGTAACTTTTTACGATTACTTAAAGTTCAATCATAAAAACGGGCGCTTTTATCCATAAAATATTTCCAAGATTGGCCATTCGCCAAATGCTACCCAGTCCCTGTTTTTGTGCAAATGCACACTTTTAGGGAATGACAGATAGAAGTAGAATTAATAACATCCGCTTAAAAGGTAGCCATTGTTTCCTTATAAGGCGCTGCGTGACATCTTTGTACTCTGTCAGATGCTATTTTATTATTGGCGAACCTCATACAGTCCTTTGATGATTCTAATATTTTATTTAATATCTAAAAACATTACTCTATAATATTTGCTATACCTGGAATCTTTAGCAGTTCAAAAAATTCATTAATATCATCATGCTTCTGTTTTGGAAACATGCTCGTATATCGGTATTGACAAAATGTAAAAAGAATTTCTTTTTTTGCTCGAGATAATGCCACGAAAAATGCACATCGCTCTTCTTCAGGTTGGTTCTTGAAACTCCAAAATGCTGAATCTTCTAAACCAACAAAGTACACTGCATCATATTCTAACCCTTTGCTTTTATGAATTGTCATAATAGGAACAGAGTGCAAACCTTCAAAATTCTCTATGGCAAGCAGCCAGTCTTTTCCTGTACTTTCAAGTTCATTCCACATATAATTGGTAAACTTAGTTAGCACATCCTTCAAATATGTACCTTGACCATAAACTGGAAAGGTTGCCTTAATGCGATTTCCGCCCCAAAATTTAAGTACATGTTCTAACAAATCTTTAAACCCATTTTTACTTGCCACGCTTTTCATCATAATCCCCAGCAATTGTATTTCAGCATCAAGGGCTTCTTGCATCCTTAAATAATCGTCATCTGATTGATACGAATATACATTCCACAACTCCGATGTTTTCACTGCAATATATTCCCAATCATGCGGATGCTTTATATCAACAGCTAAACGCAGTATTGATATTAACATTTCTACAATGGGTTCTTTGAGCAAATTTTGATAATCATCTTCTACACGGGCATAAATCTGAAGTTTTTTTAGTTCTGCAACAATTCTATCCGTATAATTCGCTGGTTTTTGTTTACAAAGGATACAAATCTTATTCGGCTCTAATCCCAACTTTATTTTTGAAGCAATATGCTCAGACACCAATGTCGCTTCTTGTTCATCATCTTTTGCAATAAATAAAGTAATTGTTCCGTCTTCAGGGTTCCATTTATCTGAAACACGAATCGCACTATCCTCTTCATTCAACGATGCGTACATTTTTCTTTGCAGATCAACAAGTCGCGGAGCAGAACGATGATTCATAATCAGCTTTTGTGTATCAGCATTAAAATCTCTTTTATATTTGTCAAATATTGTTTTCAATGCACCAGCCCAAATCATAATACGTTGCTTATTATCACCAACTGCAGTCATTATAGATTTCGAATTCAAAAAGCACTGCTTTACCAAACCATATTGTAAGCCCGTTGTATCTTGGAATTCATCTAAAAAAACAAATTTATACGTCAGTTGTAGTCCTCGTTTAATTTTAGGATTAGTCCTAATAATGTATTCCGAAAGGAGATTAATCATTTTAAATGAGAGTGTTGGCTTGTAATCTTCAAAACCTTTTAATAATAGTTTCCACACTCTTTCTCCCAAATCATTTTTTGTGTACGGCAACTGTACATCACCAAGCACATTATCATAATATGTTCGTAATTTATATGCTGGTAATTTTTGTGGATTATTGTATCCAGCCTTTTTAAACGCTGCATCAATTGTATCTGCATCATTAACTAAATATGACGATTCTGGCCTTATGTTCTCTGGAAGAGCAAAGCGAAAATGATCCACAAGACTTTTAGAAAATGCGTCATAAGTCATAGATATAAAACGAGATTCTACTTCTTTTCCACAACGTTTCATAACTCTTTTTTTCAAGTTATCCGCCGCATCATTTTTAAAACTTATTGCCAAAATCTTTTGTGGATCTCTACATATATTTGTTTGAAAAAGATAACTTGCTTTTTGTGCTAATAATTCTGTTTTTCCTGCACCAGGTCCCGCAACAACAAGAATATTCCCTTTTTCTTTAACCGCAACATTTGCATTATTTTCTAAAACAACACCATCACATGGTATCCAGTTTTCTGGCGCAACAATTTTCATACGCATTCTCCCTCAATATCTTTTCCGCTACTGTAATCATTCGTGTGAATACGGGAGGCATTGTCGAAACTAGCATTTCATCACTAATTCTCGAAAATGCTTCAATATGAGTTGATGGCTTTCCTCTGTTCAAAAAGAAATATGTGTACCATACCATTAATTTCTTTTGTTTTTCGGAATATGTACTTCCATCGCCACCACATTCTTTTAAAGAATGTCTTACATCTTCTGCAATACGATTAATATACTCCGGATAAGCATATTCCATTTCTTCAATATCTTTAATATACATTTGACTACGATCCTCTTTTTCTTTTACCATAATACGAGGACCTTCTTTTTCATTTAACAAGCTCTTATAAACATCTCCAAAATATTCTAGCATCAAAAAATCAATATCCAGCGGAGCAGAAAAGAATACATTATATTTTTCTAAATAATCAATCCAATATTGTAAAGAATCACTATCATTAATATCCCATATATGCATCTCATCAAATTCTTCGTCAGAAAGACAACCCAACTTTGTCTTTAATAATTCTGACTTAGAATAGCCATTTTGAATTAATTGTTCGAGAACATATTTGATACGACCCCATCCCCCACCTTCTCTTTCTCTATCAAAATCAAGCAAAGTAATGTGTGGAATATACAAATCTTTAAGAAGCCTCCAAAAATGATTCACATGCCTTCCGCCAAGAGGAACAATAGATATTCCGCTTGTATCAACATCTCCATTTTTTGCATTCCAAATCTTTGGTAGAATAATCTCCTCACTATCTCCTTCTCCCAAAACAACAAGTTTTGCAAAATATAATTCAGGATATGCCTTTACTGCTTCTTTGATAAATTTGTACTGATTAGCAAGTTTCTCTTTATCCGGCAATGTAATTGAACGAACTATCGTTGTACATTCTTCCATATTTAAACGAAAATACCTCAATTTTTCAGGATCAAAACGTTTAATAATTGCAGTAGAATGAGAAGTTAAAATTGCTTGAGCATTATTCTTTTCCCCAATCCTCTTCAAATTAGCAACTAATTGTCCAATCAGATGCGGTGCAATATGATTTTCTGGTTCTTCCAATGCAATAATAGACAACACTGGAGGGGTATGATTAAATGACACATGTTCAAGGTCTGTATCTATCTCTTGCTGAATTTTCGCCTCAACATCAAGAATACTATCAACCAAAGAAATATAGAACAAAGAACGTAATCCATCACTCATATCATCAATGGTACATTCTTTTCCCGTTACCGTAGGCAAAAAAACAACTTCCGATTTTTTGATTGAAGAATCAATATCAGTACTATTGAAACGCAGTTGTGCATTTGAATATCTTGTATCTGAATCGTATGCTTTCCATTGCGTATGTATAGATGTGCCAAGAATAGATATACCTTTTTCTTCTAAAAATTGATCATTCAATTCTTGTATTTTTGTTTTGACTTTTTCTTGTATAGAATGACTCCAATTAATACTATTCATAATCTGATGCATCATTGTTCCAGAAACATTCTTTAATTGTTTGGACGGATCCCTAACAGCCGGTACATATATAACTCGAATACGATCTAAATCTCTACGAAACGGTGAAACCCTATATTCATCTGTAATTGTAACGTTTTCAGGGCAAGTAATGTAGTAAATCTTACTTTCAATTGCTCCTTCTATATTACTACTCTTTTCCCATGTTGCTTCTAGGCGAATACGTAAGTATGGGGTTTCGCCTGGATTATCTACAATAAGACTTTTGAAGAATGCCGGAACAGAAGACGAACCTTCTCCGTCTCCTTCTTCCAATTCGTCAAAAGTAAATACAGTTTCAATATAGAGATTTTGAGATTCTATTTCATCTGGTCTCATATCTTTAGGGAGATGAAAATCACTACGTTTCAAAACTCTGTCTGCAGGATTATCAGAAAACATACAATTTAAAGCCATTAAAGCCGCCGTTTTTCCTGAACTATTGTTTCCTATAAACGAAGTAATATCGTCAATGTTAATTACCTGCTCACTATTTCCAAAACATCTATAATTTCTCAGTTTAATTTTCGATAATTTCATCAAATATCCCTCCCTTTATTGCATATACATTATCTTAGATTTTGTTACGCAACCTCTTTATATCGTGTATAAACATATTCATAAATATGCTGGCGGTACACAGAAATACTTACTTCATCGTAACATTCCGGCAGCTCTGCCCACAGCGTATCACGAATCAGATTATCCACTGCAGCTTTTGTTTCCTGCTTGTCTGTCCAGTGATCCAGCTCAGAAATCTTTATCTTTATTTTCTGAAGCAGAGTAGCAGCAACCTCTTTCAATTTCTTGATATCGTTCTTGCTTAAATCTTCACGGAACAACATATCATAAAGTGAAAGTTCCTCATCACTGTTGAATCCTTCACGAGCATAACGTTGTTTTTCCTGATTCATGCTGTTTGCCAAATCCATCAAATCCATAAAGGTCTTTTCAATGGTTGCTCTGTCCTGTTCACTGTTATAATCATCAATAATCTGCTGATATCGTTCGTAATAATTGATACGCTCCGGATTAGTAAATAACATCCGATCTAATTTCATCTGGATAAGTTCTTCCAAGTCTTTCATCACCAAATTCTTTTTCTTCACTTTGGCAAACTCTCTGCGGAGCAAGTCAAAGTCAATCGCACTAATGTCAAAGCGGCGTTGTTCTTCATGTACCATTGAAGGCATGTGCTTAATTTCTACATAGGAACCGATAATAGCATTGATCTGCACCATCAAATCAGTTGTATTGACATGCTTACGCTTTTTCTGCAGTTCAGCATAAATTGCTGCAATTGCTTCGTATTCCTTCCGAGTATGGCCGGTAACATCATCACGGTCAGTATATTTCATAAGGCGCTTCAGTTCTGATGCATAGGTAGTAAATGTCTTCTTATCTTCAATCGTTCCACATACTGCATTAGCAGCTTCCTGCAGATATGATAATTTCATAAAGTCATAAGCATCAATCAACATCTGCAAATCAAAATCGTTTTCCAGTAAAAATGTTTTTGCTTTGGAGATAGTTTCAATAATACGAGCAATCAGCTCATCTTTATCTACAGTCGGATCTGTTCCACCTTTACCGCCAACATTGGCTGTATAGTCTGCCAGAGCCTTTCTGAGCGCCTTTACAATACCAATATAGTCAACAATCAAACCATTGCTCTTACCTTCGCTGACACGGTTTGCACGAGCAATCGTCTGCATTAAAGTATGTGCTTTCAACGGCTTGTCCAAATACAGACAGGACAAACACTTAACATCAAATCCGGTAAGCCACATCGCACAGACGAAAACTACACGAAGCGGATTCTTGGTATCTTTAAATTCTTTATCCAATTCACGCTTTTCCATCTTTGCACGATGATATTTAATATCCAAATCCCACTTCTTGAAAGTCTGGATTTCGTTCTGTTCCTGACTGATAACAACAGCCATTTCTGTTTCCTGCATCCATTTCAGCTTGCGTTCCAATTCCTGTGCTTCCTGCTGAGTGGCTGTTTTTATTCTAGCTTTCAGCTTTTTGATTTCTTCTTTCCAGTATTCCTTCACATAATTGTACATACGGACACAGGTAACCTTATTCAGACAAACAAACATGGCTTTACCGCTTGTCCATAAATCTGAATAATGATTCACGAAATCACGAGCGATTGATTTTAATCTCGGTTCTGCTGTCAGCAAATGTATTTCTTTTGCAAATTCTGCTTCCAATTTGTCCTGCTGATCCACATCAAGGTCAGCATTTTCGATTGCATCCAGAATCTGCTCTGTAATTTCAGGGTTATGTAAGTCCACAATCTTTTCGCCACGATTTTCATAATAAAGTGGAACTGTCGCACCGTCCTCTACCGCTCTCTTAAAATCGTAAACAGAAACGTAACCACCAAATGTTCTGGCAGTAATGTTGTCATTGGACAACAATGGAGTTCCGGTAAATCCGATACGTGCTGCTGTAGGCAGTAATTTCATCATATTATCTGCAAAAATACCATATTGGCTGCGGTGAGCCTCATCAGACATAATAATAATATCGTGGTCCGGATAAATCGCTTCCGCATTTGGTTTATTAAACTTCTGAATCAGCGTAAAGATAAAGCTTGGATTACCTTTCAGCTTCTGCACAAGGTCATCGCCGCTTGTCGCAATAAACTGCGATGCTTTTGATTTCCCAAGCAATCCACAGTTTTCAAAAGTATCACTAATCTGAGAGTTTAGTTCTTCACGGTCGGTCAGAATAACAAATGTCGGTGAACCTTCAAATTTTCTGCGCACTTTCTGTGCAAAAAATACCATAGAATAGCTCTTACCTGAACCCTGGGTATGCCAGAAAACACCCAATTTACCATCATTCAATTTTCTTGCTGCATAGGCTTTCATGGCCTCATTTACGCCAAGATATTGATGATTTCTGGCAAGGATTTTAGCTGTATGTCCACCGGAGTGGTCATACAGAATAAAGTTTTCAAACAAATCAAGGAAGTTTTCTTTCTTGCAAATACCACGGAGCATTGTTTCAAGGGCAACGCTACCTTGATCTTCTTCTGCAAGTCGCTTCCACTCATGGAAAAACTCATACTTACTGCCAAGAGTACCAACCTTCGCCTCTGTACCATTAGACAGCATAAGAAACGCATTGTAATAAAACAAATGCGGAATTGTATCCTGATAATCTGTATAATTATCATCGTATGCGTTCTGCACATCGACTGTATTTTTTTTCAGTTCTACAAACAACAATGGAATACCATTAACAAAACCTACAATGTCTGTTCTGCGGCGATATAAATCACCATATATTTTCAATTCTTTGATTGCAAGAAAATAGTTATTTCCCGGATTCTGAAAATCAATCACAGAAGCCTTCTTGGTTTCAGTTTGTCCATTCGGTTTCTTCACTGTTACAGGAATACCGTCACGAATCAAAAAATATTTCTCCTCATTCACCTGCAACAAAGAAGAAGTGGACAATCTCTGTTCCAATATCTTCTGTGCTTCAGAAATCTGACTGTCATTAATCCATGGATTCAGCTTTTTCAATGCTTCACGAAAGTATCGAGTAAGCAATATTTCTTTATAGCTTTCTCTTCCGAAAGTGCCGTTTTTTCCTAAGATTTCTGTATTGTAAGCAAACCGGACATCCCAGCCCAGTTCATCGCGGAGCAGATTACCGGCACTTTCTTGAACAAGTATATTTTCGGAATAATCGTAGCTCATTATTTGAAACCTCCTTTACACCTTAATTTCTCCGCTCATTAGTTTTGGCAATAAGCGGTCACGAGCTTCCTTTAATTTAATGCATACTTCCAGTTTGTTTTTTATTGTCTTCAAAATAGGCGCAACTAATCTATCAAATGCTAAGATAGTGACTTCATCTGGCATTACAAATGGCATAGCTTTTATAATCTTTGAATTTATAGCCTTAGAAATTGAAGATGTATTCCCTAATGTATCATACTCAAAGTTATTCAAGTAACAATACGTGTAAGCCTGTTTAGAATCGTCGTCAATGTAAAAATGAGCTATAGCTTCATTGGTACACATATTTTTAGTAGCAATAGAAACACGCCCTACCGTCAGCTTAAAGCTTACAAATATAGTACCTGATGGCACTACCTTCATATTATATTTTTTTACTGCTTCCTGCGTCAAATCTTCACTTGTTTCAAACACATATACCCCTGCATTCCCCATATCTGAAATAGATACCCAGGGCACTCCTATATTATTTTTGACAAACCACTGTTTTTCGGCACGTGGAGGTGTTTTTCCAATAGTAATATTAAAAAAATTCTCCGCTTTGCCTTTGCTCCATCCCTCCGGCACACCATCAACAACATCTACATCCTCATATCCCGGAAAACGCAAATCCACAAACCATTCCTTATATAGACGTTGTGCTGCTTCTTCAAGCAGTTTTATTTGTTTTTGGTTGTTTTCTATGAGTTTATCATATGTTTGTAATACTTCTGCAATTTTAATTTGTTGCTCCATTGGCGGAAGCAAAATTGTCAAACTTAGTAAATCTTCATTTCTTAAGCTTGCTCTCGTAGTCATTGTTGAAAACGCCTGAAATTCTCCTCTAAACGATGGCATTCTCATATAGTACCCTATATACTCTGGATGAACCCGATCTGTTGCAATTGGTCTCATTCTTTTGGTAAAGCCATTATAAGTTGCTCTCGGATAATCTTTTAATGCTACACAACTCATACCTAGTTCATCTGAAGTTTCACTTGTTCTTGTAACAAACACATCTCCTCGAGAAATCGAATAAATTTTCTGTTCTTTTTCATCTGATTGAACTAGGTCAACCAACTCATTTGGAATGAAATAATTGTTGAAAACAGTTGAAAAACTCAAAAAAGGATACCCTGACCCAAAAAACTTCCTCCCTTTAGATAAACCATTGTGTACAGTGTACAATTCTCCAAGTGTTACTTTTTCCATACTCATAATCCCATCTCCTTCATATTTTTAGAGATGGTATCCATCAAATCATTGGATTCTGCTTGCAAAGATAAAAGCTCACGATGAATTTCTGCCATACGTTCTTCAAAATTCACACCGTCATCTTCCACAGGTGCTACACCTACATAAGCTCCCGGTGTCAAAGACCAGCCTTTTGCTTCAATTTCAGAAATATCGGCAACTTTACACAGGCCAAGAACATCACTATAAACACCATCGCCGAATTTTTCATACAGCCAGCATGCTTCTTTTGCAATGGTGATTTCTTCATTCTTATCTGCAATCATATTGTCATATTCAGCCTGAACACGCTTTTTATCATTACGGCCTGCATTCTCTATTTCAATTTTAGCACGTTTCTGCAGATCTTTCAGCTCGTCCATCAACTGATGCAGGATATCTTCAAAGGAATCATCGCCCAATACAGCTCTATATTCTTCCAATAACGCTGTGTACTTCGCAGTCTCTCCACGATAGAGCCATACAATCGCATTCATATTCTTCATCTGCCACTCAGACCATTCATTCAGTGTACGGTCAACCACAGTGTAGTAGTTGCGGGCATCAATAAACAAAACTTTATCTTTAATAGCTTCGCTTTTCCCCTTATCAAAGAACCACAGAGAACATGGCAGGGATTTTGTATAGAAGAAGTTATTACCTACACTGATCATTGCATCTACATGACCTGTTTTTACTAATTTCTGACGAATATCTTTGTCTTTTCCCTGACTATCCGTTGCAGAAGATGCCATTACAAAACCGGCACGACCACGCTCATTTAGATAACTGTAAAAATAGGAAATCCACAAATAATTACCGTTACCAACCTCTTTGTTCTTGTTAATTCCGGGCATACCAAATGGCAAACGTTTTGCGTTTTCGCAAGACTCTGCTTTTACTTTATCAACATTGAATGGTGGATTTGCCATAACATAATCGCAGGACCCATCCAGATTGTGAGCATCGTGATAGAAGCTGTTTGCTTCATCACCGGATTTGATAACGCCAGTCAATCCATGAACTGCCATATTCATCAGACACAGCTGTGCATTATATTCCACTTTTTCCTGTCCATAGAAAGTCATGGCGCTATTCGCATTCATACCGGATTGATTTACAAAATCACCGGACTGAATGAACATGCCACCAGAACCGCAAGCAGGGTCAAGCAAGATACCGCTCTTTGGTTCAATAATATTTACAATCATTTTTACCAGTGATTTCGGTGTGAAGAATACACCATCATCGGATGCGATGTTTTTTGCAAACTTGTTGAGGAAGTACTCGTAGATACGACCGATAATATCACCGCATACTTCACCCAACGCACTATTATTGAAAATACGAAGAAGTTCAGACAGCAGTTCATCTGAGAAATCTGTATAACTCTTTGGCAATACACCTGTGAGCTGTTCACTCTGATCTTCAATCAGCTGCATCGCATTATTTACAACCTCACCCAGACTGGTCATAGGCTGTCCATCTTTATTCAATAATCCTGCAGCTGAAATATCATCAGGGAGATTCAGTAAGTAGTCATACTGTGCCTCTTTCGGTAAAAAGAGCGCACTTTTAGCAGCAAAGTCACTTGCTTCTACAGGCATAACTCTGCCCCCACGAGACGGACGATTTTTCAAAATCTCCGCTTCTACCATTTTAAATCTGCTATATGCATAACGCAGAAAAATCAATCCCAATACCGGCATACAGTACTGATTGGATGTCAGTTTTGAGCCTGCACGCAACAAGTCCGCTGATTCCCATAATTCTGCTTCTAATTTACGAATGTTTATCATCTTGTTATTCTCCCAAATTATTTTCTATGATACTCTCTAAGATTGCCTACTTTTCTGTAAGCAAATACCTTCTAACCAATTCTAACAGCATTCTGCTTCTTAGAGTGTCCAATTTTTCATTATATACTCAACTTCTTCTCTCCAAATTCTGTAATCTATGTTGTTATACCTTATATCATTTTTTCTCCTTCAGTTCCTTCGCAACTTCTTTAACACTTTCCAAATAAGCCTGTTCCACTGGAGATAATGTAATCTCCTGATATTTTCGATATTCAGCCTTTGCTTTTTCTAAAGCCTGCTTATGGCTGACAGTACCGGCACCTTCAAGCAATTTGCGATTTCCCGAAGACAGCACCATATCGAGCTGTTTTACATAATCATGCATATACATCGGCTTATGTTCAATAGCATTGATTTCTGCCAAATCAAAATAACCGGATACAAGATTGTTTAAGATTTTCAGTTCATTTTCCTGTAAATAGTTTTTCGCAATACCAATATCTTTTAATGCCGGCAATTCCCCGGAAAATGAAGTAAGCCCCATAAATGGTTTCTCTGCATCTGCTCTTTCATAAATCACTTCAGCGGCAGTATGTCCATGTGCTGCATAATGCAATTTATTTTGCACAATTTTAAAGAATTTTACAGATTCATCACTGCGTGGATCATAGTCAACACTTGTTGCGTACAAATCAAGTACCTGACGATACAGCACCTTTTCAGAGGAACGGATGTCTCTGATGCGATCAAGTAATTCTTTCCAATAATTTCCGCCAGCATTTCCTTTCAGTCGTTCGTCATCCATAGCAAAACCTTTAATCATGTACTCTTTCAGCACATTTGTTGCCCAAATTCTAAACTGAACGCCTCGCTGAGATTTCACACGATAGCCAACAGAGATAATAACATCAAGGTTATAATAATCTACGTTATATACTTTCCCGTCTGCGGCAGTTGTTGCGAAATTTGCAACAACTGAATTTCGCTGCAACTCGCCTTCTTCAAAAATCTTCTTGATATGTCTAGATATTGTAGATTTATCTCTCTGAAACAGTTCAGCCATCTGATCAAGAGATAACCAAACTGTTTCTTCCTGCATATTTACATTTATTTTTGTCAAACCATCATCTGTCTGATAGATAATGATTTCTCCATAATTATTCACAGCACTTCTCCTATCTTTTAGACCTTGACTCTATTATAAAACAATTCATCTATCTTTTATGATGTGGGACTCCAGAAGCAGACCTTCTTATTTTTTGGTTTTTTAGTATCACGAATACGATCTTCTCAATCGTACTCAATCCTAAAATAATCAAGATATACCTTATATCTATCCTGCGCAGCAAGGCATGTATCCATCAGAAAACCATTTTCCTTGCCCCACTCTTTTAAGCCGCGATAGTAAAACATTTTCAGATTATCCTCTATAATAAACGGAACAATATTATATTTCAGGCACTCTTTAAACATAATCAGCCTGCCAACGCGTCCATTGCCATCCTGAAACGGATGAATCCTTTCAAAACACACATGAAAATCCAAAATATCTTTAAACGTCTTACTCTTTTTCGCATTATATTTTGCCAAAAGTGCTTCCATCTGCTCGCTAACCTCTTCCGGCAAAGCCGTATCTCTGCCACCAACCTCGTTCGGAAGCTTTTTATAATCACCGACAGCAAACCAATCCTTACGCGCATCACTCGTACCGGTTTTCAAAATAAAGTGCAATTCCTTTATCAGCTTTTCGGATAAAGCAGTCTTTGCCTTATCTATAAGCAAATCAATACAGCGAAAGTGATTAGCAGTTTCAATAACATCATCCACGTTCAAAACTTCATTTTCCACACCAATCGTATTCGTTTCAAAAATATAACGCGTCTGCTCATGTGTCAGTCTGCTGCCTTCCATATGATTAGAGTTATAGGTCAACTCAATTTGCGTTTTATGATAGATACCGCCTGCATATCTGCTTGCTTTTTCTTCCTGCAGAACATTTAACAAGCTACGCTCGCTCTGCTTAATCTTATTAACACGCTCCGGTTTTATTGCCGTTTCCGGAATACTCCATACTCTGCCATGCAGCTCTGCTCCCTGCACACGTCCCTGTGCGCAATAATTACGCACGCTGCGCTCGGATATCTGCCACTTTTCCGCTGTTTCAGCTACTGAAAGATACTTCATCATCTCACCTCCGTTACGTTATATCTAAGAATAGTATAGCATGTTGACGGCAAAAACTTCAATTAATTTGTTTTTATAGCCAATTATTTTTGCCGTCAACAAGCGCTCTGCAATTTTTTTATTATTGCTTTTGGCCTATTTACATATTCTCACACATAGAAAAAATAACCAAGGGACTGTCACCGCAAGTAAGTTTTACTTACGCTACAGTCCCTTTTAGCTTATCAATATTACTTCAGCAGTTCCTTTTCTTCCAGATACCCAGCCAACAACTGCGCCACCTTATTCACCAGCTTCAGGCAATTTTTCAAATGCTCACGTGTATTAAACTCGTAAGGCATCAAATCACCGCAGGCGCAGGAGCCGAATTCTTTGGCAAAGCGCTCATGAAATTCCAATGTCAGCGGATAAATTTCTGCCAACGGCTTCTCGCTCGGCTGATTGCGGCCTGCCAACGTACTGATGACCATCACACAACCTGCCATAGCTCCGCACAAATCGCGCGCATGGCCAATGCCGCCACCAAATCCGGAACACAGACGGAATGCATTATCATCAATATTCACGCCCGCCTCCTTGCGGAAGGTTTCCACAATCGCTTCGCAGCAGTTATAGCCGCTCTTAAAATTGTTGCCTGCTGCCATGCCCATTTTTTCGCTAAATTCACTCATGCTTTTCTCCTCCTTGTATAACAATATTAAAATGCTTACTTTTTGTCGTTATCGCTTTCCGTCGCATACGGCCAACCGCTCATACCTCCCTCCAGGCTGTAAACATCCTGGAAGCCACGGGCGCGCAGGATAACCTCCGCTTCGTAGCCACGTAAATCAATCTGGCAGGCTGTAACTATTTTCTGCTCTTTATCCATCTTGCTGATATCCGCTGTCCGCAAGGTATCAAGCGGCAGATTTACTCTCGACGGAATGCCGGCAATACGCTTAGCTGCTACCTCTGCCGGTGTGCGTACATCAACGAATAAATAATCCTCCTGCGTACGTTCCTTTTCAAAGTCTACAGGATTAATGCTGCGCAGCTGTCCATCAAGTTTATTTTGCAAAACGTTAGCTGCCGTCGCAATGTTCTCAATCGGCGTATTAAACGGCGGAGCATAAGCCAGATCAAGTCCGGACAAATCCTCCAGCGTTGCACCTAAAGAAATTGCCGCCGCCAATGTATCAATACGCTTCGCTACGCTCGCTCCGACAGCCTGCGCACCTAATACGCGTCCGCTGCTCTTTTCCGCCAACAGCTTCAGCACAATGCGCCCTACTCCCGGCATATAACCCAAACGATCGAAGCCTGGTACAACTACGCTTGCAAAATCAATACCGGCCTGCCGTGCAGTCCGCTCGTTTAAACCGGTTGCCCCAGCTTCCTGCGCAAAAAAGCGACAGGCGGCAGTCCCCAGGACACCGGGATATTGCTTCCGCGCTCCGCAGATATTATCCGCAATCACGCGGCCATGCTTGTTGGCGGTAGAACCCATAGGCACAAACACCTTGGCTCCGCTGACACGATGAGTATTTTCCGCACAGTCACCTCCGGCATAAATTGCATCATCGCTTGTCTGCAGGTATTCGTTAACCGCAATACAGCCGCTCGGACCTATAACAAGGCCGGCCTCACGCGCCAGCTCCACATTCGGACGCACGCCGACGGCAACGATAACCAACTGTGCCGGGATTACGCGTTTATCTGTCTGCACTCCGCTAACTTTACCGTTTTCTACGATAAAGGCACCTGCTCTTTCCTCCAGATAAATGTCGAGCAGCGGATTTTTCGTATCACGCAACAGCAGTGCTGCCATATCCTCATCAAGCAGCTGCGGCAGCAGTCTGTCCTGCTGTTCCAGAACGCTGGTATGCAAACCGCGGCGCACAAAAGCTTCTGCCAGCTCCAGACCGATAAAGCCTGCGCCGATGATAACTACATCCTTAACGTTGCCTTCGGCAATTTCCTTATCTACCGCTTCAACATCCCACGGGAACCAGAAGCTGTGAATACCTGCGGCATCAGCATTAGGCAAGGGAAGCTTCACAGGCGTACTGCCTGTTGCCAGCACCAGCACGTCATAAGACAGCTTTTTCAGCTCTCCCTTTTCCATATAATGCACGCATTTTTGCACTCTGTCTATTTTTTGCACATTACAGCCGCAGCGGGCGTCAATGCCCTTCACGGCCGCAAAATAATTACTGTCGCGCAAGGCTCCCTGCGGTGTATGGTCAAAGCTGTCCATGCTCTTGACCTCACCGCTGATAAAATACGGGAAGCCGCAGGCACCGTAGCTCAGCTGCGGTCCGCGTTCCAGCACGATAATCTCTGCTTCGGCATCCAGCCTGCGCAAGCGCGCCGCCGTTTTCATACCGGCGGCCACCCCACCGACGATTACTACACGTTTACTCATAATGTCACCTCCAAGAATGATTTTAACATTGTCTTACTATTATGAAAACTTTAACAGTCCAAACTGCTTCTGTCAGCAAATATTACTCTATAATCATTATAACAAAACAGCCTCCGAAAGCAAAGCTACGAAGACTGTTTACCAAAATTATTATATGCTATTTTGCTTCATACACACTCAGAGCTTCCATTGCCAAGGCGTAGCCCGCAAATCCCAGGCCGCAAATCTGGCCGACGCAGCCTGCCACCGTTACAGAATGATGGCGGAACTCCTCACGCTGATGGATGTTGCTGATATGCACCTCAATAGCAGGAATATTTACTGCCTTCAATGCGTCAAGAATTGCTACGCTGTAATGCGTAAACGCCGCCGGATTGATAACAATGCCGTCAAAATGACCGTAAGCATTCTGAATAGCGGTAACTATATCGCCCTCATAATTGCTCTGCAGCAGCTCCACCTCTACGCCAAGGCGGTCAGCCGCCGAACGGATGTAAGCACACAGGCTGTCATAATCATCACGGCCGTAGATATTTTTCTCACGGATGCCCAGCATATTAATGTTAGGACCATTTAAAACTAAAATTTTACGCATCTTTATCCCTCCAGCTTAGCGGCAATATTCAGCAGCTCATGCAGAACTCTGCCGAAATCGCCGTTATTATCAATAGTATAATCCGCATATCGGCGGTACAGCGCAATACGCTCGTTATATAAAGTATAAAGCTTCTGCTTATCGGCAGCAAGCAACGGACGCGCATCACCGGCAATACATCCGATGATGTTTTCCGGTTTGCGGTCGATAAAAATCACAACACCGCAGCGCTTCAGCAGCTCCATGTTTTCCGCACGCTTTACAGCACCTCCGCCTGTTGCGATAACAGCTCCGTCACATTCCGCCAGATACGCCAGCGTGCGCGTTTCCGCTGCGCGGAACGCATCCTCGCTTTCCGCAAAGAAAGCCTTTATCGTGCGCTGCTCACGCTCTTCGAGGACAGCATCAGCATCATAAAACGGCAGCTGTAAGCGTTTCGCCATGCGCTTGCCAAAGGTGCTTTTACCACAGCCCGGCATACCAATCAGCACGATATTTTTCATATATTCTGCTCCAAATCCTGCATGATTTTGACGATTAATTCGCTATCGTATTTTTCGCCCTGCCAGATTTCCTGCGCAGCCACAGCCTGTGCCACAAGCATGAACAGACCATTGACAGTCTGCATCTTCGCCTCGGCAGCCTGCTTCAAGAACAATGTCTGCTTAGGATTATAAATCAAATCTACAGCAGCATCAAAATTGCTGATTTCCTCAGGCGTAACCGGTGCAGCATTAACCTTGGGATACATGCCCACAGGCGTGCAGTTGACAATCACATCACCGGTCAACGCTGCTAAGCCGTCATAATCAATAAACTTGCACTTAGGCGCAATCTTAAGGAAATCCTTATCAACATGGGCAACATCTCGCGTAACAAGATACAGCTTGCCGACACGCTTATCAACCATATATTTGACAACCGCACGCGCAGCGCCGCCGGTACCCAGCACCGCAACGCGCTTAGCGCGCACATCAATATTGTTGTATTCCAGCATTCTGCCAAAGCCGAAGTAATCGGTATTGTAGCCTTCAGCACCATTTTCATCAAACTTAATCGTGTTTACAGCGCCGATAGCCTTAGCCTCACGCGTAATACTGTCCAACAGCGGCATAACATGCAATTTATGCGGAATGGTAACATTGCTGCCTGCATAGTCGGCACGCAGCTCCTCCATGCGCTTAGGCAAATCCTCCTGCGTTGTTTCCAGCAGCGTATAATCACCCTCAATGCCTGTATACTTAAAAAACAGCTCGTGAATCTGCGGTGAAAGGCTGTGTCCCAGCTTGCCGCCTAAAAGTCCGTAATGCTTCATCTGTTTATTCCTTTCGCTCGTAAGCACGATAATTGCCAAGAACCTTGCAATAGGTGCTCTTCGATTTTATTTCTTCCATCACATCAATAACCAGCGGGTCTGCCAGATTTCCGGTAACATCAATGTAGAAAAAGTATTCCCAAGTTTTGCCGACAATCGGTCGTGATTCCAGATTCAGCATATTCAGGCCCATATGGTAGAAGCTGGCAAGCATTTTATACAGTGAGCCTGTTTCGTGCTTCACGGCAACAATCAGCGTAATCTTATTTGCGTTCGCTACGATTTCCGGTTTTTTGGCGATAATAACAAAGCGGGTATAATTATTGCTGTTGCTGTTAATTGCAGGCGCAATAATCTTTAAATTATACAGCTCTGCTGCCTGCTTACCGGCAATAGCGCCTAAGGTTATATCATGCTTTTCAGCAACCTCCTCCGCACTCTTGGATGTACTGAAATAAGGAACCTGCTCTATATCCGGATAGTCATGAAAGAAATCAGCGCACTGCTTCAAGCCCTGCGGATGCGAGTAAACTGTTTTAATCGTGCCAAGTGACGCACCCTCACAGCCTAACAGGTTTTGCTCAATCTTTACGCACTGCTCGCCTACGATACTGCAGTCATACTGACGCAGCAAATCATATACCTCGGTAATACCGCCGGTCGAAGAATTTTCAATAGGCAGAACGGCGTAATCCATAGTGCCATCGCTGATACTGGAAATTACTTCTTCAAAGGTCTGGAAATGATGACGGTTGTATTGACGTCCGTGAAAATATTCCTCTAACGCCTGATGCGTAAAGGAGCCTGCAGGACCGAAGCAAGCAACCTCATAGGTTTTGTCGTTTGCTTCCGACAGCGCAGTTTCTTCCAGCAGACAGGCCTGATCGATAATACCGCGCATAATATTTTTTACAGCCACGGAATATTCCTTGTTCTCCAAAAAGCCTGCTACCTTTTCGATAACCTTAGCCTCACGGTTTTTATCCTTAACAGGCAGTCCTTTGGATTTTTTATAGGCAGCCACCTGCATTACCAGGTGCAAACGGCTTTCCAATACGTCTGCCAGCTGCTGGTCAACCTTGTCTATTTCTTGGCGGATTTTTTCTAAATCAAGCTCCTGCATCTTATTTCTCCCATTTTTTCGCTTCTAAAAGTAAATCCCACAGCGTCCACGCAACCACCGCTTCGATAACAGGTACGGCACGCTGTACAATACATGGATCATGCCTGCCGACAATTGCCAGCGTTGTATCAGCCTGCTCCTTAAGGCTCACTGTCTGCTGCTCGCGCGCAATCGACGGTGTCGGCTTAATGGCCACGCGCACTACCAAAGGCATGCCATTGGTAATACCGCCGGTAACGCCGCCGTTGTGGTTCGTCAGCGCCTGCACATTGCCATCAACGTAATGCAAAGCATCATTCGCTTCGGCACCCGTCAGCCCGGCAAAGCCAAAGCCATCGCCAAATTCTACGCCTTTAACGGCAGGCACGGAAAACAGCGCATGGCTCAGCATGCTTTCCACGGAATCAAAATACGGTGCTCCGATGCCAGCAGGCAAATGCAGTGCAATAGCTTCAATTACGCCGCCCACGCTGTTAAGCTCGCTCTTAGCCTGCAAAATGCGCTCCTGCATTTTTGCGCCGACAGCGTCATTCATAACAGCAAACTTTTTCGCATGCAGTTCGGCTAATTCTACATCACTTACACCCATAGGATTGAAGCGTTCTTCTTTAATATCGTTAATCTGCAGAATATGCGAACCGACAACAATACCGTACTGCGCCAGCGCCTGCTTGGCCACAGCACCGGCAAAAACCAGCGGTGCCGTCAGTCGACCGGAAAAGTGCCCGCCGCCGCGATAATCGTTAAAGCCCTGATAACGCACATGCCCTGCGTAATCTGCATGACCGGGGCGCATTTTATCTGCCAGAATGCTGTAATCCTTGGAATGCTGGTCGCTGTTGACGATACGTGCGCACAGCGGCGTACCTGTTGTAAAGCCATTGAAGAAGCCGCTTTGGATTTCTACCGTATCGCTTTCCTTGCGTGCTGTGCTCAACGCATTCTGTCCAGGAGCACGACGCGCCATTTCGGCAGCAATCGCCGCTTCATCCAGGGCCAGTCCCGGCGGCAGTCCATCCAGCACTACGCCGATGGATTTGCCGTGCGATTCGCCGTATATCGCCATTTTTATATTCATGCCAAAAATTCCGCTCATGCCAGCACCTCAATTTTTCCGCCTAAGCTTTGGTAATCCTGCCAGAAGTCAGGATAAGACTTGCTTACACTGCCTGCGCCGGTTAATATAATCGGTTCGGAGCAGCATTGTGCGGCAATAGCCAGGCTCATGGCAATACGATGGTCGTTCCAGGCATCTGCCTCTACACCGCCGCGCAGTCCCTCAGGCTTGCCGGTAATTGTCAGACCTTCGGCCTCTTCCGTAATTTCTGCGCCCATTTTATTTAATTCACTCGTCATAGCCGCCAGTCTGTCGCATTCCTTGATACGCAGGCGTCCTGCGTTGATAATCTTCGTTGTTCCCTCGCTGACTGCAGCCAGAACTGTAAGCACAGGAATAATATCGGGGCAATTTGAAGCGTCTATTACCGTTGCCTTCGTTGTACTGCTGTTTACGGTTACGCTGTCATCTGTTTTGGCAATATCAGCACCCATGCGCTGCATAATTTCTACCACAGCCTTATCACCCTGCAGAGAAGCAAAGTCAACACCGCTTGCCGTAATGCCTGCGCCCAAAGCACCGCCGACAGTCCAAAAGGCTGCCTGCGACCAATCGCCCTCAACCTTGCTGTCCTGCGCTTTAAAATGCTGCTTGCCGGGCACAAGATAATGACGATGTGCGCCATCTACATTTTCTACTTTAACACCGTACTTCGCCAAGCAGTTCAGTGTCATATCTACATAAGACGCAGATTCCAGCGGCGAAGTAATGATAATTTCGGAATCACCCTTTAATAACGGTAAAGCAAAAAGCAGACCGCTGACAAACTGACTGCTGACATCTCCCGGCAGCTCAAATTTACCCGGCATCAGGTGACCGTTAACCGTCAACGGCAGATTGCCGTTATCATTAAAATATTGCACAAACTGCTTATCCAGAATATCGTAATACGCCTGCAAAGGACGCGATACCAGCTTGCCATGACCGATAAATGTCAGCGGACAGCCAAGATTTGCTCCCAAAGGAATGAAAAAGCGCAAGGTGGAACCTGATTCACCGCAGTCAACATTATCTGCCGCCGCAATCGGGTGACCTGTGCCTGTAATCTGCAAAGCCTTACGTCCCTCTAGCATGCTGGGGATTTCGTCCACGCTCACATTCATAGCACGCAGAACGCGCATCGTTGCCTCAATATCCTTGGACATGCTGATATTATCGACAATACTGGTGCCGCCTGCAAGACCTGCACAGATAATTTCTCTGTGTCCCATGCTTTTAGATGACGGAACTTGCACCGTTCCTGCCAATTTTGCAGGATAAATTTTTACCTTTTCCATTTAGCCTCACCCCAAATACCTTGGCACTTCCTGCCAATCTACTTTCTGCAGTACGCCCTCGCCTATCTGCTGCAAAATAATGAGGGTAATGCTGTTGCCGTTCTTTTTCTTATCTCTTGCCATTGTATCAAGCAGCTGCGCTTTTTCTACGCCCGCAGTCAACGGCAAATTATACTTTTCAAGTACGCTCTTAATACGCTCGGTACTGCCTTTGGCTGTCATTCCCAGCTCTTCGGTGCGCTTAGTCAGCTGATACATGCCAATCGCCACTCCCTCGCCGTGCGTAAAGCAACTGTAGCCGAAGTGCTGCTCTACAGCATGTCCCAAGGTATGACCGAAGTTCAGCAGCATACGCAGGCCTGTATCGAATTCATCCTGTTCTACAATACGTGCCTTGATAGCACAGCAGGTGGCAACCACACTGTCAATATCTGCCAAAAGCGCAGCATCATCAGCATAGCCGGCAATTTTTTCAAAAAGCGCTGCATCCTTAATGCAGCCGTATTTAATCGCTTCTGCCAGACCATCGTGCAAAAATCTGGTAGAAAGCGTTGCCAGTAAATCTGTATCGATAAATACAGCCTTCGGCTGATAAAAAGCACCAGCAAGATTTTTTCCGGCCTTTAAATCTACAGCTACCTTGCCACCCACGCTGCTGTCAATCTGAGCCAGCAGTGATGTCGGTATCTGCACAAAGGCAATGCCACGCATAAAGCTGGCAGCGGCAAAGCCGCCCAAATCACCGACAACACCGCCGCCAAGCGTCAGCACAACGTCAGTGCGCGTAAGCCCTGCTGCAGCAAGCTGTTCCAATACATCGCTGAGCACCTGCATGTTCTTGCTTTGCTCACCGGCTTCAATTACCACCTTATGCACAACAAGGCCAGCCTCTTCGAGGCTAGCCTGTAATTTTGCTGCATATAAGGGAGCAACATTTGTATCGCTGATAATTGCAGCCTTGCGCGCCTTCGGCAGCAAAGCTGCAACCTTAGAGCCGACCTGCGGCAGCAGGCCGGCGGCTATTTCAATATCATAGGCATGAGCGCCTAATGCAACATGAATTTTCTTCATTAAAAAAGCTCCCTTCTCCGTGCTCCCGCCTTGCGCATCAGCTCCTTCAGCTTTTCGCCGTCATCACCGCGCAGAGCGTCGCGCCACAACGCCAGCTGCTCCATATATTTGTCTATTTCATCCGCAACCTTTTCCCTGTTGGCAAGGAATAAATTGCACCATAATTCAGGATTGATATCTGCTACACGAGTGCCATCTCGGAAGCTGCCGGCAACGAAGTACTTGGTCTTGTCATTAAAGGAAGCGCTGTCCATGAGCGCTGCCGCAGTAACATGCGGCAAATTACTGGTATAGGCAATCGTGGCATCATGCTGCGCCGGTGTTACCTGCACCGTATGCTTGCAGCCAAGAGCCAAAGCAAATTGCTCCAGCCAGCTGACAGCAGCCTGTGTGTTATGCTTTTCCGGCACGATGATGTAATTCGCATTCTGAAAAATATGCGCATCGCTCATGCCCAAGCCGCTGCCCTGACGTCCGGCCATCGGATGGCCGGAAATAAATTCCATGCCATCCTTTAAAAGTGCCTGCCCTCTGCTGATCATATCATTTTTAATGCCTGCAACGTCAGTCAGCAAAACGTTTTCGTTAAAGAAATCAACGTTTGCGGCTATAAAATTTACGATAGCATCAGGATAAATAGCGCAGATAATTACATTGGCCTCTTTAAACCTCACATCAGGATTTGCCATACCAATGTCTATTATTCCCTGCTGCTTGGCCTCCTGCAATGTTGCTGCATCACGCTCTACGCCAATAATCTGCTTAACGCCCAGTTTGCGCAGCGCTTTGGCATAGGAGCCGCCAATCAGCCCCAAGCCAACGATAGCAAAGCTGAGCTCCTGCCACTTTGTACTTCTATTTTCGCCACCAAAATCAGCTTCCAAAAAAATCACTCCTAAACTGCCATACTACTATTATAACTCTCTGCCTACAATGTTCGCAATGCCTCTGAGGTCGCCCATCAGCTTAGCAAAACGGTCCGGCTTTAAGGATTGAGCACCATCGCACCATGCTGCTTCCGGATTGTTATGTACTTCAATAATCAAACCGTCCGCACCTACTGCAACCGCAGCCTTAGCCAAGGGCTCTACCATCCACCACATGCCTGCTGCATGGCTCGGGTCAACTACTACCGGCAGATGGCTGAGTCTTTTTACTGCAGGAATAGCACTTACATCAAGCGTATTGCGGGTGTAGGTTTCAAAGGTACGGATACCGCGTTCGCAAAGGATAACATTTTCGTTGCCCTCGCTCATAATGTATTCCGCTGCCATCAGCCATTCCTCAATCGTTGCCGCCAGACCACGCTTCAACAGAATAGGCTTATTGGTTTTGCCCAATTCCTTCAGCAGATCGAAGTTCTGCATATTGCGGGCACCGACCTGAATCAGGTCAACATCCTCAACAAAGCGTTCCACCATGTAAGGTGACATGATTTCCGTAACAATCGGCAGGCCGGTTGCTGCTCTGGCATTTTTCAGGAAATCCAGACCTTGTTCCTTCAAGCCCTGGAAGGAGTACGGAGAAGTGCGGGGTTTAAACGCACCGCCACGCATCAGCGTAGCGCCTGCGGCCTTAACATCCTCGGCAATTTCCGTAACCTGCTCCTGAGTTTCAACGGAACAGGGACCTGCGATAACCTGCAGCTTTTTGCCGCCGAATTTTCTGCCTGCAACATCAACAATGCTGTCCTCGGGATGGAACATGCGGTTCGCACGTTTGAAAGGCTCCTGCACACGCATTACCTTTTCTACACCCTCGACAACACGCAAAAGGTTGATATCCAACGCGCTGGTATCACCAACAACACCAAACAGTGAAGCATTTACGCCATCACTGGCATGAATCTGAAAGCCCTTGCTTTCTAATTGGTTTTTCAGCTTAGTTTTTTCCTCAACAGTTGCATTTTGTTTGAATACGATAATCATGATAAAATCTCTCCTTTAATCTAATCTACAATACTACAATACTACTCCCAGATCAGGAGTTATTACAAACCCTTACGCTTTTTTTATATTGCTAAGGGATAATGCCTTAACTTACATATCTCTGCCGACAATTCTGGCAATGCCCTTCAGCTCGCCCATCAGTCTGGCGAAGCGTTCAGGTCTTAAGGACTGTGCGCCGTCACAAAGCGCTGCTTCCGGATTGTTATGGACTTCTATCAAAAGTCCGTCGGCACCAACTGCTACAGCAGCCTTCGCCAAAGGCTCTACCATCCACCACAAGCCTGCTGCATGGCTCGGATCAACTACTACCGGCAGATGGCTGAGCTTTTTCACAGCGGGAATTGCGCTTACATCCAGTGTATTGCGCGTATATGTTTCAAAGGTGCGGATACCGCGTTCGCAAAGGATAACGTTCTCGTTGCCCTCGCTCATGATATATTCCGCTGCCATCAGCCATTCCTCAATCGTTGCTGCCAGCCCACGCTTTAAAAGAATCGGTTTATTAGTTTTACCCAGTTCCTTCAGCAGTTCAAAGTTCTGCATGTTGCGGGCACCAACCTGAATCAAATCTACATCCTCTACAAAACGCTCAATCATATACGGTGACATGATTTCTGTTACAATCGGCAGACCTGTTTCCTTTTTGGCACCCTTTAAATAATCCAGGCCAACCTCCTTCAATCCTTGGAAGGAATACGGCGATGTGCGGGGCTTGAAGGCGCCGCCGCGAAGCATTGATGCTCCGCCAAGCTTGATGGACTTGGCAATGTCCGTAACCTGCTCCTGCGTTTCTACGGAGCACGGACCTGCGATAACCTGAATCTTGCGTCCGCCGATTTCAACACCGCCGACATTAATCACGGAATCCTGCGGATGGAACATGCGGTTGGCTCGCTTGAACGGTTCCTGCACACGCATTACCTTGTCTACCGCATCATCAATACGCAGCATATTGATATCAAGTGTGCTCGTATCGCCGATGATACCAAAGATGGTCATGTTGACACCGTTGATTTCATTAATTTGGAAGCCCTTGCTTTCCAAATTGCTGCGCATCTTCGCTTTATTTTCCTCCGGTGCTCCCGGCTTGAATACTATTACCATAAACTTTCTCCCCTTCGTTCTTACACCCTTGTCATTTAATTTACCCTATTGCTATAAGCTACCATGCTACAAAAAAAGCAGGCTCCCGTAAAAGAGCCTGCTGTAAAAGCTAAATCTTAATTGCAAGCACTGCGCTCGCAAATACTATTTATAGTCTCCAATACGATGATTACTGCTATATGATTTTTCCCATGCAAAATAACCGGTGCTAAAATAATAGTTAAATACCGGTGCGTAATAAAAACCATATTCAATTGCAGTGTTCATCATTTTAGATTCCATCATTTTCACCTGCAACAACTTCAGCATTTCCTTATGCTTCAAAATTTATCACCGCAATCAGCGATTGAGGTTATTTTACTCCTCCTGCTACGCAAACGTCAAGGAAAAAGCTAAATTTTATTTATTTTTTATCTTATCGCACTATTATTGTAAACTAGGTTACAGTAATAATGCTATCTTCAAAGCATTAACACAAAGTTTTACTGCTGATTTATAAGACACAGTATAGCCTACTTATAAATTTTGCCACCCGCTCCACAGCAGCATCAGCGCTCCTATAAGCACCACCGCCAACGCCAGCTTACGGAACAGATGCTGATTCAGGCGATAGAAAAATTTTTCTCCCAACCAAATAGCCAATAGCATCACCGGTATAGTATACAGCAGCAAACTCCAATCAACAGTGCCGCTGACATTACCATAAAAATAATTTACCAACACCGTCAAAAAGCCGCTTAAGCCAAAGAACCAGATCATGTTAGCCCGCATAACATCCTTAGGCAGCTTTTCGTTAAGAAAATATAAAACCAGCGGTGGTCCGCTGACGCTGGTAGATGCGCCGAAAAAACCGCTCAATATTCCCGCACCAAAACGTCCGCATGTTTTATTTCTTATCGGCAACGTACATTGCAGGCTAAGCAAAACTGTGGCAGCCACAAGCACCGCTCCCAAAAACACTTCCAGCTGTGCCGCAGGCAGCACCTTCAGTACCCAGCTTCCGGGAACCATGCCAACAACGCTTCCCAATGTCGTCAAAATAACGGTTTCTTTATCAAAGCCGTCGCGCACTCTGTACATAGTAATCGCCCGCAGGACCAAATTCAACAGCAGTACAAAAATAACCGCCGCTTTTACCGACATCACCAGTGTAAGCACAGGCATAGCCACCAAAGCTAAGCCAAAGCCGGAAACAGTAGAAAAAAACGACGCGGCAAAAATAATCCCGATTGTCAAAATAATCGCAGTACAATCCATTTACTTCTCCTTCAACAAATAAGCTATTACAAATTTAATTGTAGCAAGTGCAGCAATTGCCGTCAAATTAAATATCATATTAAAGCCAAAAATCCGTGCAAACCAACGTCAAGCTTCTGTTTACACGGATTTTCTATTTCAGCTTTCTTCTAAAACGCAGGGATTAGCCAACGCGCCCACAGCATCTGCACGACAGCGGTTGCAATGCTGCATCTGCGGCATCCACTGTCTGCAAACCTGACGCAGCTGAGCAATTTCTTCGGCCGCAGGCTCCGCAAGATGCGCAAAGCCGGTTCCCTCCACCGGCAGCATCGGTAAAATATTCTGCAGCTTCGCTCCCAGCAAAGCCATACGTCTGGCAATCGCCGGGATTTCTTGTATATTCACGCCGGGGATTGCTACCGTATTTATCTTCACCTTCACGCCGTATTCGCCAAGCAGCTGCAAGCCTTCTATCTGCCTTTCTAAAAGCAGCGCAGCAGCCTCTTCACCGACATATTTTTTGCCTTCATCATTAATAAAGCTGTAAATATGCGCCCCTGTATTGCTTGTAATTGCATTCACCGTCACCGTAACATAATCAACGCCCAAAGCTGCAATCTCCTTGGCATACTTCGGCAGATAAAGACCATTAGTCGAAAGGCAGAAGAAAACATCCTTATCAGCCTCACGAATCATGCTCAGCGTTCTGCTGACCGCCGTCCAGTTGGCCAGTGCATCGCCGGGGCCGGCAATGCCTGCTACCGTCAGCTTAGGCACCTTAGCCTTCATCTGCAGATACCACTCGACTGCATCCTCCGGCACCATAACCCTTGCCACGACGCCGGGACGGCTTTCATTCACACAGCTGTATTTGCGCAGGCAATAGTTGCACTGCATATTGCATTTAGGTGCCACAGGCAGATGAATACGGGCGTAATCGCTGCATTTAGCTGTAAAACAGGGATGTGTTTCAAGCTCACTCATGATTTACCTCACAAATACTTTCACGCAAGCCGGCATACCGGCCATCGGATTTATACTGCTGCTGCAAGGCGCCGTTAACAATCTGCTCGATGAGCAGGGCAGCGCCACGTGCTCCTACAAGCGTATTATCGGTAAAGCACAGCCGGTCAAAGGCAGGATAAGCACAGCGCACTAACGGCACCTGATATTTATCAGCCAAATTTTTTAAGAACGAAGAACCGCAAAACAATACAGGCTTGTGCTTTGCTGCAACCTCTGCCATTTTATCCAAGCTAAATTCCGCAGTATCCTCTGCAATAACAACGCGCATGCCCAGTTCTTCAGCAAAAAAGCTCTGCAAGCCCGCTAAATGTGCCTTGTCCGTAGCCAAAGCCACCGGCAACTGATACAAATTCACCAGATAATCCGCACAGCGATAAACGAGCTTTTCAGCCGCAGCCTCCAGCTCAGCAAGCTCATCGGAAAAATCAATTTTCAAAGCTTCGCCTAACTGCCGCAAAAACTTCTGCATGCCTGCCACACCATAGGGATAAGCGCATTTGATGTATGGTACGCCAAATTCTTCCTGCATCTTTTGTGCCAACGGCTCACCATAGCCAAAGCAGATATTCAGCTCTGCCTGCGGCATTGCTGCAATATCACGCAAGCTGCAATCCTGCAGCGCGCAGTTAATTTTAACCTTTGTTCCCAAAAACTTTTTCAGTTCAAGCAAATCATTATCCGCATAAGGATCATCGTTCATTATGCCAAAAATATTTATCGTGGCAGCATGTTTTTTCTCCGCGGTTCGGAGCAAGGGCATCAACGCTAAATAAGCTGTTTCCACACCGCTGTCAATATTTCCTGCATATCCCGGCGCTTTTACATGCAATAATTTTTGCGAGCCTTCGGTAGTAGCTAAAATCCCGTCCACATCATCGCCAATCATATTCGGCACGCAGCCGCTGACTACAAATACCGCACCGCAATGCGCAAAAATACGCTCTGCCTCCTGCAAAGCCTTACGCAAAACCTTCTCGCCGCCATTAACAACATCTTCATCATATATAACATCAGAGGCCTGACGTACATCATAAGGCTTACCGGCATATCTGAATGCCAGGCTGCCCCACTGACAGCCGACAACGGAATGCTGCAGGATTAAGGAATCCTTAATACCGCCAAGAGCACGCACAGCACCAAACAACGCACAGCTACTTAATGGTTTCATTATTTTCTCTGCCTCCATACTCTGCTATACAGTTCGCGTGATGCTTTACTGTCTTTATCAGCCTCGCGCATCGGATAAAATACCGGGTCATAGGCTAGCTTGCTCAGCAAAAGACTGCTGCCTGTACGCTGCGGTTGCTGCAGCATCTGCCAAACCTCTTCCATAATATCCACAAAGCCCTGATAATTCCACACCGAACGGTCAAACAAATTATAGAGCACCGGAACATTTAAAGAAGCATAGCGCGGATGACCATTGCAGATAACAAAATCACAGCTCTGCGCAGCTTCACGCAAAGCATCCTCCGAAGGCTCCAATAAAACTTGCGCATCACAGCCATACTCAGCCTTAGCAATCTCTATCCTGTCCTTAAATCTCTGCATCATTGCATCATCCAGACCTGTTTCTGCCTGGTAGGAAGGATTCATGATAATGCAGATTTTTTTTATCGGCAGACCATAATCCTGCTGATAAACGCGCAGCGCATCCGGCAAATATGCAATACCATGCGCAATCAGGCAAAACTTATACTTGGCAAATTCCGCACGCAGCTCCTGATACCGGGCGGCAACCCGTTCATATTCTTCCTGCAGCACGCGTTCAACAGCATTCTCGCAACCAAGCATTTTACCAATCTGCCTGTACAAATCACTGATTCCTTCAATACCATGCCACTCCTGCATATCAGCAACATGCAGAAACGGCGTGCCAAAGCGTTGCTCCATCGCCAATGCCCACTTCTTGCGACGTACTATATTCAGTGCTGCTTGCGGAGCCTTCTTGATTGTCTGCAAATCAGCGGAAGGCAGATAAGCATTAACGGTAATTTCCATTTTCTGCAGCATCTCGCTCATGCCCTGCAGCTTATCCTCACCATTATAGCCCCAGACAAATGCTTCGATATTTACACTCAGCGGCTGTACGCTTTGAGGCTCCATAACTTGCTCAACCAGCGCATCCATCACCTCTACATAACCGCAGCCGGGATAGACCGCACTGGAAGAAAACTTTTGCTTCTGCTTTTGGCAAGCCTTTTCACGCAAAACCTTGCGGCCGTTGCTCTTGTCCATATGCGAAAAAACCTGCGACGTAATCGGCACAAGCTTTGCTTTAAACTGCGGCTGCAGGCTGCAGGCCAAGCCAGCCAAATCATCATTAATAATATCCGACACCACGGAAGGCAGCAGAAAAATAATCTCCGGCTGATGGTCGCGCTCCACCTTTTGCAGTAAAGCGGTAAGCTTTTTTTCACCGCCGAAAATTACATCATTGTTGCGCAAATCCGCACATTCCAGCTCATAAACCGGGCTTTGGCCGCTACGCACATGACAACGGTAATGAAAGCCGCATCCACGCGGACTGTACAAGACCACGGCGGCATTTTTGATTTCGCTGATGCAGGCAAGATTTCCCGACACCTTGCCGTTGACGGCGTAGCGATGCAGATAGCTTGAAGGGTTCATGCCAAAGAGCATGTTATCCTGATAATATTGGTTCATAGAGTTTTCCTCTCTTCATAATATATCATTGCAAATTTTACTCATCATCTGTTACAAGTTCAATTTTATTGATGGCACCGTAATTTTTTATACGGCTGCTGGTCGCAGCTATTGCCATATCGTTGAACAAAGGAACTACCGGTTGCTCTTCAACAGCAATTTCTTGTATTCTATTGAATATCTCGCGTCGTTTCTGCTCATTTGTAGTATGCTTTACCTCGTTCATCAATTCAACAATTTCATCATTTTCATACGCAACGCTATTGTTCTTGTTTAACGCTCCGTCAGGCATTACAAAGGGATACAAGGCAGTATACGGATCACCGTTGGCCAAACCTTTCTGCAGACGAACTATATTGCACTCCCCTTTCCGTATCATTTTTAATAAGGTTGCATATTCCAATACTCTTATTTTAACATCTAAACCAATATCTTTCAGCCAATAAGCAATAATTTCCGCTTCGCCTTTTTGCAAAGGCTCCGCTCCGTTAATTCCGTAAACAATCTCTACACGCTTATCTCCAAGCACCTCATGTGCAAGACGTTTCGCTTCTTGCAAGTCATGCCTTACTGGAAACTCTTTATATCCCGGACTGCAATAATTCAAAATGTTAACAGTCGGTATGGCATAGCCCATATATAGAGCATTAACTAAATCCTGCCTATCAATTGCCAGACTTACAGCCTGCCTCATCCTGACATCATTAAAAGGAAATTTAGTACCATTTAATGCCAGATAGCGTACCATCGTCGATTTATTTTTATAAACAACAAAATTGCTATCCTTTTTCAGTTCTTCCGCTAAAAAAGGCGGTATTGCATTCAAATCGGTTACGCCGTCAATTTCGCCGGATTTTAATGCAGCATAACGTGTATCCGTATTAGGTATTTTGCGCACAATAAATGTTTTTATTTTGCCCTTTTCACCCCAATAATTATCATAACGCTCTATCTTAACATGACTGTTCAGTTTATTTTCTATTATTCTATACGGTCCGGTGCCTATTGCGAAGGTTTTAAAATTACCATCTTCAGCGAAGCATTCCGGAGCATAAATCGGACTGCCGAAATCCGTCATCTTATACAGTTCGTTAATATTCGCTTCTTTAAAGGTCAGTTTAACAGTATACTCATCTATTTTTTCATATTTCAACAGTGAAGGATAGAATGCATCTATATTCAAGCCATAAAAGGTTGAACGCTTAACACCTTTTTTCATCCGGTCAAAATTAGCAATCACCGAATCCGCATTAAATTTTGTTCCGTTATGAAACAGGACATTTTTACGCAGATGAAAAATCCAAATTTTACCATTGTCCTGCATCTCCCAGCTTTGCGCCAGACAAGGTGCAGGCTTATTATCCTTATCCTTAGTAATCAAAGGCTCCCAAACACCTAATGAACTGCTGCAATAATAGGCATCCTTATTACCGGGAGCAAGCTGACGATAGCCTGCAAGAATCACTGTATCATTATCTTTATTTATCGCAGATTCCTTAATATCTTCCTGCTTGCCACAACCGCTCGCAAGAACGAGTAATATAAGAGCAATAATACAATATATTTTTTTCATAACACTACCAAAACATGTAAGTTAAAGAAAAGAGGGCAGTAAAACCGCCCTCTTAAACATCATAAATTAAATATCAAATTGAGCGGACAGCATGAAGGTTCTGGGGCTGGACAAATGCAAGCCGGAACCATAAGCAATCCAATAATCTTTACCGGTCAGATTATAGCACATTGCACTCAATTTTACAGGCATTTTGTTAATCTGTGTTTTGTAATTAATGCCTGCATCAAAAGTAGTATAAGAAGGAACTTCCCATTCAATCGCATTGCTTGCGGGGAAAATAGGAGTAGGACCAACATATACGGCTCTTGCCAAAATTGACAAATCATTATTCGGTTTATATTGTAAGCCGGCAACAGCGTTGAATCTCGGAATCCCGCCTACTCTGTAGCCATCATAGGTACCTTTATTGGTTCTTACTCTTTCTGTATCAAGATACATTAAACCGCCAAAAGCATTCCATTTATCTGCAATGGCTCCGTTGATAGACAGCTCAATACCCTTATACTCATTTTCGCCGTCATTGGTAACCCAATACCAATCAGGCTTTTTATCGTCATATACGTTTAAGGTAGAGGACTCTCTGTTTTTAAACAGAGCCAGTGTAGCCAAGAAATTCTTGTTGCTGTATTTAACGCCGATTTCGTCCATTTTGCTCTTAGACGGATCTAAGATTTCACCTGCATTATAAACGGTGCTGCCGCTGACTTTTTCGCCTGCATCAAAGAATTCGGAATGGCTGGCATAAATAGATACTTCATCAGTAGGCTGGTAAATAAAGCCAAAAGCAGGACAAACATCGCTGGACTTAACAGTTTTTACATTACCGGATTGAGTCGGATCAGGATGGTGAACCGCTTTTGACTCATGCTTATGCACGCCTAACATCATCTGAGCCTTGCCTAATTTCATAGTATCCATCAGAGAAACACCCCAGAAGTTTCTTGTTGTGTCATGGAAGCTGCTGAATTTAGGAATGTTTACGCTCTCATTAGGATTAACGCCACCTGCTAAGGTACCACCCAAGCCTTTGAAGTTAGTCTGCCCATAGCCACCGACAACACCGGTCCAGGACTTATACCAGGATTTGTCAGCTGCTAAAACAACATCATGCTCTACTTCACCGGTTTTAAATTTATTTTCGATACCGGTCTGTACATAATATTTATGTACAGGGGTTCTTCTGGTAAAATATTTGCCTGCATAATTGCCTGCATCATCAAGAATATATAAGCGGCTGCCTAAACCGGTAATATTTTTACGCAAATTACTTCTTGTCCAACCGCCGTTAAAGAAGGCCTTAGTGCCGTGACCAATTGCCTGCTCATGGTTCAATACCATCACTGCGCATTCAGCGGCTTTGGTCATGCCGGGGAAGCTGTAATTGTTTTTGGAATTCGGAGCAGAGGGAACGTGAGTCAAAAGCCCATTATTTACATTGCCGGAATCAAAGCCGAACCATCTCATACCATCATCAACTTCATAATATTGATAACCGACGAGCAAATTAGATTTACTATCAGCGTCCTGATGGTCGATGTTGGCAAAAATGCTGGAACCCTCTTTGCTTGCTTTATAATGACCTGGGTTGCCATTTAATACCTCTGTATTTACTCTGACACCCCATTCTTTATTTTTACCAAATCTTTTGCCGATATCAAGATATTCACCTAAGCCGCTTTCACCGGAAAATACTTGTTTATATCTGAGTACAGGCTTATCAAGGGCTTTTTTGCTCTCAACATTTACTACCGCAGCAACACCGGTGCCTTCACCTGTGGGGAAGGAGCCGGAAATAGCTTTATTCGGTCCTTCGGTAACCTGAATGCTTTCAGCCATAAAAGTCGGAACTGTAAACTGCCATAACATTCCCGGAACGCCATTCAGATAAAAGAAGGAACCATTGATGGATTTACCTCTTACAGAAAAATCACCATGTAGCATGGTACCGGTCTGACGCACGGAAGGAATATTTACCAGAATATTATCCAAAGGCTGGTTCATACCGCCAAAGGTTTCCATAGCGTCAGCTGTAACATTGGTTTGAGAAAAAGGCACATCCATTACATTTTTATTGCCAATGATACCAACGTTACCAGTCTTGGTGACCATCCCCCCCCGGCAATACATTTGCACTTCCTTCAACAACAACCTCATCAAGATTGCCATGCATAGTTTCCGCACTTGCACCCATCACAAAGCCTACGCTTGCTACTGCGCACAGCACTGACATTACCAATGCTTTTTTCTTTTTCGTCATACTTATACACCTCATCAAAAAATTTATTTTTTAACCTTCGCTGCCGAGCTGTCCTAGTTTCGCATGCAACAACGGTTAAAAGCCATATATTACTGGTTATTCGTTTTCCGGCAAGAAAAAACGTCCTCCTGCACAGTTACAGAAAGACGCACTTTTCCTCTAGTAGTCTCCCGTCACTCGCAGTACACTCCCGTTAACTTCTTCAGGCAATTCTTCTGGCTCAGTTTCCTCGCAAGTCTTGCCTTCCCGGTTTCCCAGTGACATCATTAAGGCTTGCTCCACTTTACAGCTGCGTGACAGCGCAGGCTTCGCACCTGCTTACTTATTAAGTCTTTCGACACCTGATAGCTTGAATTTATTAAGTTCATTTTTTAACATTTATTACATTTCGTTCGAAATTATAGCATATGTTTCAATTGCTGTCAAGTGAATATTCTGACACTATGAACGTAAATAAACGGGTAAACTAAAGTATAACTCTAATTTACCCAAGATTTTTTATCAGACTAGTAATTCATCTAATCATAATTTGTATAATCTGGATTAGATGAATTACTTTAATTGCCCCTGCTCTATATGCAAAACTCTGTCGCAAAGCCATTCCGCAAGCTGTTTATCATGTGTAATAAACAAATAAGCCAGCTGCTTTTCCCTGCGTATATCTCGCAGCAAATGTAAAATCTGCGCCTGTACGGAAATATCCAACATAGATGTCGGTTCATCCAAAACAAGCAGCTTCGGCTCTAACAACAGTGCTCTTACCAGGCAGATACGCTGAATTTCGCCGCCGCTCACCTGATGCGGATAGCGCTGCAGAAGCTCTGCATTGAGCTTTACCAAATCCAGCATCTCTTTGATTTTTTCTTCATCATAAGGCAGATTAAAAACAATAAATGCTTCCCGCAGACTAGAACCTAATGTCTGACGCGGATCAAGAAAGCTTTCCGGACGCTGTGAAATAAACTGCACATTGCGTCTGAAAATGCTTAAATCTTTACCAGTTGCCTGAGTAATATTTTGCCCCTGAAAATATATTTTACCGGAATCACAAGAAAGCAGGCGCAGCAAAATACGCGCCAGCGTGCTTTTGCCGCTGCCACTGCCACCCATCAGCGCCACTGCTTCACCAGCCTTAATCTCTAGTGAAACATCATGCAGAAGCTCAAAGGTTTTGCCACTGCTGCGATCAATAAAGCTTTTGGAAATATTTTCAGCCTTCAGCATACAAAAAGCACCTCACTTCCGCATTTCCTACCTGCTGCATAGCAGGCTTTTCTTCCTTGCAACGCGTTGTGCAATAAGGGCAGCGTGCCGCAAACTTACAGCCGGTAAAGCTTTCTCCCGGCACAGGTGCCTTGCCGGGAATAACCTGTAAGCCGTTCTTGGGTAAAGCCTGCAAAAATCCTTTAGTATACGGATGCAGCGGTTTGTGCCAAATATCCGCATTATGCTCTAAAACCTGTCCTGCATACATCACCAGCACATCATCACACACCTCTTGTGCCAAAGCAATATCATGCGTAATTATCAGCATACTTAAATGCAAATCCTGCTTGATTGTCAGCAAATTTTTGCGTACAATGGCGCCAACCTGTTCATCAAGGCCTTTGGTAGGTTCATCCGCCAAAATCCATTCAGGCTTACTGCTGACAGCCATAGCGCACAATACACGCTGCAGCATACCGCCGGAAAGCTCATGCGGATATGCAGCCAAAACGCGCTCGTCCTCCTGCAGGCCGAATAAACGCAGGCACTGTTTTTTATAGCTATTGTCACTATCCGCAATATTATGAACAGCCAAAATATCCTGCATCTGCTTGCCTATTTTACGCACAGGATTCAGCGACTCACTGGGATTTTGCGGAATAATACCAAAAGCAGATAATATTTTTTCCACCTGCTCGCCATTATAAAGCACTCTGCCCTTTTTAATGACTCCAGATGGCAATATGTTTAAGATTGCCTGCCCCAGTACAGATTTACCGCAACCGCTTTCACCGATAATCGCAGTAAAATTACCTCCTGGCAAACTCAGGCTTACATCATCTACAGCATAAAATACGCCTTGCGGCAGCTTAAAGCCTACAGATACATTTTCTAACACCAGATTTTTTACCATTTGCGTACCTCATCAAGCTGTGTATCTAAGCTGTCACGCAGATGCTCACCGATAATATTAAGAGAATAAATCAGCAAAAATACAAACAGACCGGGAATTATAATCAAATGCGGTGAGCTGCGATAATACATAATAGCATCGTTAATCATTACACTCCAGTCAGGAGTCGGCGGCTGTACACCTAAGCCCAAAAAGCTCAGGCCGGCAATCGCCAGTATGCCTCGGCCAAGGCGAATGGTTACCAGCACAAGCAGCTTGTTCGCAATGTTGGGCAGTAAATGACGGACAATAATTCGCAAATCACTGCAGCCAAGACAACGAAGGCCTTCGATAAACGGCTCTCCCATCAGCTGCAAAACTTCTGCACGCACAATGCGCGAAAAGCCGGCCCAAGATGTCACAACCAACGCCAGTACAAGGCTATAAATACTCGGACCGAGAATACCAGCCAAGGCTATCATAAAACAGCTTCCCGGTATACCTTGGAAAATATTGCTCAAAACGGTAAAGAACATGTCTAATTTACCGCCATAAAAACCGCACAACAGACCAACGCCCACGCCTAGAATCAGCGCTAACACCGATGAAATCAAGGTCAAAAGCATTGATGCCCTGCCACCGTAAAGAATACGGCTGAACATGTCACGCCCCAAAGCATCCGTGCCGAAGAAATGTTGCCAGCAGGGACTTTGCAGACGGTTAGCCATATCCGGCTCAAAGGGATTATGCGTTGCCAGAAGCGGAGCCAAAATACTGCCGAGAATGATAAACGCAAGTACAAAAATAGCGAAATTAAGCTGTATTTTTTTAGTCATGTACTTCAGCGCCTCCTCTCAGCTTAGGATTCAGATAAAACATCAGCAAATCAACCGCTAAGGTTATCAATACCAAAAGCCAGCCTGTAAAAAGCACATAGGCCTGCAATACAGGGTAATCGCGGAAGCGAATCGCTTCCAAGGCCATGCTGCTGATGCCCGGCAAAGCAAAAATACTTTCCGCAATAACCGAACCGCCCAAAATGCCTGCCAGATAATTGCCCAGCAAAGCAATTACCGGCAGCATAGCATTAGGAAACGCATAGCAAAAAAGCAGCTTTATTTTGCTGATTCCGCGTACACGCGCTACGAGAAAATACTGCGAAGCAAATTCCGTCAACAGCGAGCTGCGCATATAGCGGCACACTGTTGCCAATGTAGAAAAGGAAACCGCCAACGCCGGCATAATAAAATAACGCAGACTTTCACTGCCGCTAGTCGGCAGCAGACGCAGCGTTTCGCTGAACAGCAAAATCATCAGCAAAGCCAGCCAAAAGCCGGGTACAGCTAAAAGTATATTAGTCAAAAACTGTACCGCATCATCCAGCCAACTGTTTTTGTAAATAGCGCATAAGGTGCCCAATGCAATGCCAATAACCGCAGCAATAGCCAAAGCCAGCAGCGCCAGCTCCACTGTCACCGGCAGGCGCAGCAAAAGCTCATGCAGAATATCCTTGCCTGTAATGTAGCTGCTGCCAAAATTACCATGCAGCACCTGCACAAACCAGCTGAAATACTGCACATATATAGGTCTGTTCAAGCCAAGCTCTTCACGCATCGCTGCTATCTGCGCATCCGTAGGTGCATCCAGACCATCCTGATTCAAGGCAAATTCAGCCGGGTCACCTGGTGATAACAACCCCAGAATGAACGCTAAAAGGCTAATACCGACCATTACAGGTATGGCCAATAAAATTCTTCGATAACAATATCTAATCATATTTCTCCGCCAATTCTACCTTACTCAAATCTACACCATAGATTAAAGGTTTATAATTTTTTAAACGCTTATTATAGGCAACGATGTTCATATCGTTGAAAAGCGCCACTAACGGTTCCTCTTCCACAGCTATTTCCTGCACCCGATCAAAAATCCGTTGACGCTCTTTTGCATCAACTGTATGTTTTACCTCTTGCATCAATCCCTGCAGTTCTTTATTCTGGTAGCTTGTGTGACTGTTTATATAAATAGAACCTGTCGGCATCAGAAAACTGTTAAGTACCTCGTAGGGATCTCCATTTGCCAGTCCCTTTTGCAGACGTGCGATATCATAATCGCCCTTGCGCAGCATTTTCGCTCTTGTAGCATACTCCAAAGACTGAATATGGACATTCAATCCTATTTTACCCAGCCAATAAGCAATCAGCTCAGCCTCTCCCTTCTGCAACGGCTCCGCACCGTTTATGCAATAGGTAACATCACAGCGCTTATCCCCTAATACTTCATGTGCCAGCTGCTTAGCTTTTGCTAAATCATGCTCCAAGGGAAATTCTTTATAACCGGGACTTGTATAATTTAACACATTCATTGTCGGCTCTGCATACCCCATATATAATGCATCGACAAGATTTTTGCGGTCAATAGCCAGGCTTACGGCCTGACGCATGCGCACATCGTTAAAGGGAAAACGACCGTTATTTAAAGCCAGATAGCGTATCATTGTCGATTTATTGCTTGCCACAGCAAAGCGCTTATCTTGCTTGATTTCGTCAGCTAAAAACGGCGGTATTGCATTTAAATCTAGTACTCCGTCAATTTCACCGGATTTAAGTGCTGCATAGCGTGTATCCGTATTGGGAATATTGCGCACGACAAAATTTTTTATCTTGCCTTTTTCACCCCAATAATTATCATTACGCCTTAAAACGACATACTTATTCATGACGTTCTTGGTAATTTTATACGGACCTGTACCTATAGCTATGTCCTTAAAATCACCATTGGCATCAAAGCATTCAGGGGCAAACATCGGACTGCCGAAATCCGTCATTTTATATAATTGGTTAATATTCGGTTCCTTAAATACCAATCTGACAGTATATTCGTCCAGTTTTTCATAGCTGATTAAAGACGGATAATATAAGGCTAATGATAAGCTGTAAAAATTAGAACGCTTCAAGCCCTTTTTCATTCTGTCGAAATTAGCAATTACAGAATCAGCATTAAACCGCGTTCCATTTTGAAAATATACATTTCTTCTTAAACGAAATATCCATACCTTGCCATCATCCTGCATTTCCCAGCTTTCAGCCAGGCAAGGTGCAGGTAAGCCTGCTTCGTCCCTTGTTATCAGCGGTTCCCATACTCCGAGTATCTTACTGCAATAATAGGCATCCTTATTACCGGGAGCAAGATGCCTGTAGGCAGCCAGGGTAACAATATTTTTGTTTTTATTATCTATGTGATTTTGTGATTCTTCCTGCTTGGCACAGCCAACACACAATAAAAGCATCAGCAGCAGAAAAAAGCTCAATATTTTTCTCATATTCGCATACCATTATACATCTTATTTATATAGAATAAAAGAGGGCAGAAAAACCGCCCTCTTTAAATTTTATTTTATTACAGACTAAATTCAGCAGACAAGAAGAAGGTTCTCGGAGTAGACAGATAAACCTGATCACCGCGAGCAACAGTCCAATAATCCTTATCAAACAGATTGTAGCACATTGCACTGAATTTTACAGGAACGCTATTCAGCTTAGTATTATAGGTTACACCTAAATCATAAACCATATAAGCCGGTGCTTCCAAATGCTTGCTGTCTTTAGTAACAGTGCTGGAATTATATTTTACAGTGTAGAACGGAGTGGTGCCGGTATAGGTTGCACGGCCGATTACGCTAAAGCTATCGTCTGCTTTATATTCCAAAGCTGCAGATGCACTCCATGCGCCCTGACCGGATTCGCGTACACCATTTTTGTACTCATTGCCTTTACCCATGTTCTTATATTTAGCATCCAGATAAGCAAGGCCAACCATACCATACCATTTATCTGCTAATTTACCGTTAACAGATAATTCAAGACCTTTGTGGTTAACTTTACCATCTTGTACAAGGAAAGGTTTAGCGTAGCCTGCTACATCCTTGCTCACATTATTGGCCTGGTCAATATCAAAGTATGCCAAGGTATACATAGCACCTTTATTCTGATATTTTACGCCAACCTCATTTTGTTTAACCTTAGTCGGCGGTAATACTTCACCGGAATTCTGGTAGCTAGTACCGGCACTTGCGCCAATATCAAAGTTTTCTGCATGGTTGCCATAGAACATTACATGCTCATCAGGTGCATAGCTCAAGGAATAAGTCGGGCAGGTTGCATCGGATTTAATTTCTTTACCCCAGGATTTGCTGCTTGCATTCCAGGATTTTGCCGTAGCAGCATGTTTGTGAATGCCAATCATAGCATCCCATTTGCCGAAGCTGATGCTATCCAGCAAGGAAACACCCCAAATAGAAGTTTTGTTGTTAGGTCTTGTAGTATAACCAATATATCTTGCATCAACATCCTGGAAGGAAGTTCCTGTGAAAATGTTGGAGCCGCCAACCAAAGTTGTACCGGGTACAGTTGTAGAACCATTACGGTTTCTCCACGCCTTATCAGCAGACAGCATTACCTCATGCTTCAGCGCACCGGTTTCGAATTTATTCTTGGTGCCTAATTGAGCATAGTAAGAGCGTTGCGGAGTTGCACTGTTAGTCTGCAGGAAATCATAATTACCTGCATCATCTTTAATCCAATAGGAGCTCATATTAGGAGATACATTTTGATTCAGCTTTTGTCTGCTGTAGCCAAAGTTAGCAAACAAAGTCCAATTATCATTCATGTATTGCTCATGATTCAAGGTTGCAAACCAGCCATAGCCTGCTTTCCAGGTACCTGCAGCAGCATAGTTTTTACCTCCGTCCGGAGCACTCGGAAGATGAGTTACACCGGGAATAGTTTGTTTAATGCTGTTACCGTTAGCATCCTTTACAGTTGCTGTTCCGGGATTTGCCAATTTAAACCAACGAATACCATTGTAAATGTCCAGATCTCTATAGTTTGCAAAGAAATTAGTGCTGCTGTGCTTATCTTTATGATCAACATTTACAGCAATGCCCTTTGCCTTCATATCTGCATCATTAACAGCAGTTTCACCATTCAGCAGCTCCGTATTCAAGCGCACACCCCATTCACGTTTTTGGCCGAGACGTTGGCTGATATCCAGATATTCACCAAAGGAGCCTTTACCGGAGAAGGTTTGTTTATATTTAATAAAGTCCGTATCACCGGCGCGTTTTGTTCTGGCATTGATAATACCGCCAGCAGTATTGGATTCATATTGAACACCGCTTGCGCCTAACATCGAGTTAGGACCGGAAACTACATCAATACCTTCCATAGCAAACATCGGAAGATTGAACTGAGTCATAACACCGTGTACACCATTAACATACATAGCAGTGCCATTGGTACGGAACCCACGAACAGAAAAGTCACCATGCAGAACACTGCCTGACGCTCTCACAGACGGAATGCCAACCAAAGCCTTATCCAAAGGCTCATTAGGTCCGAGGAATAAATCCATAGTCTTTTGCGCTACATTGGTTACGCTAAAAGGAGTTTTCATAACATCCTTTTCACCTAGCAGGCCGACAGAACCTTTAGCGTTGACCATTTCACCAGGCATTTGGTTGCGAGAACCTTCAACAACAACCTCATCCAGATTGCCATGAGCAACATCTTCTGCACTTGCGCTCATAACGAAACCTACGCTGGCAATAGCGCACAGCACTGACATAACCAGTGCTTTTTTGTTTTTCAACATACTCATCCACCTCATTAAACATTTATTTTTTAACCTTTGCCGCCGAGCTGTCCGAGTTTCGCGTGCGGCTCCGGCTAAACACATAATTTACCAAGGACGTTCAGTATTCCGGCAAGAAAAAAACGCCCTTCTGCACTATGACAGAAGGACGCACTTGTCCTTTACCATTCTCCTGTCACTCGCAGCATACTTTGGTCTTTACTTTCTCAGGCAATTCTTCTGGCTCAGTTTCCTCGCAAGCCTCGCCTTCCCGGTTTCCCAGTGGCATAATTAAGGCTTGCTCCACTTTACAGCTGCGTGACAGCGCAGGCTTCGCACCTGCTTACTTATTAAGTCTTTCGACACCCGATAGGTCTATAATATTCATTTGTTCATTATTGCAATCTACTTTTTCACGCAGAATTATAGCATACCGCACATACTACGTCAAGTAACATGAAATTGCATTAGCAATCAACAACAATTGATATATATCGCTGTTATGTTAGAACAGTTTACATATTATCATTACCTATAATATTAGTTTAATTAGTTTGCCAAAGTAAGTATATAGAATATTTTACTACTCTAAAAATAAATAACTCTGAGAAGTCAAAGTAAAACTTCGGTTTCTCAGAGTTTTTATGATTTTTCTATCCTACACACCTAAACCAGCTCATCTAAGGAAACTAACTTTATTCCCTTTTCTGCCGCATAAGCAACCGCCTGCTCTGTATAACCGGCTTTAGAAAAGAAATAATAATATAAACTCTTATCCTGCGCTACTTTTTTGCTTAAAAAGTGCTTCAAGTCTTTTACGTCTACCGGCCTATGCTTATATTTGCACTCACCCAAAAGTATTTGTGTTTGCCTGTAATCAACTGCCATAATATCTATCTCATCAGTCTTATTCCACCAGTGGCCAATCTTGGTAAAATAAAACGGCAAGTCATGTTTTCTGTTCTGCTATCTAATCATGATTTGTATAATCTGGATTAGATAAATTATTTACCATTCTAAGGAAATCCGCAGGAGATGGAAAAACTAAAGCTATGCTTTGAATTCCCAAATTACTTTATGTCTTTTCCATTAATTTCTACATAAAGAAATTCCCTACTTTTATTTCTCTGCTACCTTAAGTCACTCACTGTTACATTCTAAACACTTTTAGCTAATTATATTCTCTAACCTCTTGCTTTTTGCATATTGATAATATATACTATAAATTAATCTTATTCAGCTTGTAACACTTTTCAAAACAAGCTGAGGCAGTTGCTGCTGCCAAAAATTTTTTGATGAGTATTTTTAGGAGGCAATTCATGGAAGCAATTCAACAAACAATCATGTATTTTCACAAAGGCGGTCTCGTTATGTGGCCGCTGCTTTTCTGTTCAATCGCAGTAATTGCAATTGCAATTGAGCGTTTTCTGTTCTACAAGACAGAAGACAGCGGTCAGCCATTTGCCGCTAAGTATTGCGAACTTTTGCGAGCTGACGAAAGAGAAGAAGCTTTTCAATTAGCAGAAGCAACCAACGGCGAATGCGCTAAAATCGTTGCTGATGCAGCTAAAATCACCGATGGCAGAGAACAACAAAAAGCATTTTTGGAAAGCCAGGCAGGTATTTTCATTGCTAAACTGAAAAATAAACTGGACTACCTTGCTATTATCGTTACTATGTCCCCGCTGCTGGGCCTGCTCGGTACCATCGTAGGTATGATCGGCGCCTTCAGTATCTTCAATCTGGAATCCGGCGCTCCTATCGCTATTACCGGCGGTATCGGCGAAGCACTTATCGCTACCGCTACAGGTCTTTGCGTAGCTATTCTTTCCTTGTGCGCACACTCTTATTTTGCTCATCGTATGGATAATATGATTACCGACATGGAGCAATGCTTCAGTGCTCTTCTCGAAGCAGAAACAAGGAGTGGTAAATAATGCAGCTGCGCAATGTACGTGACAGAAAAACTCCGGAGCTTATTATTATCCCTATGATCGATATCATGTTCTTCCTGCTGGTATTCTTTATGCTCAGCACAATGTACATGATCGACCTGAAAACCATTCCCGTAAAACTGCCGCAGGCAGCACATGCTGCTACGGATACAACGACAACCTTCGCTGTATCCCTGAAAAATGACGGCTCTCTTTATCTTGGCGATGCGCCGACAGATATCCAGTCTTTAATAACCCAATCCTCAATCGAACAAAAAAATAATCCTCGTTTTGCTATTGTTATCAGAGCAGACAAGGATGTTGATTACGGTCGTGTTATTGAACTTATTGATAAACTTAAAGGCGCAGGTATTACCCGCTTTGGTTTGGCAACGGATGGAGCTGGTAAATAATGAATTCTGGTCAACGCAGTAGAATCGGCTTTATCGGTTCTATCGTAACACATATTTTTATCTTACTTTTCGTAAGCTTCGTCGGACTGTTTAATTTATCGCATCCGCCTGCTAACGATATCGTAGAGGTATCACTGTTTGGCGGCGGCGGCGGCGGTGGCGGCAATGATGCCGACATTGAAGACAGTAATGCAAACGACGAAGAAAACTCTACTGAAGAAGATGTGCAGGAAGAGCCTACACCGGATCCGGAGGCTATCTGGAAAAACGATGAGAATAAGCCTCAACCTGTACATAAAAAATCTGCTGTGAAAAAGGTTGCCCGTAAGGGCAGCGGTACCGGTCAGGGAAGCGGCCACGGCAGCGGTGTCGGCCCCGGCACCGGCTCCGGCAGTGGCGGCGGTAACGGCAGCGGCCACGGCACAGGCAACGGCAGCGGTACAGGCAGTGGCAGCGGCGGTGGCAGCGGCAACGCTTCTGTTGCAGTTATGCCGCGTATTATCCGCAAGATTGATCCTGTATACCCTGCTGCAGAACGCAATGCAGGCATCACCGGTTCAGGCGTTGTACGCCTTCTGGTCAATACCAACGGTACTGTTGATGAGGTTACCCTCGTAAGCTCCAGCGGTAACGCTAACCTCGACCAGGCAGGTATCAATGCCGCTTATAAATGGCGCTTCACCAGCGCTGTCGGTACTAACGGTCAAAAGGTTCGCTGCTATTTGCGCTTACCCTTCACCTTCAGACTGAGATAATTAAAACCTGTTAGCTGAAAAATTCAGCTAACAGGTTTTTTTGTGCTTCAAATATTAAGTTTACTTTTCTTGCTGACCTTCCGTCAGATAGGTCCAGCCGTTCTCCTGACGCACCTTGCCCTCTTTCATCAGATGGCCCAACGCACGCTTGAAGGCAGCCTTGCTGATACCAAACTTCTGCTTGATAATCTCCAGCGGCGTAGAATCGCAGTAAGGCATGCTGCCATTGCGCTTCACCAGGAAATCATAGATATCCTGAGCATCCGCAACAAGTGCATTCTCCTTCTGCAGACGCATAGAAACGTTAATACGTCCATCCTCGCGCAGATAGGTTACACGGCAGGTAACCTCCTGACCGAAGTCAAGTCTGCCACCGGGCACTTCACTGCGATGCAGGAAGGCAATAAAGCGCTGGTTAGTGAAAAGAAAGAAGCCTTCCGGCAGAATGTTGTAAATCGTACCGGTAACCTTATCACCGATTTTCAATCCTTCTGCAGGCTTAGAGGCTTTCACCATATCCTCTTCTACACGCATCGTCACAGCCTGACGACCGCTCTTATCGCGATACAGTCTTACCCATACGAGCTGGCCGGGGTTTACATGGCCGCGCATCTGGCTATAGGGCAGGAAAACGCCACGCTCTGCACCGATATCAACGAAGCCGCCGTCACGGGTAACGCTCAGCACACGTACATAGCCTAATTGGCCTTCACGCATCTTCGGCAGTTTCATGCTGGCAGTCAGACGCTTGCTGGGATCAAGATAAAGATACACCTTTACCTCGTCACCAATATTAACCTCAGAGGTCTGCTGCAGCTTATGCAGCATGATATCGTCAGAGGTATTACCGGTGCCTGCGTCAAGGAATGCGGCATTTTCATTCACACGCACAACCTTTAAACTGACTACATCACCGGGACGGTATTTCGTATTGTTCGTAACAACAGGAGCCTTTTTGGCTCTGCTGAATTTTTTATTATCAATCATCCGTATTCTCCACAAAGCTTTCAGACGGAGCATCTGCCCACAGCTGCTCTAAATTATAAAAATCGCGTTCTTCCTCCAGGAAAACGTGAGCAACAACATCACCGTAATCCAACAGTACCCAACGTGCGTCGGCATAGCCTTCCTTGTGAGTAGGATACACGCCTGCTTCTGCCAGCTTATCTTCGATATTATCAGCAATTGCCTTAACCAGAGTGCTGTTGCCGGCACTGCAGATAACATAAAAATCGGTGACGGGAGATAAGCCCTCCATATTTAATAAAAGTATATCCTTTGCTTTTTTGTCATTGGCCGCAGCCGCAATTTTTTGTGCAATGTCTTTAGTTTCCATTAAACATCCTCCTTAATTATTGCTTGCCTTTTCAGCAAGCTTTGCTTCTTTTTCCAATTCATCTCTATCCTTAGGCTGCAGATGCTCCTTCGGCTCTTCTTCTTCTGCTTCTGTTGCGGTATCTTCCTCATCTTTAAGATAAGGTATCCCCAGCTCATCCAAGGATTTGTTTACGTCAGCCTGCTCGGCATTCCAATAGCTTACACCGGAGCTATCATCAAATTTGCCATAAAGCATACAGCTGCGCAGCTTATCATCACCAAACAGTTTAAAGCTGTTGGCAGCCTTAAGCATCGTCAAGGTATTAAGATCTGTTTCTACATATTTGTCCAGCGTTGCCAGCAGATTGCTTATTTTAGCTACATTTTGCACGGAAAACATCTGCTCAGCCGCTGCCTTCAGGAATTTCTGCTGTCTTTGCACGCGTCCGATATCACCAAGCTCATCCTTGCGGAAACGCACATATTTACCGGCAGTTTCACCATCCATATGCTGATAGCCATGCTTGATATCAATAACCAAATCAGCATATGGATCCTCGTAATACATATCCTTGTCTACGTAAATATCTACGCCGCCGATTAAATTTACGACATCAATAAAGCCGCGCCAGTTTGCCAACGCATAATAATGGATAGGTACACGCAGCAGATTAGCAACAGTCTGCTTTGCCATCACAGCTCCGCCATAGGCATAGGCTGCATTAATCTTCTCCGGATCCTTGTGTCCCGGAAGTATTACCTTCGTATCACGCGGAATAGATAAAACCGCTACCTTATTATTCTGCGGATCAAAGCTCAGCAGAATAATCGCATCTGTACGCTTAGGCTCGCTTTCCGCTGCTTCGCTGTCACCATCATCAATTCCCAGCAGCAGAACGTTGATGCGTTCATTGAGCTTCTGGTCATCACGTATTTTATCATCTGCCGCAGTTACGCTTACATGCGGCGGATTGATAAAATTGTTATAAATCCAGCAGGTTCCGAAAAAAAGTGCTGTTCCTAAAATACCTGCAAAAAGCAGTAAGCAAAGCAATCTTCCCCAGCGAAACTTACGCCTGGTGCGACGTTTTGCCGGCTGCTGTTGATTATTATTTTCTTCCATAATTGCCCTGCCTATTTGTTATCTGATTTCTGCGCCAGCATCAGCTCATTATAACCGTCAATGCAATGCGGATGAATTAATTGTCCGCCGGCAAGCAGATATTCAATAGTATTGCTGTAGGCCTTAAGCATTGCTTTATCAAGGCTTTTATGTGCCAGCTTGCGCAAATCCTCTATCCCCGGGAAATCTCTTCCCGGTTCAATCATATCTGCCAAAAATACAACCTTTGCCAAATCCGTCATGTGGGCAGCACCGGTTGTATGCTGCGAAATACCTTCCAGAATTTCCTTATCGGTTACACCATACTTGGTCTGCGCATAGTATACACCTAATTTAGCATGCAGCAAAATCGGCTGGTTGCGTTCTACATCATCAATAGCAATTTCCAGTGCATCTGCCTTCGCCGCACTTTCTTTGCTGGCAACCTCACGGCCGCAATCATGCAACAGCGCACAAATCGCTATTTTTTCTTCCGGCAGCTTATGTGACTTTGCCAGTTCCAAAGCGGTTTCGTAAACGTGTACGGAATGTTTATAACGCTTCGGCGGCAAGGAAGCCTGCAAAAGCTGTTTCATTTCGTCTATTGTCATCATTTCTGCTTCATCCCTGCCTTTGATATAAATTGTGAGCATTGATATATTGCTCCACAGCCCGCGGCACCAAACCCGCCAGGCTCGCTCCTTCATGTAGCCTTGTCCTTATTTCGGTAGATGAAATATCATATTCGGGTGTATGCAGCAGCATAATTCTTTCTGCGGCAGCAGCGCCCAAATGATGCACTACTTCTTCCATCACACCTTCGTAACCCGGTCTGCCGGCAGCTACAAAGGTTGCCAGCTGCAGCATTTCGTTGATAGAATTCCATGTATGCAGCTGAGCCACCGAATCAGCTCCAATAATAAAATAAAGCTCCTTATCCGGATATATCTGCCGCAGCTCGCGCAGGGTATCTATCGTATACGATACGCCGCTACGCCGCAGCTCCATATCCGACACGGTAAAATGCGGATAAGGCTTTACCGCCAGTTCGGTCATCGCATAACGATGCTCTGCCGGCGCATAATCCTGTCCTACCTTATGCGGTGGTACAAAAGCCGGGATAAAAATAATTTGTTCCAGTGCAATACGTTCGTAAACAGCTTCAGCAATACGCAGATGCCCTATATGAATAGGATCAAAGGTCCCGCCTAAAATACCAAGTCCCTTTCCCGTCACAGTCATCCTCCTTGCTCAACACTTTTCTATTATTTTATTATATCAATCACTCAGCATTTGTACAACCTTCTGCAGCAGAATTATTATCGCAATAAGCAATAAAATTCCCTTTGTACGGTCTTTAAAATCAAAAACAGTTTTAGGCCTTCTCAGATAATCTGAAAAGGCCTGCAAATAATCTTTAAATGTAGGGGGTTTAGGTTCTCGTTTTGTCATTTTTACTCCAATTTTAGAGATAAAGTGAAGAGAACCACTCTTCACTTTATCATATTATTTTACTCGTATCTCAAAGCATCAATCGGGTCAAGCAGTGCTGCCTTACGTGCCGGATAAATTCCGAAGAACAAGCCGATGCCGACCGAAAAGATTACTGCGATAACAATCGCCCAGACGGAAATAACTGTATTCCAGCCTGCCATACTGCTGATAATGCAGGAAGCACCGATACCCAGTATTACACCTAAGGTGCCGCCGATAATACCTATTACCATGGATTCAACCAAGAACTGCAGCAGGATATTATTATATGTTGCACCCAAAGCCTTGCGGATACCAATCTCACGCGTACGCTCTGTCACAGACACCAACATAATATTCATAATACCGATACCGCCGACCAAAAGACTGATAGCAGCAATGCAGCCGAGAAGTATCGTAATATTGTTAGCCGTCGACATCATAGTTTCCATAATCTGCGCCATGTTGCCTACGGTAAAATCATCGTTAGCGCCCTCTTTAATCTTGTGACGTGTACGCAGCACCTGTTCTACATCGGCCTGCACATCATTAATAACGTTTTCATTCTCAGCCTGTACCGCGATGCGTTGTACATTCGTAATACCCATCATACGGTTCTGTGCCGTTGTCAGAGGAACATAAACCACGTCATCCTGATCCATACCCATGCTGCCCTGTCCCTTGCTTTTCAAAACCCCGATAACCTGAAACGGTGCCTTATTGATACGCATAATCTTGCCGACCGGGTTGCCCTCCGGAAACAAACTGTCAGCAACAGTCTTACCGATAACTGCCACCCTGCCGCGGCTTATGAGGTCACGCTCGTTCAAAACGCGTCCGTCCTCAACCTCCAGACTGGAAATGGTAAAGTTGCTCGGAGTTGTACCCTCAACACGGCTGGTCCAGTTCTGGTTACCTGCAACCATCTGATAGCTTCTGTTGACACTGGCCGAAATGTTGGCAATACCATCAACCTGCTTCTCGATAGCCTGCATATCATCATACGTCAGCTTAACGCCTTCACCGGCCGCCAGACGCGCGCCACTGGCAGTACGGCCGCCGGAGGTAATAATCAGCAGGTTACTGCCCAGCTTGGAGATATTGTTCTTAACATTCTCCTTTAGGCCGAAGCCAAGGCTGACCATTGCAATAACGGCGCCAACGCCGATAATAATACCCAAAAGCGTCAGGAAGGTGCGCAGCTTATTGGAAACCATGCCCTGCAAAGCCATTTTAATGCTTTCATTCAACATAAATATCTACCTTCCTTTATCAGCTCTGCGTACCATCGCGCATCTGCTGCAGCTCCTTGGCAGCATAATCAGTCTTACCGCCGCTACGTTCATCACTTACCAGCTGTCCGTCGCGCATTACCAGAATACGCTTCGTCTGCTCGGCAATATCCGGTTCATGGGTAACCATAACCACCGTCTTGCCACTCTCATTCATTTTCTTAAAGATATCCATAATCTCGTAACTGGATTTGGTATCAAGATTGCCTGTAGGCTCATCGGCCATAATAATCGCCGGGTTATTGATTAAGGCTCTGGCAATGGCTACACGCTGACGCTGACCACCGCTCATCTCCATAGGCTTATGCTCCAGCCTGTCGCCCAGGCCAACAGCCTCCAATGCCTTCTTAGCGCGCTCCATGCGCTCTTCCTCGTCTACACCGGCATATACTAACGGCAAGGCTACATTCTCCTGCGCAGTCAGCTTAGCCAGCAGATTGAAGTTTTGGAAGACAAAGCCTATCTTCGCATTACGCGTATGCGCCAGCTCATCGTCATCATAACCGGCAATCTCCTTGCCATCAAGAAAATACTCGCCGGAGGTCGGTCTGTCCAGACAGCCGAGAATATTCATCATCGTAGATTTACCGCTGCCGGAAGGCCCCATAATAGAAGTAAATTCCCCCGGCTCAATCTTAAGATTAACGTGATAAAGCGCGTGTACCACACTATCACCCATCTGATATGTTTTCATAATATCTTTTAATTCGATAACAGACATAAAGCGCCTCCTTAGTGCATCGGCGGTGGGCCCATTCTGTTACTGCTCTGCTTGCTGACAGCCTTCTTCACCAGCAGCTTGTCACCAATGCTGAGACCGGTTGCCGTAACTGCTACTTCGCTGTCACTCGTCAGGCCAAGCTTTACATCTACATCACGTGTTTCCTTAGTCTTTTCATTATATACCTTTACGTAACGACGAGTACCGTCGCTGTAAATACAATTCAGCGGAACAATAGTTACATCATCCGCCTCATCGATAATAATCTCTGTTCTTGCTGTCATAGTCGGCAGCAGCTTGCCCTTAGCATCATCAACAGTAACATAAACTTTATAATAGATAACGTTGTTTTCCGTAGTCGCACTGCGGGAAATCAGACGCACCTTGCCGGTAAAGGTTTCGTTGGGATAAGCATCAACAGTAAACTTTACCTTCTGTCCGTCCTTTACCTGACCGATATCGGACTCGTCGACAAGCGCTTCAATCTCCATATTATCAAGCGTTGCCACAGACATAATAACCTGCGGTGTGCTGATACCGGAGCTGATAGTCTGGCCGACAGGTGTAGGCTTACCGATAATGTAACCGGAAATCGGTGTGGTAATAACAGTATCATTAACATCAGAAGCAGCCTTTTCATAGTTGCTCTTGGCTACAAGATAATCTGCTTCCACGCTGTCAAATGTTGATTGGCTGATAGCACCGCGGTTCAGCAGGTTCAGATTACGCTCATAGTTAGCCTGGGCGTTATGCAGCTTGGCCTGCATCTGAGCCAGCGTTGCGTTCAAAGATGTTGCATCAAGGCGCACCAGTACGTCACCGGCGTTGACATGTTGGTTTTCTTTAACCAGCACTTCAACAATTCGTCCGGTAATCTTGGAGCTGATATCAACATTATCCTGTGCGCTTAATGCGCCGGTTGCCGAAACAGTTTCTACAATATTACCTTTTTTTACTTCGCCCATCTTAACAGCAGCAGTAGAAACCTGCGTGCTTTGATAATATTTATAGCCACCATAGCTGCCTGCGAGCAAAATCGCAGCCGCTACGAGGATATATTTATTCTTTTTCACGAAACTCATCATTTTGCATCCCTCATTATTAAATATATTCCTTTACTATTATAACCTCTACTCTTTTTGAGGTCAAAGCAAGTATAGCAAAAAGATGTGTTTTTTTTATGGCACCATTAACAAAATTCAACACATATGACAAAAACCCCCGTCACTTTCGTGACAGGGGTTGATTTGCATTTTGACTGTCAAAGCATTTGTTGCTTTATCATTTTGAATCACCAGGCTGGCGAGAAAGTGTCAGAGGCGAGGAACGGATGCCGCCGGCGTACTTCTGGTACGTCAAGGCATTTGTGACGAAGCATATGGTGCTTTATTCGTCAGACTGGTATTATTTGCCGGGGAAGAACGGCCATACCATCGGAATAACGATCAGGGATACGATGAAGCATACGATTACGAGACCGCAGCCAGCTTTCAGGTAGTCCATGAATCTGTATCCGCCAGGGCCGAGTACCAGAGTGTTCGGAGGAGTACCTACCGGAGTTGCGAATGCGCAAGATGCTGCAACAGCGATAGCCATCAGAACTGCTTTCGGATCAGCGCCCAGGTTTTGGGAAATTGCAATACCGATCGGGCACAGCAGAGCTGCGGATGCGGTGTTGGACATGAACTGAGTCAGACCGCAGGACAGGATGAACAGTACACCGGTTACAACCAGCGGAGAAGGAGCGCCGCCCATCAGGCCAACAGTCCATTCAGCGATGAGTTTACCAGCGCCGGTTTTATCCATAGCGGAGGATACAGGCATCATGCCAGCGAACAGGAAGATGGTTACCCAGTCGATGGAAGCATAAGCTTGTCTTTCAGTCAGGCAGCCTGTCAGTACGCACAGCAGAGCGCCGATGATAGCAGCCATTTCCAGGGATACGCCCGGGATACCAACAGCCATTACCAGGATTACGCCCAGCAGGATAACGCCGGAAACCATTTGTTTAGATCTGGAAATTTCGTTAGCTTCTACTTCTTGCTCGATTTCTTGGTCAGCATCGAGTTGTTTGTTCGGGAGCAGATATTTGCCCAGGAACATCATGTAGAGCATACCAGCGACGGAGATAGGAACACCGATCCAAGCGAATTCGAAGAAACCGAACGGCTCGATACCGGCAGCATTCATTGCACCTACTGCAATGATGTTCGGCGGGGTACCTACCATGGTGATGATACCGCCCCAACCGCAAGCGAATGCCAACGGCATTAACTGACGGGAAGCAGGAATTTTAGCTGCAGAGCAGATGCCCAGTGCAACCGGCAGCATGCAAGCTGCGGTACCGGTGTTGGACAGAACTGCGGACATTACAGTACCAACGATCATCAGACCGAACATCAGGCTGTTTTCGCTGGTGCCGCACATTTTAACTACGGTGTTACCAATTTCTTGAGCCAGGCCGGTGTAGAACATGGAAGCGCCTACAACGAACATACCTGCAAAAAGTACTACAGTAGAGTTGGACAGACCGCTGAATACTTGCTTAGCAGGAATCAGGCCTAACAGGCCGCATGCCACAGAGGCACCAATAGCAGTAACTGCGAGAGGAATAAGTTCAGTTACGAAGAATAATGCAACTACTGCCAACAGAATGAGACATTTGATAGCTGGGGACATTGTTTTCCTCCTTAAAATAATAAAAATGTTTTGTTGTCTGTGTGTCACTATACACACTGAAGGTCATCAATTAAATAATTCTACAAGTTATCAGTAAGTTCTATCATTAACAAGTTATAGAGCTTACATTTCAACCAAGTTTTCGGTAGTTGAAGGCTTTTAGTTTCCCTCACTTACATAACTTACTTAATCGGCTTTTTCACTTACTTTAATTACTTAATTGTTAACAGTGTTAAGTTTAACACACTTCTGACAAATTTGCAAGCCTTTTTCATTTATTTTATTCCTGTACTTTACATGTTTTTCTACTCAGCTTATTGCATATTTATACATAGTATTGCTTGTTTATGATTTTATCGGTTCACTCCCCTTTTTTATTAAAAATATGTCTGTATGCTCACCCTTGAAATCACGTATTTCTGCTGGTCTCAGCCATATTTTAAACAACAAAAATCCCCGTCACTTTCGTGACGGGGATTGATTTGCTTGTAAGCGTCTAACCTAACAAATTATTTGCCAGGGAAGAACGGCCATACCATCGGGATAACAACCAGGGATACTACGAAAGCTACCAGAACCAGGCCGGTACCAGCTTTAACATAGTCCATGAATTTGTATCCGCCAGGGCCAAGTACCAGAGTGTTCGGAGGAGTACCTACCGGAGTTGCGAATGCGCAGGATGCTGCAACAGCGATAGCCATCAGAACTGCTTTCGGGTCAGCGCCCAGGTTTTTAGAAATTGCAATACCGATCGGGCACAGCAGAGCTGCGGATGCGGTGTTGGACATGAACTGAGTCAGGCCACAGGACAGGACGAACAGTACACCAGTTACAACCAGCGGAGAAGGAGAGCCGCCCATCAGGCTAACAGTCCATTCAGCGATGAGTTTACCAGCGCCGGTTTTATCCATAGCAGAGGATACAGGCATCATGCCAGCGAACAGGAAAATAGTTACCCAGTCGATGGATGCATAAGCTTGTTTTTCAGTCAAGCAACCGGTCAGTACGCAAACCAGAGCACCGATGATTGCTGCCATTTCCAAAGTGATACCTTTAATGCCAAGAGCCATTACCAGAACAACTGCCAGCAGGATAACGCCAGAAACGATTTGTTTGGATTTGGAGGTTTCATTTGCTTCGATTTCTTGCTCGATTTCTTGGTCAGCATCGAGTTGTTGGTTCGGGAGCAAATATTTACCTACAAACATCATGTACAGCATACCAGCTACGGAAACCGGAACACCAATCCAAGCGAATTCGAAGAAACCGAAAGGCTCAAGACCAGCAGCGGTCATAGCACCGGTAGCAATGATGTTAGGAGGAGTACCTACCATGGTGATGATACCGCCCCAACCGCAAGCGAATGCCAACGGCATTAACTGACGGGAAGCAGGAATCTTAGCTGCGGAGCAGATACCGAGTGCTACAGGAAGTAAGCAAGCTGCGGTACCGGTGTTGGACAATACTGCGGACAGTACGGTACCAACGAGCATCAGGCCGAACATCAGGCTGTTTTCGCCTGTGCCGCACATTTTAACTACGGTATTACCGATTGCTTGTGCAAGGCCGGTGTAGAACATGGAAGCGCCAACTACGAACATGCCTGCGAACAGAACAACGGTGGAGTTAGACAGACCGCTGAATACTTGTTTTGCAGGAATCAAGCCTAAGAGGCCGCATGCGATAGCTGCGCCGGTAGCAGTAACTGCGAGAGGTATAAGTTCGGTTACAAAGAATAATGCAACTACTGCCAACAAAATAAGACATTTGATTGCTGGGGACATTTTATGTTCCTCCTTTTAAAATTAATTTATATACAATGCCGAGGGAGGCATTCTATATCAGCTATTAATATGTAGTTTTCAAAGAGCTTCTGGAATTTGCTTATGTATTTTCTTGCATTTCCTTGTACCTATTATAACACTATAAGCGTAAAATAAAAAGTTATTTTATTGAAAAATTTACATTATTAACGTAAATAGTGTTTTTCTGTTGCATACTTCTATATTGTGTTTTATGTACGTCGTCATCATGGTGTTTTATTTTTATACTTTTATATGCTTTTCCGGAATTAAGTTAAACTTTAAGTAAATGATTTTTGAAATGCATATGACAGTTTTATCTGAAAATTATTTTAATTCTCTTTATAAAATCAGCTCTGATAATTTGTAGTTTTCTGCTCTAAAGCCCATTATATCAAGGGTTTGCGATTCGTAGAGCTTTTTTAGTACCTCCTAGAAGTTATTTTTAACAGCTGGTGCTAATTTTACTTTTCGAATTAAATGTAATCCAACAGTACATGTCCACTGATTAAGGACACAAAATCGCCATCTTTTTTGTTCATAATATGACAGTTTAGTATTCCAGACAGCTTTCTAGGCAAAAATTAAGAGGACGCGCCTTGCAGCGCGTCCTCAGGGGAGTTTCAGTATAAATTATTTACCAACAGGACCGATCATAGCCAGCATGGTACCTGCAGCAACTGCAGTACCGATAACGCCTGCTACGTTAGGACCCATAGCATGCATCAGCAGGAAGTTGGACGGATTTGCTTTTTGACCAACAACTTGAGATACACGAGCAGCCATAGGAACTGCGGATACACCGGCGGAACCGATAAGCGGGTTGGTCTTGCCACCGTCTACAATGCACATCAGCTTACCGAAGATAACGCCGGCAGCAGTACCACCGATGAAAGCAACCAGACCAAGGATGATGATCAGGATGGTCTGATAGTTCAGGAATGCATCAGCACTCATGGTCAGACCAGTACCGGTAGCCAGCATAATGGTTACGGTGTTCATCAGAGCATTTTGTGCGGTGTCGGACAGACGATCCAGGCAGCCAGCTTCTTTGAACAGGTTACCAAGCATCAGCATACCAATCAGAGCAGTTACGGAAGGTAACAGCAGGGAAATAACGATGGTGCACATGATCGGGAATGCAACTTTTTCGAAGTGAGAAACCGGACGCAGCTGCTCCATAACGATTTTACGGTCAGCTTCAGTGGTGAACAGTTTCATGATAGGAGGCTGAATCAGCGGAACCAGAGACA